>Ga0228699_1000877_pt1 | contig 18563 bp, 16 predicted proteins | sample McNCre217_Aug_MG_FD_178016 | JGI IMG/M metagenome (GOLD analysis project Ga0228699, IMG submission 178016) | Freshwater microbial communities from McNutts Creek, Athens, Georgia, United States - 2-17_Aug_MG | ecosystem: Environmental > Aquatic > Freshwater > Creek | place: USA: Georgia... | reverse complement strand
TGCCGGCGTCGAGCTTCGTGGGCGGGGTGGCCACCGTGAGCACGGGCGCCTTCACCTTCACGCAAAAGCTCACGGCGCCCACCACGTTGCAGCTCACGGCCACCGACGCCACCGGGGTCACCACCACGGCCAGCGATGGCGCGGTGCACAACGCGGCACTCGTGCTGCGCAGTGGCCGCCTGCGCCTGACCAATGCCTTTGGCAGCGAGCGCAGCAACCTGGCGATGCCGGTGCAACTGCAATACTGGGCCGGGCAGAGCTGGGCGCTCAACAGCCTCGACAGCTGCACGGTGCTGCCCATCAGCGCGGTGGCGCTGGACAACCGCAAGGACTCGAAGGGCGCCAGCAGCACGGGCTGGACCACCAGCGTGGTGGCCGCATCGGGCAGCAGTGCCTTGCTCAGCAGCGGCGGGGTGGCCAACCTGGTGCTGCGCGCGCCCACCAGCAGCGTGGCGGGTCAAGCTGCCACCGGCACGGTGGATGTGGGCATCAATTTGGGCACCAGCAGCACCGACGCCAGCTGCCTGCCCGGCTCGCCCAGGCCCAGCACCACAGGCGCGAACCTGCCCTGGCTGCGTGCGCAGTTTGGCCGCACCAACGGCTGTGTCGGTGCGGTCACCTACACCCATGACCCGGCTGCACGCGCCACCTTTGGCGTCTACGCGCCCGAGCACAAACGCATGATCCACCTGGACGAGGCCCCATGAAGCATGTGCGTGGCCCCACGCTGGCGCCGCCCCTGGTGGCAGGCTTCAACCTGCTGGAGCTGACCGTGGTGATGGTGGTGTTGTCGATCATGGCCATGGCCGTGTGGCCCAAGCTGCCGGCATCAGCGGCCTTGCGCACGCAGGCTTGGCACGACCAGTCCCTGGCGGCCCTGCGGCTGGCGCGCAGCATGGCCAGCTCGCACCGCCGCGTGGTGTGCGTGCTGTTCACCGGCAACGCGGTGCGCCTGCAGATGGCGCTCACGCAGCCCGCCACCAGCTGTGCGGCCGCCGTCAAGGGCCCGAGCGGGCAAGCCACCTTCGCATCGCTCAGCGAGGGCGGGGTGGTCACCAGCCTGAGCCTGTCTGGTGCCAGCTACACGGGCGAGCTGTACTTCCAGCCCGAAGGGCGCATCACCACTGACCTGGCCGGCGATGCGCCTGGGCAGTGGGTGTTGCGCATCACGGGCGCCGAAGACATCGAGATCGACGGGGTGAGCGGCCATGCGCTCTGAGGCGGGCATGACCCTGGTCGAAGCCCTGGTGGCGCTGGTGGTGGTGGCCGTGGCCGCCGGTGCCCTGGCGCGCGTGTTTGCGCAGGTCAGCCAAGGCAGCAACGACCCGGTGGTGCGCAAGCAGCTCATCGCCGTGGCCGAGTCGATGATGGAAGAGATCTTGCTGAAGTCGTACAGCGCGGCCAGTGGCGGCAGCACCTCGGGCTGTGCCCGTGACACCTTCACTGGCATCGCCGACTACCACGGCTACCCGGCCAACGGGCGCGTGTGCGATGTCGAAGGCACGCCCATCGAGGCCTTGGCGGCTTACCGCCTGTCGGTGCAGGTGGTGGCCGATGCCAGCAGCCTCACGGGTGTCACCGAGGCGCGCCGCATCACCGTCACCGTCAGCCGGGGCCAAGAGGTGTTCGAGCTGCGCGGCTGGCGCACCAACTTCGCGGGGCCGTGATGGCGCAGCACGCCCGGGGCTTCACCCTCATCGAGATGATCGTGTCCATGGTGATCGTGGCCGTCATCGCTGCCTTCATGGGCAGCTACCTGCAGCCGCTCATCCGCGCCCATGTGGATGCGCAGGCGCGTGCCGAGCTGGCCGACCAGCTCGACCTGGCCATCCGGGGCATGCAGGCCGATGTGCGCCGAGGTGTGCCCAATGCCATCCGCGCGCCGGGCGCCAACTGCATCGAGCTGGTGCCCACCAAGGGCGGCGGCCGCTACCGCATGGGCCCCGATGTGAGCAACGACACCCCTGCGGGCTGTGCCTCGGGCAGCAGCGCCACCTGCTCGGCCTGGGTCGACACCAGCGACCTCACCACCGTGTTCGATGTGCTCAACGTGACGGGTGACCCGCCCGCGGCCAACGACTGGATCGTGATCGGCAACCAAAACGGCAACGATGTGCACGAGGGCAACAACCGCACCCGCGTCAGCAGCGTGCAGGTGCCGCTGGGCACGCAAGGGCAGTTGCGCGTCAACGTGGCCAGCACGCAGTTCCATCCGGGCTATGCCGAAGGGCGCTTCCAGACCATCTCGGCCAGCGAGCCGGTGGTGGCGTACGCCTGTGTGGGCACCAGCGCCACCTTGGATGCGCGCGGCAACGGCCAGGGCACGCTGATCCGCATCGTGCGCAACTTCTCGTCGACCTACCCCAGCGAAGCCGCCTGTGCCAGCACGGTGGGCGCGCTGCAGGTGTCCACCGTGGCGCGCCGCGTGGTGAGCTGCCATTTCTTGTACGACCCCAATGCGGGCGCCACCCAGCAGGCCGGCTTCGTCTGGCTGGAGATGGCGCTGTCGCGCAACCAGGAGCGCGCGCGCCTGGCCGTTGGGGCCCACGTGTCCAACGTGCCATGAGTCCCATCAGTCCCATCAGTCCCATGAACGCCCTGCACCGGACTTCGCGTCATCAACACGGCATCGGTGCTGTGGTGGTCATCATGCTGGTGGTGATGGTGTCGGCGCCGGCCGTGGGCATGACCCGCGTGGGCTGGAGCAGCCAGGTGCAGTCGGCGCAAGATGCCCAGGTGGCGCGCGCGCGCATGGCGGCCCGCACCGGCATCGAGTGGGGCCTGTTCCAGGCCGCCCGTGGCAGCTGGACGGCCTGCAACAACGCCTCGCAGCTGCTCGACCTGCGCAGCCAGTTGGGCGTGTGGGTGAGGGTGAGCTGTACGTCGGCCAGCGCCTCGCCGTATGTCGAGGGCACCCATGGCAGCGGCGCCGCGCGCACCGTGCGCATCCACAACATCGAGGCAGTGGCCTGCAATGGCACCACGACCTGCCCCGAGACCGACGCCAGCGTGTTGACCGGCATGGGCTACGTCGAGCGCCGTCAGCGCGTGAGCATCAGCAGCGAAGACAACCTGCCCTGATGGGCCGGCGCCGCCTCACATGATGCGGCGTGGGTGGGCCAGGGCCTCGTGGGCCGCATGCAGGCGGCGCACCAGCACGCGGATGAAGGCCTCGTCGAACAGGTGGCGTGCAGCCGGGCTGAGCTGCTGCATGGCCTCGGGCGTGAACGAGATCGTCGTGGCCGGGTCGGTCACCACCACGTCGGTGCTGTGGCGGCGCAGCTCGGGGTTGGGCGCGAGGTAGACCATCTCGCCCACCGAGGTGCCCGCACCCAGCAGCGCCACGCGCTTGCCATCGCGGTACACCTCCACGGCGCCCTGCGCCATGATGTGGAAGGTGCGGCCCTCTTCGCCCTTGCGGTAGAGCGCATGGCCAAACGGAAAGCGCTGCCAGCGGGCGCGGTGCACCACCTCCCACAGCTCGACATCGCCAAAGTGCGAGAAGAAGTCGAGCGCGCGCAGCAGGTTGAAGCGCTCCGAATCGAGCACGCCCTGGATCTGGCCGCGCGGCACCTTGTGGCTGGAGATCAGCCCCGAGAGCGCCTGCGCAAAGGCATCCCAATTGGGATAGCGGTCGGCCGGGGCCTTGGCCAGCGCCCGCGCCACCACCTTGTCGACCGCCGGGTCGACGCCCTGGCGCATCGACGACAGGGGCATGGGCAGCTGGTGGTAGATCATGTTCATCAAAGCGGCCTGAGAGGGCGCATCGAAAGGCGGGCGTCCGGCAATCAGGTGGTAGAGCACGGCGCCCAGGGCGTAGATGTCGGCGCGGCAGTCCAGCACCTGGCCCTCGATCTGCTCGGGCGCCATGTAGGCCAGCGAGCCCACCTGGTGCACCTGCGTGTGCTCGGCGGTGAGGTTGAGCACGCTGCCGAAGTCGGTGATCTTCACGTCGGTCACCACGCCGGCCGGGCTGGTGATGGCCATGATGTTGGCGGGCTTCACATCGCGGTGGATCAGGCCCTTGCTGTAGACGTAGCCCAGCGCCATCGCGCACTTGAAGCCCACTTCCACCACCAGCTCCAGTGGCATCAGCTGGTCAGGGCGGCAGAAGCTGCGCAGCGTGGTGCCGGGCACGTACTCCATCACCACGTAGGGCGACGAGCTGTCGCCCACCGCGTCGTAGATCTGCACGACGTTGGGGTGCTGCAGGCGGCCCACCAGGGCGGCCTCGGCGGCAAAGAAGCGTGCGTACACCGGCCCGTCCACCGCATCGCCCAGCGCCGAGGCGCGCACGCGCTTGATCGCCACGTCGCGCTCATGGAAGTCGTCGCGGCAGAGGAAGACCTCGCTGCTGGCGCCTTCGCCCAGCTGGCGGATCACGCGGTACTTGCCGATCAGCTCGGGCAGCTGACCTGGGGGGGGGGTGCTCATGGTGGTGCTCAACGCCTGTTGGCGGCTGTGCACATCATTTCATCCGAGGCCACCCCTGGGTGGCATGAAAAGCGCCCCCGGGCCGGGGCTTATGGCGTGAACTTCGTCACGCCCTCCTGCCTTCTCGCCTTCAAGCGGTCACGCCGAAGTCCTCGCGCAGCAGGTGGTGCAGGTTGCGCTCGGCCAGCGCGGTGATGGTCACAAAGGGGTTCACGCTCGTCCAGCCGGGGATCAGCGCGCCATCGACCACATAGAGCCCGGGGTGGCCCTTCACGCGGCCCAGCAGGTCGGTGGCCTGGCCCAGCACGCAGCCGCCCAGCGGGTGGTAGCAGAAGTCGTCGGCCACGGCCTTGCCGCCGCCAAACAGGTCGGTGCGGTAGCGGGTGCCCAGCAGCCGGTTGATGGGGTCGATGAGGCTGCGCACGGCGGCCACGCTGGCGGCGTTCTGCTCGAGGCGCCAGTCCAGCTTCACCTGGCCGCTGGCCGCGTCCCAGCGGAAGGTGCCGCGCTCGGGGTTCTTGGTGATGGCCAGCACCATGCTCACGCCATTTTCGAAGCCCGTGGGCAGCGGCGTGAGCTCGGCGAACACGGGGCGGGTGGGGTGGTCGCGGTCGTCGATGCCCATCACCGGCATGGTCGACTGGATGGCCCCGGTGCTGGTGCCCAGCGGGTTGCTGCGCGCGGCCATCACGTTGCCGTTGTGGCCCCAGCCGGCACCCACGGCCGCAGGCAGCCGTGGCAGGCCGCCCGTGTCGCGCGCCTTCACCAGCATCATGCTGGTGCCCAGGCTGCCCGCGCCCAAAAACAGCTTGGCACAGCGCACCGTGCAGCGCATCAGCTCTTGGCCTTGCGCGTCGATCTGGCGCACGTCCAGCTCGTAGCCGCCGCCGGCCGCCTGGCGCAGCGCCGTCACCTCGTGCAGGGTGTAGATGCTCACGCGGCCCGTGCCCACGGCATCCGCCAGGTAGCTTTGATCCAGGCTGCACTTGCCGTGGTTGTTGCCGTAGAGGATCTCTTGCGCCGTGGCCGAGCGCGTCACCTGCCCCAGGTCTTCACGGGCCAGGTAGCCCACGTCGTACACCGTGGGCACGAAGGCCGTCTTGTAGCCGGCCCGCTGCGCCTGGTCACGCGCCACCCGGGCATAGCGGTAGCACTTGGCCTTTTCGAACCAGGCCGGGTCCACCTGGTTGACGCCCAGCAGCCGGTTGGCCAGCGGGAACCACTTGGCGTACATCTCGCCCGCATCCACCCCGGGCAGGATCTGGCCGAAGTCCTGCTCGCGTGGCGTGACCGCCATGCCGCCGTTGACCAGCGAGCCGCCGCCCACACCACGGCCCACATAGGCGTCGATGCCGCCCAGGTGCACGCGGTCCAGCACCCCGGCGTAGGCCGGGATCTTCTTGTTGATGATGTCCAGCCCAAGGAAGGTCTTGAGCGGCGCTTCGGTCTTGGTCTTGAACCACATCGCGCGGCCATCGGGCGTCAGCGTCTTGCTGAACAGGCGGCCATCGCTGGCCGGCTGCGTCCACAGCTGGCCCATCTCCAGCATCACCACTGGGATGCCCTGTTCGGCCAAGCGCAGCGCGGCCACGGCACCACCGTAGCCCGTGCCCACCACCACCACGGGCAGGGGGCCGGCGGCCGCGCGTTGGGCCAGCGGCTGGCTGGGGCTGGCCGCCTGGGCATCCAAGGTCCGGCCAGCGGCGATTTCTGCGGCCCCGGCAGGGCGGGCCATGAAGCTGCCCAAGCCCAGGGCAGAGGCAGATTGCAGGGCGGCGGTGCCCAAAAAGCGGCGGCGGGAGTGGGGGCTCATGGTCATGGCTACAGCAAGGGGGCCGTGCCGTGGAAGGCACACGCCACCATGATCGGGTGCGGCCGTGGCCTCGCCCAGGCCGCGACCGCGTGGCCCCATTGATCTGCGCGGCCAATCGTTTGCTGTGGGTGAAATCTGCGGCCTGACAAAGGGTTAGTCCCCTGCGGAGCGCCCCCATGGGGCGGGGGCGGGGCGGCTGTGGCGTCCTCTGGCTGGCTACACTGCCGCGAGCCGTTTTCGCTCCGCTGCAGCCCATGCCCGCCCAGTCCATCTCCCTGCTCAACCTCCAAGTCCTGCAGGAAGCCGCGGCCTTGAGCGGCGTGCCCTGGCAGCACAGCCTGGTGAGGCCTGGCCTCGATGAGGCCGAGGCCCCGTGGGTCTCGTCCGAGGTGCTCGACGAGGCCTACCGTTCGCTCATGCAGGCCACCGGCCGCAGCGACCTGGGCCTCATGCTGGCGTGCAGCCCGGTCATCGCCCGCATCGGCATCCTGCCCATGCTGCTGATGCACGCGCCCAACCTGGCCACCGTGCTGGACCACATCCGCCAGTACTGCGTGCTCATCCAAGAGGCGCCCGAGTTCACCGTTGACGACGATGTCGAGGCCGATGCCGTCACCCTGCGTTTCCAGGTCATGCACCACAGCCCCGAGGGCCTGGTGTGCCGCTTCGAGTTCGTCGCGCTGGGCCTCACCCAGATCCTGCGGCTGGTGGGGCTGGGCGATGCCGGCCTGCTCGCGCTCGACGTGCCCTATGCCCCGCCGCCCCACGCGGACCTGTACGCCCAGCACTTCGACGGCCCGGTGCGCTTTGGCCAGCCCGAAGGCCGCCTGGTGTTCCGCCGCGCGTGGATGGCCCGCAGCATCTACGGCGCCGACCCGCTGCTCTACGGTGCCGTGCTGCAGCGCGCCAACCTCGCGCTGGCCGCCCGCCGCCGCCAAGACGGCCTGGTGGCCCAGGTCAGCCAGGTGCTGGCCAGCCGCCTGCACCTGCGCCCCACCATGGCCGACGTCGCCGAGGCGCTGGGTCTGACCGCCCGCACGCTGCGGCGGCGCCTGAGCCAGCTGGGCATCGACTACCTCGCTTTGCAGCAGCAGCTGCAGCAGCAGCGGGCGCAAAGCCTGTTGGCGGCGGGTGAGCGCAGCATCCAGCAGATCGCCGCCGACGTCGGCTTCGCCAGCACCCCGGCCTTCCACCGTGCGTTCCTGCGCTGGACGGGCGACACCCCGCGCGTCTGGCAGGCCAGGGGGCCGCACTGATGGGGCTTGGGGGCGCGTGGGGCGCCGGGGCGGCGGCCCTCCACTAAAATGTCCCGATGATCCAAGCCAAGCGCGAACTCCTGGCGGCCCTCACCGAGGCCCTGCACGTCGTGGCCCCCGAGGCCACCTTCACCCCGGCCTTCGAGGCCCCCAAGCAGGCCGCGCACGGCGACTTGGCCGTCACCGCGGCCATGCAGCTGGCCAAGCCGCTGAAAAAGAACCCACGCGAGCTGGCCACCGCCCTGGTCGCCGCGCTCGAAGCCCAGCGCGCCGTCCAGCAATGGGTGCAGCTGCCCATCGAGATCGCCGGCCCCGGTTTCATCAACCTGCGCCTCAAGCCCGAAGCCAAGCAAAGCATCGTCACCGACGTGCTGGGCGCGGGCACCCGTTTCGGCTGGCAACCCGCCTCTGACAAAAAGGTGCTGGTCGAGTTCGTCTCGGCCAACCCCACCGGCCCGCTGCACGTGGGCCACGGCCGCCAAGGCGCGTTGGGCGACGCCCTGTGCAACCTGTTCGAAACCCAAGGCCAGGCCGTCACGCGCGAGTTCTATTACAACGACGCTGGTGTGCAGATCGCCACGCTGGCCAACTCCACCCAGGCGCGCCTCAAGGGCCTCAAGCCCGGTGACGCCGAGTGGCCCGAGTCGGCCTACAACGGCGACTACATCGCCGACATCGCCGAGGCCTTCCTGGCCAAGGCCACCGTCAAGGCCGACGACCGCGAGTTCACCGCCTCGGGCGACGTCAACGACCTCGACAGCATCCGCCAGTTCGCCGTGGCCTACCTGCGCCACGAGCAAGACCTGGACTTGAAGGCCTTCGACGTCCGCTTCGACAACTACTACCTCGAATCCAGCCTCTACACCTCGGGCCGCGTCGAGGCCGCCGTGCAAAAGCTCAAAGACGCCGGCAAGACCTTCGAAGAAGGCGGCGCCCTGTGGCTGCGCAGCACCGACTACGGTGACGACAAAGACCGCGTGATGCGCAAGTCGGATGGCGGCTACACCTACTTCGTGCCCGACGTGGCTTACCACATCGCCAAGTGGGAGCGCGGCTTCGGCCAGTGCGTCAACATCCAGGGCTCCGACCACCACGGCACCATCGCCCGCGTGCGCGCAGGCCTGCAGGCCGCCGGCGTCGGCATCCCCCAGGGCTGGCCCGACTACGTGCTGCACAAGATGGTCACCGTGATGAAGAACGGCGAGGAGGTGAAGATCTCCAAGCGCGCCGGCTCTTACGTCACCCTGCGCGACCTCATCGAGTGGACCAGCAAAGATGCGGTGCGCTTCTTCCTGATCAGCCGCAAGGCCGACACCGAATTCGTCTTCGACGTCGACCTGGCCCTCAAGCAAAACGACGAGAACCCCGTGTTCTACGTCCAGTACGCCCACGCGCGCATCCATTCGGTGCGCGCGCAGTACGCCGAGAAGGGGGCTGACAAGGGCGCTGACCTCTCGGCCGTGTCGCAGGCCAACCTGGCCCTGCTGACCGCCCCGACCGAGCTGTCGCTGATGAGCAAGCTGGCCGAATTCCCCGACATGCTCACCGCCGCGGCCACCGGCCTGGCCCCGCACGACGTCGCCTTCTACCTGCGTGACCTCGCTGGCGCCTTCCACAGCTACTACGCTGCCGAGCGCTTCTTGGTGGACGACGCCGAGCTCAGCCGCGCCCGCGTGGCCCTGCTCACCGCCACGGCGCAGGTGTTGCGCAACGGTTTGGGCCTGCTGGGCGTCAGCGCCCCGGAAAAGATGTAATGCTCGGGGGTGGCTGCCGTTGGCGGCCACTTTCCACCATGAGGATGGTTCGCATGAATTCGCAACGCGGGGGCTTTTTCCTCGGCATGATCGTTGGCCTGCTGATCGGCTTGGGCGTCGCCCTGGGCGTCGCGCTCTACATCACCAAGGTGCCGCTGCCCTTCATCGACAAGGTGCCCCAGCGCACGGCCGAGCAAGACGCGGCCGAGGCCGAGCACAACAAGAACTGGGACCCCAACAGCCCGCTGTACGGCAAGAACCCGGCCAAGCCCCGCCCCATCGAGGTCGAGGCGCCCGCATCCGAGTCCGCCGCCTCGGCGCCTGCCGAGTCCGAAACCCCAGTGGGCCCCGCCGTCATCGAGACCCCGAAATCGGCCTCTGACGCCCGTGCGGCCAAGGCCGCTGCCGCCGCATCCGGCGCATCCGGCGCCAGCGCGCCCAAAGACCGCGCCGACAAGGCGGCAGACAAGGCCGCTGAGAAGGCCGCTGAGAAGCCCGCCGACAAGGCCAGCGAGAAATCCACCCGCAACCCGGCCGCCATCCTTGCGGGAGAACCCGTGTCGTCCGGCGCGTCGGCCCCTGCGTTGAGTTTCCAGGTGCAGGCCGGCTCCTACGCGAGCCAGCCCGAAGCCGACCAGCAACGCGCCAAGCTGACCATGATGGGCCTGGAGGCCCGCATCCAGGAGCGCGACGTCAACGGCCGCACCATGTACCGGGTTCGCATCGGCCCGTTCACCCAACGTGAGCAGGCCGACGACGTCCGCGCCAAGCTGCAGGCGGCGGGCATCGAATCGGCCCTGGTGCGCATCCAGCAGAAGTGAGCATTCCCGGCCTGCGCTCAGGCCATCGAAAGGATCGAGACATGAACCGCCGTGAGTTTGCCCTCCAAGCCCTGGGGGCCACCACCCTGGCCGCCGGCCTGCCCGGTCTGGCCCTGGCCCAAGGCGGCCCCGTCGAGGGCACGCACTACATCAAGCTCAGCCAGGCCGCGCCCACGTCGGCCCCGGCCGGCAAGGTCGAGGTGGTCGAGTTCTTCTGGTACGGCTGCCCGCACTGCTTCCACTTCGACCCGGCGCTCGAAGCCTGGGCCGGCAAGCTGCCCGCCGACGTGGCCTTCCGCCGCGTGCCCGTGGCCTTCCGCGAAAACCCCTTCGGCATCCACCAGAAGCTGTACTTCGCGGTCGAGGCGATGGGCCTGCTGCCCACCCTGCACACGAAGATCTTCAATGCCATCCACGAGCAAGGCCTCAAGCTCGACAAGCCTGAGCTGATCTCCGACTTCGTCGCCAAGAACGGCGTCGATGCGGCCAAGTTCATGGGCGTGTTCGACTCGTTCGGCGTGCAGACCAAGTGCCGCCAGGCCCGCTCGCTGGCCGAGGCCTACAAGATTGACGGCGTGCCCACCATGGGCATCGCCGGCCAGTACTACACCTCGGTGTCGCTCAACGGTTCGCCTGAGAAGACCCTGGCCGTGGTCGATGCCCTGGTCGCCAAGCAACGCAAGCGCTGAGCGCGCTGGCTTTCTGGCAAGATGAAGCGCGCGGGCAGCGCCCCGCGTTTGCCGCCGCGGCCACCGGCGCGGGCCCGTTGACCGGCGCCCGTGTCCGGATGCCCCGTAAGGGCCCTCGGATTCCCACGATGTTGCTGCACAGCCGCCGTTCTTGTGGCTAAAATGAAAGCAATATTTGTGCCGAAGGTTTCCGTGTCCGTCCTGAAGTCCCGTTGTGTGCTGGCTCTCCTCCTGTGCCTCTCAGGCACGGCGATGGTGCACGCCGAAAAGGCCGACCGCCAGCAGCCCCTCAACTTCGCGGCCGACGCGGCCCGGGTGGACGAGGTGCGCAAGCTCAACATCCTCACCGGCAACGTCGAGATCTCCAAGGGCACGATGGTGGTGCAGGCCGACCGCGTCGAGGTGCGCCAAAACGCCGACGGCACCCAAACCGCCACCGCCTTCGCCGGCCCCAAAGGCCGCGCCTACTTCCGCCAAAAGCGTGACGGCATCGACGAGTCCATCGAGGGCGAGGCCGACACCGTCGTCTACGACGGCCGCGAAGACACCGTCCAGTTCCAGGGCCGGGCCGTGATGCGCCGCCTCAAGGGCCAGAGCCCCAGCGACGAGGTCGCCGGCCAGCTCATCACCTACGACAACAAGACCAACGTCTTCCAGGTCGCCGGCAAGGCGCCGGGCGCGGCCACCAGCGGTCGGGTGCGGGGCGTCATCGCCCCCCGCACGCCCGAGGCCAAGCCTGACACCAAGCCCGACGCCAAGCCTGACGGCAAAGCGGAGGCGCGCCCATGAGTGCCGCCACGTCGGCCAGCGCCGCACCCGCAGCCAGCCGCCTGCGCGCCGAAGGCCTCAAGAAGCGCTACGGCGCCCGCACCGTCGTCCACGACGTGCATGTGGCCGTGGCGGCGGGCGAGGTGGTCGGCCTGCTCGGCCCCAACGGCGCAGGCAAGACCACGAGCTTCTACATGATCGTGGGCCTGGTGCCTGCCGATGCCGGCCTCATCGAGATCGATGGCCAGCGCGTCGAGAAGATGCCCATCCACGTGCGTTCGCGCCTGGGTTTGAGCTACCTGCCGCAAGAGGCGTCGATCTTTCGCCAGCTCAACGTCGAGGACAACATCCGCGCCGTGCTCGAGCTGCAGGTCGATGACCAGGGCAAGCGCCTGAGCAAGCGCGTCATCGATGAGCGCCTCAACGGCCTGCTGCACGACCTCTCCATCGAGCGCCTGCGCACCAGCCCGTCCATGGCGCTGTCCGGGGGCGAGCGCCGGCGCGTCGAGATCGCCCGCGCGCTGGCCACCCAGCCGCGCTTCATCCTGCTCGACGAACCCTTCGCTGGCGTCGACCCCATCGCGGTCATCGAGATCCAGCGCATCATCCAGTTCCTCAAGGAACGCCACATCGGGGTGCTCATCACCGACCACAACGTGCGCGAAACCTTAGGCATCTGCGACCGCGCCTACATCATCAGCGAAGGCCGCGTGCTGGCTGAGGGCCGCCCGGCCGACATCATCGACAACGCCGACGTCCGCAAGGTCTACCTCGGCGAACATTTCCGCATGTAAGGCGAAGGTGGACTGACATGAAGCCGTCGCTGCAGTTCCGACTCTCCCAGCACCTGGCGCTCACGCCGCAGCTTCAGCAGTCCATCCGCCTGCTGCAGCTGTCCACGCTCGAACTCCACCAAGAGGTCGAGCAGATGCTGGAGCAAAACCCCTTCCTCGAGCCTGACGAAGACTTCGCCGCGCTCGACGCCTCGGCCGGCGCCGAGTTCGAGCGTCAGCGCAACGACCGCACCAGCACCGAAGAAACCGCCACCGACACCTTCGAGCGCAGCGGCGACAGCAACGAGGGCGAGGCCGCCGGCATCGACAGCGCCGACCTCGGCACCACCGAGCGCGACGACTGGGAAAACGGCACCGAGCGCGACGACTTCGACGGCATCCGCGAAACGCCCAGCCGCAACACCGACGACGACGACTTCGACCCGATGGAGCGCAACAGCGTGTCCATCAGCCTGCAAGAGCACCTGCGCCAGCAGCTGCTGGGCACGCGCCTGAGCCCGCAGGACATGGCCGCGGTCGACATCCTCATCGAGTCGCTCAACGAAGACGGCTACCTGGCCGACACGCTCGAAGACATCGCCGACGCCCTGCTGCCCGAAGACCTGGTCGATGACGAAGGCGAGCAGGAAGAGGGCGACACCCCAGGCCCCAAGGCCGAGCTCCTGTCGCGCCTGCGCTGCGCGCTGGGCTGGCTGCAAAGCCTGGAGCCCTGCGGCGTCGGGGCCAGCTCGCTGAGCGAATGCCTGCTGCTGCAGCTGCGCGCCATGCCCGAGTCGGCCGACCGCAACGTGGCCATGGCCATCTGCGCCGACCACCTCGAGCTGCTCGCCAAGCGCGACACCAAGCGCCTCATGGCCGCCACCGGCGCCGACGAGTACCTGGTCAAAGAGGCCCAGGCCCTCATCGTCACGCTCGAGCCCAAGCCTGGCCGCGCCTTCACCCGCGCCGAAGCCAACATCATCATCCCTGACGTCATCGTGCAGAAGTCGGGCCGCAACTGGAAGGTCGTGCTCAACCCCGACGTGATGCCCAAGCTGCGCATCAACGACCTCTATGCCCAGGCCCTGCGCTCCAGCCGCTCACCACGCGGCACGGCGGCCACCGAAGGCCATGCCGCCATGAGCTCGCGCCTGCAAGAGGCCCGCTGGTTCGTCAAGAACATCCAGCAGCGCTTCGACACCATCTTGCGCGTCTCGCAGGCCATCGTCGACCGCCAGAAGAACTTCTTCACCCATGGCGAAATCGCCATGAAGCCGCTGGTCCTGCGCGAGATCGCCGATGAGCTCGGCCTGCACGAGTCCACCATCTCGCGCGTCACCACGGCCAAGTACATGAACACGCCGTTCGGCACCTTCGAGCTCAAGTACTTCTTTGGCTCGTCGCTCAACACAGAGGCCGGCGGCAACGCCTCCAGCACGGCCGTGCGCGCGCTCATCAAGCAACTCGTCGCCGCCGAAGACCCCAAGAAGCCCCTGTCCGACAGCCAGCTCTCGTCCATGCTGGAAGAGCAGGGCATCCAGGTCGCGCGCCGCACCGTGGCCAAGTACCGCGAAGCCCTCAAGATCGCGCCGGCCAACCTCCGCAAGGCCCTCTGAGCCGGGTCGCTGCGGCGGCCGGGCCCCGCCGTCCACAGCCCATTGCCCATGAACCTGCAACGCATCCTCACCGTGCTGCCCGCCGAAGACTGGGCGGCCCTGGCCTGCTTCGCCGTGAGCTGGCTGGCCTACGTCCGCTTCGCCCGCTGGCGCGCCCGCCACGAACGCACCCTGCTGGCCAGCACCAACCACTACCGCAAGCAGTGGATGCGTCAGGTCACCTTCCGCGACCAGCGCATCATCGACGCCGCCGTCACGCAAAACCTCTCCAGCAGCCCCAGCTTCTGGGCCTCCACCACCATCCTGATCCTCGGCGGGCTGCTCGCCGTCCTCGGCACCAACGAAAAGGCCAGCGAGCTCGTCAAAGACCTGCCGTTCGCCGCCCGCACCTCCATGCTCGTCTTCGACATCAAGATCATGGTGCTGCTGGGCGTCTTCATCTACGCCTTCTTCCGCTTCACCTGGTCGATGCGCGTCTACTCCTTTGGCGCGATCATGGTGGGCTCGGCGCCCAACGCCGAGCGATTCGCCCAGGGCGATGCCGACCGCGACGAGTTCGCCGCCCGCGCAGGCGGCCTCATGGCGCTGGCCGCCGAATCCTTCAACGATGGCCTGCGCGCGTACTACCTGTCGTTCGCCGTGATCGCGTGGTTTGCCTCGCCTTGGGCCTTCTTTGTGGGCACCTTGCTGGTCTTGTGGGTGCTCTACCAGCGAGAATTCCACTCTGACGTCCTCGCGCTGCTGCGCGCCTGACGCTCCCCTTTCGATCTTGTTGGATCCTGTTGGATCCTGCCGACCCCCTTTTGACGCTCCCGGGCCGCCGCCCGCAGCGGATGCCCGATGCCCATCAAGCCCCCCCGTCGTCCCGTCGTCTCTCCGCTCACCGGTCGCCCCAGTGACCGCGACGGCAACCCCTCCGAGTCCCGCGACCGGGGCCCACGGTCCTCGCAAGGGCAGGGCGGGCAAGGTGGCCAGGGCCGTGACGACCGTGGCGACCGAGGCCCCTGGGGCGATCGTGGCGATCGCGGCGGCCGCCACGAAGGCGGCCCTCGCCAGGCTCAGGGTGATCGTCGCGACGGCGCTCCCCCCCACGATCGACGCCCAGCCCAAGGCCGTGGCGACATGCCTGATCGGTTCGACCGCGCCCCCCGCTCCGGCGCTGGCGACCGCCACCCGCAGCCCCCGCGCCCGCCCCGCACCGTCCGCCCCGAATGGCGCGACGCCCCGTCCGGCCCCGTGCTCAACGCCAACCGCCCGGCCGCGCTCTACCTGTCCTGCCCCTCTGGCGTCGAGCCCCTGCTCACCGCCGAGGTCACCCGCATCCTGGGCGAGCAGGCCCAGATCACCTCGTCGCGCGGTGGCGTCGAGGTCCTGCCGCCCGCCCACCTGAGCGACCCGGCCGCCCGCCACACCGCCCTGGTCGACTACACCCTGCGCCTCAACCTCGAGAGCCGGCTGGCCCAGCGCGTCCTGTGGCGCCTGACCTCCCGCGTCTACCGCCACGAAGACGACCTCTACGTCCTCGCCCGCGCCATCGACTGGTCGCAGTGGATCACCCCGCGCCACACCCTGCGCGTTGACGTCCTCGCCCGCCAAAGCAGCCTGCGCAGCCTCAACTTCGCCGGCTTGCGCATCAAAGACGCCGTCTGCGACGACCTGCGCGACCGCTTCGGCGAGCGCCCCGACGTCGACACCCGTCACCCCGACCTCGGCCTCGTCCTCTACCTCGACGACCTCCAGGCCACGCTGTATGTCGACACCTCTGGCGAGGCCCTGTTCAAGCGCGGCTGGCGCGAAGACACCGGCGAAGCCCCGCTGAAAGAAACCCTGGCCGCCGCCATGCTCGCCGCCGCCGACTGGCAAGGCCGTCCCGAAGACGGCCCCCTGCTCGACCCCTGCTGCGGCGCCGGCACCATCCCCATCGAGGCCGCGCAGATCGCCTGCGGCATCGCCCCGGGCCTGCAGCGGCGCTTCGCCTTTGAAAAGCTCCTGCCCTTCCGCCCGCACCTCGCGGCGTGGCAGCAGCTCAAGCAAGCCGCCAAGGCCCGCCAGCACCCGCCGCGCGTGCCCATCTTCGCGGGCGACGTGGCCTTCCGCATGACCGACTTCGCCACCCGCAACGCCGAACGCGCCGGGGTTCGTCACGCCATCGAGTTCAAGACCGCCGACGCCCTCCAGCGCCCCGTGCCGGCCCCCCAGGGCATCATGATGTTCAACCCGCCCTATGGCGAGCGCATCGACACCAAAGGCACGGCCGGCCGCACCTACCAGGCGCGCCAGCAATGGCAGTCGGGCGACGCCGATCCGCGCGATGCCTGGCGTGACGACCGGGCTGACCGTGGCGATGATGGTCGCCATGACCGCCGCGATGTCCCGCAGCCAGCCCGTCCCCAGCTCGCCGATGACCCCGAAGCCAGCGGCTTCTTCCAGGCCTTGTCGTCCCACTGGAAGAAGCAATACACCGGCTGGACGGCTTGGGTCCTCAGCCCCGACCTCAGCCTGCCCGGTGCCATGCGCCTCAAAGAAAGCCGCCGCACCGTCATGTACAACGGCCCCATCGAGTGCCGTCTGTTCCGCTTCGACCTCGTCGCCGGCAGCCTCAAGCGCCGCCCGGCCACTGCAGCCAGCGAGGCCTCGCCCGCCGATGCGGCTGCACCCGCACCTGACGCCGAGCTCGACGACCACAACGACCGCGCCCAAGGCGATTGACCCCAAGGCGCATGATCCAAAGGCGCTTGATCCTCTGAGCGTGCCCGTCAGCAGGCGGGCACCTCAGCGCGTCGACCGGCGTGTCGCCCAGTGCGTCGCCCGGCATGTCGCCAGCGGGTGTCCTCCCGACACCCTCGGCCAGCTCAGCGCTCCAGCGCCGCGCCCAAGATGGCCAGCATCGCCAGCGGCGCCGTATCGGCCCGCAGCACCCGGGGCCCCAGCCGCACGGGCGTCGCCCCCAACTTCACCAGTTGCGCGACCTCGTGCTCGGTCAAACCGCCCTCCGGCCCGCTGACCACCTGCAGGCTCGGCGCCGGCACCGGCCCCTGGCCCTGGCCCTGATCCGCGCTGTGACTGGCGCTCTGACTGGCGCCCCCACCCTCGGCCGGATCCCTGTACCCCCGCGCCGCCAGCCATTCCCCCAGCGACCGCTCCGCCCGCGGGTCCAGCACCAGCATCTCCTGCGAGCCGTCCGTCCCGGCCGCCCCCCCCGCCGCGGCCCAGCCCTGGAACGTGGCCACCGGCGCCACCACCGGCACCACCATCCGCCCACTCTGCTCGGCCGCCGCCTGCGCCACCCCTTGCCAGTGCGCCACCTTCTTCTCAGCCCGCGCGCCATCTGCGCGCCACACGGCCCGTTCACACAGCAGGGGCTGCACCCGCCACGCGCCCAGTTCCGTCGCCTTCTCCACCAGCGCGTCCATGCGGTCATTCGCCGGCACGCCCACCACCAAGGTCACGCGCACCGGCAACTCCACATCGCGCACCAGCGGCTCGCGCAAGGCCACCGACGCCACCTTGCGCCCCATCTCTTGAACGGCGGCCACCCACCCGGCGCCCAACCCGTCCAGCACCCAGACCTCGTCGCCTGGTTGCATGCGCAGCACCTGCAAATGGCGCACGGCCCCATCAGGCAGGTCCAACACCAGCCCGGCCGCAGCCCCGCCCAACACATCACCCACCACCAAACGCGGACGCACACACTTCTCCTTGGACGGCCAGCGCGACCCTCGCGCCCACGCACCTGTCCCTGCCGCCGATTCTGCCCGCCTGCCACCCCGCCGACAGACGCCTGCACGCCACCGCCTGACCGGCCAAACCACCACGTCCCGGCCACTTTTGCAAAAAAGACACGGCGGGCTTTCCCTTGGCTTCATTTCCATGTCATACTTGCGGGCTCCGCTGATGACAGCGCTTGAAAACAAGCAAGACATCTGACGGCGAGTGATTCGGCTAATCCGGCGCCCGCAAAATCAGACGAAAGCGAATTTCAAAAAACTTTCATCAAAGGTGTTGACAGAGCGAAGAAATTCAGTAGATAATCTCGCTTCTGTGCTGATGACGACGCAGCGCAAACGACAGCAAGTCGGATGCAGGCGGAGTCAGCAAATGTTCTTTAAAAATTGACAGCCGATAAGCGTGGGTGTCTGGTGGTTGAAAAGCTCATCAGATGCTCACGGAAATAGACGAAATGAAATTCACTTGTAGTGAAGTTCACTTCAATTCCGTTTTTGAGCGAGTTTACAGAGATTAAACTGAAGAGTTTGATCCTGGCTCAGATTGAACGCTGGCGGCATGCCTTACACATGCAAGTCGAACGGTAACAGGTCTTCGGATGCTGACGAGTGGCGAACGGGTGAGTAATGCATCGGAACGTGCCCAGTCGTGGGGGATAACTGCTCGAAAGAGCAGCTAATACCGCATACGACCTGAGGGTGAAAGCGGGGGACCGTAAGGCCTCGCGCGATTGGAGCGGCCGATGTCAGATTAGCTAGTTGGTGGGGTAAAGGCCTACCAAGGCAACGATCTGTAGTTGGTCTGAGAGGACGACCAGCCACACTGGGACTGAGACACGGCCCAGACTCCTACGGGAGGCAGCAGTGGGGAATTTTGGACAATGGGCGCAAGCCTGATCCAGCAATGCCGCGTG
>Ga0228699_1000876_pt1 | contig 18564 bp, 16 predicted proteins | sample McNCre217_Aug_MG_FD_178016 | JGI IMG/M metagenome (GOLD analysis project Ga0228699, IMG submission 178016) | Freshwater microbial communities from McNutts Creek, Athens, Georgia, United States - 2-17_Aug_MG | ecosystem: Environmental > Aquatic > Freshwater > Creek | place: USA: Georgia... | reverse complement strand
GGAAGCTCTTGGCCGCGTGGCCCATCCTCTTGTGCGTGGGCATCACCTTCAGCTGCATCGCGCTCATCTTCAATGCGCTGGCCAAAGGCTACGACTTCTTCACCTACTACTTCACGCTCTTCCTCACGCCCATGATGTTCTTGAGCGGCGTGTTCTTCCCACGTGACCAACTCCCGGGCATCGTGCGTGACATCTCGGCGTGGTTGCCGCTCACCCAAGCCATCGCCTTGGTACGCCCGCTGTTCATGGACCAATGGCCCACAGATGCGGCGCTGCATTTGGGCGTGTTGGCAGCCTACGCGTGGGTAGGGTGGAAGATTGCACTGCATCTGACAAAGAAGCGGTTTAAAGCCTAAAACAACGCGACTGGCACGCGTGGTGAATGCCCGCAGTTGCAACGGCGAGTAATCGGTTTTTCAAAAGGCACAAGCGAAGCAAAGTGCCGAATCAACCCTTCGCAGGTGAATGGGCTTGGGGCAGCTGACGATTTCTGGTACTCCAGCATGAGGAAGCTGCCCCAAGCCCATTCGCCGGAGCGCACCCAACAGGGCAGCGCCAAATGAAACACAAGCGACAAGATATTGACCAACGTCAGCCAACCGCAACCCTTCCCCCGCTAACATTGATTTTTTTGATTCAACCGTAAACAAGGATTTCCCAATGAGCATTCAAACCGTAGGCATCATCGGCGCTGGCACCATGGGCAATGGCATTGCACAAGCATGTGCAGTGTCTGGCGTGAACGTGGTGATGGTCGACATCTCTGACGCTGCTGTGGCAAAGGGCCTCGCCACCGTCGCAGGCAGCTTGGATCGTTTGATCAAGAAAGAAAAAATCACCGAGGCCGACAAAGCAGCAGCCCTGTCGCGCATCAAAACCAGCACCAGCTACGACGACCTCAAGGGCGCGCAACTCGTCATCGAAGCCGCCACCGAGAACTACGACCTCAAGGTCAAAATCGTCAAGCAACTCGATGGCATGTTGGCCCCTGAAGCCATCATCGCGTCCAACACCTCATCCATCTCCATCACCAAACTCGCCGCCGTCACCACACGTGCCGACCGTTTCATTGGCATGCACTTTTTCAACCCCGTGCCCATGATGGCCTTGGTTGAAATCATCCGCGGTTTGCAAACATCGGATGCCACACACGCTGCGGTGCACGACCTCTCCACACGCTTGGGCAAGAGCCCCATCACTGTGAAGAACGCGCCTGGCTTTGTGGTCAACCGCATCTTGGTGCCCATGATCAACGAAGCTTTCTTTGTGTTAGCCGAAGGCGTGGCCACCGCCGAAGACATCGACGCGGGCATGAAACTTGGCTGCAACCAACCCATCGGTCCCTTGGCCTTGGCCGACATGATTGGCCTCGATGTATGCGTCGCCGTGATGGATGTGTATTTGCAGGAGTTCGGTGACAGCAAATACCGCGCATGCCCCTTGCTCAAAGAGATGGTCGCCGCAGGCCAACTCGGCCGTAAAACTGGCAAGGGCGTTTACACGTACTAAGCCAAGGCGAGATCCATCGCCTACGCGCCATGAAGTACGCCCTGCTCTCCGACATTCACAGCAATTTGCACGCGCTCGACGCGTGCTTGGCGCATGCGCAAACGCAAGGCGTTGAGCGCATCGCCTTGCTGGGAGACCTGGTGAGCTACGGCGCATTTCCATCCGAGGTCGTGGCGCGTTGCCAAGCGCTGCAAGACGAAGGCGCAGTGGTGGTGCGCGGCAACCACGAAGAACTGGTGCAAACGCACAACGTCAACACACCCAACCCATCGTTGGGCAGCCAAACGGCGCAGTGGACGCACGATCAGCTGTCACCCGCGCAGCGCTTTTGGCTAGAAACCTTGCCATTGACCGAACGTGTTGACGAGATGTTTTTTGTGCACGCCAGCGCTGACGCACCCGAGCGTTGGCGCTATGTAGAAGATGAACGCATTGCGGGCCTCAGCCTCGACGCCGCATGCAGCCACCCGGATGTGCGCTACGTGTTCGGCGGCCATGTACACCACCAGTCGCTCTACTACCGCGGCACGGGCCGACAGTTGATGGCCTTCAAGCCCACCGCAGGTGTTCCCATCCCCACGCCCAAACACCGCCAGTGGATTGCCACCATAGGCTCCGTCGGCCAACCACGCGATGGCAACCCACGCGCCATGTACGCGGTGTTTGACAGCACGAGCGCCAAGCTCACCTTTCACCGTGTGGCGTATGACCACCGAGCCGCCGCGAGCGCTGTGCGAGAAGCGGGCTTGCCAGAGTTCTTTGCCCAACGCTTGGAGACCGGCAAATGAAACGCTTGGCAGCAGGCACCGAGCTAGACGGTTTTCGCATCGGTGCTTGTTTGCACGCAGGGGGCATGGCGCACATTTACGAAGTGACGTACGCCGACGAACGCGCAGCACCGTTTGCGATGGTCATGAAAGTACCGCGCATGACTGCAGGCGACGGCGCAGAAAACATCGTCGGCTTTGAAGTGGAGCACCAAATTCTGCAAGTGCTGCACGGCACGCATGTGCCGCGCTTTGTAGCGGCAGGCGATTTGGTGAGCCTGCCTTATTTGGTGATGGAGCATGTGCAAGGCCTCACCTTGCAACAAATGCTCGATGCGCACACGCACGACCATACGCGTGCCACAGTGCCTGAGATGTCTCGGCTTGGCGCAGCGATTGCCCGTGCGGCCCACAGCTTGCACCAGCAAAACACCTGCCACCTCGACCTCAAACCCGCCAACGTGCTGCTGCACCCCGACGGTCATGCGGTGTTGCTCGATTTCGGCTTGTCATGCCACGCCCACTACCCCGACTTGTTGGCCGAAGAGCTGCGCAAAGCCGTGGGTTCACCCGCGTGGATTGCACCGGAGCAAGTGGTGGGCGTGCGCGGCGACCCGCGCAGCGACATCTTCGCGATTGGCGTGATGCTGTACGAACTCGCCACCGGCGAGCTGCCTTTTGGCAACCCGCAAACCAATGGCGGCATGCGCCAACGTTTGTGGATGGACCCCACTCCCCCACGCCGTTTGCGTGACGACTTGCCCGAGTGGTTTCAGGAAGTGGTGTTGCGCTGCTTAGAGCCCGAGGCTGCCAAGCGGTATCCATCGGCGGCACATTTGGCGTTTGACCTTGAGCACCCCGAGCAAATCAAAGTCACCCAACGTGGCCAACAAATTCAAGGCACGCCTTTTTTCACGCACGTCAAACGCTGGCTCAAAGCGGCGGGCATGCACTACCAGCCCAGCCCCTTACCCTCGCAACAAATTGACGAGGTACCCATTCTGATGGTCGCCGTGCCACACCACGAAGCCAGCGATGCCACGCTGTATTCGCTGCGCCAAGCGGTGGCACGCTCGTTGGGCATTCGCCCCGGCGCACGGCTCGCCGTGGTGACGGTGATCTCGCCCAACCTCAGCAGCACCTCCGAGCACGACAAAAGCGAAACCACCCTGCACCGCCAATACCGCACCATGCTGCAGCAATGGGCGCAGCCCTTGGACTTGGATGATCACCAAACTTCGTACCACGTGCTCGAAGCCAGTGACGTCGCCAACGCCCTCGTGCGCTACGCCGAGGGCAACAACGTGAGCATGATCGTCATGGGCGCGGCCACACACGGTTTGCAGATGCAACGCTTCGTGGCCACCGTACCCATCAAAGTGGCGATGGAGGCCCCTTGCACGGTGATTTTGGTGAAGCAGTCGCTGCCATTTGAACTCCTCAACGGTTCGAGTTAACGCCATAAACATCGCCCACAAAAAAGCCACCCGAAGGTGGCTTTTTTTCATGCGCCGTGAAGCGCTTAGGTGCAACGCTTAGTCCGCGTACACGCCAGCAGCCTGAATGATCGGACCCCACTTGGCGATTTCAGCCGCCACAAATTTCTTGTGCTCTGCAGGGTCTGAACGTTTGTCCGTCACCACCACAGCGCCCAAGGCTTGTTGCTTCTTGATGAACTCGGGGTCTTTCAACGCCGCCTTCAGGGCTTTGTTGATCTTGGCTGTCACGTCAGCAGGCGTACCCTTGGGCGCATACACGCCGTGCCAAATGGTGACTTCAAAACCCTTGAGGCCAGACTCTTGCAAGGTAGGCAAGTTCTTCAACGCAGGCGTGGTCAAACGCTTGGCGGTGGTCACCGCAAATGCTTTGACGGTTTTGCCTTCGATCTGGCTGGTGGTGTTGGTGCTTTGGTCGCACAACAGGTCAATTTGACCGCCCATCAAATCGTTCATCGCGGGTGCAGTGCCTTTGTAGGGCACGGTGGTCATGTCGGTCTTGATCGCGTCTTGGAACAGCAAACCACACAGGTGAGAGGCAGCGCCCAAACCAGCATTGCCCAAGTTGACCTTGCCCTTGTTTTGTTCAATCCAACCGGCCAACTCTTTGTAGTTGTTCGCAGGCAATGTGGGGCGACCAATCAGGGTCATGGGCACATCGTTGACCATGCCCAAGTACTCAAAATCTTCGGTGGTGTTGTAAGGCATTTTGCGATACAGCGCAGGCGATGTCGCCATGCCAATGTGATGCAACAAAATGGTGTGGCCGTCTTGTGGAGCTTTGGCCACCTTGTTGGCGCCAATCGTGCCGCCAGCACCGGCCACGTTTTCGACCACCACGTTGGCGCCCAAAGGCTTGCGCAACGCTTCAGCCAAATCACGTGCTACGCGGTCTGTCGGACCACCAGCCGTGAACGGCACCACGATGGTGACGGGTTTGTCTTTGATGGGAAAGTCGCTGGCATTTGCGCCTGTGACAGCGGCAAAAGCGAGCAAGCTCAGTGTGAACAGTTTTTTCATAGCGTCTCCTTAATGACAGGAGAGATATTAGCCGCTAACTGACCCCGTCACACCGGTGGCAACTACTTAAGCCAATTGCGATGTATCAATCGACCTGCAAATAAATACTACTGATAAGTACGAGCATCCTCGATGACTTTGCCATCGTTGGGCAAGCTGCCCACAGCGACGATCGACACATCGGCACGCAGTTTGGTGATATCACGCACGGCATCGCCAATTTTTTGCACCAAGCCTTCGGCATCTGTCGCTTCGATCTTCAAGCTCATCTGATCGTTGGCCATTTCACCGGTCACCACCAAGCGCGCACGCTTGATTTCGGGGAAGCGTTTGACCACCTCCGCCACTTGGCCCGGGTGCACAAACATGCCACGCACTTTGGTGGTCTGGTCAGCACGGCCCATCCAGCCTTTGATGCGCACGTTGGTACGACCCGTGGGGCATTGGCCGGGCAACACAGCCGACAAATCGCCCGTACCAAAACGGATGAGCGGGTAATCAGGGTTGAGCGTGGTGATGACCAACTCGCCCACTTCGCCTTCGGGCACGGGGTCGCCGGTGCCTGGGCGCACGATTTCGACAATCACGCCTTCGTCGAGCACCAAGCCTTCGCGGGCTTCGGTTTCATACGCGATCAATCCGAGGTCTGCGGTGGCGTAGCACTGATAGCCCGCAACACCGCGCTCAGCCAACCAATCGCGCAAGCTAGGAGGGAACGCCTCGCCAGACACCAACGCTTTGGTGACGCTGGGCAACTTCACGCCCATCTCGGTGGCTTTTTCCACAATGATTTTCAGAAAGCTCGGCGTGCCAATGTAGCCCGCAGGCTTTAACTCGGCCATCGCGCCCACTTGTTGTTCGGTCTGGCCTGTGCCACCGGCAAACACGGTGCAGCCAATGGCGTGCGCACCGGTTTCCATCATCGAGCCCGCAGGCGTGAAGTGGTAGCTGAAGCAGTTGTGCGCGAGTTCACCCGCACGGAAACCTGCGGCGTAAATGGCACGGGCCATGCGCCAGTAATCTGAGCGCGCGCCTTCGGGTTCGTAAATGGTGCCGGGGCTGGCAAACACACGTGGCATGGCCTTGCCAAACCCAATCGCGGCAAACCCACCAAACACATTCGTCGCACGCTGTTCTTGCTGTTGTGCCAGCAACTCGTATTTGCGAATCACGGGCAGCTTAGCCAAGGCCTCACGTGTGGTGATGCTGGCCGCATTCACACCCGCCAATGACTTGGCAAATGCAGGTGAATTTTTTTGTGCGTGCGCGACTTGCGCAGGCAGCGCAGCCATGAGCGCAGCTTCGCGCTCGGCAGGGTTGCGGGTTTCGAGCGCGTCATAGTGTTTGGACATGCGGGTGTCTCCTGCTTAAGCCAACCAACGCTTGCGGCGCTTGTAGCTCTTGACGTCTTTGAAGCTCTTGCGTTCGTTGCCGCCCACGCCCAGGTAAAACTCTTTCACGTCGGCGTTGTTGGCCAAGTCAGAGGCAGCACCGTCCATCACGATGCGGCCCGACTCCATGATGTAGCCGTAGTCGGCGTACTTCAGCGCCATGTTGGTGTTTTGCTCGGCGATCAAGAACGTGACTTTTTCTTTCTCGTTCAAGTCTTTGACGATGTTGAACACCTCTTCCACGATTTGTGGTGCCAAGCCCATCGAAGGCTCGTCGAGCAACACCATATTGGGGTTGGCCATCAAGGCACGACCAATCGCGCACATTTGCTGCTCACCGCCGGATGTGTACGCAGCTTGCGACGTGCGGCGTGTTTTCAAACGTGGGAAGTAGTTGTAGACCTTCTCCAAGTTGGCATCGATCTCACCCTTGCTGGTGCGTGTGTAGCTGCCGGTGAGCAAGTTTTCTTCGATGGTCAAGTGGGCGAAGCAGTGACGGCCTTCCATCACCTGCACCACACCACGCTTGACCAACTCGGCGGGCGAAAGGTTTTCGATGCGCTCGCCACGGAACTCGATGCTGCCTTTGGTCACATCGCCACGCTCGCCTTTGAGCAAGTTAGAGATGGCACGCAAGGTCGTTGTTTTGCCCGCGCCGTTACCGCCGAGCAAAGACACGATGCTGCCTTCGGGCACGCTGAGCGAAACGCCCTTCAGCACCAAGATGACGTGGTTGTAAATGACTTCAATGCCATTGACGTTGAGAACGATGTTGTTGGCGCTCATAACTTACCTTGCTAAAAAAACATTGTTGGACTGGACCAAACCTCAAACCAAACTGGGCGTTGCGTCTGAGGTTTGGCGACTCGTGAGAGTCACCAAATCATCAGCCCCGAAGGGCTGATGTGTGTCAGATTAAGACTGGCAATCTGCAGCGGTACGACGTGTGAGTTTTTTCTCAGCGGCGTACTTGTCGGCGAATTGCTTGACCAAAGGCTTGATGATGGAGTCATCGGCTTCGATCCAGTCAGAGCTGTACACCCACTTCTTGCCGTCCCATGTGTGCAGACGTGCAGAGCGTGAACCTTCGTGATCCAAGCAAGAAGTGCTGATTGGCTTCATGACGGTGCCCAAGCCCAACTTGTCGAGGGCTTTTTGGTCCAAGGCCAAGTTCTCCAAGCCCCAACGGATTTGTTCGCCGGTCATGACTTTGCCTTTGCCGAAACGCTCTTGCGCACGACGCACGCCTTCCACAGCCAACGCTGCGCTGACCATGCCGCGGTTGTACAAAGTGGTGCCCACTTCTTCAACAGGACCTGTGCCTTGCTTCTTGCCGTGCACGATGGACTTGATGTCAGCCACAACTTTGCCGCCTTCGCCTGTGGCGACCAAGCCGGTGTAGCCCTTCGCGGCTTCGCCCACGTCTTTGACGTCTGGCTCAGCAGCGGACCACCACACGCCAAACATTTTTTCGCGTGGGTAACCGGTGGCCACAGCTTCTTTCAAAGCAGCAGAGTTCATCACGCCCCAGCCCCACAACAACACGTAGTCAGGACGGGCTTGACGCACTTGCAACCAAGTGGCTTTTTGTTCCACACCAGGTGCAGTCACGGGCAAGAGTTGCAGGTCGAAACCTTGAATCTTGGCGCGCTCTTGCAAGAGAGGAATTGGCTCTTTGCCGAATGGGCTGTCGTGGTACACCAAAGCGATCTTCTTGCCCTTGATGTTGCCGCCTTCTTTCTTGGTGATGTGCTGCATGATGATGTCAGCGCCAGACCAATAGGTGCCTTGCAATGGGAAGTTCCACTTGAACACTTGACCATCGCTGGACTCTGAACGGCCATAGCCGCCAGTGATCAATGGGTTTTTGTCTGTGGGGGCCTTTTCAGTCAACGCGAAGGTGATGCCGGTTGACAACGGTTGGAACACCGCGCCTTGTGATTTGCCTTTCAAGCGCTCGTAGCACTCCACGCCGCGGTCGGTGGCGTAAGCGGTGTCGCACTCTTCAAACGTGATCTTCACGCCGTTGATACCGCCATCACGTGCGTTGATGAGCTTGAGGTAATCGACGTAGGCGTTACCCCATGGCACACCGTTCGGTGCGTAAGCGCCGGTGCGGTAAGGCAACACAGGGAAGAATTGCTCTTTGGCTTGTGCCTGAGCTGATGTGGTGACCAAGGCGCTGGTCAAACCAGTCGCTGCAACGGCCACAGCCATCATGAGGGAACGAATTTTCATTGAAGTCTCCTTAGAAAATTTATGCGAACACCAGAAAAACGAAATCGAAATTAGTGAGGGAAAGGCCACAGACGCAGCTTTTGCTTACCCACGCTCCACAACTTGGCCAAGCCGTGTGGCTCGACGATCAAGAACCAGACAATCAATGCACCGAAGATCATTTGCTCAGCGTGTGTGAGCGCCGCAGTGCTGACGGGAACACCCACCAAATCGCCCAACCAAGGCAAGGCGTGGTTGATGATGACGGGAAGAATCACGATGAAGCCTGCGCCAAAGAAGCTGCCCATGATGGAGCCCATGCCACCCAAGATGACCATGAACAACAACTGGAACGAACGGTCCACCGAGAACGCAGCAGGCTCCCAAGAACCCAAGTAAACAAAGGCCCACAACGCGCCAGCCACACCGACGATGAATGAGCTGACCGCGAACGCGCTGAGCTTGGCGTACATGGGGCGAATGCCAATCACAGCCGCCGCCACGTCCATGTCGCGGATGGCCATCCACTCGCGGCCAATGGCGCTGCGCACCAAGTTCTTGGCCAGCAAACCAAACACCACCAAGAAGCTCAAACAGAACAAGTATTTCTCGAATGGGGTGTTGATGGCAAAGCCAAACACTTGCAAGTCAGATACGGATGCCGTACCAGAAGCCGAGTCGTTGGTGAACCACTTGATACGCAAGAAAGCCCAGTCGCAGAAGAACTGCGCAGCCAACGTGGCCACCGCCAAATACAAGCCTTTCACGCGCAAGCTAGGAATGCCAAAGAACATGCCCACCAAGGTGGCAAAAAAGCCGCCCATCAGCAAACACACGATCAAGGGCAAACCTTCCACACGCACAAAGAAGTTGTACGCGGCGTAAGCACCGACCGCCATGAAGGCACCAGAACCCAACGAGATCTGACCGCAGTAGCCCACCAAGATGTTCACGCCCAATGCAGCAAGCGACAAGATGAGGAAGGGAATCAGAATCGCACGCAACATGTATTCGTCAGCGAGCATGGGCACGCCAATGAAAGCGAAGGCAATGAGCAGCAAAACGCCAAGGCGGTCTTGCGTGATTGGGAAGATTTGTTGATCTTCCTTGTAAGTCGTTTTGAATTGACCGTTTTCTCTGTAAAACATGATTCTTTTCCTTACACGCGGTCGATGATCTTCTCGCCAAACAAGCCTTGTGGACGAATCAACAAGAAGCCCAAGGCCAAGACGTACGCAAACCAAATTTCAATGCCGCCGCCCACATAAGGACCGAGGAACACTTCAGACAATTTCTCGCCTACACCGATGATGAGGCCACCAATAATGGCACCAGGCACAGACGTCAAGCCGCCCAAAATCACCACAGGCAAGGCGCGCAAAGCGACCGTGGACAGCGAGAACTGCACGCCCAACTTAGAGCCCCAAATCATGCCGGCCACCAAGGCCACCACACCAGCCACGCACCACACGATGACCCAGATGCGGTTCAAAGGAATACCGATGGACTGCGCGGCTTGGTGGTCATCCGCCACAGCGCGCAAGGCACGACCCGTGGTGGTTTTTTGGAAGAACACACTCAGCAAGGCCACCAAAGCAGCGGCGATCACCGCAGCCACCAAGTCTTCTTGGTTGATCATGATGCCGCCGTCAAACATCGACTCAAGCAACATGAGCGGCTCTTTAGGCATGCCCACATCGATCTTGTAAATGTCGCTGCCGAAGATGGATTGACCCAAACCGTCGAGGAAATACGTGATGCCCAAGGTCGCCATCAGCAAGGTCGTGCCTTCTTGGTTGACCAAGTGACGCAACACCAAGAACTCAATCACCCAAGCCACGACAAACATCACAGCAGCAGCGCCAGCGAAAGCGAGCAAGTTGACGAGAACAAAGTTATCGATGCCGGTGAGTGCAGGAATCCACTCGCCCAAACGGGCCATGGCCAGCGCAGCGAACAACACCATTGCACCTTGTGCAAAGTTGAACACGCCAGAAGCTTTGTAAATCAGCACGAAGCCCAAAGCCACCAACGAATACAGCATGCCCGCCATGAGGCCGCCGAAAAGGGTTTCAAGAAAAAATGCCATGTTCTTGTCCTTAGTGTGAAGTGCCGAGGTAAGCGCTGATCACTTCCTCGTTGTTGCGCACCTCATCGGGTGTGCCGTCGCCGATCTTCTTGCCGTAGTCGAGCACGACCACGCGATCAGAAATGTCCATCACCACGCCCATGTCGTGTTCGATCAACACGATGGTGGTGCCGAATTCGTCGTTCACGTCCAAGATGAAGCGACACATGTCTTGCTTCTCTTCCACGTTCATACCGGCCATGGGTTCGTCGAGCAACAACACTTGTGGCTCAAGCGCCAGCGCACGACCCAAGTCGACGCGCTTTTGCAAACCGTAGGGCAACTGGCCCACAGGTGTTTTACGGAAGGCTTGAATTTCCAAGAAGTCGATGATGCGTTCGACTTTTTCGCGGTGGCGAATTTCTTCTTGCTCGGCAGGGCCAATGCGCAAAGCTTGCATGAGGATGTTGCTCTTCATGCGCAGGTTGCGGCCGGTCATGATGTTGTCGAGCACGCTCATGCCTTTGAACAAGGCCAAGTTTTGGAACGTGCGCGCAATGCCCATGGTGGCCACTTGGTGGCTGTCCATGTGGTCAAAGGTTTGGCCGCGGAAGGTGATGGAACCTTCCGACGGTGTGTACACGCCGTTGATGCAGTTGAGCATCGAGCTCTTGCCCGCACCGTTGGGGCCAATGATGGCGCGCACTTCGTGCTCTTTGACGTTGAAGGAAATGTCGGTCAGCGCCTTGACGCCACCGAAACGCAAACTGATGTTTTTGACGTCGAGGATGACGTCACCGATTTTCTTGCTCATGCTGCTTTCCCCACGGGTGCGAAGGTTTTGGCGTCAGACAGTTTCAATGTCGCGCTGACGCTGCCGGTGCGGCCGTCTTCAAACTTCACTTGGGTTTCAATGAATTGCTCAGTCGCGCCGTTGTAGAGCGCAGTCACCAAGGGTTCGTACTTCTCGGCAATGAAGCCACGACGCACTTTGTTGGTACGGGTGAGTTCGCCGTCATCGGCGTCGAGCTCTTTGTGCAACACGAGGAAGCGGCTCACTTGGCTACCGGCCAACAACTCGTCGGCAGCCAAATCAGCATTGACTTTTTCAACGCACTCTTTGATGAGTGAGTACACCTCTGACTTTTGAGCCAAATCTGTGTAACCGGCATATGGCAGATTGCGACGCTCAGCCCAGTTACCCACCGCTTCGATATCGATGTTGATCATCACGCACACTTTTTCGCGCTGGTCACCATAGGCCACCACTTCTTTGATGTGCGGGAAGAACTTGAGTTTGTTCTCAACGTACTTGGGCGCAAACATCGCACCATCGTTAGCCCCGCCTTTGATACGACCCACGTCTTTGACGCGGTCGATGATTTTCAAGTGGCCATGCGCATCCAAGAAGCCAGCATCGCTGGTGTGATACCAACCATCGGCAGTAAGCACTTCTTCAGTCGCCTTGTCGTTCTTGTAGTAACCCTTGAGCAAGCCAGGTGACTTGACCAAGATTTCGCCGTTGTCGGCGACTTTGATTTCCACCCCAGCACAAGGCACGCCCACGGTGTCGGCACGTGCTTCGTGGTCGGGCTGCAAGCACACGAACACCGCAGTTTCTGTCGAGCCGTAGAGCTGTTTCAAGTTCACGCCGATGGAACGGTAGAACGTGAAGAGGTCGGGGCCAATCGCCTCACCGGCGGTGTAGGCCACACGCACACGGCTCATGCCGAGGTTGTTGCGCAGGGGGCCGTACACAAAGAAGTTACCCAAGGTGTAGAGCAAGCTGCCCACCAAACCGACGGATTTGCCATCCATCTTTTTGGGGCCGTATTTGCGTGCCACGTCCATGAAGTAATGGAACATGCCGCGCTTGAGGGCGCTGGCGTCTTCCATGCGAATCATCACGCTGGTGAGCAAGCCTTCAAACACGCGGGGTGGCGCGAAGTAGTACGTGGGGCCGACTTCTTTCAAGTCGATGGTGACGGTGGCGGCCGACTCAGGGCAGTTCACCACATAACCGCAGTACAGCCACTGGGCGTAGCTGAAAATGTTTTGCCCAATCCAAGCAGGTGGCAAGTAGGCCAACACATCTTCGTGCGAAGAGAGCTTGTCAAACAAGGCGCCGGCTTCGGCACGGTTGATCAAGGAGTGGTGTGTGTGCACCACGCCCTTGGGGTTGCCCGTGGTGCCAGAGGTGAAGAACATCGCGCCCACATCGTCGTGATGCGCTTTTTCCACTTCGTCTATGAAGAAGTCTGGATGCTGCTTGGCAAACACAGCCCCGCCTGCCAACAACTCTTCGAGCGAGGCCAAGCCTGGCTCGTCGTATTTGCGCAGACCGCGAGGGTCGTCAAAAAAGATGTGCGCGATTTGTGGGCATTGCTCACGAATCTCCAACAACTTGTCGACTTGCTCTTGGTCTTCCACCACAGCAAATCGAACTTCTGCGTTGTTCAACGGAAAGACGCATTCGGGGGCAGCGGCGTCTTGGTACAAAGGAATTGGAATCGCACCCAAGGATTGCGCGGCCAACATGGTGGCGTACAAGCGGGGACGGTTGGAGCCGATGACCACCATGTGCTCACCGCGCGTCAAACCGGCTTGGTGCAAGCCGCAGGCCATGTTTTTGACCATCTCAGCCATATCGGCCCAGGTGATGGTTTGCCAGATGCCGTATTCCTTCTCACGCATGGCGGGCGCTTGCGGGCGGTCGCTGGCATGCTTGAGTAACAGTCGTGGGAACGTGGTTTGCATTCCGAATCCTTGCTTTGTGTGTCGACAAAAAACCATGACGCATACGTGACGCGTTTCTGATGTTGGGTGCGATCCTAGGCGGGCATTTGACGCCAAGTTGTCGTTTCGACGACAATTTAGGGTAGACACTTAGAAGTGATTACCCCAATAAAACTTTTGACTTGATCAGAATCCATGTCCGAAACACCCAGCGTTTACCAACGTCGGCGCTCGCTCACAGAGAGTGAGTTGAAGCTCATTCCTTGGTTTGGTTTGCTCAAAGAGAGTGAACGCAAACGCATCGAACCACAGCTGGTCGTGAGCGACCCGATGCCCGGCGATTACGTCTGCCGCATGGGACGCAAAGCCACGTATTGGTTTGGCGTGGTCGAGGGGCTTTTGAAGATGAGCACCGACAGCGCGAGTGGTCGCACCATCACGTTCACAGGCGTGCCACCCGGGGGCTGGTTTGGCGAAGGCACCGCCATCAAGCGCGAGACGTACCGTTACAACATCATGGCCTTGCGTCACAGCGTGGTGGCGGGTTTGCCCATCGACACTTTCCATTGGCTGCTCGACAACTCGATTGGCTTTAACCGCTTTGTGATGAACCAACTCAATGAGCGCTTGGCCCAGTTCATTGAAGCGCGCGAGATTGACCGCTCCAACGACCCCGATGTGCGCGTGGCGCGCAGCTTGGCGTCGTTGTTCAACTCCACGCTGTTCCCGGGTGTGGGCGAGGTGCTGCGCATCACGCAGCAAGAGTTGGCCTACTTGGTTGGTTTGTCGCGTCAACGCGTGAATGTGGCGTTGAATCGTTTAGAAGAACAAGGCGCAATTCGTATTGAATACGGCGGGATGCGCGTGCTGAATTTGGCGGCTTTGCGTGCCAGCGGCACTTAAAATTGCCCCCTATGTCAGACACCTCCTCAGAACTCATCCGCCTCAACAAACGCATGGCCGAACTCGGCCTGTGCTCTCGTCGCGAGGCCGATGCGTGGATTGAGCAAGGCTGGGTGCTGGTCAACGGCCGCCCTGCTGAAATGGGCGTGAAGGTAAGCGCCAAAGACCGCGTAGAGGTAGACCCTCGCGCCAAAGGCCACCAAGACACACAAGTCACTGTTCTGCTGCACAAGCCCATGGGCTATGTGAGCGGGCAAGCCGAAGACGGGCACGAGCCCGCCATCATGTTGATTAATCCTCGCACGCATTGGGCGGGCGACTCGTCCAAGCGCCGCTTCACGCCCACACAGTTGCGCAGCCTCGCGCCTTCGGGCCGACTCGACATCGACTCCACCGGCTTGTTGGTGTTGACGCAAGACGGCCGCGTGGCTCGCCAGTTGATCGGCGAAGACTCGGAGATGGAAAAAGAATATTTGGTGCGCGTGACCTACACCGGTCACGAAAACACGGCCGCCGCCACCGCGGCCTCTGCCACGTATGGCGGGAGAGCCAACCAACTCAGCGCCATTGGTGACCACGACCGCGTGACCAACAACGTGCAAGCTGTGTTTCCAAAGGCCCAACTCGAACGCTTGCGCCACGGCTTGAGCTTGGACGGCAAACCCCTCAAACGCGCACAGGTCGAGTGGCAAAACCCCGAGCAACTTCGCTTTGTGCTGACCGAAGGCAAAAAGCGCCAAATTCGCCGCATGTGCGAACAAGTCGGCCTTCAAGTGGTGGGCCTCAAGCGCATCCGCATTGGTCGCGTACAGCTGGGCCAGTTGCCTGCGGGGCAGTGGCGCTACCTGGGTGCGAACGAGCGTTTTTAAACGAGGCTCATCCAGCTTTTTGACCCTCTTGAAATTTAGCCGGACGCCCCACATCTCGGGGCGTTGTTTTTTGTAATTTAGTTTTTGAAACCATGACCAAACAAACCCATTCCTTCCAAGCCGAGGTGTCACAACTTTTGCACTTGGTGACGCATTCGCTGTACTCCAACAAAGAAATCTTTTTGCGCGAGCTGGTGTCCAACGCCTCTGACGCGTGCGACAAGCTGCGCTACGAAGGCCTGAACAACGACGCCCTGTTTGAAGGCAACGCCGAGCTCGAAGTGCGCGTGAGCTTTGACAAAGACGCTCGCACCCTCACCATTGCCGACAACGGCATTGGCATGAGCCAAGAAGAAGCCATCGCCCACCTCGGCACCATCGCCAAGAGCGGCACGCGCGAATTCATGGGCAAACTCAGTGGCGACGACAAAGCCAACGCCAAAGACCAAGGCGCGCTGATTGGCCAATTCGGCGTGGGCTTTTACTCGGGTTACATCGTGGCAGACCGCATCACGGTGGAGTCTCGCCGTGCAGGCCTGAAGGCCGACGAAGGTGTGCGCTGGAGCAGCACCGGCACGGGCGACTTTGAGGTGGAAACCATCACCCAAGCCGAGCGCGGCACCAAGATCATCCTGCACTTGCGTGACGATGCCGAGGAATACTTGAGCGCCTGGAAACTCAAGTCCGTCATCAACAAATACTCGGACCATATTTCTTTGCCGATCCGCATGCGCAAAGAAGAATGGAAAGAAGGAGAGAACGACCAGCCCGGCGAAATGGTGCTGACCGACGACTGGGAAACCGTCAACCAAGCCAACGCCTTGTGGGCACGCCCCAAGAAAGATGTGACCGACGAGCAACACGCTGAGTTCTACAAACACATCAGCCACGACTTTGAAGCGCCTTTGGCTTGGAGCCACAACCGCGTGGAAGGCAGCACCGAATACACGCAGCTGCTGTACATCCCAGGCAAAGCGCCGATGGACTTGTTCAACCGCGACAAGAAGGCGGGCTTGAAGTTGTACGTCAAGCGCGTGTTCATCATGGACGACGCTGAGGCGCTGATGCCCTCTTACCTGCGCTTCATCAAAGGCGTGGTGGACTCAGCCGACTTGCCACTGAACGTGAGCCGCGAGTTGCTGCAAGAAAGTCGTGACGTCAAAGCCATTCGCGAAGGCAATACGCGCCGCGTGTTGGCTGTGTTGGAAGACTTGGCCAAGTACGACAAAGCGCCTGTGGCAGGCGAGGATGGTGTCACTGACGTTTTAAGCGACGAAGACAAAGCCAAGCAAGGCAAGTTCAGCCAGTTCTACGCCGAGTTCGGCGCGGTGCTGAAAGAAGGCTTGGGCGAAGACTTTGCGAACAAAGACAAAATCGCCAAACTGTTGCGCTTTGCCAGCACCACCACCGATGCGGTGAGCGTGTCGTTTGCCGAGTACAAAACGCGCATGAAAGAAGGCCAAGAGGCCATCTACTACATCACCGCCGACACCTTGGCTGCAGCCAAGAACAGCCCGCAACTTGAAGTCTTCCGCAAAAAAGGCATCGAGGTGCTGTTGATGACTGATCGCGTGGACGAATGGGCCTTGAACTTTGTGCAAGAGTTTGATGGCACACCACTGCAGTCCGTTGCTAAAGGCGCTGTGGATTTGGGCTCGTTGCAAGACGAGGCTGAGAAGAAGGCGGCTGAAGATGCAGCGGAAACCTTCAAGCCAGTTTTGGCCAAACTCAAAGAAGCGCTGAAAGACAAAGCCGACGACGTGCGCGTGACCACGCGCTTGGTGGACTCACCCGCCTGCTTGGTGGTGAAAGACCACGGCATGTCGATGCAGCTCGCGCGCATGCTCAAACAAGCGGGCCAACAAGCGCCTGAGATGAAGCCTATCTTGGAAGTGAATGCCGAACACGCGTTGGTGAAAAAACTCAGCGGCGATGCCAACCCCAACTTCAACGACTTGGCGCACATCTTGTTTGACCAAGCTTTGTTGGCCGAGGGTGGTTTGCCAGAAGACCCCGCCGCTTATGTGAAGCGTGTGAATGCGCTCTTGGTGTGATTCACCTCATCACTTGATGTGCCTTGCGCACATCAAGCCAAGAAAAAGGCTAGCGCTTCGCTAGCCTTTTTCTTTTGCATAGAGACGCGCTACGTCAAACGTACAAAGGCTCTTCTTGCATGGCCTCGCATTGCTCGACCAACAGATGCGTCTGCCCTGCCCAATAGTCGCTGCTGCCAAACCACGAGAAGTGCTGCGCGAATGCGGGATCGTCTTGGCGACGTGCCAACCATGCGCTGTAGTGAATCAACCGCAAGGTGCGCAACGGCTCAATGAGAACAAGCTCGTTGCGATGGAGTTCACGCATTTGCTCGTAGCCATCCAGCAACATAGATAGCTGCTGCGTGCGCTGCGCACGGTCACCGCTGAGCAACATCCACAAGTCTTGAATGGCGGGCCCCATGCGTGCATCGTCAAGGTCAACAAAGTGTGGGCCACCGTCAGGCAAATCTGTCGGCGTCCACAAAATATTGCCGGGGTGACAGTCGCCATGCAGGCGAATGTGCTGCGCCGGATGCGCAGCAAATTTGTGTGTGGCGATGTCGATGGCTTGGTTACACACCGTCAGCCATTCGCGTTGTTGATCCAGCGGGATGATTTGGTTCTCGACCAACCAGTCACGCGACTCGACGGCAAAGGTGGTCACATTCAAGGCGGGGCGCTCGACAAACGTCTGCTTCCCGCCCACGTTGTGAATGCGCGCGATGAAGCGCCCAATCCACTCCAACACTTCGGCATCATCCAGCTCGGGCATGCGCCCACCGCGACGTGGGCTGACACTGAACGCAAATCCGTGGGCATGGTGCAAGGTTTGTCCTTGCAATGTCAGCGGGCCTACCAAGGGCACTTCGTCTGCCATCAATTCGGCAGCGAAGCCGTGTTCTTCCAAAATTTGCGCATCACGCCATCGCTCGGGTCGATAAAACTTGGCAACCACTGAGCTGTTGTCATCTAGCATGACTTGGTAAACACGGTTTTCATACGAACTCAAGGCGGTCATACGGCCGTCAACGTCAAGTCCTAAATCAGATAGCGCATCCAACACCACATCGGGGGTGAGCGCCTCGTAGGCGTGGTGCTTGGTCTCGCTCTCAAACACCCCAGACGACCTCTTTGTCCTCGGCATGGGCACGACGCAACATATCAATGAAAGGGACCACACGCTGCTTCAAACTGATCGTGCGTGGCCCATCCACGGCGACTGGCTTTGCTTCTTGCTCGCCTTGTGCTGCTTCCTTCGACGCCTGCATTGCCAATTCTTCCTGCGTCACGGCGGCATGCAACGCATCGATGGCCATCAGCATTTCGCTGGGCAAGATGATGCCCTTGGCACCCGACTCTTTGCCAATGAGTTTGAGTATGTGTTTGCCTTGGGGCTCAAGCATGATGAGATCGCCCGTGGCTTTGGATTTGAATTTGTAGAGCATGCTGTGATTGTGCGCTTTGGCCCCAGTTCGTCCTAGAGATCGTTGAGCAACGGCTCAACAGCTTGATGGAATGCCTCTGGCTGCTCGAACATCACCCAGTGCCCCGC
>Ga0228699_1000875_pt1 | contig 18585 bp, 15 predicted proteins | sample McNCre217_Aug_MG_FD_178016 | JGI IMG/M metagenome (GOLD analysis project Ga0228699, IMG submission 178016) | Freshwater microbial communities from McNutts Creek, Athens, Georgia, United States - 2-17_Aug_MG | ecosystem: Environmental > Aquatic > Freshwater > Creek | place: USA: Georgia... | reverse complement strand
GCCACGCAACAGGTTGCGCGGCACCTCGTCATAGCTGGGCAACTCGTCAGGCTGCGACAGGTTGTGGGTGACGGCCGAGGGCTCGGCCAACAAGGTGGGCACCTCGGCCACCAGCACGGGCACGTCAACAGGCACGTCAGCGGGTGGCAACGACACCTCGGCGTCGATCACCTCGGTGAGCACCGGCACGTTCAGCGGCGGGGTGGGCATCTGCTCATTCATTCCTTGACCTCATGGGGGTGTACCTCCCACCCCATGGCCGCGTAGGCCTTCCAGCGTTGGCGACCGCGTTGGCGGTCATCTGGCTGCTGGCTCACCACCTCGAACAGGCGCTGGTGGCGCGACAGATCAGGCGGCACGGCCTGCCCCAGGTTGACCACCACAGCCGGATGCCCCGGCGCCTGCGCCAAGTCAGCCGCCAGCCACACCGGTGTGGCCTGCAAGCGATCGGGCACAGGCTGATCACCCACCAGGATGTGCGGCAAGAACTCCAGGTCGTCGAAGGTCCACAGCAGGCGGTCGAGCTCCTTGAGCACGGTCGGCTCGCCCGTCACCACCACCTGGGCGCCGGCCTTGTAGGCCTTGCGCAGCAGGCGGCAGGCATAGCCCATCCGGTCGGCCATGCCGTGGTGAAACTCAACGCGTCCGCTCATGGGATGCCGCCCTCGCCTGCTGCTCGTCCTGCGCCATCAAGCCGCTTTGTCCGCGGGCTTGGCTGCTGTTTTTGCTGCAGGCTTGACTGCGGCCTTCTTGGCTGGCGCGGGCTTGGCGGGCTTGGCAGCCTTGGGTTTGGCAGCTTTGGTGTTGCCGGCCTTGGCGCCCTTGCCCTCAGCCGGTCGCGGCTGCAGCGCGGCGCTGCCGGCAGCGGCCTGGTCCAACAAGAAGCGGGTCAGCAGGCCCACCGGGCGGCCCGTGCCCCCCTTGGCGCCCCCCGACTTCCAGGCGGTGCCCGCGATGTCGAGGTGAGCCCAGCGGTAGGCCTGGGTGAACTTGGCCAGGAAGCACGCCGCGGTGATGGCACCGCCATCGCGGCCACCCACGTTGCCCATGTCGGCAAAGTTGCTCTTGAGGCTGTCGCCGTACTCTTCATCGAGCGGCATGCGCCAGGCCGTGTCTTGCGCCGAGCGACCGGCATCCAGCAGGGCCTGGGCCAACTCGTCGTCGGCACTGAACAGGCCGCTGTGCACGTGGCCCAGGGCCACCACGCAAGCGCCCGTCAGCGTGGCGATGTCCACCACGGCCGCAGGCTTGAAGCGCTCGGCATAGGTCAAGGCATCACACAAGATCAGGCGGCCTTCGGCATCGGTGTTGAGCACCTCGATGGTCTGGCCCGACATGCTGGTGACCACGTCACCCGGCTTGGTGGCCGTGCCGCTGGGCATGTTCTCGCAGGTGGGCACCAGGCCGATCACATTGAGCTTGGGGCGCAACGCGGCCAGCGCGCGGAAGGTGCCCAGCACCGAGGCCGCGCCGCCCATGTCGAACTTCATCTCGTCCATGCCAGCGCCCGGCTTGAGGGAGATGCCGCCCGTGTCGAAGGTGATGCCCTTGCCCACCAGAACGATGGGGGCCTGCGATGCGGCCGCGCCCTTGTACTGCAGGATGATGAACTTGGGTGGCTGCGCCGAGCCGTTGGTCACCGACAGGAAGGAGCCCATGCCGAGCTTTTCGAGCGCCGGGCGGTCGAGCACCTGCACGCCAATGTGCTTGAAGGCGCGGCCCATGGCCTTGGCCTCGGCCGCGAGGTGGCTCGGGGTGCACAGGTTGCCTGGGCGGTTGCCCAGCTCACGCGCCAGGGTGACGCCCGCTGCCAGGGCCTCGCCCTGAGCCAGTCCGGCCTTGGCGGCCGCCGACGCATCAGCCTGGCCCAACCAGCTGATCTTTTTGAGCGCGCCCGGCTTGGGGGCGCTGGGCTTGGTGTCGCGGTACACGTAGGTGGCATCGGCCACGGCGCCCACCAGGGCCTGGGCCAGGGTGGCGGCTTCGTCGGCGCCAGCGGCCCAGCCATCGGCCAGGGTGACGGCCACGTGGGCGCTGCCCGAATCCTTCAGGCCCGCAACGGCCTTGGCCATGGCGCCCTTGAGCCCCTTGGCACTGGCCTCGCTGGCCACCACGATCAGCGCACGCGGCACGCGCAGGCCCGCCGGGCGGTGCAGGTACAGGCTGCGGCCGGCCTTGAGGGCGAAATCGCCCGCCTTCACGGCCTCGTTGATCACCGTCTGCAGGGCGCCGACGGTGGTGCTGCCCTGATCAGGCGCGAGCACCAGCACCAAGGCATCGGCAGCGAACGTGGACACGGCGGCGCCATCGGCCGCGACAAACCGGTATTCCATGTGGGGCGCGTCCATAATGGACGGTTAGAACTGATGCGGACAATGTTATTCGATTCCTCTGTGCGCCGAGAGTTGTGGCGCAGCTTCGTCGGCACACTCATCATCTTGTTGACCGTGGTCTTGACCATGGTGCTGATCCGTGTGCTGGCGCAGGCCACCAAGGGCGCCTTCGCGCCCGCCGACGTGGGCCTCATCCTGAGCTACACCGTCATCGCGCAGATGCCGGTGATGCTGGCGCTCGCCTTGTTCGTGTCGGTGGTGCGCGTGCTCAGCCGCCTGTGGAGCGAGAGCGAGATGGTGGTCTGGCAGGCCAGCGGCGCGCGGCAGTTCAGCTTCGTGCCCCCGCTGCTGCGCATGGCGTGGCCGGTGCTGGCGCTGGTGGCGCTGGTCACCCTGGTGGCCCGCCCCTGGGCGCAAACACAAGCCCTGGTGCTGCGCGACCGCTACGAAAAGCGCTCCGACATGGCCCGCGTGGCCCCGGGCCAGTTCCAGAGCTCGGCAGATGGCAAGCGCGTGTTCTTCATCGACAGCCACAGCGATGGCGAGAAAACCGGCCGCAACGTCTTCATGGTGTTGACCGACAAGGGCCAGGAGGCCGTGGTGACGGCCGCCGAAGGCAACCTCATCATCGAACGTGGCCAGCGCTTCCTTGTGCTGCGCCAGGGCGAACGCATCCAGACCGACCTGGAGACCGGCGACAAGTCGCTGGCCCAGTTCGACACCGCCCGCCTGCTGGTGGGCGAGGTGGCCACGGCCGACCGCGTGGCCCCTGATTTGCGTTCAACCGGCACGCCAGAGCTGTTCCGCATCAAGACCCGCGAGGCCAAGGGTGAGCTGGCCTGGCGCCTGGGCCTGATCTGGGCAACCTTCAACATGGCGCTGGCGGGCCTGAGCCTGGCCGCGGGCAACGCGCGCCGCAACACCAGCTGGAACCTGGTGTACGCGCTGCTGCTGTTCGTGGTGTATTTCAACCTGCTGACGCTCAGCCAGAACTGGGTGGCCAAGGGCAAGATGAGCTGGCCTGTGGCGCTGTGGCTCATCCACGGCCTGCTCACGCTGGGTGCGCTGGGCGTGATCTGGTGGCGCGATGGCGCCATGATCGGTGGCCGTCGGTTGGGCCGAGGCGACAAGGTGCGGCTGCTGGCGCGCAACGCCAGCCCCCAGAAAGGCGCCGCATGAAGACCGTCCGCCGGCTGATCTACCGCAGCATCGCGCTGCATGTGCTGTACGTGAGCCTGGCCTTTGGCGCCCTGGCCTTCTTCATCGACTTCGTGGAAGAGATGCAGAACCTGGGGCGCAACGGCTACCAGATCCACCACGCGCTGTGGACCTGCCTGATGCTGCAGGGCTCGCACATCTACGACCTCTTCCCGATCGCGCTGCTGATCGGCGGCATCCTGGCCATGGCCAAGATGGCCCAGACCTCTGAGTTCACCATCCTGCGCACAGGGGGCCTCGGCCCGGGCCGAGCGCTGGCGCTGCTGGGCACGCTGGGGCTGCTGTCGGCCGTGATCATCGTGCTGGTGGGCAACGTCTACATGCCCTGGTCGGAGCAGCAACTCACCCTGCACCGCGCGCAGTTCGGCCGCCAGCAAGGACTGGACTTGGCACGAGGCGGCACCTGGCTGCGCGAGCGCCGCGCCATGCCTGGCGGCGAGACCCACCTGATCACCGTGAATGTGGGCAGCGCGCGCAACGAGCGCGAGCTGGGCCAGATCCGCATCTTCGAGTTCGACATGAGCGGCCACCTGGTGCGCCGCCTCGCGGCCGAGCGCGCCGTGGTGCAAGCCGATGGTGCACCGAGCGCGTCGGCAGGTGCGCAAGGTTCACTGTGGCGGCTGGCGCAGGTGCAAGACACCCGGTGGTCCGACCATGGCCTGATGGGCGAGTCGGCCGTGCTGGCCGGCAAGCAGCTGGTGGAAGAGCGCCGCCTGGCCCAACTGGACTGGCGCAGCAGCCTGACGGCCAAGGTCGTGTCGGCCTCGGTGCTGCCGCCCGAGACCATGTCGACGCTGGACCTGTGGCGCTACACCCGCCACCTGGAGAACAACGCCCAAGCGGCCCAGCGCTACGAGTTGGCCTTCTGGAACAAGACGCTCTACCCGCTGGTGTGCTTCGTGATGGTGGCCCTGTGCCTGCCTTTTGCCTACCTGCACGCCCGCGCGGGCGGCATGAGCTTGAAGATCTTTGGCGGCATCATGCTGGGCATCAGCTTCGTGCTGGCCAACCACATCACCAGCCACTTGGGCCTGCTGCACCAGTGGCAGCCCTGGCTGGCGGCGTCGGCCCCCAGCCTGTTCTACCTCTTGCTGTCGATGGGCGCCTTCGTCTGGCTGGTGCGCTACCGCTGACGCCCCGCCCCGCCCTGCCCCTCGAACCTGGAGCCACCATGGACATCACCGGCATCTTGCTTTTCGCCCACGGCGCCCGCGACCCCGCCTGGGCCCGCCCCTTCGAGGCCGTGGCGCAGCAGTTGCGCACACGCACCGCGCCCGAGCGGGTCGTGCTCGCCTTCCTCGAGTTCATGGGCCCCAACCTGATCGATGGCGGCCAGCAGCTGGTCAACGCCGGCTGCCAACAGGTCACCGTGGTGCCACTGTTTTTGGGCGCAGGCGGCCATGTGCGCAAAGACCTGCCCGAGCTCTTGGCGCAGTTGCGTGCCCAGCACCCCGGGGTGAGCTGGCAGCTGGCGCCGGCCGTGGGTGAATCGCCCCAAATGGTGCAGGCCATGGCCGACATCGCCTGGCAGGCCAGCCAGCCTCTCTGACCCCAGCCCGCCGCGCACCGTGCCGGCCCCTCACCGAGCCTGCCCATGAACCTGCATCAGTTCAAATTCGTGCACGAGGCCGCCAAGCGCAACCTCAACCTCACCGAGACGGCCAAGGCCCTGCACACCTCGCAGCCCGGCATCTCCAAGGCCATCTTGGAGCTGGAAGAAGAGCTGGGCGTGGACATCTTCGTGCGCCACGGCAAGCGGCTCAAACGCGTGACCGAGCCCGGCCTGCAGGTGCTGCAGTCGATCGATGTGATCCTTCGCGAGATCGGCAACCTCAAGCGCATCGGTGACGAGTTCGCCATGCAAGATGCCGGCACCCTGTCGATCGCCACCACGCACTCGCAGGCCCGCTATGTGCTGCCCGAGCCGATCGCGGCGCTGCGCCGCAAGTACCCCAAGGTGTCGATCAGTCTGCATCAAGGCAGCCCGCAGCAGGTGGCGCAGATGGTGCTCGACGGCGCGGCCGACATCGGCATGGCCACCGAGTCGCTGGCCGACATGCCTGGCCTCGTCACCCTGCCCTGCTACGAATGGCAGCATGTGCTGGTGATGCCGCCCTCGCACCCGCTGGCGCAGGCCTCACGGATTTCGCTCGAGCAATTGGCCCACGAGCCCTTGATCTCGTACCACCCGGCCTTCACGGGCCGCAAGAGCATCGACCAGGCCTTTGCCCAGCGGGGGCTGACGCCGCATGTGGTGATGGAGGCCATCGATGCCGACGTGATCAAGACGTATGCGCGCCTGGGGCTGGGCCTGGGGGTGGTGGCCGAGATGGCCGTCAAAGACGACCCGCTGGCCAACACGCCGAATGGCGACCTGGTCTCGCGCCCGGTGGGCCACCTGTTCGGGCCCAACTTGGCGCGGGTGGCCTTCAAACGCGGCGCCTACCTGCGGCAGTTCGTGCTGGCGTTCGCCGAGTTGGTGTCGGATCGGCTCAACCGGCAATCGATCTTGAAGGCCGTGCAGTCTCCGGGCACAGCTGCCAGCGAGGCAGCAGAGGGCGACTACGGCTTGTGAACCCGCGGCTGAGCTGAACGCCAGCAGGCACCGCCCTGGCGGCCACGTTCACACCTGGCGCGGCTCGTCGTCCAACTGGAAATCAACCTCCAGATCGACCGCCACCCCGCGGGCCAGGGCCACCGAGGGCTGGGCCTTGATCGGGCGCGTGGCCATGAGCGGCGAGACATCCGCATCGCGGGCGCCCGCCTGGCTGGCCACAGCGGCCACGTCGGCCGAACTCAGCGGCAAGAGCACGTCCACCCGCTCGGCCGCAGCGGCACCCTCGGCCAGGTCTCGGGCCACGGCATACAGGGTCAGCAGTTCGCGGTAGGCGGGCAGGTCAAAGGTGTCCCCGCCTTCAGAGGGCCGCAGCAGCGACTTCTCGAGCACGGCCATGGCCTGGGCCGGCTCGGGCCACAAGGCCTGCAGGCGAGCGACGACCTCAGGGTAGTCGGCCAGGCACATGCCTTCGTTCATGTCATCGAGCCAAGACGGCGCGTGGGCATTGAAGCGGCCATCGAACAGGGCACACACCCGCTCGTAATCCTGGCGCCGACCGAGTCGACGGTAGATGTCCAGCAGCTTGAGCACCGGCAGCGGACTGCCTTGCGGGTTGTACTGGACATAGTTTTCCAACAGGTCGATGGCGGCACCGTCCTGGCCCAGCACCACGAAAAACTCGGCCTGCTGCTCCAGGTCGATCAACTCTTCCACGGCCACGGCGCGCAACGAGTCGTCACCCGACTGAGGCAGTGAGCCGAACATGCTGGTGAACCGCGCCCCCGCGGGGCGGGCGCTGGGCGCGAACGCATCGGCCACCCCCGCGGGCACCTTGGGGCCCGGGAAAGGCAGGACGCTGCCCGACAGTGGTGGCAGCGGCAGGTCCACGTCGGCCGCGTCCGGCGCGGGCATGCTCGGGCGCACGCCCATCGCAGCATGCACCTCAGGCTGATCGTGCGGGACGTGCACGAATTCGACCGTCGTGGAGTGCAGGTCTTGCTGATCGACCAGCGGTGAGCGGGGGGTGATCTCGGGCAAATCGGGCGATTCGGTCTCGCCGGTTTGGCCTTGCCACCAATCGGCGCCGGTCTGGCGTCGGCTGGCGCTGCTGCGCCACAACACGTACAACAAGGCCAGGCCCAGTGCTGCGCCCAAGGCCAGCACAGCACCGATGCGCGACGTGGGCTTGGCCGCCGGTGAGGACGCAGCCGCCTCTGCGGGCACACTCGCGCCCAGGGCCACACTGGCGGCGACGTCTGACGCCCCCGAGCCCAGCAGCACGGCTTGCTGCGCCTGCAACTCGGCCACCCGCTGTTCGAGCTGTTGCAGACGCTCTTGATCACGGGCGAGCTGCTCAGGCGAGGCCTGCAGCGCACGCCAGTAGGCGGCAGCGCTGGCACGGCGCGCCAGCAACTCCGGCGACGCCGCATCAGGATCCGGCACCGTGGCGAGGTTGCCCCCCATCTTGAGTTGGGGCGCCACCATGGCGTCAGCGGCCACTGGATCCAGCTCCAGGCGGCTCAGGCCATCGGCAGGTGCTTGGCGCTCAGCGCGGGCCACCGCGTCTTTCGTTGGCGCCTTGCCGCGCGCGGCCACAGCACCTGAGGCCATCGCGCCGTCTGTGATGCGCGCCTGGCTGGCCTGCTTCATGCGTTCACGCCAGTCCAGGGCTGCGTCGGCGGACGTGACGGCAGCGGGATTGACGGCGGCTTTGGCGGCCCCGCTCGGCTTGCGGTTGGGCGAGGCTGCATGGCCCGCGCCATCCACCACCTGGTCGCGTGAACGCGAGGCGCGCGAGACCAAGCTGGGCTGCGCATCAGCCATGGGTGCCGGGACCGGCATGGATTCGGCCATCGTGCCGCTGGGCACCCCACCCGGCAATTGGAGGCCAGGCGGATCGGCCAGGGCCACGATCTTGCGGGTGATGCGCGATTGGCATCCGGCCACCACGTACACCGTGACCACGGGCTCTGACACAGGGCGTCGGGTGGTGACGACCACGGACGTGGCGCCTTGGGCGTCGAACGCCACGCGCGCCTTGACCTGGCTGCTGACCAGTTTGTCATCGCCAAAGAACACGTCTGCGGCGACACATTCGTCGTCCAGACGTTCGCCCGCCTCCAGCCGAACTGGCACGGTGAGGGTCAACTCTTCCCCGAGGATGGCGTGGCTGTTGGGCTTACCCAAGCCCATGGCGAGCGACGCCCCGAACATGCCCCAGAGCGCAGCACCCGTCACCACAGCGACGCCGCGCCGCTTGATCTGCTTCATATCCGGTGCATCATCTGCCTTGTCGAACGACTCTAGCACGAAGGTACTAGGCGCCATCCCATGGCAAGCCCCAGCCCTTGCCTGAATGGCGACAGGCTCCCCGCCTTTGTGTCCACCTTTTACATTTGCTCGCATGTCCACCGAATTGATCACCGAGCGCCATGGCGCCACCTTGGTGCTGACCCTGTCGGGGCCGGCGCGGCGCAACGCCTTGTCGCCGCAGGTCTACGCCGCAGGCGTCGAAACCCTGAACATGGCGGAAGCCGATCCTGACGTGCGCGCCGTGGTGATCACGGGTGCGCAGGGCCACTTTTGTGCCGGCGGTGACCTCAGCCGCTTGGCCCACAACCGACAGCACGACCTGCACGCCCAGGCGGGCAACCTGGATGCCTTCCATGATTGGATTGAGAGCATCCGTGCCTTTCCCAAGCCGGTGATTGCCGCGGTCGAGGGCGTGGCCACAGGCGGCGGCGCCTCGCTGGCGCTGGCCTGTGACGTGATCGTGGCGGCTGACACGGCGCGCTTCGTGATGGCCTATGGTCAGGTGGGCTTGTCGCCCGATGGTGGCGCCACGTGGCACCTCACCCGCGCACTCGGCCGCTCAGGCGCCCTGGCCTTGCTGTGGGCTGGCCAAGACAGCAGCTTGAGTTCGGCTGGACACTGGCACGCGCAAGGGCTGGTGCACAAACTGGCGCCGTCGGGGCAAGCCTTGACTCAGGCCTTGGCCTGGGCCGACGAGATGGCCGCCTGGCCAGCCGATGCGTTAGCCAGCATGAAGGAGCTGGTGCACGATGCCGATCAGGCGCTGCGTCACCACCTGTTGGCAGAGAAGCAGCATTTCATGGTCAACCTGAGCCGACCGGCGGCCGGTGTGGCGATCGAGCGCTTCCTGCAGCCCAAGCGCTGAACAGCTTCAGCCAGCCACGCGCCGCATCTGACGGCAGGCCTGGGCGAAGAACTCACCCACCATGCGCAGCTGTGCGGGCTCGACGCCCACACCCGGCATGCGCAGGGTGAGCATGCCGCGGTTGAGCACCAACACCAGCATGAGGCTGTCTGTCCACCATTGGCTGGCAGCGCTTTCGAGGTGCATCATCATCGCGTGATCCAGCCATTTCTGGGCCACCTGCTCGGCGTTGCAGAACAAGGCGAAGCGCCGCTGCAGCGCCCCCGAGGCCGACAGCGACACCTTGGGGTGCATGGCCAGCCAGCGCATCTCCTCGGGCAGCGAGGTGTCAATCTGGGTCTGCATGGCGTTGGTGAAGCGGCTGAAGACGTCGGTCTCCAGGACCTGGGCCAGCACGCGGGTCAGCAACATCATCTGCACGTCGGAGGCCATGCCGGTGTCACACCGGAAACGCAACTCTTGCCCATCGATGTAAGGGCGCTGCGAAGGACCCCATTCGACCCGCCAGCCTTCGCCGGTCTCGACGACCACGCCCTGGCCGCTGCGGCTGTTGACGCGCTTGAACACATGGCCCTGCGATTTGGCCCAGGCAGCCAGCACCTGTGCGTCGTCGCCCGCTGCGGCCTCAGACCCGCCCAGGAGTTTCTTGATGGAAGCGAACATGGATGCGCAGCTGCCTGATTGGATGTTGCCTGAATGAGTCTACTCCCAGGAGGGGACACCATGTTGGCAGCAGTGCACGGGCGGTGAGCATCTGCAAGACCGATGACAGGGAGAAACACCGAGACAGCGGGGCCAATCATTGGTCAAGCCGGCCAATGGGGTGCTCCATAGAATCGTTTGCATCCAACCGAATGCATCTTGACGCGATCGGTCATCAACAACAAGCATCTGTGAGCCCCACCATGCGCACCACCCTGTCTGCCCTGCTTGCCCCCCTTTGCCTGGCCGCCGCCCTCGTGTGCGCACCCCAGGCCCATGCCGCCGGTTTTGAGAAGGGCCCCGCGCCCACCGCCGCTGCGCTGGACGTGGCGGGCCCCTATGCCGTGGGCAGCCACAAGATCGCGGTCAGCGCCGCCAAGCCTTACGCCTATGGCGGCGCCACGGTGCACTACCCGCAAGGCCAGGCCGGGGAGACCTTTGGCGTCGTGGCGATGATGCCGGGCTTCATGGCCTTCCAGGCGGTGTACGACGGGCTGGTCAAGAAGATGGCCTCGCATGGCTTCATCGTCATCAACATCGACAGCGTAGGGCGCGGCGACCTGCCTGATGTGCGCGCCAAGGCGGTGGCCGGCGCCCTCCAGCACGTGAGCGAACTGGTGCGCGCGGGCCAGGTGCCTTTTGCGGCAATGGCCGACACCAGCCGCCAGGCCATCGTGGGCAACTCGATGGGCGGTGGCGCCGTGTTGAGCGCCGCCCAAGCCGACCCCTCGCTCAAGGCCGTGGTGGCCCTGCAGCCTTGGCACACGACGCAAGCCTTCCCGAAGGTGGCGTCGCCCACGCTGATCGTGGCCTGCCAGAAAGACACCATCGCGCCCAACAACGTGCACTCGGATGTGTTTTACGCAAGCCTGCCGGTCACGCTGCCGCGCGGCGAGATCGAGGTGAAGGGCGCGAGCCACCTGTGCGCCACCTTCTTGGCATCGAAGACGCAACTCAACACGATGAACAAGGCAACGGTGTCGTGGCTCAAGCGCTTCCTCGACGAGGACACTCGCTACGACACGATGGTCAAGGGCGGCATCAACGAGGGCGAGTTCAGCCGCTTCGTGGTGGAAGGCTTCTGAGCCGAGCGGCTTCAGCCTGGCTGGCCATCGTGCGATGGCCTGTCCGGAGGGACTCGAACCCCCGACCTGCTGCTTAGAAGGCAGCTGCTCTATCCAGTTGAGCTACGGACAGTCAGCTCGGAGTTTACGCCAAGGGCCTGTGTGGGCCGCCAGCGCAACAGGGTGATTGCATTGAGCAACACGCTGATGCTGCTGAGGGCCATGGCGGCGCCGGCGAGCATCGGGTTGAACAGGCCCAGCGCCGCCAGCGGCAAGCCCACCACGTTGTAGACGAAGGCCCAGGCCAGGTTCTGGTGGATCTTGCGGGTGGTGCGCGCCGAGATGTCGAGCGCGGCCTCGACCAGCAAGGGATCGCCCCGCATCAGCGTGATGCCGGCGGCTTCCAGCGCCAGGTCGTTGCCTGCGCCGGGGTTGGCCATGGCCATGCTGACGTCGGCCTGGGCGAGCGCCGGGGCGTCGTTGAGGCCATCGCCCACCATCACCACGGTGCCATGGGCCTGCTGCAACGTGTGCACCTGCCGGGCCTTGTCGCCAGGCAGCACCTCGGCGAGCACGTGGGCGATGCCCAACTGGCGGGCCAGGCCCTCGGCGGCCGCCTGCCGGTCGCCACTGATGAGCCAGGTCTGCAGCCCACGCGCCTGCAGGCGAGCCACGGCCTCGGCCGCATGGGGCTTGGGCGCATCTGCAAAGCACAGGCGGGCGGCAGGCTGCCAGGCCCCGCCACCCGGCGGACTCCACAGCAACCAAGACACGGTGGCCTGCGCTGCATCGGCGGCCAGGGCGGGCCAGCCGGCTTCGGCGGGATCGCGTCCCAGCAAGGTCGTGGCCCAGCGGGTGCTGGCGATGGCCCAGTCGCCGGCCCAAGGCCCCGCATCGCGCTGGGCACGCACGCCCTGCCCCACCTCGGCGCGCACACCTTGCATGGGCCACGGGGCGGCAAAGGCCAAGCCCAGGCTCGACCCTGGGCACGCAAGCTGGTGCGCCTGGATCACCGCCCGCGCCAGGGGGTGCTCGCTGCCGGCCTGGATGCTGGCGGCCAGGGCCAAGGCGTCGGCGGCCGGGCCCGTCCAGCCCGGCGCGGCGCCTGTGGGCACGTGGCACGCCACCAGGCGTGGGCGCCCTTCCGTCAGGGTGCCGGTCTTGTCGAACGCGATGACGCGGGCACGGTGGGCCGCTTCGAGGGCTTGCGGATCGCGGATGAGGATGCCGGCCCGCGCCGCCGCCCCGGTGCCCGCCATCAGGGCGGCGGGCGTGGCCAGGCCCAGCGCGCAGGGGCAGGCCATCACCAGCACGCTGACGGCGTTCATCAGGGCCTGCTGCAGGGGCGCGCCGTGCCACCACCAGGCCAGCGCCGTGAGCGTGGCCACCGCCAGCACCACCGGCACGAACACCGCCGACACGCGGTCCACCACCTGCTGGATGGGCGGCTTGGTGGCCTGCGCCTGCTCCACGCGGCGGATGATGCCGGCCAGCGTGGCCGCCGCCCCAACGGCCTGCACCCGCATCAACAGGCGCCCTTCTTGGTTGAGCGTGCCGCCGGTGAGCACATCGCCCTCGGCCTTGGCCACCGGCATGGGCTCGCCCGTGAGCATGGACTCGTCGACATGGCCTTGGCCCTGCACCACCCGGCCATCTGCCGGCACGCGCGCGCCCGGCAGCACCACAAGCAGGTCAGCAGGCAGCACCTGGCTCAGGGGCACCTCGACATCGCCCTCGGGGCCCTGGCGGATCACCGTGGTGGGCCGCAAGGCGTACAGGCCACGGATGGCCTGGCTGGCCTGGCGCTTGGCGCGGGCCTCCAGGGCCTTGCCCCACATCACCAGCGTGATGACGACGGCGGAGGACTCGAAGTACAACTCGTGTGCGTGCTCGCCATGCTGCCACCACAGCCACACCGACAGCCCCCAGGCGGCCGAGGTGCCCAGGGCCACCAGTTGGTCCATGTTGCCGGTGCCCGCACGCAGCGCGGCCCAGCCCGCCTTGTAAAAGCGCCCGCCCAGCCAGAACTGCACGGGCGTGGCCAGTGCCATCTGCCAGGCCGGCGGCAGCATGGCCATGTCGCCAGCACTGGCGCCACCACCACCAACACCAGCACAACCGCCCAAGACAGCCGCCCACACGGCCAACACAGCCCCATGCAGCATGGGCCACACCAGCGGCAGGCTGAGCGCCGTGGCCACGGCCACCTCGCCCCAGCGGTGCCACAGGTGGGGATCGGGCTCAGCCGGGGGGGCATCGTCGCGCTGGCAGACGGCCTCGTAGCCAGCATCGATCACTGCTTGCACCAAGGACTGCTCAGGTGCCTGCGCAGAGGCCTGCGCCGCCAGGTGCTCGGCCAGCCAGTGCACGGTGGCGGTTTCGGTGGCGTAGTTGACGGTGGCGTCTTGCACGCCCGGCACCTTGCGCAAGGCCCGCTCGACACGGTTGACGCAGGCCGCACAGGTCATGCCGCGCACCGCCAGGCGAACGGCATCGGCAGAGGCAACGGCGGTGGGGGGTGGGGAGGCAGTGAGGTTCATGGGGCGCAGCCTCAAGCTTGCCACGGGGGCAAGGTCAAGCGACGATCGGCCGACGGTCAGCCTTGTGCCACATCAAGCCTGAACCGCTTGACTCTGACATGATGTCAAGGTTTACCGTGTCGCTGTCATTCACGTCCTCATTCACATTGATCCCGATGGAGCCTGCCATGAGCACCACCCCCACCACCCATGAACTGCACGTCAAGGGCATGAGCTGCCAGCATTGCGTCAAAGGGGTGACCCGCGCCGTGCAGGCGCACGACGCGAGCGCCGAGGTGCGCATCGACCTGTCCACCGGCAAGGTGCTGGTCACCAGCGGACTGGCCTTGCCGGCCGTGCGCCAGGCCATCGAAGAAGAAGGCTACGAGGTGCTGGCCTGAGGCCCCGCCATGCTGCACATCGGTGAAGCCTCGCAGCGCACGGGCGTGTCGGCCAAGATGATCCGGCACTACGAGTCGCTGGGGCTGTTGCCCGCCGCGCCACGCACAGATGGCGGCTACCGCCTGTACGACGAGGCTGCGCTGCACAGCCTGCAGTTCATCCGGCGCGCCCGTGACCTGGGCTTCAGCATGGCCGAGATCACCGATTTGCTGGGCCTGTGGCGCGACCGCGAACGCAGCAGCAGCGCCGTCAAGCAGCTGGTGCATGGCCATGTGCAGACCCTGCAGCGGCGCATCGACGAGCTCGAAGCCATGAAGCGCACCTTGAGCGCCCTGACCGAGGCGTGCCAGGGCGACGCGCGGCCAGACTGCCCCATCCTCGATGATCTGGCGCGCCCGCACCACGCCTGCCGCAGCTGAGCCCCCCGGACCATTGGCCACCGGGTGTGGCGCGGGTACAGTCGCGGGGCGGTTGTCCCGCCTGCCGAGGAGCCTTGATTGAACGCTGCGTCCCGCGCCCTGAGACAGTTTGACCTGGTGGCCACCGGCCTGCGCACCAAGGTGCTGCAAGGCGGCCCCAACGACCGCGCCATGGAGGCAGTGGTCTTCGTGCACGGCAACCCCGGCTCCAGCGAAGACTGGCGCGACCTCATGACCCGGCTGGCGCCCCACATGCGCGTGGTGGCCATCGACATGGTGGGCTTCGGGCGGGCCGACAAGCCCATGCAGTACCCCTACTCCGTGCCCGCTTGCGCCACCTTCCTGGGCGAGGCGCTGCGTGAGTTGGGCGTGATCAACGCCCACTTGGTGCTGCACGACTTCGGAGGCCCCTGGGGCCTGGCCTGGGCCGCGATGAACCCGCTGGCCGTGCGCAGCATCACCCTGCTCAACACGGGCGTGCTCAAGGGCTACCGCTGGCACACCATGGCGCGCATCTGGCGCACGCCCTGGCTGGGCGAGTTGCAGATGGCGCTGACCAACCGCCGGGGCTTCCATTGGGTGAGCCAGATGGGCTGCCCGCGTGGCTTGCCCAAGGACTTCTTGGACCGCATGTTCGACGACTTGGATGCCGGCACCAAGAACGCGGTGCTCAAGCTCTACCGCGCGACCGACGATGGCGACGAGATGGCCTCGACCTTTGTCCGCATGACCGCCCCGCTGGCCGACCTGCCCTGCTGCGTGGTGTGGGGCAGCGCCGATCCCTACTTGCCCGTGCGGTTTGCCCACCAGCAGCAAGAGACCTTTCCGAAGGCCGAGGTGCACCTGCTGCCGCAAAGCGGGCACTTCCCGTTTGCGGATGACCCGGAAGGTGTGGCGGCTGCCGTGGTGCCGTTTCTGCGAAGGGTGGTGACGCCGGCCATCGACTGATGGCGCAGCGGGATGCCCCCGTTGCGGGGCGTCAGGTTCAGGCCACCCAACGAGACAGGGCCAGTGCGACCTCGCTGCTGATCGTTGCCTTGGCTTCCCGCTTGCGCTGGGTTCGGCCGCGGTGCTTGGCCGCGATGTCGCTCAGCGGCCGCTCTTTGAGTGGCAAGGCCAAACGCACGTTGCCGTCTGCCTGGAAGTCAGCGCCGTATTTGGCCCAGAAGGCAGCGTAGCTGAAGCTGCCTGGCGAGCGCTCGATGCAATGGCGGGCCACGTTGTTTTCGTCGGTGACCCCAAAAATCGTCTCCGCCCGCACAGCACGGGCAATGCCCAGCAACGCCACCATCAGCACATCTTGTGGCGCGATGTCGCCGAGCTTGGCGGTGACCAGGCGGATGGTGTCCATCGCCCCAGCTGCACCCTGCACGCGACCCACGAACACCAGAGGCGCCGACAGCGGCACGCCCGGGGTGGTGCGCGCCATCACCTGGGGGTGAACCAGCGAGAACGAGAGCTTGTAGAGCGTGAGGTCGTCCAGCTTGAAGGCCAAGGTCAGCTCGCCCTCACGGTGGCGCGACACCCGGCACAAGCCCTGCAACTGGATGCGTGCCAGGCAATCACCCAACCCGCGCTGCCACAGCACGAGGTCGTCCGAAAGGACGCGCTCGTAAAAGCCCGGCTTGAAGTGCTGATTGACCAGTTCGTAGTGCGATTGAAGCGCCAAGCGCCGCTCGGTGCGGTTGAGGCTGTTGCTGAGGTAGGGCAGCGTGTAGCGGTACTGCACACGCGGAAATGCCGTGCGCACCGCGTGGCTAACCGGGCCATCGATGGTCCGGATGAGTCGCTGATGGGGCAGCCATGTCATGCCGACCGTGAGCAGCCGCACCAGCCCATCCATCGCGCCCCGCATGCCTTGCTGCGCGAGTTTCTCCTGCAACACCTGCCCCAGGTTCAACCTTGGGACACTGACCTGGGCGAGCGAGGGCTCCACGAAGGAGGCCCACTGCTCTCGTGTGATCGTTGATGGCATCGCCAACCTTCCCCGGGTGTCTGCGCGCTGCCCGACAGCCCTGTCGGCCTGCCGCTGTTTCAACACGCGAACGTCAAGTTGATCGAATGTGCGCCCTCAACCCGGCTCCGATCTGTCGCCAGCGAACCCCGTTCACTGACCGCCGATGCATCTGATTTGCCGAAGGCGCAACGCTGAAGTGCACCTTATCGGACCAGTCATTTTCGGAAAATCAGACATACCCTTAATGGGTTAAACCTGCCCGCAAACAGGGGGGTATTAACAGACAGATGACAAGCCGCCAGCTTGGACACCTGCGACGCAGGCAAGAAAAAAGCCGCAGTGGCAAACACCACTGCGGCTTGTTGGATCTTGGTCGGGGCGGTGGGATTCGAACTCACGACCCTCTGCTCCCAAAGCAGATGCGCTACCAGGCTGCGCTACGCCCCGAACAAGCGAGCATTCTAACCTGGAGTTGGCGCGATTTCGCGGCGTGTGCGGCTCAATGCGACATCTGCGTCCACACCTTTTCCAGCCGCTTGAGGCTGACGGGCTGCGGCGTGCGCAGCTCTTGCGCGAACAGGCTGATGCGCAGCTCTTCGAGCAACCAGCGGAACTCGTCGAGCCGCGCGTCGTGCGTGCCCTTCAGTTCGGCCAGGCGGCGGGTGTAGCGCTGGTCCAGTGGCTTGACCTCGGCCATGCGCTGGGTGTCGCGCGCGGGGTCGCCACGCAGCTTGTCGAGCCGCAGGGTGATGCCCTTGAGGTAACGCGGGAAGTGCTGCAGCTGCGCATACGGCGCCAGCACCAGGAAGCGTTTGGGCATCAGGCGCTGCAGTTGGCCCGTCACGTCATCGGCCACATCCTTGGGCGGCTTGGCGTCTTTGAGCTTGCGGGTGGCGGCGGCGTACTCGGTCAGCACGCTGCCGGCCAGGCGCGCCACTTCCTGGGCGATCAGGTTCAGGCGGGTGCGGCCCTCTTCCACGCGGGCCTTGAAGCTGGCGGCGTCGGTGGGCAACGGGTCGGCGAGGTAGGCGCGGTCGAGCGCGATGTCGATGATCTGCTCGCGCAGCTCGTCGGCCGTGCCCAGGGGCATGTAGACCATCGCCATCTTTTGCAGATCGGGGATGTTCTTCTCCAGGTACTTCAACGGCTCTTTGATCTGCAGGGCGACCAGGCGGCGCAGGCCGGCGCGGTGCTTGGCCGCAGCCACGTCGGGCTCGTCGAAGATGTCGATCTCGACGTGGCTGCCCTTGTCGATCAAGGCGGGGAAGCCGATCAGGGTGTGGCCACCGCGCTGGATCTCCATCAGCTCGGGCAGCTCGCCAAATGTCCAGTCGGTGAGCGGGGTGCTGGCAGCGGCTTGCTTGCCCTGACCCGATGCCCCGCCCTTGCCGGCAGCAGCGGCATGGTCCGGCGCAGCACCCTCGCTGGCCTTGGCAGCGCCACCGCCCTGCACACGGCTCAGCGTGCCGGCAGCGTGGCCGCCCTGGCGTTGAGGCGCATCGGTTGCCTCACCTGCGGACTCACCCCCCTGCACCACCTCCTTGGCCTTCAGCGACGCCAGGGCCTGGAAGGCCCCCCGCGCCAGCGAGCCCAGCTCGGCCTTGAGCGCCGGCAGGTTGCGGCCCATGCCGAGCTGTCGGCCATGCTCATCCACCACGCGGTAGTTCATGAACAGGTGCGGCTGCACCATGTCGAGCTTGAAATCGGCGCGCTTGATGTCGAGCTGGGTCTTGTCGCGCACGGCCTTGAGCAGTTGGTCCATCAGGCCGCCCTGGCCAAACTCAGCAGCCTCCACAAAGCTGTCCACGTAGTCGGGCAGCGGCACCAGGCGGGCACGGGGCTTTTGGTGCAGGCTCTTCACCAGGGCCAGCACCTTGTCTTTCAGCATGCCGGGCACCAGCCACTCGCCGCGCTCGTCGCTCACCTGGTTGAGCGCGAAGATGGGCACGGTCACCGTCACGCCGTCGCGCGGGTCATTGGGTTGGTGCAGGTAGGTGGTGCTGCAGTCCACGCCGCCTAAGCGGATCACCTTGGGGAAAGCGGCGCTGGTGATGCCTGCGGCCTCGTGGCGCATCAGCTCGTCGCGGCTGAGGTGCAGCAGCTTCGGGTTCTCGCGGCTGGCCTGCTTGTACCAGCGCTCGAAGCTGTGGCCGCTCATCACCTCGGGCGGGATCTGCGCGTCGTAGAAGGCGTAGATCAGCTCGTCGTCCACCAACACGTCTTGCCGGCGCGACTT
>Ga0228699_1000874_pt1 | contig 18630 bp, 17 predicted proteins | sample McNCre217_Aug_MG_FD_178016 | JGI IMG/M metagenome (GOLD analysis project Ga0228699, IMG submission 178016) | Freshwater microbial communities from McNutts Creek, Athens, Georgia, United States - 2-17_Aug_MG | ecosystem: Environmental > Aquatic > Freshwater > Creek | place: USA: Georgia... | reverse complement strand
CCGCTGCAGCTGCGAGATCGGCAGCAGCATCAAATCGTGCAGGTTCAGGCCGGGCAGGGCCTCGAAGGTGGCGCGCGGCACAGCCATGCCCTTGGGCGCAAAGCGCTGGGCGGCGGGCAGCACGGCATCGGCATCGTCTTTGGCCCCCAGGCGCCACAGCAGCGAGGTGGTCTGCAGGCGCGCGCCTTCGCAATCGGGGCAGGGCGTGTAGCTGCGGTACTTCGACAGCAGCACGCGGATGTGCATCTTGTACGACTTGCTCTCCAGGTACTCGAAGAAGCGCTTGATGCCGTACCACTGCTTCTGCCAGTTGCCCTTCCAGCCCGGGTCGCCATCGAGCACCCAGCGCTTGTGCTCGGGCGTCATTTGCGACCAGGGCAGGTCACGCGGCACGCTGGCATCGCCCGCGTACTTGATGAGGTCGGCCTGGCACTCGGCCCAGGCGGGCGTTTGCAGCGGCTTGATGGCACCGCCGCGCAGCGTCTTCTTGGCGTCGGGGATGACGAGGCCGAAATCGACGCCGATCACGCGGCCAAAGCCCCGGCAGGTGGGGCAGGCGCCGGCCGCCGAGTTGAAGCTGAACATGCCCGGCGTGGGCGCGCTGTAGCGGCGGTTGCTCTCGGGGCAGTGCAGGCCGCTGGAGAAGCGCCACAGCTCGGGCTCGCCCTCATCCACCAAGGCATAAACCGTGACGTGGCCCGAGCCCCGGTGGAAGGCCGTTTCCAGTGCTTCGATGATGCGCGAGCGGTCCAGGTCGGCCCCGGTGGCATCGGCGCCCATGCGGAAGCGGTCGACCACCACATCCAGCACCAGGCGCTCGGTCTTGTCCACGGCCACCGTGCGCTGGGCCTGCACGCGCGAGAAGCCGCTGGCCGACAGCCATTCTTCCATCTGCTCGGCCGAGGTGTTAGCGGGCAGCTCGGCGGCGAAGGTCACCACCAGGCGGCGGCCACCGTCGGTGCGGGCGGCAAGCTTGAGCAGCTCGGCAAACACCGACTGCGGCGTGTCTTCGCGCACGGGCAGGCCGGTGTCCTGGTCAAACAGCAGGGCCGCGCGGGCGAACAAGAGCTTGAGGTGGTCGTTGAGCTCCGTCATCGTGCCCACCGTGGAGCGGCTGGTGCGCACCGGGTTGGTCTGGTCGATGGCGATGGCCGGGGGCACGCCCTCCACGCGGTCCACCGCTGGGCGGTCCATGCGGTCGAGGAACTGGCGCGCGTAGGCGCTGAAGGTCTCCACATACCGGCGCTGACCCTCGGCGTACAAGGTGTCGAACACCAGCGACGACTTGCCCGAGCCGCTGGGGCCGGTCACCACCGTCAGCTCGCCCGTGTGGATGTCCAGGTCGAGGTTCTTGAGGTTGTGCTGGCGTGCGCCACGGATACGGATGTCAGACATGAAACACCTTGTTGCAGCCCGGCAAGAGGGGGCCAAACATTGTAGGGAGACTGGGCCGGCCGCGCAGTGTGCCGGGGCTTTGTCACCGATTCCGTCTCAACTTGGCGTCAGGCCTGTCGATAACACGTTGTGCCCGCAGCAGAAGCGGGCCGCCGTGTGCCCCGGGGTGGAGGCGCTCGGCATCGTCCAGTCCACCCCGAGCAGGGGGCCGGCGGCAGTGCAGCGCAGGGGCCCGCAGGAGCACGCCGTGAACTGGATCGCCAACCTCAAGCTTCGCCAGAAATTTGCCGTGATGACCGGCTTGGCCGCCGCCGCCATGGCCGTGCCCGCCTGGATGGCCATCCAGTCTTCATGGAGCACCTGGCGCACCCTGCAGCAAGAAGAGGCTGGGCTGGAGCCCGCGCAGGCGCTGCTCAAGCTGGTGCGCGTCACGCAAGAGCACCGGGGACTGACCAACACCGTGATGAGCGGGCGCGATCAGCTGGAGCCCAAGCGCCGTGAAAAGCAAGCGGCGGTGACTGAGCTGATGCAGTCTGCCGACCAGGCCTTGCACCACCACGGCTTCCAGACCTTGGGCGATGACATCGACGAGATCATCAAGACCTGGGAAGCCCTGGGCAAAGACGTGACAGCCCACCACGTGACGGCGCCCGAGAGTGTCAAGCGGCACACGGCGCTGGTGCAGCAGGAAATGGACCTGATCGACCGGCTGCTCGACACTTCGGGCATGAGCCTGGACGCCGATTCGCGCAGCTACTTCGCCATCATGGCGGGCTACCGCGACCTGCCCCGCATGGTGGAGCGCTACGGCCTGGCGCGCGCCAGGGGAGCGGGCATCTTGGCCTCGGGTGAACGCGATGCCTCGGCCGTGGCGGGCCTGATGTCGCAAATGGAGGCGGCCCAGCTCCATGCGCGCGACGTGCAGCGCGGCCTGCGCAAGATTGGCATCGACACCGATTCCGAGCTGAAGGGCTTGGATGAACTGTGGAAGACGGCCCAGGCCAGCCAGCAAGCGATCCGTGAGCTCACGCAGGCCGTGGCCACGGGGCAATCGACCTTGGAGCCCGATGCCTTCTTTGCGCAGATGACCCAGCACATTGGCGCCCAGTTTGCGCTGAGCGACGCCGTGCTCAAGATGCTGGGCGACGAGGTGCGGGCGCGCCAGCACCATGAGCTGTTGCGCGTGCTCTTGGTGGTGGGCGGCATCCTGGCCCTCAGCGGGCTGGCCTTGGGCGTGAGCCTGATCACGCGCCGCACGGTGCTGGACGCCACCCAAGAGGCCTCGCGTGTGGCCCAGGCGCTGGCCGAGGGCGACCTCACCGTGCGTGCCCACAGCCGCAGCCGCGACGAGCTGGGCGACATGGTGCGCGACCTCGGCGTTGCCATGGACCGCTTGCGTGACCTGCTGGGGCGCATCCGCCAGGCCAGCGACACGGTGTCCACCGCCGCTGGCGAGATCGCGCAAGGCAACAACGACCTCAGCCAACGCACCGAGACACAGGCCTCATCGCTGCAGCAGACGGCGGCCTCGATGGAGCAGATCTCGTCGATGGTGCGCATGAACTCGAACACCGCCCAGCAGGCCAACCAGCTCGCCCACGACGCCTCGCAAGGCGCCAGCCAGAGCGGTGACACCTTCCGCGAGGTGATCGGCAAGATGGGCGACATCCGCGATGCCAGCCGCCGCATCGCCGAGATCAACGCCGTGATCGATGGCATCGCCTTCCAGACCAACATCCTGGCCTTGAACGCGGCCGTGGAAGCCGCCCGCGCCGGCGAGCAGGGGCGCGGCTTTGCGGTCGTGGCGGCCGAGGTGCGCAGCCTGGCGCAGCGCAGCGCCAACGCCGCCAAGGAGATCAAAACACTGATCAGCCAGAGCACCGACATCGTCGAGGCGGGCTACCAGCTGGCCGAGTCCACCGGCCAGAACATCCACGCCCTGGTGGAGCATGTGATGTCGGTGAGTCAGCTGATGTCCAACCTGGCCTCGGGCAACGAGCAGCAGCACCTGGGCATCGAGCAGGTCAACCAGGCCGTGACCCTGCTCGACCAGGGCACCCAGCAGAACGCGGCCTTGGTGGAGCAATCCAGCGCCGCGGCCATGAGCCTCAACCAGCAGGCCAGCAGCCTGCGGGAGATGGTGGGCGCCTTCAAACTGAGCTGACGCACAGAGCCACCTGCAGTTTCGTGCCAACATCGCAGCCGAGCTGCCGCATGGGAGCGTGCAGCGTCGATGAGATTGGCCAGCATGAACTTCAAGAAATACGCCCTGTTTGCCCTCGCCACCGTGGTGGCCGTGGCAGCGCTCTACCTCACCCTCGTGCTCAAGTGGAGTTACTCCAGCGGCGAGCGCGCCGGCTGGGTGCAAAAGCTCTCGCACAAGGGCTGGCTGTGCAAAACCTGGGAGGGCGAGCTCGCCCTGGTGTCGATGCCCGGCGCACCGGTCGAGAAGTTCTTGTTCACGGTGCACGATGACGCCGTGGCCGCCGAGATCAACCGCCTCATGGGCCAGCGCGTGTCGCTGCAGTACGAAGAGAAGGTGGGCGTGCCCACCAGCTGCTTTGGCGACACGCATTACTTCGTGACCAAGGTGATGCCGGTCGACGGCATCTCGCTGTCGCCGGGGGTGGTGGTCGAGCCGAGCCACGCCGCATCGGGTGCGGCCTCGGCGGTGGCGCCGGCCTCCGCCGCGTCGGCGCCCTGAGGTCAGTGGGGGCCGCAGCCCCGGGTGTTCAGCGCACCAACAGCACCGGCACCGGGGTGCGGGCCATCACCTGCGTGGCCACCGAGCCCGTCACCAGGTTCATCAGGTTGCCGTGGCCGTGCGAGCCCATGATGATCAGCTCGGTGCCCAGCTTCTTGGCCTGCTTGGCGATCACCTCGGGTGGATGGCCCACCTTGCTCACGTAGGCCGTGGCCAGGTCGTGCCGCGCCGTGAACTTGCGGATGGGCTTGAACACCGCTTCCGCCGTGTCGTCGTAATAGGTTTTGAGGTCGTCGGCGCTGAACATCGACGCCGCGTGCGGCGGGATCATCGGCACCACGTGCAGCACCGTGTAGTGGTGCGGTGTGGCCAGCCACTCGTCGTGCGTGGCCAGCCAGGCCAGCATGCGCTTGGTGTAGGGGCTGCCATCGACGGCGAGCAGGATCTTCATGCACACACTCCTTGGGATGAGGGCTCAGTGTGCGCCTGGCTTGCGATGCTGATTTGATCGGCATCAAAACGCACGCGCTCAGGACTCAGCACTCAGCGCCCGGTGCCAGGCACCTGGATCACCAGGTGTGGATCGTGGCCCATCGGCTCGCCCTTGTGCTGGTGGCCTCGGGCGTTGCTGACCACGCGGGTCACGCCCTGCGCATGCTGCACCAGGTAGTCGTGGCGGCAGTGCAGGTGGCCGTGTAGCCACAGGTTGACGCCCGGCATCAGCGCCTCGTCGTTGTTGCAGAAGCTGGCCGTGCCCGGTTGCTTGCCGTAGCGCGGGTCGGCGCTGCGCAGGCTGGGCCCGAAGTGGGTGATGACCACGGTGGCCGCCACGGGCTCGGCGGGCGGCGTGGCCAGCGTGGTGGCCAGCCAGTCGCGGGCGGCCAGGGCCCGCTCGCGCACGGCGGCCGGGTCGAACGGCTGCCCTCCGATGTGGGCGCGCATGACCTTCACGAAATACGAGGCCGCACGCATGGCGCGGGGGCGCTCGTGGGCCCCGAACACGTCGAAATCGCACCAGCGGGTGCAACCGATCAGGCGCACCGCCTGGCCGGCGGCGCTGTGCACCACCAGGGTGTCTTGGTCGAGCAGGTGGATGCCCAGCTCGGCGCACCAGGCGCGCAGGCCCACCAGCGCCTCGTTCACGTCGCGCTGGTCGAACTCGTGGTTGCCGGGCACGAACACCACCGGCACGGGCCAGTGGGCAAACTGCCGCAGGCCGGCCCAGGTGCTGTCGATGTCACCCGCCAGCACCAGCAGCTCGGCACCGGGCGCGGGCTGCGGGGCGTAGGCCTCGGTCTCCAGGTGCAGGTCAGACAGCAGCTGCAGCTTCACGCGGGGCCTGTGGCGCTGGGGTCAATGCGGTGGCGCTGCAGGGCTCAGTTCGAGCCGTGGCACTGCTTGTACTTGCGGCCGCTGCCGCACGGGCAGGGGTCGTTGCGCCCCACTTTGGGCTGCTCGCGCACCACGGTCTGCGTCTTGCGCTGCTGCACGGCAATCTCGGCGAGGTCGACGATGTCGAACACCAGCGCCTCGATGCCCGCGTCCAGCGAGTTCAGCGGGTGCTCTTCGTCCAGGGCCTTGGTCATGGCCTGCTGGGTCTCGTCCTGCTCGGGCAGGTGGCGCCAGATCGAATCGAGCAGGTCGGGCACGCCGGGCAGGGCGGCGTCTTCCAGCGCGGTGAAGTTGGCCAGGGCCCACTCGAAGCCGGCGGCCCAGTAGCCCAGGCCTTCCATGGCGGCCTTGCCTTCCACGGGCTTGCCGTCGTCGTCCTCGATCATCGGCACGATCGGGTCGAACCAGCCTTCTTCGAGGATGCCGCGCCAGATCTCGTCTTTGCGGCGGGTGATCAGGCCCACCAGCTTGTCGTGCTGGGCGGCGCTCCAGCCCGGGGTGTCGCCATCGGGCATGCCCTGGGTGCCAAAGATCGGCGGCAGCCACGCTTCGGGCTGCAGCACCACGGGCTGCACCAGCACGCCGGCCAGGTAGCCGTCGAGCAGCACGGCATCGACCGTCTCAAAGGGCTGCGGCACGGCGGCCAGCAGCATGTCGATCTCGTGGATGTCTTCGTCGGTCAGGGCGGGAGTGGGCTTCATGGGCGGGCGTGGTGTGGCGCGTAAACCGCCATTGTGCCTGCGCGACCGTGTCGCCTGCTGAAAAACCGGTCAGAACTCCACGTCAAGCTCGTCGATGTCGGCCGGCTCTTTCAGCGCGGCGGCGTGCCAGGCCTTCATCTCGGGCTGGCTGAGCATGAGCTGGCAGTAGGCCTGGCAGACGGCATCGAGCTTCACGTCGTAGGTGACGAAACGGGTGCACACCGGGGCGTACATGGCGTCGGCCACGGTGCGTTGTGCACCAAAGAGGAAGGGGCCGCCGTAGGTGTGCAGGCAGTCGCGCCAGATGGCGGTGATGCGGTCGATGTCGGCCTGGGCGCGCGACCACACCTTGAACTTCGGGAAGTGCGCGCGCAGGTTCATGGGCAGCGAGGCGCGCAGCGCGGCAAAGCCCGAGTGCATCTCGCCGCTGACGGCGCGGCAGTGCGCACGCGCGGCGGCGTCGGCGGGCAGCAGCTGCGCCTCAGGGCAGACCTCGTTGAGGTACTCGGCGATGGCCAGCGTGTCCCACACGCGGATGCCCTTGTGCGTCAGGCAGGGCACCAGGATGGACGAGGACAGCAGCAGGATCTCAGCGCGCGTGCTGGGGTCATCGGGCGGCAGCACGTGCTCGGTGAAGGGCAGGCCGGCGAACTGCGTCAGCAGCCAGCCGCGCAGCGACCACGACGAGTAGTTTTTGCTGGTGATCGTGAGCTCGGTGTTCAACGGCTGCCCCGCGGGCGGCACCCCAGCTGGCACCGCCGCCGGCGCCGCACGCTTGGCTGCAGCCCGGGGAGATGAGGCCGATTTCTTGGCGGCCACCTTCTTGGCGGGGGTTTTGGCTGGTGCTTGGGCGGGTGCTTTGGCTTTCTTGGCTGGGGTGGCCATGCAGTCTCCGGCAGGACGTGGTTGTGCGGTGTATGCAGCAAGCCCCGTGCCACCACGACCAGGGTGATGGGCCTGCGGTGGCGCAGAACTTGCGGGTGCACCACCATGCTCTACGCCACCTACCACGCCCAACACACGCTCATGGACCCCTGGCGCCAGGTGGCCCGCCACGTGGCCGATGCCTGGCACCACATCCTGCCCGAGGGGCCGGCCCAGGCCAGCCTGCACGAGCTGGCGGCGGGGGGCGCCATCGCGCGCAGCCTGGCGGCGGCCAGCGACGTGTTCGCCCGCCTGCGGCTCACCCACACCCGCCCGGCCTACGGCATCGACAGCGTGGTGTGCCAGGGCCGCAGCCTCGACATCACCGAAGAGGCGGTGATGACGCTGCCCTTTGGCACGCTGCTGCGCTTTCGCAAGCAAGGCGGGCCCGAGCAGCCGCGCGTGCTGTTGGTGGCGCCCATGTCGGGGCACTTCGCCACCTTGCTGCGCGACACGGTGCGCACCCTGCTGCAAGACCACGACGTCTACATCACCGACTGGCACAACGCCCGCGACGTGGCGCTCAAGCACGGCGCCTTCGGCCTGGACGACTACACCGATTACCTGATGCGCTTTTTGGAGCGCATGGGTCCGGGCGCCCACCTCATGGGCATCTGCCAGCCCTGTGTGGCCGCGCTCGCCGCCACCGCGCTGATGGCGCAAGACAACCACCCCTGCCAGCCGCGCAGCCTCACGCTGATGGCCGGCCCCATCGACTGCCGCGTCAACCCCACCGCCGTCAACGAGCTGGCCACGGCCAAGCCGCTGAGCTGGTTCCAAGAGCACATGATCCACACCGTGCCCTGGCCCTTGAAGGGCGCGGGGCGCAAGGTCTACCCGGGCTTCGTGCAGCTGTCGGCCTTCATGAGCATGAACCAGGCGCGGCACATCCAGGCCTTCGAGACCATGCAGGCCCAGCTGGCGGCCGGCGACCGCGATCAGGCCGCGCACGCGCAAGCCTTTTACGAAGAGTACTTTGCGGTGGCCGACCTGCCAGCCGAGTTCTACCTGGAGACGGTGGGCAAGGTCTTCCAGACCTATGACCTGCCCCGGGGCGAACTGGTGTGGCGCGGGCTCAAGGTGGCGCCCCAGGCCATCCGCCGCACCGCCTTGATGACGGTCGAAGGCGAGCGCGACGACATCTGCTCCGTGGGCCAGACCGTGGCCGCGCAAGACCTGTGTTCAGCCGTACGGCCCTACTGGCGCCAGCACCACGTGCAGACCGGCGTGGGCCACTACGGCGTGTTCAGTGGCCGCCGCTGGCAGCACGAGATCTACCCGAAGGTGCGCGACCTCATCCACCAGACGGCGGTGTGAGCCTGGCTGGCCAAGCCGATCACTGTGCGCTCAAGGCCGGGTAGCTGCCATTGAACTTGACGGTCGTGGTGCTGTTGGTCAGCACGGTGTTGACCACCGGAGGTTTCGCACTGTCGTCGCCCAACACCACTTCCGTCAGGGTGAGGCCTGTGGACTGGTAGGTGCGATTGGTCAGGTCAACGCTCAAGCTGCCGATGCAGCGGGGCACCGTCACGTTGTTGGTCAAAGCCAGCACCTCTGCCGAATAGGCCAGCAATTCGGCATCGGTGAAACCCGGGCCAGCGCACATGAAGATCTTGCTGCTCGGCAGCACCCAGACCATGTAGCGCGTGTTGTCGGTCGGCGAGAGCCAGATGGTGGTGCTGCCGATCGAGGCGGTGACGACTTTGGTGGTCTTGTACTTGACCACAGGCTGGCCATCCACCAGCAAGTCCTTGCCGGTCAGCGGGTCAACAACGTTGCCATCGGGCACTTGGGTGGACGTGCTTTGCTCCACCGTGGGGTTGAGCTGGAACAGGGTCATCACGCCACTGCTCAAGGTCTCGCTTTGCACGGTGATGACGGTGTTGCTGTCGTAGTTCTCGGTGTAGGTGCCGACCGTGGCCTCAGTCGAGCTGACCACCTCCACGGTGCCCGCAGCAGGCAGCGTGGCCACTGGCGCCGGGGGCGTGGTGGGGGTGGTGGGCGTTGTTGGCGTCGTGGTGGTGTCGGTCGGCGTCGTGCTGCCTGCGGGAGGGCTCACATCGACGGGCGACGTGGTGGTTTCCGTGCCGGTGTTCGACGGGGTGGTGCCGCCCGAGGTGGACGAGCTCGACGCACCCAAACCGGGCAGTCCCCAGTCTCGCTCGGCGCCTCCGCCACAAGCGGTCAATGAAACGACGAGGGCCGTGCAGGCAAGGGCGGTGAGCTGGCGTTGGAACATCTGGGGCCCCGGGGGTATCCGTGAACAATGGCACGCAATGTACAGACGCGCGACGTTCAATCGTCCCCATGGGTACCCTGAGTTACCCCCCAACCAGGCGCCACGGATTTGCGCTATGCGACAGCCGCCGCCCACTTGGCCTGCAGCGCGGCCAGCACGCTCGGGTCTTCCAGCGTGCTGGTGTCGCCTGGGTCGCGCTGCTCGCAAATCGCCAGCATCAGCCGGCGCAGCAGCTTGCCTGAGCGTGTCTTGGGCAAAGCGGACACAAACAGGATTTGTGATGGCCGGCCGATGGCGCCCAGGTGCTGGTCCACCTGCTGCATCAGGGCCTGGCGCAGCGGTGCGGCGCTGGCTTCGGTCTGACCGGCGGTGCCGTCTTTCAGCACCACGAAGGCCACGGGCACCTGGCCCTTGACGGCATCCTGGATGCCCACCACGGCCACCTCGGCCACGCCGCTGTGGCTGCTGAGTGCCTCTTCGATCTCGCGGGTGCCCAGGCGGTGGCCGGCCACGTTGATCACGTCGTCGGTGCGGCCCAGGATGAAGTGGTAGCCGTCGGCGTCGCGCACGCCCCAGTCGAAGGTGTTGTAGACCTGCTGGCCGTGGAAGCTGCTCCAGTAGGTCTTCACGAAGCGATCGTCGTCGCCCCACACCGTTTGCATGCAGCCTGGCGGCAGCGGGTAGGCCAGGGTCAGCACGCCCTTTTGATCGGCGCCGCTCACCGCCTCGCCGGTTTGCTGGTCTAGCAGCTTCACGTCAAAGCCGGGCATGGGCACGCCGGGCGAGCCCCAGCGCGAGGGGGTGTCGGGGTCGATGCCGCGCGCGATGCTCAGGATGGGCCAGCCCGTCTCGGTTTGCCAGTAGTTGTCGACGATGGGCTTGCCCAAGGCGTCGGCGATCCACTTGGCGGTGGGCTCGTCCAGCGGCTCGCCCGCCAAGAACAGGTGCTTGAGCGACGACAGGTCGTGCCGCGTGAGGCAGGCGGGGTCTTGCTTTTTCAGCACCCGCACGGCCGTGGGCGCCGAGAACATCACGTTCACCTTGTGCTGCTCCACCAGCTTCCACCAGATGGCCGCATCGGGCCGAATGGGCAGGCCCTCGTAGATGATGGTGCTCATGCCCGCCAGCAGCGGGCCGTAGACGATGTAGCTGTGGCCCACCACCCAGCCGATGTCGCTGGTGCTGAAAAACACCTCGCCAGGCTGGCCGTCGTAGATCTGGGCCATCGTGGCGGCCAGGGCCACGGCGTAGCCGCCGGTGTCGCGCTGCACGCCTTTGGGCTTGCCGGTGGTGCCGCTGGTGTAGAGCGTGTAGCTGGGGTGGGTGCTGTCCACCCAGGTGCAGGGCACGTGTGCATCGAGGTGGCGCTTCCAGGCCTTGTGGAAGTCGACATCGCGCGGGGCCTGCATGGCCGCATCGGCCAGGCCCCGGTTGACCAGCAGCACATGGGCCACAGGGTGGCTGGCCAGGCTCAGCGCCTCATCGAGCAGCGGCTTGTAGGGGATGACCTTGCCGCCGCGCGAGCCCGCATCGGCCGTGACGATGAGGGTGGGCCGAGCGTCGTCGATGCGGCTGGCCAGGGCGTGGCTGGCAAAGCCGCCAAACACCACCGAATGCACGGCGCCAATGCGCACGGTGGCCAGCATGGCGATCACGGCCTCGGCGATCATGGGCATGTAGATCAGCACCCGGTCGCCCTGGCGCACGCCCAGCTCTTGGAAGATGGCGGCCATGCGCTGCACCTCGACGAAGAGCTGCGCGTAGCTGATGGTCTGCTCGGTGCCGGTTTCGGTGGAGACGTGGATCAGCGCGGGCTGATCGGGGCGGTGCGGCACATGCCGGTCGACCGCGTTGTGGCACAGGTTGGTCAGGCCACCCGGGAACCATTGAACGAAGGGCGGCCGGCTGGTGTCGCACACTTGGTCGAACGGCCGGTGCCAGTCGATGCGTTGCGCCTGTTCGGCCCAATAGCCGTCGCGATCCGCCAGCGAACGCGCATGCAACTGTGCGTAGTCCATTGCCACTCCTGATGTCATGTTTTGTTACCTGCAGGCCATCCTAAGGCAACTCACCCCCCGTGAACCTGGGGGGACTCCGGAGGGGCTCCCCCCAAAGGTGGGCATCTTTCACGCCCAGGCGCATCGTCTCGGATGCGGATCAGGCAGAAATTGATCTGGAGCAAGCGTGATGGGCCGCGCGGCCGGCATCCGCACGGCAGGTGGCGACAAAACCGGGTCGGGTGGCGCGTTGTGGCGCCAGCGGCCGATGCGGTGGGCTCAGAGGAAAATGGCGGCGCGGCGCAGGATCAACAGGCCAAAGAAGGCCAGCGCCAAGGCCACGCCCCACTTGAGCACCTGCGTGCCACGTTGGCGCCAGATGGCCTCGCCCGTGGTTTTGTGCAGCACCATGCAGGCCAGGAAGCCCAAGCCGAGCAGCATCGCCATCAGGCGGAAAGCGGCACCCATGGCGTTACCAGGCCGGAGCCAGCTCGGACAGGCCGCGCGGTGCGCTGCGGGTGTCCTCGAAGGTGACGATGTCCCAGGCGTCGCGTTGCGCCAGCAGGGCGCGCAGCAGCTGGTTGTTCATCGCGTGGCCCGATTTGTAGGCCGTGTATGAGGCCAGCAGCATGTGGCCGGCCACGTAGAGGTCGCCAATGGCATCGAGGATCTTGTGCTTGACGAACTCGTCGTCGTAGCGCAGGCCGTCGGCATTGAGCACGCGGTGGTCGTCGACCACGATGGCGTTGTCCATGCTGGCGCCCAGGCCCAGGCCGCGTGCGCGCATGTGCTCCACGTCCTTGGTGAAGCCGAAGGTGCGGGCCCGGGCGATGTCGCGCTTGTACTGGCCGCTGGCGAAATCGAACTCGACGCGCTGGCCGGTCTGGTCGACCGCCGGGTGATCGAAGTCGATCTCGAAGGCGAGCTTGAAGCTGTTGTAAGGCTCCAGGCGGGCCCACTTGAGCGAGCGGCCTTCGCCTTCACGCACCTCGATGGGCTTGTTGACGCGCAAGAAGCGCTTGGGCGCCTTTTGCAGCTCGATGCCGGCGCTTTGCAGCAGGTAGACGAAGGCGGCCGATGACCCGTCGAGGATGGGCACCTCTTCGGCGGTGATGTCGATGTAGAGGTTGTCCAGCCCCAGGCCGGCGCACGCCGACATCAGGTGCTCGATGGTGTTGACCTTGGCCGCACCCGGATCGCCGCCGGGCGAGATGGTGGTGGCCATGCGGCAATCGCACACCGATTCGGGCTTGACCGGGATGTCGGCCACCTGCGCCAGATCGACCCGGCGGAACACGATGCCCGTGTCGGCCGGGGCGGGCCGCAGCGTCATCTCGACGCGCTGGCCGCTGTGCAGGCCCACGCCAACGGCGCGGGTGAGGGACTTCAGGGTGCGTTGCTGCAGCATGGGGCGCAATTATCGGTGCATTGCAGCAACGCTGCAGGCGGCTTTACCGTTGACCCGAACTGGGCCGGGGGCTAGGGGGCAACCTGCGCCAGCGCCTCACAGGGTGTGGCTGCGGTCGCCGTGCGCGAAGCCGATGGCGTCGAACCACTCGCCCTTGGCGAAGCCCACCACCTTGAAGAGCTCGCCCATTTCGTGCTCGGCGATCAGGGTTTGCAGGGCTGATTGCGCTTTCAGCGAGGCGGCCGTGACCTCGCCCGCGCAGGCTTGCGCCAGGGCCTGGCCCAGCCCGCAGTTGGTCAGGAAGCGGCCTTGCGAGGTGTAGCCCAGCACCTCCCAGCCGGCGTCTTGCCCAGCCAGGGCGATGCCGGTGAAGTTCACGTGGGCGGTGATGTCTTTCTCGCCCACGCCCACCAGCGGGTCGGTGTCGCTGGTGTGCGCGTGGTGGCACATCAGCGTGCCGCCGGTGCGCTGGGGCAGGTAGTACTCGGCTTCCGGAAAGCCGTAGTCGATGAAGAAGGCTGCGCCTTGCGTGAGGCCCTGCGCCAGGGTGCGGATGAAGGCCTCGGCCTGCGCATGGGTCTCCACCACGGTGCCGGGCACGAACTCGGCGTCGGGGCGTTCGGTGGGGGGGCGGGTGCCCTCGGGGGCGGGGCGGTCGGCCCAGGTCAGGGTCAGCTGGGGGGCGGCAGCCTGGTCAGCGGCCGGGTGGCCGTGCAGCGCCACGCCGCGTTGCAGCCAGCGCTCGCCATCCCAGTGCAGCAGGTCCACGGGCATGGCGTCGAGCACCTCGTTGCCCACCAGCACGCCGCTGAAAGCGTCGGGCAGGGCGTCCACCCACACGACCTTGTGCGCCAGCTCGGGGTGCTCGCGCAGCAGGCGGGCGTGCTGGCGGTCGCGCAGCGCGCCCGAGACTTCCACGATGTGGTAGCGGCTGATGCGGTCGCCCAGCGCCCCGAGCAGCGACGCGGCCAGCGCCCCACTGCCCGCGCCGAACTCCCACAGCTGGTCGGTGCCGGTGGCGTCCAGGGCCTGCACCAGCTGGCGCGCCAGGGTCTCGCCAAAGAGCGGGGTCAGCTCGGGTGCGGTCACGAAGTCGCTGCCATCTTGCGGCAGGTGGCCGATCACACGGCGCCCGCCACTGTAGTAGCCCAGGCCCGGTGCGTACAGCGCCAGGTGCATGAAGCGCTCGAAGCTCATCCAGCCGCCTTGGGCCTGGATCTCGTGCGCGATGAGCTCGGCCAGCGGCTGGCTGGTGACGGGGGCGGCCACTACACTGTGGCCCGTTGAGGCAGGGCGGGACATGCGGCATTGTATGAAGGCCGACTCTTGCCACCCGCCGCGCCACGTCATTCACCACCGGTTTGCTGACCATGACCGCATCCCCTGCCACCGCTGCCTCACCTGCTGACGCTGCCCCCGCCGAGCCGGGCGCATCAGGCCCGAAGGTGGTGCTGGTCACCGGGGCGGCGCGCCGCCTGGGCCGCGAGATCGCGCTGACCCTGGCCCGCCAGGGCTGGGACGTGGCCGTGCACTGTCGAGGCTCACTGGACGAGGCGCGGCAAACGGCGGCCGACATCCAGGCCCTGGGCCGCCGCGCCGCCGTGCTGCAGGCCGACCTGGCTGACGAACCCCAGGCCCGTGCGCTGCTGCCCCAGGCCGTGGCTGCGCTGGGCGCGGTGGACGCCGTGGTCAACAGCGCCTCTGCATTTGAATACGACAACGCCGCCACCTTCAGCTACGCCATGCTGGAGCGGCACTTGCGTGCCAACACCGCGCCGGCCGTGGTGCTGGCCCAGGCGCTGGCCGATCACCTGCAGCAGCGGCCCGCAGCGAGCGGTGCCGTGGTCAACCTGCTCGACCAAAAGCTGTGGAACCCCAACCCCGATTTCCTGAGCTACACGCTCTCGAAAGCCGCGCTCGAATCGGCCACCACCTTGCTGGCCCTGGCCCTGGCGCCCGCCGTGCGCGTGGTGGGAGTGGCGCCTGGCCTCACGCTCACCAGCGAGTGGCTGCAAGGCGAGAAGTTCGCGCAACTGCACCAGCTCTCGCCGCTGGGGCGCTCGTCGTCGCCCGACGACGTGGCCGCCACCGTGGCCTTTGCCCTGGCCAACCGCTCGATGACGGGCACCACCTTGCTGGTCGATGGCGGCCAGCACCTCCAGCGCTTCGCGCGCGATTTTTCGATGATGTGAGGCCGCGATGTCGCTGACCAAAGGCAACCAGACCCTGACCCTCAACGGCCTGCGCTTCAACGCCAGCCTGGGCGTGCTCGACCACGAGATCGGCGTGCCCCAGCCCATCCAGGTGGATGCCGAGCTCAACATGGGCAGCCAGCCCCTGCTGCCGCACGACGACGAGATCCTCAATGTGCTCGACTACCGCAAGGTGCGCGCCATCATCATCGAAGAGTGCAACGCCGAGCACGTCAACCTGCTCGAAACCTTGATCGGCAAGGTCTGCAACCGGCTGATGGAGCTGCCCAATGTGCAGGGCGTGCGCGTCAAGATCGCCAAGCTCGAAATCTTCGACGACTGCGAGGTGGCGATCCGCATGGAAACAGGGCAGTGGTGAGCCCGGTGGGGGCGTGCAAAGTCCCCGCCTCCCCCGGCTTGTGGGCCCTGGGCGTGCAGCCGGCGCCCCAATCGGCGAAAATCGCGTGATGAACGACGCCGTTGACCCCCAGATCTTGTCCGCCGCCAGCGCCGCCAGCGCCGCTGATGCCGCCCCCGAAGACGCCGAAACCGCGAAAGCGGCCAAGCGCCACGCCTTCGAGATGAACAAGCTCAGCAAGCGCCTGCACCGCGAGGTGGGCCAGGCCATCACCGACTTCAACATGATCGAAGACGGCGACAAGGTCATGGTGTGCATGTCGGGTGGCAAAGACAGCTACTCGATGCTCGACATCCTGATGAACCTGCAAAAGCGGGCGCCCATCAACTTCGAGATCGTGGCCGTCAACCTCGACCAAAAGCAGCCCGGCTTCCCTGAGCACGTGCTGCCCGAGTACCTCGGCCGCATCGGCGTGCCCTTCCGCATCGAAGAGCAAGACACCTACAGCGTGGTCAAGCGCGTGGTGCCCGAGGGCAAGACCACCTGCTCGCTGTGCTCGCGCCTGCGCCGCGGCATCCTCTACCGCGTGGCCACCGAGCTGGGCTGCACCAAGATCGCGCTGGGCCACCACCGCGACGACATGCTGCAGACGCTGTTCATGAACATGTTCTTCGGCTCCAAGATGAAGGGCATGCCCCCGAAGCTGGTGACCGACAACGGCGAGCACGTGGTGATCCGCCCCATGGCTTACTGCCGCGAGAAAGACCTCGCCAAGTACGCCGAGCACCGCGAGTTCCCCATCATCCCGTGCAACCTGTGCGGCAGCCAAGACGGCCTGCAGCGCCAGCAGATGCGCGAGATGATCAACGACTGGGATGCGCGCTTCCCTGGCCGCGTGGACAACATGTTCACCGCCATGGCCAACATCGTGCCCTCGCACATGATGGACCGCAGCCTCTACCCCTTCACCACGATCAAGGCCACGGGGGCCCCGGTCAAGGGCGGCGACATCGCCTTTGACGAAGACGAAGGTTGTGGCGACAGCCCCGGCGCGCCCAGCCTGCCGGGCGAAGCCCGCATCACACTCAGCAGCCTCAAGGCCTCGCGCCCGAGCGCTGCCGCCGAGGACTGACCTCACCATGGCGCCCCCCCGCCACCTTGGCACCCGGTTGGCCGCGCTGCTGGGCCTGGTGTGTGCGCTGGCCCTGGCCGGCTGCGCCGCGCCCACCTCGTTCACGCCCCAGGTGATGGCGCACAGCCGCTGGGATGCGCAACGCCAGGTGGGCAGCTTCAGTTTTGAGCGCCTGCCCTCTCAAGATGCCGATCCCGTGGCGCAAGGCCAGCTGGAGGCGGCGGCCTTGCCGGCCTTGCTCAAGCTGGGTTTTGCCTTGAGCGAGACCCCGGGTGGCGGCGCCTACGCGGTGCAGCTCACGGCGCGCGTGCGCACCGAGCGCGACACCTTCCAGCGTTACGACCCTTTCTGGCCATCGCCTTGGGGTGGGCCGTGGGGCCCGCCTGGCGTGGGCTTTGGTGCCTACTGGGGGCCGGGGCCTTATGGCCCGGCCTGGCGCCCGGGCAGCATGTGGATGATGGTGCCACCGCCCGCGCCCACGATCGCCCGCATGCAGGTGGATGTGCTGATCCGCGACCGCCAGGCTGGCGCCGTGGTGTACGAGGCCCATGCCCGCCATGACCGCGTGGGTGCTGCCGACGATCGCCTGTGGCCGCACCTGTTCAAGGCCGCGCTCAGTCGATTCCCCGCCACCCTCTCCGAACCCATGGATGTGGAGGTGTCGCTGTTGCCGGAAGCGCCACGCTGACGGTTCGGCCGCCCCGATTCCCCTTACCCTCACGTCTGGGCGCTCCACACGCGGCGCCGCGATGTTCACCTCACACAAGTTCAGGACCCATGTCGCTTTCCATCGTCATCATGGCCGCGGGCAAAGGCACCCGCATGAAGTCGTCGCGCCCCAAGGTGCTGCACAAGCTGGCCGGCCGGCCCATGCTGTCGCACGTGGTGCAGACCACTGCCTCCCTGGCCGCCGATCGCCAGGTGGTGATCACCGGCCACGGCGCCGAGCTGGTGGAAGACGCGATGCGCGCCAGCTTTGGCGAGGCCCTGACCTTCGTGCGCCAGATGCCCCAGCTGGGCACCGGCCACGCGGTGCAGCAGGCCGTGCCCGTGCTGCCGGACGAGGGCATCACCCTGATCCTCAATGGCGACACGCCGCTGATCCGCGCCGAAACCGCCCAGGCCCTGGTTGACGCCTGCGCGGGCCAGCAACTGGCCCTGCTCACCATCGAGCTGCCCGACGCCACCGGCTACGGCCGCATCGTGCGCGATGCCTCGGGCCAGCAGGTGCTGGCCATCGTCGAGCACAAAGATGCCACGCCCGCCCAGCGCGAGATCAAAGAGGTCTACACCGGCGTGATGGCCGCACCCACGGCCCGCCTCAAGCACTGGCTGAGCCGGCTCACCAACGACAATGCCCAAGGCGAGTACTACCTCACCGACGTGGTGGCCATGGCCCAAGCCGAGGGCATGAACGTGGTGGCCGCCCAGGCCGCTGCCGAGATCGAGGTGCTGGGTGTCAACAGCCCGCTGCAGCTGGCCGATCTGGAGCGCCGCTACCAGCTCAGCCAGGCCCAGGCCCTGATGGAAGCCGGCGTGCGCCTGGCCGACCCCGCACGCTTTGATCTGCGCGGCACCTTGAAGGCCGGCCAAGATGTCGACATCGACGTCAACTGCGTGTTCGAAGGCTTCGTCGAGCTGGGTGACGACGTCCAGATCGGCCCCAACTGCGTGATCCGCAACGCCCGCATCGGCCGTGGCACCCGCATCGCCGCCTACACCCACATCGAAGGCGATGCCGCTGGCGTCAGCGTCGGTGCCGACGTGCAGATCGGCCCGTTCGCTCGCCTGCGCCCCGGGGCCCAGTTGGGCGACGAGGTGCACATCGGCAACTTCGTCGAGGTGAAGAACAGCACCATGGCCCGTGGCGCCAAGGCCAACCACCTGGCCTACCTGGGCGATGCCACCGTGGGCGAGCGCGTCAACTACGGCGCCGGCAGCATCACCGCCAACTACGACGGCGCCAACAAGCACCGCACCGTGATCGGCAACGACGTGCACGTGGGCTCCAACTGCGTACTGATCGCGCCGGTGCAGGTGGGCGAGGGCGCCACCGTGGGCGGCGGCAGCACCATCAGCAAGGACGTGCCCGCCGGCCACCTGGCCGTGGCGCGCGCACGCCAGACCGCCCTGAGTGGCTGGCAGCGCCCCCAGAAGAAGAAGGCCTGACACCGTAAGATGGCGGCCA
>Ga0228699_1000871_pt1 | contig 18682 bp, 20 predicted proteins | sample McNCre217_Aug_MG_FD_178016 | JGI IMG/M metagenome (GOLD analysis project Ga0228699, IMG submission 178016) | Freshwater microbial communities from McNutts Creek, Athens, Georgia, United States - 2-17_Aug_MG | ecosystem: Environmental > Aquatic > Freshwater > Creek | place: USA: Georgia... | reverse complement strand
CGCCACAGCAGCGGTGCGATGGCCACGTCGAGCATCGAGAAATCGTCGCCCAGCATGTACTTGTTCTTCAAGAAGATGGGGGCGAGTTGGGTCAGGCGATCGCGGATCTGCGAGCGGGCCTTTTCCAGCTGCTTGTCGTTGCCCTTGAGGCCGCCGCGGCCTTCCAGCAGGTTCACGTGGGCGAACAGCTCCTTCTCGAAGTTGAGCAGGAACAGGCGCACGCGGGCGCGGGCAACCGGGTCGCCAGGCATCAGCTGCGGGTGCGGGAAACGCTCGTCGATGTACTCGTTGATGATGTGCGACTCGTACAGGATGAGGTCGCGCTCCACCAAGATGGGCACCTCGTTGTACGGGTTCATCAGGGCGATGTCTTCGGGCTTGGCGAAGACATCGACGTCACGGATCTCGAAGTCCATGCCCTTTTCGAACAGGACGAACCGGCAGCGGTGCGAATAGGGGCAGGTCGTACCAGAGTACAGCACCATCATGGCGAGAGGCTCCTAGGGGTCAATGGGCGCCTGATGAGTCGGCGCTACAAACAAGTCAGCGCAGCGCACCCGCGAGGGGTGTCGCTGCGCCGTCAGCATACCCGGCCAGCGCGATCAGGCGCCGCCGGGAGCGGATCACTTCACGTCTTTCCAGAACGAGGCGTTCAGGCGCCAGGCAATGAAGGTGAACAGGGCCAGGAAGGCCAGCACACCGTAGCCCAGCTTCTGACGCTGCAGTTGCACGGGCTCGCCCATCCACTGCAGGTAGGCCACCAGGTCGGCCACGTTGGAGTCGAACTCCTGCGGCGTCATGGTGCCCTTGGTCAGCTCTTCAAAGCCTTCAAACTTCTTGATCTTCTTGGCGGGATCGTGGTGATCGGCTTCTTCCACGAACTTGGCAGCGCGCTGGCCCTGCAACTCCCACAGCACGTGCGGCATGCCGACGTTGGGGAAGACCAGGTTGTTCCAGCCGGTCGGACGGGTTTCGTCGCGGTAGAAGCTGCGCAGGTAGGTGTAGAGGTAGTCGGCACCCGAGCCCGATTCGCTGGCGCGCGAGCGGGCGATCAGGGTCAGGTCGGGCGGGGTGGCACCGAACCAGGCCTTGGCGTCCTTGGCGTCCAGCGAGGTCTTCATCACCTCGCCCACCTTGTCGGTGGGGAACAGCAGGTTGTCTTTGATCTGCTGCTCGGTCAGGCCGATGTCCTTCAGGCGGTTGAAGCGCATGAAGGCGGCCTGGTGACAATTCAGGCAGTAGTTGACGAACAGCTTGGCGCCGTTTTGCAGGGCGGCCATGTCGTGGATGCGTTCTTTAGGGAACTTGTCCAGCGACAGGGCTTCGTTGGCCTGTGCGCCAGTCACGACACACAGGGCAGCCAGCAGGGAAGCAAAAATCTTTTTCATGGTGGTTGTGCTCCTGGCGTCGATCAGTGCGGCTTGAAGGTGACGCGCGAAGGCACCGGCTTGAAGGTACCGATCTGGCTCCAGATGGGCATCAGCACGAAGAAACCGAAGTAGATCAGGGTGCCGACTTGGGCCACGACGTTGCCCACCTCAGACGGCGGCTGCACGCCCAGGTAGCCCAGGATCACGAAGTTGATCACGAACACCAGGTACACCAGCTTGTGCCAGCTCGGACGGTAGCGGATCGACTTCACCGGGCTCTTGTCCAGCCAAGGCAGGCCGGCCAGGATCACCACGGCGCCACCCATCACGGCCACACCCCAGAACTTGGCTTCGAAGGTCTTGAGCAGACCGATCACCACGGCAGCGGCGACCAGGCCACCCACCTTGACCTTGCCAGAGCCCGGGCCCTTGACGAGGTTGGCGATGGCGCCCAGGCCGATCAGCACAGCCAGCACGTTGACCATCTGGTCGGTGGTGGCGCGCAGCATCGAGTAGAAGGGCGTGAAGTACCAGACCGGGGCGATGTGGGGCGGGGTCTTGAACGGGTCAGCCGGGATGAAGTTGGGCGTTTCCAAGAAGTAGCCGCCACCTTCAGGTGCGAAGAACAGCACCGCAGTGAAGCAGAACAGGAAACCAGCCACACCCAGGATGTCGTGCACGGTGTAGTAGGGGTGGAAAGGCACGCCGTCCAGGGGGTTGCCGTTGGCATCCTTGGGGCCTTGCTTGATTTCCACGCCGTCCGGGTTGTTCGAACCCACTTCGTGCAGCGCAATGATGTGCGCCACCACCAGGCCCAGCAGGACCAGGGGCACGGCGATCACGTGCAGCGAGAAGAAGCGGTTCAGGGTGGCATCGCCCACGACGTAGTCGCCGCGGATCAGGATGGCCAGGTCCGGACCGATGAAGGGGATGGCCGAGAACAGGTTGATGATCACCTGGGCGCCCCAGTACGACATCTGACCCCAGGGCAGCAGGTAGCCCATGAAGGCTTCAGCCATCAGGCACAGGAAGATCAGGCAGCCGAAGATCCAGACCAGTTCACGCGGGGTGCGGTACGAACCGTAGATCAGACCACGGTACATGTGCAGGTACACCACGATGAAGAAGGCCGATGCACCAGTGGAGTGCATGTAGCGGATCAGCCAACCCCAGGGCACATCGCGCATGATGTACTCGACCGAGCCGAACGCCAGGGCGGCGTCAGGCTTGTAGTTCATCACCAGGAAAATGCCGGTGACGATCTGGATGACCAGCACCAGCATGGCCAGCGAGCCGAAGAAATACCAGAAATTGAAGTTCTTCGGTGCGTAGTACTCGGAGACGTGCTCCTTGTACAGCTTGGTGGCCGGGAACCGGTTGTCCACCCAGGTCATGAACTTCTCGCCCGCGGACGCATCCGCCGGGGCAACCTTGAATTCAGCCATCTTGTTTACTCCTGTCAGGCCTTCTTGTCTTCACCAATCAGCAGCTTGGTCTCGGACAGGTACATGTGCGGGGGCACTTCGAGGTTGTCCGGAGCCGGCTTGTTCTTGAACACGCGGCCGGCCAGGTCGAAGGTGGAGCCGTGGCAGGGGCACAGGAAGCCGCCCGGCCAGTCGTCCGGCAGCGAGGGCTGCGCGCCAGCCTTGAATTTCGACGAGGGCGAGCAACCCAGGTGGGTGCAGATGCCCACGGCCACCATCAGCTCGGGCTTGATCGAGCGCGTGGCGTTGCGGGCGTATTCGGGGGTCATTTCGAGCTTGCGCTCGGACTTGGGGTCAGCCAGTTGGCCATCGTGCTTGCCCAGCTGCTCCATCATCTCGGGCGAGCGCTTGATGATCCACACGGGCTTGCCGCGCCATTCGGCCGTCATCATTTCGCCGGACTTGAGCTGGCTGATGTCCACTTCCACGGCAGCACCGGCGGCACGGGCACGCTCGGAGGGCTGGAAGGTCGAGACAAAGGGGATGGCGGTGGCCACGCCACCCGCGCCACCGGCGGCGCAGGCGATGGTCACCCAGGTCCGACGGCTTTGGTCCACTGGCTGGTTGCTCATGGTGTTCCTTCTGGGGAAACGGAAAGATCTGTGGAAACGTCCCGAACGGCTGGAGGACGCACGTTGGAAACAAAAATCAAGGATGCGATCAGGGTCAACCCAGGATTCTAACGGACTCGTCAACCCTAACCCCCACCCGATCCCCTGTCTGAGTCGGACATGCGTGGGGTGCATCATGCGACTTTCCCACCACAGGCCAACCTGAGTGCCGCCGTGGTGGCCCGAATCCACCGCCCATTTCACCGGATGAAACGTGTCCAATTGAAACGGTGATGCAGTTCCGCACGTGGCCTGCCGATAACCACGACACCGGTGGCCCGCAACCCCTGAGGCACCGGTTGTTGATGTGGGATGTTGCTGTGACTGCAATCCGCCTGGAACAGGTGATCGACGCGTCGGCCAGCCTCGTGCTGACGGCCATGGCTGCGTGCGTGGACAAGGCGCTGGCCCAGATGGGTGCCCAGGTGATGTCCGCCACCAGCAATGTCGCCCGCCAGGTGCTGCACGCCAGCGAGCGCGAGTTGCAGTTCAAAAAGGGTGAACTGCTGGCCGCCTTCGGCCACGCCTACCGCGCCGAGGTGGACCGCTACCTGGGCAAAGACACGCGCAGCGAATCGGCGCCAGGCAAGGAGACCGACTGGACGAGCTTGTCGCTTGTGGACGACGCCGAGGTGGAGCGTGGCGTGCAGGCCGACCGCCTGGCCCAGCAGATGGCTCAAGGCTGCGAATCCCTGTTGGCCACGGTGTCGGCCACGCTGTCGGGGCTGCAGGCGCCTGATGCGCTCCAAGATCACCCCCTGCGCCCGAAGGTGCTGGCCCAGGCCCTGCTCGACGCGCTGGCCAAGCTCGACAGCGACGACGATGTGACGCAGGCGCTCTCGCAACAGCTGGGTCGCGTGTTGACGGAAGCGTTCAACGCCCTGTTGACCGATGTGATCAAGGCCTGGCAATCCGCCGGCCTGAACCCGGCGGCCAGCACACTGGCTCGCCGCATCGGGTCGGGCCAAACAGGCAACCATAGCCTCCATGGCGGCACCAGCACGCATTCGGCGCCCGGCGAGCTGGGGGCACCACCGACGACGTCGCCGGGGCAACCACGCCCAGGCCCAGCCGGTCGCCCACACCCTGCCGAAGCGATGTTGCCCGACGCCATGCAGGCAGAAGTGCAGTGGCAAGCGGCACAGGCCTTGAGCCAAATGTTCGGCATGGTGATGCCGGCCACCGTGCAAGCGCCAGCAGGCGGGCCTGCGTTCTCGGCCACCGGCCTGATGCCGCCCGGTGCGGTGCCTGCGACCGCATCGAGCTGGGGCTCGTATGCGGGCCGCGGTCAAAGCGCCGCGCTGGCCAGCGCGGACTTCCAGAACCTCATCCAGCAGATCGCCCACGCGGCTCCCGCCAGCGAGTGGGAGGGCATGGCCGATGCCGCGTTGCATGGCGTCGAAGTGTCCGAGCACACGGGCTCGGCTTGGCCCGGCGACGCCGCAACCCAGGGTGCCCATGGCAGCCAGGTCACGCCGCCCGTGTATGGGCTGGCCGGCCCCTTGATGGCCGTCAACGTCATCCGCACGCACCGCGAAGCGCTGGTGCAGGCCAGTGGCGGCGCCCCCATCGACCAGATGGTGATCGACATCGTGGCCGCCCTGTTCGACCAGGTGCTGTCCGACCCCAAGGTCGCGCCCCAGATGGCACGCCAGATCGCGCGGCTGCAGATGCCCGTGCTGCGCGTGGCCTTGGCGGACATGGGCTTTTTCAACTCGCGCAAGCACCCGGTGCGTCGCTTCGTCAACCGCATCGCCTCGCTGTCGGCCGCATTTGACGACCCGGAGTCGGCATCGGGCCAAGCCTGCCTGGCGCGGGTCTCGGCCCTGGTCAACGACGTGGTGGAAGGCGACTTCGACCAGATCGCTCTGTACGACGACAAGCTCGCCGAGCTCGAAGCCTTCGTCGACGCGGAAAACGAGCGCGAGACCCAGGAGCAGGCGCGCGTGGCCGAGTTGCTGCAGCGCAAGGAACAAGACCTCAAGGTGCAGCAGCGCTTTCGCCAGAAGCTGCAGCAAGAGCTGCAAGACCTGGAGATGCCCGATTTCTTGCGCAGCTTCTTGCTCGACGTCTGGAGCCAGGTGCAGGTGATGGTGGCCGCGCGCGATGGCGCCGATTCGCCACAGAGCGAGCGCATGCGCATGCTGGCGCACGAGCTGGTGGTGAGTGTGCAGCCCAAGGGCTCGCCACAGCTGCGCAAGGCCTTCTTGCAGACGCTGCCCGGGCTGATGCGCACGCTCAACGACGGCCTGAACCTGATCCAGTGGCCCGAGGAGGCCAAACAGGCCTTCTTTGGCGCGCTGCTGCCCGCCCACTCTGAATGCCTCAAGACGGCGCCGGCGCACGAGCTGACGCAACGGATGCTGGAGCACCGGCTGCTCAAGATCGACCGCATCGCCATCCCCACCCGGGAAGACGCGGCCAACGACCCCCTGCCCAACGCCCTGATCGACATCGACAAGCCGCCAGTGCTGACCGTGGTCTCGGCCCTGAGCGCCTCCGAGGCCCACGACGCGGGCTTCGTGCAGGAAGCGGCAGTGGTGGCCGAAGCGCCGCTGGACATCGACCTCGACTTCTCTGACACCGCGGCAGATGCCGCGGGCGTCGACATCGATCTCGATGCCCCGCCGCCGCCCACGCAAGGCCTGGCCCTGATCCACCACATCCAAAAGGGCACGGCCTACAACATGCAGATGCAAGGCCAGTGGAAGAAGGTGCGGCTGACCTGGATCAGCGAAGGCCGCAACTTCTTCATCTTCACCCACGGCCACACGCACAAGCAGACGATTTCGCTGACGGCGCGCACGCTGGCCAAGATGTGCGACTCGGGGCGCTTCCGCGCGTTCGAGCAGGCCGAGCTGATCGAGCGCGCCACACTGAGGGCGCGCCGCCAGCTCGCCGCGCTCAGTGCCGCTTCACGCGACCGCAGCGCCGCCTGAGGCCTGCCGCCCCGCCACGAGCTGGCGCGCCATCGCCCAGGCCGCCTCGAAGCTGCGCGGATCGGCCTGCCCCTGTCCCGCCAGGTCGAAGGCCGTGCCGTGATCGGGGCTGGTGCGCACAAAGGGCAGGCCCAGCGTCACGTTCACGCCCTCGTCCAAGCCCATGTACTTCACCGGGATCAGCCCCTGGTCGTGGTACATCGCGATCACCACATCGAACTCGCCAGGGTGCGCCGGTGGCGCATGGCGTGCCCGCATGAACACGGTGTCGGGCGCCCACGGGCCGCTGGCGTCGATGCCCAGCGCCCGGGCCTGGGCCACGGCCGGGGCGATGATGTCGCGATCTTCGGTGCCAAACAGCCCGCCTTCTCCGGCATGGGGGTTGAGCCCAGCCACCGCGATGCGTGGGTTCGGCTGCCCCCACAAGGCCGCAGCCTGGTGGGTGATGCGCACGGTCTCCAGCACCGCGTCGGTGGTGACCAAGTCGAGCGCCTGCCGCAGCGACACGTGGATGGTGACCAGCACCGTCTTGAGCTGGTCGTTGGCCAGCATCATGCGCACGGGCGCGGGGGGGTGCCCGGCGGGCGCCCCTTCGGCCTGGAGCAACTCGGTGTGACCCGGGTAAGGCTCGCCGGCCAGGGCCAGGGCCTCTTTGTGCAGCGGCGCGGTGACGATGCCCGCCACCCAGCCTTGCTGCGCCCAGCGCACCGCCTCGCGGATGCAGGCCGCCGCCGCCAGCCCCGCGCGGCGATCCACCTGGCCCAAGGGCACGGCCAGCAGGTCAGCCGGCAGACCGGGCGGCTGCCACACCGGCACGTGGCGCACGCCTGCCACGCGCCCCTGCCCGGCCAGCGCCTGGACCTGGGCCTGCACCTGGGCCGCATCGCCCACCACAGGCACGAAGCGCAGCCCAGCCGCCCCCACCCAGCCGGCCGCCCGCTGCAACACCTCGGCCTGCCCCATCACCACCGCACCAGTGGGGTGCGCGTCGGGCAGCCGCGCCAGCGACTGGGCGATGATTTCCGGGCCGATGCCCGCGACGTCGCCCAGCGTGATGGCCAGCGGTGCCTGCGTCAGTGAGGAATGTGCGCTCATGCCGAGATTGTGGCCCCCTGCCCTACACTCTCGTGATGACTTGGCTAGATCAGATCAAATGGGATGCGCAGGGCCTGGTGCCCGTGATCGCGCAAGAAGACCGCACCGGCGACGTGATGATGTTCGCCTGGATGAACCGCGAAGCACTGCAAAAGACGGCCGAAACCGGCCAGGCGGTGTACTTCAGCCGCTCGCGCAACAAGCTGTGGCACAAGGGCGAAGAATCGGGGCATTTCCAGCAGGTGCATGCCATCCGCCTGGATTGCGACAACGACGTGGTGCTGCTGCGCATCACGCAACTGGGGCACGAGCCCGGCATCGCCTGCCACACCGGCCGCCACAGCTGCTTTTTCCAGCAACTGAAAGATGGCGCGTGGCACAACGTCGACCCCGTGCTGCAAGACCCTGCCCAGATCTACAAGAAGTGATCCGCCATGAGCACCCTCACCCCTGAATTCGACGCCGGCCCAGTGTTGGAGCGCGTGGCCGAGGTGATCGCCTCCCGCCAGGGCGGCGATCCCGACAAGAGCTACGTGGCCCGCCTGTTCCACAAGGGCACCGACACCATCTTGAAGAAGGTGGGCGAAGAGGCCACCGAGGCCGTGCTGGCCGCCAAAGACCTCGCCGCCAGCCCGGCTGACGCCGCCTGCCGCAAGGCGCTGGTGGGCGAGTTCGCCGACCTGTGGTTTCACAGCATGGTGGCCATGGCTCACCTGGGCCTGCACCCGCGTGACGTGGTGGCCGAGTTGGCGCGCCGCGAGGGCCTCTCGGGGCTGGAAGAGTTCGCACGCCGCACCCGGCCGCCCACCGCCTGACCCCTCAGATGGAGGCCCGCCGTCTGCTGCAGCAGGGCTGGCATCCAATCTGCTACACACTCCGTTGACGTGGCGCAGACACAATGCCGAGTGGGCAGCGCGCCATCCGGTCGCCGACGCTGCGACAATGACCTCTGGCGCTGAGCGCATTTTTTGGAGAACAACATGGGTTCCTTCAGTATCTGGCACTGGCTGATCGTGCTGCTGATCGTGGTGATGGTCTTTGGCACCAAGAAGCTGAAGAACGTCGGCACCGACCTGGGTGCGGCGGTCAAGGGTTTCAAGGACGGCATGAAGGACGGCAACGCCTCTGACGCCGCCGCCCAACAGGTCACACACGCTGCTCGCCAAGACAGCAACACCGTTGACGTCGAAGCCAAGACCAAGGGCTGAGCCCGGTGGTGCGCCGCATCCCCATGTGGGTGTGGCGCTTTGGCTGACGCTGCACCAGCCTGGCGGAATGGCTTTGTCCAGCGCCGGCCCCATGCCCGCACTTCCGCATGATTGATTTCGGCATCGACAAACTCGCCGTCATCGGCGCCGTGGCGCTGATCGTGATCGGCCCTGAGAAGCTGCCCCGCGTGGCCCGCACTGTGGGCGTCATGCTGGGCAAGGCGCAGCGTTATGTCTCGCAGGTACAGTCGGAGGTCAACCGGTCCATGGAGCTCGAAGAGCTCAAGAAGATGAAGACCGGCTTCGAGGATGCCGCACGCACCGTGCAGACCTCGGTCAATGACTCGCTCAGCGAAGCCCAACAGCACCTCAGCGACGAGGGTGATGCGCCGCAGTCGTTCTACAACGACTTGCCCCACACCACGTACGTGAGCCACCAGTCGCCCGTTCGCAAGAATTGGCGCCTCAAGCGTGGCGCCACGCCGCTTTGGTACAAGCAGCGTGCCGGCGTGCGCCGCCACGTGCAATCGGGTGCTGCGCGGGTGGCCCGCTTCCGTCCCTCAGGCCTGCGCTGAAGCGCGTTTGGCGTCCCAACTGAAAGTCTGCGCGTGAGCGACCCCAACCCCACCCCCGGCACCGACGCGGGCATCGACATCGAGCAGTCCTTCGTGTCGCACCTCATCGAGTTGCGCGACCGGCTCATCCGGGCCGTGGCCGTCATCGTCGTGGTCTTCCTGGCGCTGTGCGTTTACCCATCGCCCGGCACGCTCTACGACTTCTTGGCCATGCCCATCGTGGCCAACCTCCCCAAGGGGGCCACGCTGATCGCCACCAACCCGATCGCCCCCTTCATGGTGCCCATCAAGGTGACGATGCTGGCGGCCTTGGTGGTGAGCCTGCCCTGGGTGCTCTACCAGATCTGGGCGTTCGTTGCCCCGGGCCTGTACGCCCATGAAAAGCGCCTGGTGGCCCCCCTGATCATTTCGAGCACCCTGCTGTTTTACGCGGGCATGTCGTTTTGCTACTTCTTCGTGTTCGGCAAGGTCTTCGCGTTCATCCAAAGCTTTGCCCCCAAGAGCATCACCGCCGCGCCCGACATCGAGGCCTACCTGAGCTTCGTGCTCAACATGTTCATCGCCTTCGGGGCCGCCTTCGAGGTGCCAGTGGTGCTGGTGATCCTGGTGCGCATGGGCCTGGTGACCACCGAGAAGCTCAAGGAGTTCCGGGGCTACTTCACCGTCGGCGCCTTCGTGGTGGCCGCGGTTGTCACGCCGCCCGATGTGGTGTCACAGCTCTCGCTCGCGATCCCGATGGTGTTGCTCTACGAAGCCGGCATCTGGGCCGCTGTGATGTTCGTCAAGCACACGCGAGCACCGGACGCCGAGGCTTCTGGCGACCCCGCGGCCTGACCCGCTTTGGCCAGGCCGGGTCAACGCTGGCCGCGCTGGCCGCGGTCTACCGGGGGCGCGCTGCCATTGGCCAGGCTACGTGGTCGCTTGGCCGCCACCACCTCCAAGGTCAGTGACTCGTTGCTGCGCTGCACTTGCAGTTTCGCGGGTGCACCCGGCTTGAGCGCCGCCACGGCGTTGAGCAACTGGGCGGTGTTGGTCACACGTGTGGCCGCAACCTGCACGACCACGTCACCTGGACGCACACCGGCCGCCGCCGCCGGGCCGTTTTGCAGCACCCCCGTGATCAACACACCCTCCGTGATGGGCAAGCTGAAGGTCTCGGCCATCTCGGGCGTGAGGTCGCGGGGCTCGACACCGATCCACCCCCGCGTGACCTGTCCATCTTCGATCAGGCTGTCCATCACCAGGCGAGCGGTGGACACGGGGATGGCGAAACCGATGCCCAGGCTGCCGCCCGAGCGCGAGTAGATGGCACTGTTGATGCCCACCAGGTTGCCGCCCGCATCGACCAAGGCCCCACCGGAATTGCCTGGGTTGATGGCGGCATCGGTCTGGATGAAGTTCTCGAAGGTGTTGATGCCCAGTTGGTTGCGCCCCAGTGCACTGACGATGCCCGAGGTGACGGTCTGCCCCACGCCGAACGGGTTGCCGATGGCCAACACCGCGTCGCCCACTTGCAGTTCATCGGAGTTGCCAAAGGTGATGGTCGGCAAAGGATCGAGGTCGATCTTGAGCACGGCGAGGTCGGTATCGGGGTCGGTGCCGATGACCTTGGCGTTGGCGCGACGGCCGTCGGTCAACATGACCTCGATGTCGTCCATGTGCTCGACGACATGGTTGTTGGTGAGGATGTAGCCCTCCGCCGACACGATCACGCCCGAGCCGATGCCCGACTGGGGCTGGCCGTCTTGCTCACCAAAGAAATAGCGGAACCAGGGGTCGTTGCTGTGCGGGTGACGCGTCTGCTTGTTGCTGGTCAGCACACTGACCACGGCCGGCGCGGCATGCTGCGCGGCTTCACGGAAGCCCGCCACACTGCCCGAGGCCGCTGCCGCTGGGCGAGGCGGCGCCACCTTCACGGTGGCATCAGGCAAGCTGCTGCGCACGGTGATGGACTGGATCCAGCCAGGGCGGAATGTGGCCAACACGAACACGATGGCCACGGCCACCGTCACGGTCTGCGAGAAAATCAGCCAGGTCTTGCGCATGGTGTGTGGGACGAAAGGAAGCGACATGATCGACCGCGATGACCTCGTGAGCCACCTCGACGGCCTGCTGGAGGCGCCCCGATTCAAGGATTATGGTCCGAATGGTTTGCAAGTCGAAGGACGCCGATCAATCCGCAAGGTGGTAAGCGGCGTGACCGCCAGCCTGGCCCTGATCGATGCGGCCTTGGCCCAACAGGCAGACGCCATCTTGGTGCACCACGGCCTGTTCTGGCGCGGGCAAGACGGCCGCGTGACCGGCTGGATGAAGCAGCGCTTGGCCGCCTTGCTGCGCGCCGATGTGAACCTGATCGCCTACCACCTGCCGCTGGATGCGCACGCCGAGCTGGGCAACAACGCGCAATGGGGCGCCAGATTGGGCCTGGTGGCCGACAACCGCTTTGGCGACCAGAACCTGGGCTTTGTGGGCCCTTCGCCCACCGCATCGCTGGATGAATTGACCGCGCGCATCACCCAGACCATGGGCCGCGCCTGCACGGCGGTGCCGGGCGATAGCCGCCCGCTGAGGCGCGTGGCCTGGTGCAGTGGCGGTGCCCAGGGCTACTTCGAGCAGGCGATCGCCGCCGGCGCAGACGTGTACCTCACGGGCGAGATCTCGGAGCCACAAGCCCATTACGCCCGCGAATGTGGCGTGGCCTTCGTGGCCTGCGGCCACCACGCCAGCGAGCGCTACGGCGTGCAGGCCGTGGGCGCGCACCTGGCCACGCAGTTTGGTGTGGTGCACCAGTTCATCGAGGTGGACAACCCGGCCTGAGCCCAGTTGCGTGTCAGCGTCAGTGCGCGAGCACCTGCTCCAGCTCGGCAAAGCTGCGCGAGTGAAGATCGGGCTCGATCACGGTGGACAGGGCCAACTCCAAGCGCCGCGCCGAGAACAGGCCGCGCAAGGTGGTCTGGCCATCCTTGCGCTGGGTCACCAGCAGGTAGCGCAGGCCGTGCTCGTGCAGGGTGGCGGCGATGTCACCCAGGCGCGCGGTGCGCACCTTGGACAGGTCGACCGTGTCCCACTGGCCCAGCGGCACCATCACGTCGGCCACGGTCAGTTCGCGGTGCGGCACATGGTGATCAGAGGCGCGCTTGACCGGGCGCTCGCCTTGCAGGTCTTCGGCCGTGACCATGCCCACCAAGGCGCCATCGGCACCCGCCACAAACACCATGCGCACGCCAGCGCGCATCATCAGGTGCAGGGTGTGGGGCAGGCTGTCTTGGTGGCTGGCCACCACGCAGGGGCCATGCTGCAGGTCTGTGAACAGCGACAGCGCAGGGTCTTGCGGGGATGCCGCACTGCGGCGCAAGCCTGGCAGTTGGGGCGCCTCGTTCACCGAGGACAAGGACAGAGGCTGAAACCGTTGCGAAGCGGTGTGCATGCGTTCTCCTTCTGGCCGGCGTGACCCTGTTGGCCCGGCCGGCGGTCCCGGCAAGGGCGCGGTGTCACGCGCAAGCAGGCGTTCAGGTTACGCCTGCAACACCCAGGTCATCGGCAGGCGGTTAGAAGCCCTGAAACCCGAGGTGTGAACTGCTGCACAACAGTAACGTGTTCTTTGCTGCACCGCGTCAGGGCTCTCCCGAACCTGCCAGACGCGGTGAATTCAGCTAACCTGACAGGCTCACTGACGCCGCAACTCAGCGCCGCACCGGGATGCCACGCTGGGCCATCAGGGCCTTGGCCTGGGCCACGGTGTACTCGCCGTAGTGGAAGATGCTGGCGGCCAGCACCGCATCGGCGCCGCCTTGCTGCACGCCGTCGGCGAGGTGGTCGAGGTTGCCCACGCCGCCCGAGGCGATCACGGGCACGCCCACGGCATCGGACACGGCGCGCGTGAGCGCCAGATCGAACCCCGACTTGGTGCCATCGCGGTCCATGCTGGTCAGCAGGATCTCGCCGGCGCCGTATTCGGCCATTTGCTTGGCCCACGCCACGGCATCGAGGCCCATGTTCTTGCGGCCACCGTGGCTGTAGACGTCCCAGCCTTCGCCGCGCGCGGCCAGGTCATCGCCCTGGCGCTTCTTGGCGTCGATGGCCACGACGATGCACTGCGAGCCGTACTTGTCGGACGCCTCGCGGATCACGGGCGGGTTGGCGATGGCCGCCGAGTTGAAGCTGACCTTGTCGGCACCCGCATTGAGCAGGCGACGCACGTCTTCGACGGTGCGCACGCCCCCACCCACCGTCAGCGGGATGAAGACCTGCGAAGCCACCGCTTCGATGATGTGCAGGATCACGTCGCGCCCGTCAGAGGTGGCGGTGATATCGAGGAAGGTGAGCTCGTCGGCGCCCTGGTCGTTGTAGCGCGCGGCGATCTCGACCGGATCACCCGCATCGCGCAGTTCAACGAAGTTGACGCCCTTGACGACGCGCCCGCCCGTCACATCCAGGCAAGGGATGATGCGTTTGGCGAGCATCAGGCGCCGCCGTTCAACTCGTCAGCACGCTTTTGGCCGGCTGCGAAGTCCAGGTCGCCGGTGTAGATGGCGCGGCCGCAGATCACGCCTTCCACGCCTTCGTCTTCGACGGCGCACAGGGCTTCGATGTCGGCCAGGTTGGACAGGCCACCCGAGGCGATCACGGGGATGGTGAGCGCCTGGGCCAGCTTGACGGTGGCGTCGATGTTGATGCCCGACAGCATGCCGTCACGGCCGATGTCGGTGTAGATCACGCTCTCGACACCGTAGTCTTCGAACTTCTTGGCCAGGTCGACGACCTCGTGGCCGGAGAGCTTGCTCCAGCCGTCGGTGGCGACCTTGCCGTCTTTGGCGTCGAGGCCCACGATGATGTGGCCACCAAAGGCGCTGCAGGCGTCTTTCAAAAAGCCGGGGTTCTTGACCGCCGCGGTGCCGATGATCACGTAGCTCAGGCCGTCATCCAGGTAGCGCTCGATGGTGTCGAGGTCGCGGATGCCGCCGCCGAGTTGCACGGGGATCTCTTCGCCCACCTCTTTGATGATGGCCTTGATCACGGCCTCGTTGACGGGCTTGCCGGCAAACGCGCCATTGAGGTCAACCAGGTGCAGGCGGCGGGCGCCGGCTTCCAGCCATCGTCGGGCGACGGCAACCGGGTCGTCGCCGAAGGTGGTGGAGTCGTTCATGTCGCCTTGCTTGAGGCGAACACACTTGCCGTCTTTCAGGTCAATCGCAGGGATCAGCAGCATGACTGGGGTGCTGTGTGAGGATGGGAAAAGGGCGTTCAGGGTTGCCAGCGCAGGAAATTCCTGTACAGGGCCAGACCGTGTTCCGCGCTTTTTTCGGGGTGAAACTGCGTGGCGAAAATATTATCCCGGGCCACCGCACAGGTAAAGCGCAAACCATATTCGGTTTCGCCGGCGGCGTGTTCAGGATGTTCGACCACGGCGTGATAACTGTGGACGAAATAGAAATAACTGTCGTCGGGGATGCCGGCCCACATGGGGTGCGGGGCGCCAAACGGCTGGGCCTTGACGCGGTTCCAGCCCATTTGCGGCACCTTGTAGCGGCTGCCATCGGGCTGTTTGAGGCCATCGAGGCGGAACTTCACCACCTTGCCGGGGATGAGGCCCAGGCCCGGGGTGTCGCCCTCTTCAGAGTGGTCAAGCAGCATCTGCATGCCCACGCACACGCCCATCACCGGCTTGCTGCGGGTGGCGTCCATGAAGGCGCCAAACAGCTCGCCACCGTGGGCTTCGCGCAGCTCGCGGGTGCAGTCGCGCATGTGGCCCTGGCCAGGCAGCACGATGCGCGAGGCGGCGCGCACCTCGGCAGGGTCGTTGGTGACGACGACGCGGACGTTGAGGTCACGCGCGACGTGCTCCACGGCCTGCGACACCGAGCGCAGGTTGCCCATGCCGTAATCGATGACGGCCACGGTGGAGGTGGAACTCATGGATGAGGAAGCGGTCGTGAAGGCAGAAACGGTCAGGGCGCGCTCACAGCGAGCCCTTGGTCGACGGGATGATGCCGGCCATGCGCGGATCGAGTTCCAAGGCGCCGCGCAGCGCGCGTGCAAAGGCCTTGAACACGGTTTCGCACTGGTGGTGCGCGTTCATGCCGCGCAGGTTGTCGATGTGCAGGGTGACGCCAGCGTGGTTCACGAAGCCCTGGAAGAACTCGTAGGTGAGCTGGGTGTCGAACTGACCGATGCTGCCGCTGGTGAACGGGATCTCCATCGTCAGGCCGGGGCGGCCCGAGAAGTCGATCACCACGCGCGAGAGCGCTTCGTCAAGCGGCACGTAGGCATGGCCGTAGCGGCGGATGCCCTTTTTGTCGCCCACGGCCTTGGCCACAGCCTGGCCCAGCGTGATGCCCACATCCTCGACGGTGTGGTGGCCGTCGATGTGCAGGTCGCCAACGGCGTGGATGTCGAGGTCGATCAGCCCGTGGCGGGCGATCTGGTCGAGCATGTGGTCAAAGAAACCGATGCCGGTGTGCAACTTGGCGACGCCGGTGCCGTCGAGGTTGACCTTGACGGTGATCTGGGTTTCGGCGGTGTTGCGGGTGACTTCGGCTTGCCGCATGGCGGGGGCGTGGACAGGGATCGTCATGGGAAGGGGCATGATAGCATCGTGCCACCCCCCTCTGTCCTTGCCCACGGTGTCGGTGTGACGATGCCGCTGGCGGGCGTTTCCCCGTCGCATCATGAGCCGCTTCTGGAGTGCCGTCGTTCACGGCCTGACCCCCTACGTTCCTGGTGAGCAGCCCAAGCTCAGCAACCTGGTCAAGCTCAACACCAACGAGCACCCCTACGGCCCCAGCCCCAAGGCGCTGGACGCGATCCGCGCCGCGGCCACCGACGACCTGCGCCTGTACCCGGATCCGAACGGCGACGCCCTGAAGACGGCGCTGGCCGCCCGCTTCGGTGTGCAGCCCAAGCAGGTGTTCGTGGGCAACGGCTCGGATGAGGTGCTGGCGCACGCCTTCCAGGCCTTGCTCAAGCACGATCAGCCGCTGTGGTTCCCCGACGTGACGTACAGCTTTTACCCCGTGTACTGCGGGCTGTACGGCGTGGCGCACCGCACCATCCCGCTGACCGAGGATTTTTCGATCCGCGTGGACGACTACCTGCCGCGCGGCGAATCGCCCACCGAGCGCGCCGGCGCCATCATCTTCCCGAACCCGAACGCCCCCACCGGCCGCCTGCTGACCCTGGCACAGGTGGAGCAGATTGTGGCCGGCAACCCCGACGCCGTGGTGCTGCTGGACGAGGCCTACGTGGACTTTGGCGGCGAGAGCGCCGTCACCCTGGTCGACCGCTACCCCAACCTGCTGGTGGTGCACACCTTCTCGAAGAGCCGATCGCTGGCGGGCCTGCGCGTGGGCTACGCCATCGGCCACGCCGACCTGATCGAGGGCCTGGAGCGGGTGAAAAACAGCTTCAACTCCTACCCGCTGGACCGCCTGGCGCTGGCCGGCGCGGTGGCATCCGTTGAAGACGAGGCGTTTTTCCAAGACAGCTGCAGCAAGGTGGTGGCCACGCGCGAGACGCTGGTGTCGCAGATGCAGGCGCTGGGCTTCGAGGTGCTGCCTTCGGCGGCGAACTTCATCTTCGCCCGCCACCCGCAGCGCGACGGCGGCGAGCTGGCCGCGGCACTGCGCCAGCGCGCCATCATCGTGCGCCACTTCAAGCAGCCGCGCATCGACCAGTTCTTGCGCATCACCGTGGGCACCGATGCGCAGTGCGCCGCACTGGTGGCAGCGCTGGGCGAGATCCTGGCGGTCTGACACGACCTGCCCGCACCCGCCCCTCAGGCTTCAAGGCTTGGGCGTGAGCCGGACCAGCGTGGCCACGTTGGTGAACGACACCAACTCGGCCACCATGGCGCCCGCATCGTTGATGGCCATGACGAAGCGGATGCGCGACCCAACCGGCAAGGTCACACCTTGGCTGGGCAACCAGGTGGTGAGGTCGCGGTACTGCCCGTCTTTCCACAGGAAGCCGCGCCCATTGGTCGAGCCATCGGTGGAGGCGTAGCCCACCACCTGCCCCAGGTTGTTCATGTTCTGCACCTGGACCGTGGCGCCTGCGCTGGCGCCCGTTGGCACGATGGCTTGGTAGACGCCGTTGGCCAGCAAGCCCTGGGAATCGGGCAAGGGGCCGCAATTGCTGCCGAAGCAGGTGATGCTCAGGCTTTCAGCCAGCAGCATCCCCGCGTCGTTGATCATCAAGCCGCGGCTGCCACGGTCGCTGCGCGGGTCCACCACCGTGATCTGCCCTTGGGACCAGATCGCGGCCCGGCTCATCGACTCACCCGCCAACTGGACGTCGCCAGCGACCGTGCCCAGGTTGTTGACCCAACGCGGCCGGATGCCGCTGGCATCGGGTGACGGCAAGGTTTGCGACAGCCCCGACGCACCGATCAGGCCGCCATCGTTGGTGCTGCGCGCCAGCCACAACACGGTGCCCGCGTCGTTGACCAGTTTGGCGTCCTGCTGGTTGACCATCGTGGGCAGCGCGGCGCCCAGTTTGAGCGTGGGCACGTCCAGCACCGCCTGGGTCTTGGAATACACCAGCACCTTGTTCGTGGACGAAGACACGTCGAGCTTCATGAAGCTCCAAGTGGCGGCCTTGTGCAACTTCGTGGGGGAGACAGCCGCCGAGCCGCTGGATGCAGGCCATCGCACGACGTGGTAGTCGTAGCGCTTGCGCAGGTAGGGCGGGTTCGAATCAAAGTACCAGCCATTGGGGTAACGGGCCGGCCCCACCACATTGCCCTGGGCATCGATGCCGAAGCTGCGGGTGAGGTCGTAAGCATCACCAGCGGCCACCTGTCCACCGCTGGGCGGGCTCAAGGTGGCCATGGTGTAGCCCGATTGGGCCCACGCACCCGATGCAGCCCACAGGGCCAGCGAAGCCAGGATAGGGCCGCGCACCGGTGTCAGCAAATGCATCGTCATCTCACGCCACCACGAATCACATGAACATGGGGCATGTTAAACATTGGTGCGGGCCCGTCGACCATCCGGCGACGCGTTCTCGCCCGTCCAAAACCCCTTGATTCAGGAGCCCCGCATGCGTGAACTGTCCAAAACTGAAGCGCGTGAGGTCAGCGGTGGCGCCGACCCGTTGACGTCCGGCCTGGTGATCTTGTTCTCACCCTTCGGAGCGCTGATCTTGCAGCAGCAATCGAAAGCGGCGGGGCTGCCGGTGCCGAGCTACTTCAAGGCGCTGGCGATGTACATCGACAACGCCCTGAGCAACTGAACCGCAGCCCCACTCAGCGCTTGAGCCGGAACTCGGCGGCTTGCGCGTGCGCCTGCAGGCCTTCGCCGTAGGCCAGCACGGCGGCCGTCTTGCCCAGCACCTGGGCGCCTGCTTCGCTCACCTCGATGAGGCTGCTGCGCTTTTGGAAGTCGTACACGCCCAGGGGCGA
>Ga0228699_1000868_pt1 | contig 18732 bp, 21 predicted proteins | sample McNCre217_Aug_MG_FD_178016 | JGI IMG/M metagenome (GOLD analysis project Ga0228699, IMG submission 178016) | Freshwater microbial communities from McNutts Creek, Athens, Georgia, United States - 2-17_Aug_MG | ecosystem: Environmental > Aquatic > Freshwater > Creek | place: USA: Georgia... | reverse complement strand
ATTAACCGAAGTGCGGACGGCAAATTCACGGGCGATGAGCCCACATGGGATTCATCACTGAGATATGAAAAGGTGGACATCATCCGTGCCATGAATTGGTACAACTATCTCTTCAATGCCGAGGATGCCAAGAACTTCATGGCGCAATTGCTCAATTCCATGCCAAAGCGAAAAGATTTGGCTAAAAAGTTGAAGTCCCACAAAAGAATGAACATCAGTGCGACCTATGGCTGGTTGGCTCGTGCTATTTTTATTGGCTATCCAGCTCCATACAGTGAACAAAAGAAGCTGGCTAAAGGCATTCGAGAACTCGAAGCATTCGTGATGGGATACAAAGAAGAAATTATCGAGGAATCATCCGATAAAACCATTGACAGGCCCAATATCCAAGATTACATGCGGGAGAAGACTGCTGAAACTATTGGCGAACTAGAAGGAAAGTTCGATGATTTTCTAGTGGACTCCAATGCCAAGGCGGGCGCATATGCATTGTTCAAAGAACGAAATACTCCCCAGTCCCAAATTGGTAGAATCATAGCATGGGCAAATTCCCGGATTGATGAATTCAAGTCTGCCCTAGAGGACAAAGAAATTGCCGAATATTATAGCAATTTTAGTAAGCCAAAACTAAAGGCCACTGTGAAGTTCTTTGAGGGAATTGTCGGGGATTGCGAAAGCTACGCAAACGCCAAGAAAGCCGCTAAAAAGCCCCGCAAAGTGAAAACAAAGAGTGCCAGCAGTGTGGTATCTAAAGTGAAATACATGAAGGAAGATGCATCGTTGAAAGTGACGAGTGTTAATCCCCAGCAAATCTTGGGTGCATCCACTGTGTGGGTATTCAATGTAAAGACTCGAAAAGTTGGAGTTTACTATGCGGATAGTCAGACTGGTCCATTACACATCAAAGGTACTAGTATTACTGGGTTTGATGAAAGTACAAGTGTATCCAAGACTTTGAGGAAACCGGAGGAGAAATTGAAGGAACTCATGGATGCCGGTAAGATTCAGATCAAAAAGTTCATGGGCACTGTCAATGCGGTTGAAACTAAATTGAATGGCAGGTTGTCCGAGGATATATTGATTTTGAGGGTTTTTAAATGACCGGCACTCGATGTCGCATAATTTGACATTATAATTGTAGTCTGCTAAGATGTCGGACATTAACTAAATTTTTGGAAAACTATGGCACGCAAGAAGACGGAAAAGTTGGATGAAGTGACAGAAACCTCACAGCCGGATATCCCACTTGAGCGGACCCCGGAGCAAATCGACAAGTATATTGACGACTATATTGAGTTCACCAAGGGGATCACTGAATTCACCCGACATACCGAGAGAATTCTTGCGGACCTGAAGAAAGGCATATTGCGCTAATTATGCGCATAATCTAGCACAGTTAGTAATAATCTAAGATTATGACTTATATTATACTTTTTTGACATCAGGGACTGTAATCGCCCGACCTTCTTTGTCAAATATCCCATGTTCATTCCAAAAGAACCCTGCGATATTTAACTTCAGTTGCCAAATACCAAACGGAAGTCGGTACAAGTCAGCCTCGTGATTACGAGCGCCATTCGTATCTGCGTCATGGATTGCTCCACAACTTCGACATACGAAATTCTTGCCTTTTCTATTTGATTTTTGGGTCCACCCACAATCGCTACACCGCTGTGACCTATACGTGGCTGATTGCTCCACTACTCGGACGCCGAGAAGTTCACATCGATTTATAATTTGCGAATTGATTTGGGTATATGTCCAGTGAGATAAAGCAATACTTGTCGTTGTGCCTTGTCTCATCTGGTATAGTTTTTCGAGACGTAATTCTTTCACGTCATCGAGATTCAATTGGTTAATTGACCAATTGATATAATTTGTTCTGTGTTCCTGTGCTTTCTTAAATGACTTACTGCCTGCCTGTTTTCGTTTCATGCCATTGATGATAGAAGCCAAGTCATGTCCATGTATATCTTTTTGGGTTGATTGCCCGTCGCTAAGTGACAAGCAAGTCGTGAATCCTTGGTCAGCACCAATAATTTTAGTACCTTTTGCCTCTGGTTTCTCTTTTTTCCATCTGGAAGAAACAGTGTTGGGGCCGATATTCCAGCTATTGAGCAGTTCAAATCCGGATTTTTTGAATTTATTAGAGTGCCTGCTGAAATTAATCGGAATACGAATAACTCCGTATTCCTTACCCATTGATTTTAACTCCAAGAATCCATCAAATCCATTAAACTTCTCACCCACCGATGGGGTATATACTTTCCCCTTTCGTTTCGTCCGTGGAACGGGCGTAACCGGTATGAATTTACAGCAGTTACTGTCTAAACTTGCATATGTGGATTCAGTCGTCTTGGTTGGCTGAACTAGTGGGTTGTTATGAATTGCTTTCAGTAAATTAATGATGTCTTTGATTTTACTGACATCTCTCTCTTCCATGAATTCATTTAGTTTAAATAGTTGTTTTCGTCTTTTTTCTGTCTGGCTTTTAATAATTCCAATTGCCTGCCCGGATACCAACTTGATTGCGCGAGCACTGAGGTCGGATTGCCATGGAATTTCAGTCGTGGAAACGAAAGATGGCACATCCAATAACGTGTTTTTGATATCCATCACACGACCATCGGCCCATTCGATTCTTGTATTCCAGAAATAGTCAACGAACCACCACATCATTCGGTCGTATTCATTCAAAAACGCACGTAAGTTCTTCATTTTGCCGGTATTAGCGAACTTGATGTGATGTGTGCTGGATCTGACTATTTCTTTTGCCATGCACCTATTTATCATTTGTGCATGAAAACGATCAAAATATGTTATACTATCTCATATCAATTGAAGTAAAGTAACACTGGTATATGAACTACATGAATCAGCTAAAATGAGCGAAACAGATAAACAAAATATGGCAACTACTCCACGAGAGATGTTAACGTTCGAGGAAATCAAGGAATGGTTAATTTCCGGCATCAATAGTCATACTATGACTGTTGATCCATCCGATGTGCCAACATGCCATCCAGTCGCGACTATGATTGAAAATAGCCTTAAAATTGCAAGCCAATGTGGGGTGGGACATTCCAAAAAATTTCGCGAATCTGAGTTGGTTGAAAAATCCAAGGAGATTATCATCGCGATCAGGACTGAAATTGCGATTATTGATTCGCTGGGTTCTGATGCCACGGGCGACGGTCCCCTGACTGCACGCAGATCGGAAATGTCAAGAATCATGTACTCAATATGGGCATACTTGTTCATGATGGGCGTAAGCTGATTTGACGAGAAATTTAGATATAATCAACTACATTTCACGAGAGTGCGAGAAAATTCTGGAAGCCATTAAGAAGGTATCCTGCTTTGAATAAAGAATCGCGAGAAATCGATTAGGTGAGATTCTTGGATATATAACCTCAGAGGAACTAACATGAGTGATAACCCTAAAAAATTGGATGAATTGAAGGATACCATCGTATCACCTGTAGTCAAAAATCTCAATCAACCATCAAAGGAAGACATTGAACGATTTGTGGCACGGTTGGAGACTTTGCCTGCTCGAAAAAAGAGATGCCAAGAAATTCTCGATGCAATGAAAAGAGGAATCGTATTGTGAGTGGTATTCATAGAAGAAGCCAACAGACATCGTTCAAAAATCAAGGCACTTAAACTTATTCTTGGCCTGCCGTATAATAATTAATCCAAATTTCTAACATCTCAGCATAAATATATCCATATAGCAAGGATATTTTTATGACTGCACGGGATAAATTAATCAAAGAATTGGAAATCGAACTGGGTGGAAGTTTGGTGGACGTTGAATTGCCCCCGGATGACTATAATCTAGCCATCGACCGAGCACTACAACGGTATCGCCAAAGAAGCTCCAGAAGCGTTGAGGAGGCATTCGTTATCCTCGATCTGCATGAAGGTGTATCTACCTATACCATGCCAAAAGAAATTCAAGAGATTCAAGTGATCTATCGACGAGTCGCGGGCGGTATCGCATCTGCTGGTCAAGATATCGAGCCATTCGAGGCAGGCTTCTTGAATACTTATCTACTACAGAGTTATAAAATGGGTGGCCTATTGACGTTTGAATTGTACAGTAGCTATCGCAAATTGATCGGCCTGATGTTCGGTGCCCACGTTATTTTCACATGGCTACCCCAAAGTCGAAAATTGACATTGCATCGTAATGTTAGAATGGAAGACAGCGTTATCTTGCACTGCTATATGACACGTCCGGATGACAGTTTAGTCGATGATGTGTATGCAGGTCCATGGATTCGCAGTTATGCATTAGCGAAATGTAAAGAATTGTTAAGCCAAGGTCGAGGAAAATTCTCCCAGATCATTGGCCCGGGTGGTGGTACTACTTTGAATGCAACCACTTTGGCGGCAGAAGCCACCGCAGAATTCACCAGATTGGACGCAGAATTGGCGAATTATGCGGATGGCGGAACACCATTGGGCATCGTGATTGGATAATGAGTTGACAGTTAAATAAAACTTTGATACAATCTCACCCATGAAAAAACTTAAATACTATGCTACAATGGCAGCAATGATCGCAGTGCCCCTGCTGCTCATTGCCATTGGTATCAAATACGAGATGGATTTGTGGGAAGAATGCCGACAAGACCATTCCTTCTGGTACTGTGCACGAGTTCTGGGAAAATAAAATGGCAAACAGTAAACAAAAGAAGTTCATGATTATCTGCAATCCCACTGAAAAGGGGAAGAAAAATCAGGTATTGGGACAGTATAAAACCCAAGCACAATTGGACTCTGCATGGAAATTCTTTGATGCACGTAACCAAAAAGTGCGAGACATGAAAAAATCGTATGGAATGTTGGATGGAGATGATTTCTATCCCAACCTCCGAATCGTGAAGATCGAAAATCGAACCTAAGTACTAGTAGTTAAATTTCGGTCTTCCGTATATACCCACAAAGGAAATACAAAATGAAGACCGAAATAGATAACAAAACTAGACAAAAGAAGTGGATCGCTGAGAATACGTTGACATTGGAGCAAAAGAATGCTCTAATCCGGCAGAAATTTGAACGAGCCCTCCAGATGACTGCAAAGAAAGTGACGAAAAATCAAAATTCTGCATAAATATATGCATGAGAATCCATGAAATCGTCACAGAAGCCATCAGTGCCACACAGTACTATCACATTTTTAAAAAGTCAATTCAAGACGGCTTAATTCAGGCCGTACTTGCTTTGCATGTGGCGGAACATGGATTCCCCAGACTTGAGCGTTTATATGATCATGATGACCAGTATCCCCTCATGGGAGAATTGGCAGGGTTATTGAAACGTAAATTTATTCCTGAGATTCTACCAAAAATTATCAAGACGGATATCAATAAGGCACTCGGCTCTAAGGCTGTCACCTCCGTTAAATTTGGCAAAATGCCCGGTAACACAGAGGCATATGTAACTAATAATGCCATCACCATCAGTTTGGCATTTGCGGATAGAGCGGCGGACTCCATTGTAAACAGACTTTTGGAAATCGCATATCCATACGATGATGGGGTTTCGGGAATGTTTCAAATGATACGTGATGCGGATAGCGACGAATGGATTCGCTCGGATATAACGGATGCAGTCGCAAATGATGTGAACACTCTATCCTCCAACTTGGTGCACGAATTGGTCCACGTTATACAACATGACCGCCAAAAAGCAAAAGGCAGGACCAAATCCGACTACGAATATCGTAGCTATCTGGATAACACTAAGGATGAATTCAGAAATATGTCCCATGATTATATGCGAGGCAAGGATTCGAAAATCGACAGTACCTTGTATTCTAAATTGTACATGGCGAGTCCACAAGAAATGTCGGCATTTGCTCACAATATTGTACTCGATATCATCACATTGTCGGGACTGGACCATGTATCTTCTATGCAGCAATTAATTGAAATTGTCAAGAAGATTGATGCAAAATGGATTGTCAAGACTATCACCAACTATATTCAGGATAAATTCCGCAATCCAGAAGACAAGAAAGAATACGAAGTTTTCAAGCGATACGTCAAACTTGTCTATCAAGAATTGAATCGGTATATTGATACAGTGAAAGTCAACCTCAAGTAAAGTTTCTATTGCTTTTATCCAAGCGGCATGGTATCATACTATTTGCCGCTTTTTTATTGGCAAATTCAAAATGAACTCAATATACCTAGACATGGATGATGTAGTGGCCGACTGGAAAGGCTACGCCAGATCGATCCTCAAAAAGCCCGAGTGGAAGGATGGGGAAATTCTACCACAAGAAACGTGGAATCGTCTAAAAGACGATCAGCGAATGTACTCCAAGTTGCCCCTAAAATCGGGTGCAATCGAACTAGTCGAATGGGTCACAGATTTTTCAAAATCCAACGGATGGGGTCTATATTTTCTATCCGCCATTCCAAAAAATAATGACATGCCTTGGGCACCTCAAGATAAAGTATTCTGGGCAAAAGAATACTTCCCGCATATTCCCGTATTTCTGGGGCCATATTCCCACGAAAAGCATATGCATTGTAACTCAGGCGACATTCTGATTGACGATAGGACAGTGAATTGTTCTGAGTGGGAAAACGCAGGCGGTATCGCGCATATATACAAAAACTGGGAACAATGCAAAATTTGGTTGGAAGGAACTCTAAAATGGCAAAACTAATTGGAATTTCAGGCTCGATTGGGTCTGGAAAAGACACGGCGGCAGATTATCTATGTAATTTTCATGGATTCAAGCGAGATAGTTTCGCCTCTACATTAAAGGATGCAATTTCGAACATTTTCGGATGGAATAGAGAATGGCTAGAAGGCCGAACTAAAACGTCCAGAGAGTGGCGAGAAAAAGTAGATGAATGGTGGGCAGCAAGATTGAATATACCCCATCTAACGCCCCGTTGGGTCCTACAAAATTGGGGAACAGAAGTTTGCCGCCTAGGATTTCATGATGATATCTGGATCGCCAGCCTAGAAAACAAATTGAGACAGACCGATGAGGATATTGTTATCTCGGACGTAAGATTTCCAAATGAGATTAAATCAATTGAGAAACAGGGCGGGATTATGGTCAGAGTTAAAAGAGGACCAGAGCCTGATTGGTTCTCATTGGCAATCGACGCCAATAAGGGGGATGAAAATGCCAAGGAACGGCTTAAATCGCTGAATGTGCATGCATCTGAGTACAGTTGGGTCGGGACTAACTTCACGACAATCATCGAAAACGATGGAACCATCCAAGATTTATACGACAAAGTAGAAAGTCTACTGACAAAATAATCGTTTTCTTCGCATAAGTGGCATTGTTTTGGACCACAAACCTAAATATGTATGTAACCCGAATCTCGCATATTCGGATATAGATTTAAGGAAAATAAACAATGCCAACATTAGTAAGCCCCGGCGTGGCAGTCAGCGTAGTTGACGAAAGCGCATATGCATCAGCAGGCAGTGGTACTGTGCCTCTCATTATTCTGGCCTCTGCACAGGATAAAACAGTTCCGGGCGGCTCCAACATCGCCGCAAAAACAACCAAAGCCACGGCAGGCTATCCAGTATTGGTGACCTCTCAGCGAGAATTGTCCCAACTATTCGGCAACCCTATCTTCAAGACCTTGAATGGTACGCCCCAACATGGCGACGAATTGAATGAGTATGGCCTATTGGCTGCACACAGCTTCTTGGGCTTTGCCAATGCAGCCTACGTTATCCGTGCAGATATCGATATGGCAGCTCTTGAGCCCCGTGCAACTGCCCCTGTCGGCGCTCCAGCCAATGGTCAGTTCTGGTTTGATACTTATACCACTAAATTCGGTATCTTTGAAGCTAATGGCGCTGACTGGATCGAAAAGTTTGTGAAAGTGATTTCAACTGCTTCAGAAGTTGACTCCACCAATGCACCCAAGTCTTCCATCGGTGCTAACGGTGATTATGCAGTAGTGACCACCACTACTTCTAATTCATACTTCAAGAAAGTGTCTGGTAACTGGATTCCAGTCAATACCGCAACTCTTGGCTATACTGTCTATACCCAAGCCCACTACAACTATCCTAGCCCATCCATGGCGGGCGATGTCTGGTTCAAGACTACGACTCCTAACAATGGTTTCACCCCAATCGTCAAGAAGTACAGTGCCACAGCCGGTCAATGGGTTACATTGAATGTTCCAGCATATCTATCCGATGCAGATGCAACTACTGGTTTCGGCGGTTCATTGGCAGTTGGTGATATCTACGCCAAAGTGACTGCAAATGCTGGCGGCTTTGTTCTACGTCGTTTTGATGGCTCTATGTGGTCTATTTTGAGCTATATTGCCTCAAACACTGCTCCTACAGGCCAAGTCAAAGAAGGTGCACTATGGTATAACACTGATCTAGTGGCCGACATTTATGTGAAACACAATCACAAGTGGCAACCAGTTCAGGGCGCAGTCACTATTGATACTGCTGAGCCTATGTCTAGCCAAGTGGGCGATATTTGGGTCGATACCAATGATATGGCGAATTACCCAGTAATTAAGCGCTATGATGGCTCTTCATGGGTTCTACGCAATAATGCAGACCAGACCACCCCTAACGGTGTCGTGTTTGCTGACTTGACTTCTATCGAGGCCGACGACACAAACGGTGGTTATGCGACCCCATGGGATGCAATTGAAACTCCAGACCCAATGACACACCCTGACGGCATGTTGCTATGGAACAGCATGGTCAGCACATACAACGTCAAGCAGTACATTGGCGGAATGTGGCACACTGTGAGCGGTAACATTGCAACCGGTCCTAATGCTGGTGCAATGTATGCAGGTTCTAAGGCAGTTCGTCAAGTGATCGTGAAGGCCATGCAATCTGCAGTGGCGGCATCTGATCGCCTACGCGAAGAAACCATCAAATTCAGCCTAATTGCAGCCCCCGGCTACCCAGAGTTGGCGGATGAGATGCTTTCATTGAACGTGGACCGCAAGGAAACTGGCTTTGTGATTATCGATACCCCGATGAACCTAGGCCCAGACGCACAAGGTTTGATTGATTGGGTTAATGGCACTAATGCTGGCTCCAATGGTCTTGACGGTCTAGTCACCAAGAGTTCTGAAGCGGCTGTATACTATCCAAGCGTTCTAACCACCAATTTGGATGGCACAGACGTGGTGGCCCCAGCAAGTCACTCAGTGTTGCGCACATTTGCCTATAGTGATAGCGTGAGCTACCCATGGTTTGCCCCTGCAGGCTTGACTCGCGGTGTGGTGACCAATGCTACAAACTTCGGTTACATCACTGCTGAAGGCGAATTCCAGCCATTGGCTTTGAACAACGGTCAGCGTGACACCCTATACGCAAACAAGATTAACCCACTAGTGAATTTCCCGGGCCAAGGCCTGATTGTGTGGGGCCAGAAAACATTGAGCCCAGTTGCAAGTGCATTGGATCGCGTCAATGTGGTTCGCTTGATTGCTTATATGCGTGAGCAATTTGATGGTATGGCCCGTCCATTCATCTTTGAGCCAAACGACAAGCCAACCCGCAATAACATCAAATCGGTATTTGATCGATTCTTGGGTGACATCATGTCCAAGCGTGGTATCACAGACTATATCACAGTTTGCGATGCATCCAACAACACACCTGCACGCATTGATGCAAATGAGTTGTGGCTTGAAATCGCCATTGCGCCAGAGAAATCATTGGAATTTATCTATATTCCAGTGCGTATCGTGAATACCGGTTCAATTCACTAATCTTTAATTAGATTTAAGAAAAGGGAGGCATACAGTCTCCCTTTTCTTATTGTCGAAACAGCCATAGATTATACCACATAAGTCAAGTCCAAATCAAGATTTTTCAAAATAAATGATAAATAGAAGATAAGAAATTCTTATAGGAGAATAATAAATATGGCACAACTATCAAAATTTGGCGTACCGGGCGGAAGTATGCAGCAAATCATGCCGAAATTGGGCAACCGTTTTCGCGTCATGTTTCTCGGCTTCGCGGGTCAAACAGTCTCAGCATTGGGCACGTTAACCAGCCAAATCACCAATGTGGATCGCCCTTCACAATCCACTCCCACCAACGAAGTTCACGTTTATAACAGTATCATCAAATTGGCCGGTAAACCAACTTGGGGTGATATCAACATGTCTATTCGTGATGATATTTCCAACACCGTGTCTAGCGTGGTCGCGGCTCAAATGGGTCGTCAGATGGATTCCGCTGGTCAAAGTTCGGCTACTGCAGGTACCAACTATAAATTCGGTATGGTCATTCAAACATTGGACGGCGCAAACGACAGTGTCCAAGTCATTGACACTTGGAGTCTTGCCGGTTGCTGGATTAGCTCAGTAAAATCCAGTGGTCTAGACTATTCTAAGACTGATCCAGTCACAATCGACCTCACTATCGTTTATGACAACGCAGATTACCACATTGGTGACATGCCAGAATCCAGTCTACCCGGTCTATTGGGCGATTTGGGCGGTGGTCCTGCACTACGTGCATTGTCTGCTGGTGATACTGCCACTACACCAATCTAATAAAGGTAACAAATGGCGGGTATTATTGGATTCAATAATTATTCCAGTAACTATTATACTAAAGGGGTCAAGCCAACTGCGGTCCCCTTTAGTAAGTTTCAATGGACAATTATATTTGGCTTTGCTGCAACGGCAGAAGGCGCAGCCGCAGCCGCCAGATTCGAGAATATCACCTACATTGCTCAAAAAGTTGATCTACCATCTTGGGATATTGATACCCAAACACTGAATCAATATAACAAACAACGAGCCGTGAATACAAAGGTAACTTTGAAATCCTGCACTATCACCTTCTTGGATACGGTGGATAACAAATTTCGGGATTTTATCCTGACATACCTGAATCAATCCAGCAATAGTTTTGGGCTGGATGGAGCAAACGCCATCAAGAATCATGACCTGATATCCGATCAATTCGATGGTAAGTACGGTCAGAAAGCCGTGAAAAATGACGACGCATTCATTCAATTTTTGCAAATCAACCAAGAACACGGCGGCAAAGTAACACCTGTTCAACTTTTGAGACCAAAAATCACCTCTGTGTCCAGAGATTCATTAGAATATACTGCCACGACTGGTCTAGTGCAATGGACTATTACATTGCAGCCAGAAGGAATTTTGCATCTTCCGGTCATGGATCATCCAGATTATAAGTTCAATATTCCGGGCGCAGTGGAAGTGCCAAAATACAGGCAAAAACCCACAGCAATAGCAAATGGTGTGCAGCAAGGCCCCCTGACTCAAGCCGATACATTGGCCCAAAAATTGAATTTAGGGCAAGCAACATCTTCTGTGAACAGTGCCATGAATAATGTGGTGAAAAATGTCTCATCCAGCAACAACGCATTAACGAATATTTTATCCAATCCGGGTGGTAGCATTACTACAGGAACTGCAATCAACGGGAGCAGCATAGGGTCAATTATTGGAAGTGCAAGTGCGGGTGCATCCAGTGTGTTGGGGCCGATTGCCAGTATCGGAACAATGGCTGGCGCATTAACGCAGATTCCCGGATTAAGAAAATATGCTGGCGGTCCATTGGGTCAACTTGCCCAAGCAGGGTACAAATTAAGATCAGTGAACAACATGATCAAAACAGGGCCAGCCGCAGTATCTTCTTTGCAGAAATACATCAATGGATTTGATCCTAAACGTTTAGGCGGGGGATGGCTATGAGTGACAATACTCCGCCAGTCAATAAGGAACAATACGACCTAGTATTGGGTGATTTGCTGTCCAAGGGTATCAGTAATGCTGTGGCTCAAATTTTTGCGTATGAAATTCTCATGATCAGCAATTTGACCAATCAAAATTATAGAACAATCTTGAAATCAGTGACAAAGGATGGCATCAATTTCGACCAAAATACCCTGAATCAGTTGAATTTAATGAGGTCATCCGGAAATAAATTGGGATCAACAGTTGTCAATACAACACCCGCATTGGTGGCGCGAGAAATTTTTTAATAATACATGGCTTCTAAGTACAGTCAGGGGGAGTATATTCTCCAAAATCCAGAAAAATATATTGGACATATCGCTCCCAGATATAAGTCAAGTTGGGAAAGAACCTTCATGGCTTTTTGCGACAATAATAAAAATGTCTTGAGTTGGGCATATGAAGGTCTGAAGATTCCATATAGAAATCCATTTACCGGTAAACAGACAGTGTATATTCCTGATTTTTTGATCATGTACCAAGATAAACATGGTAGAAAGATTTCTGAATTGATTGAAATTAAACCAAAGTCCCAAACCACATTGGCCGAAGCAAGGTCCAAAAATGATAAAGCCGCAGTTGTGTTAAATATGGCTAAGTGGGCCGCTGCTAAGGCTTTTTGCAAGACTCATGGAATTGTCTTTAGAATTTTGACTGAGGATGAAATTTTTAATAGAATGAGTAAGAGAAAAAAATGACTAAACAATTAGAGCAATTATTTAATTTATCCGGAGATTTGGATGATGGCGGTGATGCTGAGAATACGGTGACCCATGCTGGAGAAGATTTTGGTTCTGAATATCCCACCACGGATGAAATCGATATGGCTTTGGATATTGCAGACAAAATTGATAAAGCATTGCCCACCGTGAAAGGCATGGCTGCAGATGATGCAGATTTTGACGAATATGCAAGAAAGGCCATGGATACTTACGACAAATTAGTGGATTTAGGGATGAACGTGGATGACAGAAGTGCCGGTCCGATTTTCGCAGTGGCAAGCACCATGATGACTAACGCAATCAATGCCAAGACTGCAAAGCTAGATAAAAAATTGAAGATGATTGACCTTCAATTGAAGAAGGCTAATTTGGATTTGAAAGTACAGTTGGAACAGAATAAAAAAGATGCCGCCGCATTGGCCGCTAAAAATGCTGCAAGTGTTGGCGGGGAAGTTCTGGATGCTGCGAGTGGTGTTATCGTTTCGGATAGAAATACATTGTTGAAAGAAATTATGGCACAAGTTCGGGATAGTTCGACGAAATAACCGTCTCCGGCACAGCAGGTAACGCTATTAGCTTTACTCAGGCGATGACGCTGGATGCGAGTGGTAATTTGGGGGTGGGGACAACAAGTCCGGGCGCAAGATTAACTGTTGCTGGTGGGCGCATTCAAGTAACTGGAAACACCGCCCCTTCATCCGGCACTGGGTTGGAACTGTTTTATGACGGAACAGGTGCTGGAACATTGGCGTTTGCCCGAGGCACTGGCTACATCCCTAATTTCATGGATGGAAGTCAACTTCAGTTCTTTACATCAAGCACCGAACGCGCTCGTATTGACTCCAATGGTACCTTCCTGATTGGGACTACAGGTGTTAATGGTGTTGGTTGGACCATTACTCCAAGTGGCTCGGGCCAAATCCGAAGCTCGGGCACGGGTGCGCAAGACAAAATTCAGTTTGCAAATAGCAACGGTGTTGTTGGTGCTATTACTACGACTGGTGTCGCAACTGCATATAACACCTCTTCCGACTACCGCCTAAAAGAAGATGTTCAGCCAATGACCAATGCTTTGGAAAAGGTTGCACAACTAAAACCAGTAACATACAAGTGGAAAGCTGACGGCTCTGCTGGTGAAGGCTTCATTGCTCACGAACTGGCTGAAGTTTGCCCGCATGCGGTGTCTGGTGAGAAAGATGCAGTGGATGAGGATGGTAATCCAAAGTATCAAGGTATTGACGTTAGCTTCTTGGTTGGCACATTGACTGCTGCTATTCAAGAACTTAATGCAAAAATTGATGCACAAGCTGCTGAAATCGCTGCACTAAAAGCTAAGTTAGTTTAATTAAACTAACTTAACGAAAAAGGGGGGCCTAGTTGGCCCCCTTTTTCTATCCTTAATAAATTATTAAGTCATCGTCGGCTATTATTTGGCTTCAAGTGCAGCAAGGCGTGCTTCCATGGCTTCAATCATGCGCTGCTGGCGCTGAATTACAGTGCCCATGCGACCGATCAGGCCGATGTAGTTAACTTGCTGATATACAGGAACAGTTTGCTCTTGCGTCACGGCTGGAATTTCCGGAGAGATTTCCACCCCATTATCGTCCAATACTGCCGGAACGGCTGGAGTCACTTCTACCGTGCGGACTTCGGTGGCATCTTTCTTGCCAGTCACCAAGTCTGGGTATACGGATTGCAATTGGTGCGCGATAACCCCGCAATCGTGGCGACCATCTGTCCACTCAAAGTCCACGAATTCAACATCCATGAATTTAAGCGCATCGGCGGGTCGCACATTTGTCTTCAACCTATGGTCAGATGTCGTATTGTATGCAACTGAAGTTGTACCGGATTGGGTGATGGAACCAATAGTGGTGCCAGCATATAAAAAACCTGAATACTGCGTTCCAGATGCTGTTCCAGATGCGTGGCCAACAGTATAGTTACCGGCTTGTGTAACATAAAAAGTATTATTGCTGGTTGTAGTTGAGCCAACAAACCAGTTACCACTGGAGTCAATACGGGCGCGTTCGGCTCCAGCAACCACATCGTAAAAGCTCAGTGCGCTTACATCGGGCGGGATGCCAATTTTCCAGTCAGAAAGGTTGGGCGCATCAAACAAAAGATATGTACCAGTTCGTCCCGCACTGCTTTGGTTGTTTGAAAGAACGGCAACATAACCACTCGTCGGATTTGGCGATGTAACAGCTAGTCGAGCAACGCCCGTTGTATTTCCGATATATAAGTTCCCACTCGCATCCAGCGTCATCGCCTGAGTGAAGCTAATAGCGTTGCCTGCTGTGCCGGAGGGGGCGGTGTACCACTTGTGTGCGCCGTCAATGGTCTGATACAAAGTTGCTGCGTAGCTTTGTTTGTAGACCCATCCACTGCCAGACAAATAGGCGTTTGTTGTCAAGATACCCTGTGGCGATCCTGTCGCAGCTATGAGCGCATAACCACCGGGAAGTTCAAGAGCTTTATAGCCACTACCCCAAGCACTCGGAGTAACCCCCAAGCCGAGGTTGCCGGAGGAGTCGAGCGCAAGGCCGTTGGAGCCAAGCGCATTTCCAGCGTAAGTGTTGGTGATGTATAGGTTTTGATCCGATGCCTTATGTCCGATCAATGCACTTGCAACGCCCGCCTGCCATGTGCGGATAGACACTTCAGATGCACCTGCGCCAAAAACCGTTACCGCTTCAGAAGAACCAAGCAAATATGTAGGAGTGCCAGAAGCAGTAAAGACCGACTGTCCCTTCACGCCCAACTTGCCAATAGGTGAACTGGTGCCAATGCCCAGACCTGTGCTGGTCAGGCGCATTTGTTCGGTATTGTTTAAACCAAAAACGGTTGCTCCGCTTGCGGTATTCCAGAGAGACAGCCCATATGCCGCACCAAACACCGGGGACGCGCCCTCTTCTCCGATATATGAAGTTCCGCCGCTGTTTGTCGCTTTGAAGAAAGCGCCATTGGTTCCAGTTGAATACGCACGAATTGCAGAGTTTGTGGTCTGGACATCAAGCGTAGTCCCATCAAACGTCAGCGCAGAACCAGTGGTCAGCACCTTGGAGCTGTTCAGGTAGCCCACTCCGTTGGCTGTGCCGCCAGCAATCGTTACGTTACCGTTCAATGTAGGGTTAGTGCCATCCGCCTTGGCATCCACCACAGCCTTGCCGTATGTATTAGCCACATCGAATGCACCGAAAGAATCGATCAGCATTTCATCGCCGACAGCAGCAGCAACAGTCAAAACGACACTGGTACCACTGGAAGCAGTGAAATCCGTGCCGGGACGTAGTTTCACACCGTTCAATGTGACCATGACGCTACCAGAATAAGATAAAGTCACACCAGCATCATCCGCACCAGAAAAAGTAGTTTGACCCGCAGTCGCAGTGTACTTAAACGTGGTCAATGTACTTTTCGTATTCGCGAATTTTACATCAGTGTAAGAGTTTGCAGAAGCCAAAGTAGTGCTGTCACCGGATGCAATAGCAGCGGCTTGTGCAGTAGAAACAGGTTTTGCGGTATCGGCTGTGTTATCCACATTAACTAGGCCAACATCGCCTTTAGCCAATGTAACAACGCCAGTCTTACCGGCAACTGAGTCAACTGCACCAGAAGTGATGTAGATATATGCAGAACCGGACCAACGATAGGTCTTGTTGGTGTCTTTCGCAACATAAATCTTACCAGTTTCACCAGTGGCAGGGAAACTAGCCAAATTAGTAAATTCCAACACATCATCCACATAAGAAGGCAATTGAGCAGCAGGAACTAGACCAGAACCGTCCAATGTAGCCACACCGTTCGCAGCGCCCAGCAAAGAACTAGCCACTCGTGCGGTAGAATCTACAGCATTAATCGTGATGTTTGCAGTACCATCAAAACTTACGCCGTTAATGGTGCGGGCAGTTGCCAATTTAGTTGATGAGGCGGAATTACCGGCAGCAATAGCGGCATTACGTGCAGTCACTTCAGTAGCAATAGAAGAGTCAGTATAGGATTTAGCGGAAGCCAAAGTGGTGCTATTACCAGTAGCAATAGCGGCATTACGTGCAGTCACTTCATTGGCAATAGAAGTATCAGCATAGTTTTTAGTGGCTGCATCTTGTGCATTCACCGGATCACTCACATTCGTGATCGTGTTATTGTTGTTGTCCAAGCCTTTGCTTGCAACAAATCGTTTTTGATTAGCCATTTTTAATTCACTTTCCTTGAAAAATGTCAATGCTGATATTCAGCTAGACTATTTATTCAAACAAAGCAAAAACACGCCCTAATTCACTCACTCCCATCCATTAAAGTGGCGTATATCCTACCCACATCCGGACTAAAAAGATAAATAGAAAAAAGGAATATTCTAACCATGACCACCAAAACCCTACTAGAATACATTGAAAACAACAAAAAAGAGACAGTTGTTCGCATCAAATTCGCATTCGAGCCAGAATCCGAACAATTGGACAAACTAGAGCGCCATCTTAAAAAATACGATGTCCTCCAAGTTTCTGCACCCCAACGAGTAATGCTACAAAGTACTCCCCTAGATTTCCCAGATTTCAAGGGAATTGAGCTTTATTTTGTGGATTTCGAATGCGAATTGCCCGTGAGCAGCTTCATGCTCCAACAAGAAATCTGCAAACTCCTCAATACAAATCCAACTTTGATCAAAGTCAGAGTCGAAAACGAACCATCCGAAATCGAACAAGAAACTCTCGAACAAGAAGCCGAAAAAGCTGCAGACGAAGAAAAGCCAGAAGCAAAACTTCTTGACCCAGAATATAAACAAGAATTGCCTAAAACTCCCGTGAAACAGAATCTCTACGGCAATAAACCCACTGCTGATTTCATCAAGGATATTCGCAAAAATACAAAAGAAATGCTATTCGCTAAACACAGCGAAGTTGCAGCATCTTTGCCTTTGGAAGATGTAGCCGCCACCAGCCCAATCAGTGGCACCAATAAAATCCCTGATCCATTCAAAATGGCGACCAAATAACTAAGGTATAAGGAAAATGAACATGAACACCCCAATCCCAGAACAACATAAAGTCTATCAATTGACTATTCAAACTCCTACAAAACAGCTATCCATTCAAACTACCGATCCGGAAGATGTGATTCGAATGATGCAACACAGCGGCCAAAAAGTTGTGAGCCATGAAATCATCTTGGTTCCAGTTGACTTGGCAGGTATGGAAGACATCGAAGATGAAGAATGTGGCTGCATGGACGACGATGAAGTAGAAATCGAAGAAGAATTCGCCAACACCCCAGCACAAACCAAAGAACGTAAGCCCCGTATCCACGGAGATATTACCGATTTTGGTGCCCCCGGTACTGGTCACGGTCAAAAAGATAGCGCCAACAACAAACCATACGGTAGCGGCGACAATCCACTAACTTTCGAAAGCGTGAAAGAATCCTTCGAAAAGTTTAAAAAAGGCTGAAGTATTGTAAAGTTTTGTAAATTTACAAGAAAAATGGGACCGAATGGTCCCATTTTTGTTTTTTGAAAGATAAATAGTCTCGTAGCGCGATTCGCGGGACCGACCCCCAATCGCTCTGAATAACTCTTTGAAAGGAAACTATCAGCTATGTCTATTTACGACAAATCAACTCACGCATGTACTGAACATGACCACAATTGTGGATGTGGATCACATTCTACCACAACTTCCAACCCAAATCAATTAAGTATGGACATAAATATTGATATGTCTAGTACTACATCTTCTATTCAAGTCTCGGATAAATGGACTGAATACCTCAACACTATGCCTTGGTACCCCGGTACTTGCTCGCACTGTGGAGTAGAGTTCGAATCAGTGGATGAATATGCCACTTTTTGTAGTAAAGAATGCGAGGTGGCTAGTTCTGGCAATGAAAATCCTCACACAGATGATGTACATGATTGTGGGTGTGACCATTTGCATGAACATTCTACCACTGAATGTTCAATTGCATCACTACGAGCAGCACCGCCTTCCAGAAAAACTAAACCCATCTATACAAATATATGCAAGCAGTGCGGGGTTGCATTCGAGACCCCAAATAAAAGAAAAAAATTATGCAGTGATGAATGCAGGAATGAGCGCGATAAAGGCAAAGTAATGCACGATAGCACGTGCACCGTATGTGAGGTAAGATTCAAAAGCTATACTGCCGATAAACAGTACTGCTCGTCGAGATGTTACACCGTGCGCCGCCGCCAAGAGGAAGTTAAATTGTTCGGGGACAGA
>Ga0228699_1000867_pt1 | contig 18735 bp, 18 predicted proteins | sample McNCre217_Aug_MG_FD_178016 | JGI IMG/M metagenome (GOLD analysis project Ga0228699, IMG submission 178016) | Freshwater microbial communities from McNutts Creek, Athens, Georgia, United States - 2-17_Aug_MG | ecosystem: Environmental > Aquatic > Freshwater > Creek | place: USA: Georgia... | reverse complement strand
AGCATCAAAACCGCGCGAGCGCAAAAACCCCGTGAGGTACGCCGTGGAGGGATACGGCGTATTGAGCTGCGTCATCGGGGGGATCAATGACAGGATTTTCATGATTCGATGAACGAGACGGGCTCTCGGTTTTGGTGGAAGCAAGACAAGACAGTGACAGTGTTTTCTTCTACCGTATAAAACAACGAATAGGGGAAGCGTTTTAGGACAGCTCGGCGGATATTGCCTTCGACTTTGGCGTAAATCAAAGGATTCGATTTCAAAAAAGATTCGGTACGTTCAATATCATTCAGATACTCTGCGCCCATCTTGATCGTAGGCTGCGCATACCACTCATACGCCTCGGCAGATTCAATGCGTGCAAGCTCCGTGTATTCCAGCTGGTAAGCCATTACGTGCGCACACGGCTCAAGCAATAAGCTCTGACTTCCTCGGGTGTGTATTTGCGCTCATTCGGGTTAGCAAGATGGTGCGCCAATCGAGCACGTAATTCGCGCCGCTGTGATTCTGGGATTTCAAAATCAGCAGGAGCCGACAGCGTGTACTCGGCACGCGGCTCTTCGACGCGGTGCGTGCTATTCGTAGGAGTTGGGCTGTATGCAGGCATAAGTTGGATTATCGTAAGTTCAACGCTTTATTTTCCAAGTTGACTTGCAGCGTTTTCTGCCACTAGATCATGGTACACAATTGTCAACGACTTGGTAGTCGGATCAATAGCAAAAAATGGAGCTGGAAGACTTTGTTTGATGTCAGGGTTAGCTTTTGCAACTGCGGTCGCAACTGCATTAGGATAATTTAAAAAATAATCCAAAGAAGAACAAACAGCTCTCGATTTTTTCAGATCGGCAGGGTCTAATCCGCACCAAACATGAACCAACTGATCTGCCGAGTGAGGATACGTCTTGGTAAGGTCTTGCTCTAAGTACATAGCAACTATTCCATAGCCATAGCTAGGTGACTTGGATACTATTCCTTGAAGTCCCCAGTGGCATTTTTCTGTTGCCAGTCGATCTATCGCTATCACTCCACTGAAGCCAGCATTTTCTTTTTGCAATTGGATCGGTCTTTGCTTAGATTGCCCTGCCCTTGCTGATCTATCTCCAGTAAGGGTAATGGGGCAGGTGCTTAATTGATTGATGAAGTCACCGTTTTTATCTACCTCATAGGAGCGAGAAATAAACTGTTCACGCAATTCAATATTTATTGTGGCTGGAACAATCACTTTAAGCTTAATTAAACGATTCGGATTGGGATTTAGTTTCGGAAAGTTTGCCAAATCCATCGTAGCAGCATCGTAATTTGATTGCGCAAATGCAATGATAGGCAAGAAGAGTATGAATGCTTGCTTGACACTGAATTTAATAAATTTCATGCGTTTCTTTCAATAGATTTTTCAACCGCTCAAACTCCTGATCGCTTTGCATCGTTTTGCGATTGGTGGCGTACGCCATGCTGATGTGCGCGCCAGCAATTGGCTCGGAAGCCTCATCCGTATTGGGTTTGACCCAGACCCACACACGGCGCTCGCGCACAAAGAGCATGAAGAACACGCCAATGATGAGCAGCACCGCGCCTGTGTACACAATAGTTTGACCTGGCGCTTTGGCGACTTGGAAAACACTGGCTTGCACCTGCGTAAAGTCTTTGAGTTGGAAGATCATCGGAGCGGGATATGCCTTGGCATCTGAGAGCGCCAGCACCGCTTGATTGAGCCAATCTGGTTTATCCCGTACGTCGGCAGAAATCACACTTGGCGCGGCAAGTTCGTAGAGCACACCATTCAAAATGCGAATCAGCACTTCGCTGGTTTTGATGCGCTGGTCTTCGGGCACATTTTTTTCTAAGAAATCGGCAATGCCTTGCAAGCCGCTGGATCCAAGGCCGTCCCGTCCAGCAAACAACGACATCACGCGCTCACTCGATGTTTGCAGTGCAGCCCTCATATCTGGTTTGGCAGGATCACTCGCCTTGGCAAGATAGCGCTGAATCGCAGCTTGTGTAGTTGGCGCGCTTTGCACGGCTTGAGCGAGGCGCAAAAAGCCATTCACGCTGCCCTTATCGTCGGACGGAATGCGCCAGTAGCGAAAGGGCTCGGCTGGCGTATCACGCACGCCAACCAAGTGCACCGCGGTCTCGCTATCCGTAAACTTGATCGGCAGCATGTAATTGTGAAACTCACGTGCCTGTCCTGCCGCGTCGCGCAGTTTATAGGTGATAGACGGACCCACGTTGCGCAGATCTTTTTTGTTGGAATCTGATTTTTGAAAGGTCTCAACATTGAGGACACGCAGCGCGGTGTACTCAAGTGTCATTTTGTCTGCGCCATTGGTGAGCGCTGAGCTAGAGCCAATCGTGCCTTCCAGCTCAATCGACTTGCCACCCGCCGCCAGTGGCACAGAGGCTAGTTTGACGCGTGAGCCACCATCGTCAAAGCTAGACTGAAAAATATTCACGCCTTTGTAATTCACAGGGTGATTGACCTCGACGCGGGCGACTGTTTTTTCGCCCGTGGTTTTGTCGTGAATCACGATGTCGCTGGCAAACAGTTTGGGCATGCCCGTGGAGTAATGTTCGACGATGAATTTTTTAAGCTCAATCGAAAATGACAGATCTTGCAACAGCACACCTGTGGGTTGCTGCAAGATGGCCGTGCCTGCGGTTTGCCCCTCTGCCACTAGCAAGTTGGCGCGGAAGGCGGGATTGCTTTTTGAAAGACGAGAAGTCTCGGGTACGTCGGCAATCATGCCGCCACCTGTAAACACCACTTTGTTACCCCACCACATTTGCGCACGCGTCAGCATGTCGCCGTCTAGCAAGCCGCCCACGCAGACCAGCACGATGGCGCTATGCGCGGCGATGTAGCCGATCTTGTGCCCAGCGCCTGCTTTGGCGGCAATCAAAGTGCCACGGCCTTGGCCGTTTGCGTCGCCTGCGCGTTCTTGCGTTTTGGTTTTCCAGCCCATGCCTGCAAAGGCTTGCTGGATATGGGCTACAGCCAAGGATGGCTGCAAAGCCCCTATCCAATCGGCATGGTGAGCAAAGGCCTTAAAACTTTGCTCGCGCAGATATTCTTTGTAGTTTTTGAGGTCACGCAGAATTTGCGGCGTGTTGCGCGCTACGCACAGGCTGGTGCTGATGACGAGAAACAACAGAATCAGCAAAAACCACCAAGCGCTATAGACCGAAAAAAGCGAGAGCTTGGCAAACACTTCTGCCCAAAAGGGCCCAAATTGATTGACGTAATTACCGAAAGGCTCTTGCTGTTTGAGGACGGTGCCAATGATGCTGGCAATGCAAATGACGGTGAGCAGCGCGATGGCAAAGCGCATCGCCGAGAGTAACTCAACGAGGTTTCTGAGCCAACCCGATGTATTTTTGAGGCGAAGCCCGTGGGTAGAGACTGACACGGGAAACGGCTAGCGCTTAAGGCTGTGATTAACGCAAGCCAGCGATGTAGTCGGCCAGCGCTTTGATCTCGCGGTCATTCAACTTAGCTGTCACTTGGCTCATTGACGCATTGTTTTTGCGCGTGCCATCACGGAAAGCCGTCAGCTGCGTCGCAACATACTCTGCGTGCTGACCCGCAAGGCGTGGGTATTGGCTTGGAATGCCCGCGCCGCTTGGGCTGTGGCAGCCTGCGCAAGCGGGCACTTGGCGATCTGCAATGCCGCCTTTGTAGATTTTTTCGCCCAGCGCGACCAGATCTTTATTTTTAGCAAAACCTGCTTTTGGTTTTTGCGCGGCCGCCCAGTAAGCAATGTTACGCATGTCGTCGTCCGTCAAACCAGCCACCATGCCGCCCATCACAGGGTTGGCGCGCTTGCCTGATTTGAACTCGCGCAATTGCTCCAGCAAATACTCGGGGTGCTGACCCGCCAATTTAGGGTTGGCAGGAATCGCTGAATTGCCGTCTGCATTATGGCAAGCGGCGCAGGTCGCTGCAAACTTGGCGGCACCCGCATTCACATCTGGTTTGGCTACTTTGGCAGCAGCAGGGGCGACAGCCTTTGCAGGCTCTTCGTTTGCAAAAGCAAGACTAGAGATGAGTGTTGTAGAGACAATGAGAGCAGCAAGTAACTTCATGGCGCAAAAAGAATAAGTAATCAAATGAGGAAAGTACAGTCTCGCATTTTACAATGCCCCATGCTTGAAACACTCACCGATACGCAAATCATGGGCTGGCTGCACACCGCCAAGTTCTTAACCACTGCGCCAAGATTAGAATTTTTACCTACGCATGACTTGCCTGAGATTGCCTTTGTGGGTCGATCCAATGCTGGCAAATCCACTTGCATTAATACACTCACACAGCAACATCGGTTGGCGTTTGCCTCCAAAACACCAGGGCGCACGCAAAGCATCAATCTGTTTGCGCTGGGCAAGCAAAAAATCAACGACGCTGTGTTTGCCGATTTGCCAGGCTATGGCTATGCAGCCGTGTCCAAAGTGGACAAAGCACGCTGGCAAGCCGTCATGGCAAACTATCTGATCACTCGCGAGAACTTGAAAGCCGTTGTCTTAATGTGCGATCCGCGCCACGGCCTGACCGATTACGACGAGGCGCTCCTTGAGATGCTGCGCCCACGCGTCGAAGCAGGTCTCAAGTTTTTAGTCATCCTCACCAAGAGCGACAAGCTCAATAAAACCGAAGCCGCCAAAGCGCTGTCGATTGCCAAATTGAATGCTGGCGGCGGTCAAGTACGGCTCTTTTCTGCACTTAAAAAGCAAGGGCTGGAATCAGTCGGGCGCTTGCTGTGGGAATGGACGCATGAACTGCCCACGTCACCTTGAAATATGGACAATCTGCGTCACCTACTCTTTTTAACCTGAATTCGTAACATCATGGCACTTATCCCCGCAACCATCCTCACCGGCTTTTTAGGCTCTGGCAAAACCACGCTGCTCAAACGCATTTTGTCGGAGGCACATGGGCAAAGAATCGCCGTGATTGAAAACGAATTTGGTGAAGAGAACATCGACAACGATATTTTGGTGAGCGATACCAAAGAGCAAATCATCCAAATGAGTAACGGCTGCGTCTGCTGCACCATTCGCGAAGATTTGCGTACCACTTTGACTGAGTTGGCCGAGAAAAAACGCAAAGGCGAACTCGACTTTGACCGCATTGTGATTGAAACCACGGGCCTTGCCGACCCTGGCCCTGTGGCGCAAACCTTCTTTATGGACGACGTGATTGCTGAGAGCTATTTGTTAGATTCCATTCTCACGCTGGTGGATGCGGTTCATGCCGCCGATCAACTGAACACTCGCCAAGAAGCGCGCCGCCAAGTGGGTTTTGCCGATCAACTCTTCATCAGCAAATCGGAACTGGTGAGCGCCGCCAATTTAGACGCGCTTCAGCATCGCCTCAAACACATGAATCCACGCGCCCCGCAGCGCACCGTGCATTTTGGTGACATCAAAATTAGCGAAGTGTTTGACTTGCACGGTTTTAATTTGAATGCCAAATTAGACCTCGATCCCGACTTTTTAAAAGTCGAAGAGCACCATCACCACGACCATGCGCATGACGAGCATTGCGATCACCCTTCGCATCAACATGAACACAATCACGCGCCAAAACACGGCGAAGCAGGACATGTGCACGACGAGCACTGCGGGCACGATCACGGCCACGATAGCAGCGAACAGCACCTGCACCACCATCACACCGACGACGACGTGAAGAGCTTTGTCTTCCGTGCCAACAAGGCCCTCGACCCTGCCAAGTTAGAAGATTTTTTGGGCGCGATTGTTAACATTTACGGCCCCAAAATGCTGCGCTACAAAGGCGTGCTCAACATGAAGGGCACCGACCGTAAAGTGATCTTCCAAGGCGTGCATCAACTGATGGGCAGCGACCTAGGCCCTGCATGGGCTGCAGGTGAAATGCGTAATAGCAAGATGGTGTTTATTGGTATTGATTTGCCCAAGGACATCTTGCTGCAAGGCTTAGAAAACTGCTACGCGTAAACGTAACGCTGAAGGAAACAACATGACAACAGATACACAAACACAAAAAATTGCACTGGTCACGGGCGCCACACGCGGCATCGGCGCGGCGATTGCCGCGCAGCTCAAGACTGACGGCTTCACGGTCATCGGCACGGCTACCTCTGAAGACGGTGCGACCAAAATCACGGCCACGGGAGTCATCGGAAAAGTACTCAACGTCACGGACGACGTGGCTTCCGACGCACTCATCGACGACATCGTAAAGACCTACGGTGGCCTGCACGTGCTCGTCAACAACGCGGGCATTACGCGCGACATGCTGGCCATGCGCCTCAAAGACGAGGACTGGGATGCGGTGGTCAATACCAATTTGCGCTCGGTCTTTAGGTTATCGCGCGCCGCCATTCGCCCCATGATGAAGCAGCGCATGGGACGCATCATCAGCATCACCAGCGTGGTGGGCGCATCGGGCAACCCAGGGCAAGCCAACTACGCCGCGGCTAAAGCAGGCGTGGCAGGCATGACCCGCGCGTTGGCACGGGAACTGGGCTCACGCAACATCACGGTCAACTGCGTGGCGCCTGGGTTTATCGCAACAGATATGACGGCAGGACTTGGCGAAGAGCAACAAAAAGCGCTGCTGAGTCAGATTCCGCTGGGCGCACTGGGCAAGCCAGAAGATGTTGCGGCTGCGGTGTCGTACTTGGCTAGTAGCGGCGGCGCTTACGTCACGGGGCAAGAACTGCACGTGAATGGCGGCATGTTTATGTCATAGGCATTGTTGGATATGAAGCGATATTTAAGATGGTGGAAATGGGTGCTGGCTCTGGCGGTGCTGGCGGGTGTCGTCACGCTCATTGGCAAGGGCATAGCCACTCGCAAGGCGGCTGCGACTGCCTTAGCCGCTGCGGCCGAGGCTAAACGCGCCAATGTCAGTATCGAGCTTGCGCCCACCGATACGTTCATCGCCAAGTCCATCACGCTCTCGAATGGTTTACCCATCTCGGGCAGCATCAAAGCGGCTAACAATGCGGTGGTGAAAGCTAAGGTGGCGGGCGAGCTGCGCGGCCTCATCGTGCGTGAAGGTGATTTGGTGAAGCAAGGACAATTGCTCGCCACGATTGATGCAACCGAGTTTTTAGCAAGGCAAAATCAAGCGCAAAAAATCGCCGATGCAGCGAAAGCGCAAGTTGATATTGCACAAAAAAATGTGGATAACAACAAGTCGTTAGTCGAGCAAAATTTTATTTCTAAAAACGCCCTCGATACCTCGCAAGCGACACTGGATAACGCTCGCGCCAATTACGCCGCCGCACTGGCAGGCGTGGATGTCGCTAAAAAATCATTGGATGACACCAAAGTCTTTGCGCCCATCAGCGGCATGATTTCGGTACGCGGTACGCAGCCTGGCGAGCGTGTGGGTATTGATGCCCGTATCGTGGACATTGTGGATCTCTCTCGCCTTGAACTAGAGGCCACGCTTGCGCCCAGCGACTCGGTTGCGGTGCGCGCGGGGCAAGCCGCCACGCTCACCATCGAAGGCACAACTAGCACCGTGCGTGCCCGCGTGGCGCGCATCAATCCTGCGGCGGCAGCAGGTTCGCGCTCGGTCTTGGTGTACTTGGCCATCGACAATCCTGCGGGATTGCGCCAAGGCTTGTATGCGCAAGGCGTGCTGGCAACAGCCAAAATTGATTCGATTGCTGTGCCGATTGAGGCTGTGCGCTACGACAAGCCCGCGCCGTATGTGCAAGTCGTCGAAGCTCAAAAGGTTACCCATAAAAACGTAACGCTGGGTGCACGCGGTACATCAAACGGTGTGGCGTACGTGGCGGCGCAAGGCTTGAGCGCTGGAGCCGTGGTGCTGCAAGGCAATGTGGGCGCAGTGCGCGAAGGTGTGAGTGTTATCAGCGCGAAGATGAATTGATATGTGGTTCACGCGCGTCTCGCTGCAAAACCCAGTCTTCGCGACCATGATGATGCTCTTGCTCGTGGTGCTGGGCTTGTTTTCGATGAAAGGTTTGCAAGTCGATCAGTTTCCCAATATTGACATTCCTGTCGTGGTGATTAGTACCGAATACCCAGGCGCGTCGCCCGAAGTGGTAGAGAGCGAAGTCAGTAAAAAAATTGAAGAAGGTGTGAACGCGATTGCTGGCATTAGCACCGTCACGTCGCGCAGTTATGAGAATTTATCGGTCGTTGTTTTGGAGTTTCAACTCACTGTCGATGGTAGGCAAGCCGCGATTGATGTGCGCGAGAAAGTAGCCGCGATCAAACCTAATTTGCGCACAGAGGTCAAAGAACCCCGCGTGCAGCGCTTTGACCCATCGAGCAAAGCCGTGTGGTCGGTGGCCGTGTTGCCACAAAAACCAGCGGGCGTCAAAACCACGACTAGCAAGACTTTGACGGCAGTTGAGCTGACCAACTGGGCCGATCAAGTCTTTAAAAAGCGTTTGGAAAACGTACGCGGCGTGGGCGCAGTGTCCATCGTGGGCGGCACCAAGCGCGAAATCAATCTCTACTTAAACGCACAAGCGATGGAGAGTTTTGGCATCACCGCTGACCAAGTGGTGAGCGCCGTGAAAGGCGAAAACCAAGACTTGCCCGTAGGCGCGATTCGCAACTTGGCGCAAGAGCGCACGGTGCAAATTGATGCACGAATGAAGACGCCTGACGACTTCAACAACATCATCATCGCGCGCAAAAATGGCGCGTCGATTCGGCTCTCGCAAGTCGCCCGCGTCTCGGACGGCGCGCCCGAGCTGGAGAGCGTGGCGCTTTACAACGGCGAGCGCACGCTGTTGTTATCGGTACAAAAATCGCAAGACGAAAATACCATTGCCGTGGTCGATGGACTGAATCAAACTTTGAAGGATATGCAGGCGCAGCTCAAAGCCGCGGGCAACGACAGCATCCGTTTAGAAGCTGTCAACGACACCTCGCGCCCGATTCGCGTGGGCGTGGACAACGTGCGCCAAACCTTGATTGAAGGCGCTTTGCTCACCATCTTGATTGTGTTTTTGTTTTTGAATTCGTGGCGCTCCACGGTTATCACAGGACTCACGTTACCCATCTCGCTGATCGCCACATTTTTGTTTATGAATATGTTTGGCTTCACCATCAACATGATCACACTCATGGCACTGTCGCTGTGCGTGGGGCTGCTGATTGACGACGCGATTGTGGTGCGCGAAAACATTGTGCGTCACGTGCAAATGGGCAAGTCGCCCTACGACGCATCAATGGAAGGCACGAAAGAAATTGGACTGGCTGTTCTAGCCACCACGCTGTCCATCGTCGCGGTATTTTTGCCCGTAGGCTTTATGGGCGGCATCATTGGTAAGTTTTTTCATCAGTTTGGCATCACCATCGTGGCGGCGGTCATGGTCTCGATGTTCGTCAGTTTTACGCTAGACCCTATGCTGTCCTCCATCTGGCACGACCCCGCGATTGACCAGCACGGCAAGCCAAAGATTCCACCTGCCACGCGCATGGAAAAGCTCTATGACGCGACGATTGGCCGCGTGACAGGTTTTTTTGATCGCGGCACGACATGGTTGGAAGGCCAATACCAGCAAGCCTTGCGCTGGAGCTTGGCGCACAAGGCCGTCACAGCTTGGGCGGCCGCAGGGGTGTTTGTTTTGAGCATCATGATGGTGCCGCTGCTGGGCACAGAGTTTGTGCCCAAGGCCGATTTTTCTGAAACATCGATCAACTTTTATACGCCCGTTGGTTCATCGCTTGAAAACACCGAGGCCAAAGCCAAACAAGTCGAAGGCATCGTGCGCGAATTCCCAGAAGTGCGCTACACGCTATCCACCGTCAACGCGGGCACAGCCAGCGGCAAAATCTATGCAGCCATCTATGTACGCTTGGTAGATAGAAAAAATCGCAGCTTGAGCGTCGATCAAATGTCGGCACTGCTTCGTGATCGACTCTCCCGAGTCGCTGGCATCACCGTCACGCACGTGGGTTTGCTAGATGCCGTGGGCGGCAACAAGCAAGTGGAGTTTTCGCTGACGGGCACGGATCAGCGCGAGCTAGAGCGTCTGGCTAAAGTCGTGATGGACAAGGTGCGCAACGTCAAAGGTCTAGTCGATTTGGACTCTAGCATGAAGGCCGACAAGCCGACAATCGACGTGGAAATCAAACGCGAACAAGCCTTGGATGCGGGGCTCTCCACCGCGCAAATTGGCGCGCAACTACGCACACTGATTGCAGGACAAACGGTGGGCAATTGGCGCGCACAAAACGATCAAACTTACGATGTGAATGTGCGTCTTGCGCCCGACAACCGCCGCACACCCGCTGACCTTGAACGCCTACCCTTTACCGTGGGAGCCAATAGCGACGGGACTTCCCGCGTGGTGCGGCTCAATCAAGTGGCCACGGTGGTCGAGTCAACAGGCGCCAATCAGATCAATCGGCGTGACCTGCAACGCGAAGTGGCGATTAACGCCAACGTATACGGTACGGCTGCGGGCGAAGTGTCCGCAGGCATCAAGGCCGAGCTGGAGTCGATTAACTTTCCACCAGGTTATGGCTACCAATTTAGCGGTTCAACCAAGAATATGACGGAGTCGTTTGGCTACGCCATCTCGGCGCTCCTGATGGCGATCATCTTTATCTACATGGTGCTGGCAAGCCAGTTCAAGAGCTTTATCCAACCAATTGCATTGATGAGTTCGCTCCCGCTAACCCTCATCGGTGTCGTGATCGCACTGATGGCGTTTAGGTCAACGTTGTCAATGTTCTCCATCATCGGTGTGATCATGCTGATGGGCTTGGTGACGAAGAACGCGATTTTGTTGGTGGACTTTGCAATTCGTAGCCGCGAGGAAGGCATGGAGCGCAGCGCAGCATTGCTGCACGCTGCGCAGGTGCGACTGCGCCCAATTTTGATGACGACGCTTGCCATGATTTTTGGCATGATTCCACTGGCGTTTGCCTTGTCCGAAGGATCGGAGCAACGCGCGCCCATGGGACAAGCCGTGATTGGCGGCGTGATAACCTCGTCCATTCTCACGCTGGTGGTAGTTCCCGTGATCTATTGCTACCTAGATGATTTAACCGTTTGGGCTAGAAACAGGTGGACAAGCGGACACAAATCTTCACATGCACCCAAGTAAAATGTTTCCCCTATGACTCACACAGAACTCTCCCCCTTAGACCTCGCTCGCTTCAACATGATTGAGCAGCAAATTCGCCCTTGGAATGTGCTTGATACCCGCGTGCTAGAGCTGTTATCGGAGGTGAGGCGAGAGGACTTCGTTCCTGCATCCCACAAAAATCTTGCTTTCGGCGATTTTGAGCTACCACTAGGACACGGTGCAGCGATGCTGTCACCGAAGGTGGAAGCTCGGTTGCTACAGGATCTCAAACTGAGCGGCACAGAGTCTGTGCTTGAAATTGGGACTGGCTCAGGTTATATGGCAGCGCTTTTGGCGCGTCTATCGCACCACGTGACAACATTGGAAATCCAGCCTGCACTAGCGGCACAAGCCGCGCAAAATTTAGCGCAGGCAGTGGTGGCCAATGTGGATGTCAAAGTGGCCGATGGCTCGAACGCGGAGGCTATTGCTGGTGAATTTGATGTGATCGTGCTGTCAGGCTCAGTTGCAAAGATTCCTACAAATTTGCTCGCCAAACTCAAAATGGGGGGGCGCTTAGCCGCCATTGTGGGCAATGAACCTGTGATGCGTATGACGCTTATCACCCGCACAGGCCAAGGCACGCAAGGCTTGCAAACCGCAGAGCCTTGGGACACGCTTGCGCCTAGGCTTGCAGGTTTTCCTGAAGATGATAAGTTTGCGTTTTAATTTTCTAAATAAGCTGCTCGTATGATTCCGCAAATCAATCCTTCACAGTTCCAAGCATGGGTAGCTACGCAAAGCGCGCCTGTCACCTTGCTAGATGTGCGGGAAGGCTGGGAAGTGCAGACAGCAAGCGTTACAGCCGATGGCTTTGTCATCAAGCACATTCCCATGAATGACACGCCTGCACGTCTAGCAGAATTAAATGCAGACAGTCCCATTGCTTGCTTATGCCATCACGGCGCACGAAGCCAGCGTGTCGCACAGTTCTTGTTGCAAAACGAATTCACAAACGTCATCAACATTGCGGGGGGCATTGCTGCGTGGGCTCGTCAGCTTGATAGCCGTATTGCGCAATATTGATATCTTTAGACCCCTTGCAAAGGCACATTTTATGAAGCGTTTCTCTCTCTCTTTGCTTGTCGCCAGCATGATGTTTGGTCTGGCGACTCAGGCTGCATCGGCGCAAAGTTTGCCCGAACTCTACGAGTCAGCTCGCGCCTACGATGCTAGCTTTTTATCCGTTAAGGCGCAGTTCGATGCTACGGTTGCGCTTGCCGATCAAGCCAAAGCGTCGATCTTGCCGACGATTGGTTTTAGCAGCACCATTTCTCGCTCGGACTTTGCACCAAACATAGGCTTTGGCACTGGTGTTTCTGCTGCCGAGCGGTATTTTGGCAACCGTAGTTACGGCATCAGCCTGGCACAACCGCTGTATCGCCCTGGCAACTTAGCTTCGTACAATCAAGGTCAAAAACAACTCATGCTGGCTGATGCACAACTTCAAGCAGCAGAACAAGATTTGATGGTACGACTCTCACAAGCGTATTTCGATGTACTTTCCAGCACGAACAACCTCACCTTGGTGCGTGTCCAAAAAACAGCCGTGGCAGAGCAATTGGCTTCGGCAAAACGCAACTTTGAAGTGGGGACATCCACCATCACCGATACCAATGAAGCGCAGGCTAGATTTGACCTCTCACGTGCCCAAGAAATTGCAGCCGAAAATGAGGTCCGTATCAAACAACTCGCCCTCAACACCTTGGTTGGCAAACCTGTCGATCCTTATGGCCTGCGTTCATCTGCTGCCTTACCAACACTGAAGGATGCCGATATGAATCAGTGGGTAGACGCCTCACAAGACACTCACCCGACTATTCGTTTGGCTCAAATGGCACTGGATGTTGCGGTATTAGAAAATGACAAGTCACGGGCGGGACACAAGCCCACTCTTGATGGGTTCATCAGCATCAATAACAACGCAAATATCGCGGGCAGTGTTGCAGGCAATGCCATGACGGACTCGCGCTATCTGTTAAGCCAAGCAGGCATCACGCTAACCATTCCAATCTTTGCAGGGTTTGCCACGCAAAATCGTTTGAAGCAAACTTTGGCATTGGAAGAAAAGGCACGTAACGATTTAGAAAATGCCAAGCGCACCGTGGCACAAGCCACCCGCACGGCCTACTTTGGCGTACTCTCGGGCGTTAGCTCGGTAAGCGCTTACGAGGCAGCGGAAAAATCTAGCCAAAGTGCTCTTGACTCCAATAAGCTGGGTTATCAAGTCGGTGTGCGCATCAATATCGACGTGCTCAACGCACAAAGCCAGCTGTATCAAACCAAGCGTGATTTGGCAGCAGCGCGCTACAACGTCTTGCTTGGGCAGCTCAAACTACGACAGGCCAATGGCAGCCTCAAACAAGCGGATCTGGACGCTATCGGCGCTCTACTGACAAAGTAAGCAAGGCGCTCATGGCCAGGGCCGTTTTGGATGCGGCGCCGCGATGATCGGCAACAAATTGAGTGGCTGATTGCGATAACGATCTTTTTTGATCGTGGCACAACTCTAGGCAGCGTTGAATGGCATCGGGTAGGCTATCGCTCGCAAAAGCTACTCCAGATTGGATGGCCAGACGAGCTGCCTCTTCAAAATTAAACGTATGCGGCCCCATGACCACTGGACAACCACTGGCCAATATTTCAATTAAATTTTGGCCGCCCCATTTTTTGAAGCTACCGCCTAACAGGGCCACACTTGCCAGGCCGCTATAAAACATCATTTCGCCCACTGAATTGCCAAGCCAAATGGTGTTATCTACCCATGCACCGCGTCGCGACACGTTTAAGTTGTTCGCCTCAATCAGTTGCGCCACCTCGTCAAATCGCTGAGGATGCCGCGGCACGATCAGCCACTGAGCACGGCCGTAAACCTGTGGTGGCAATGCCTGCAAAGCATCAAGAAAGACCGCTTCCTCCCCTTCGCGCGAGCTCGCAAATAAGATTACTGGTTTTTTTAGCGTAGCTCGCATCAATTGCGCCGCTTCGATTTGGTCAGCTCTGGGTGTCACATCAAACTTCAAATTGCCAAAAACACCCCGCACGCTGGCTCCCAGTGCCTGCAATCGTGCTGCATCGTCCTTCGTTTGTGCGTAAACACCTGCTAAGCCACGATATGCCTCCTGTGCAAGCCATTTCAGCCGAAGCGATCGTCGAAACGACACATCATTAAGACGCGCATTGACAAGTGCAACAGGAGTGTTCGCGGCGCGAGCATGAGCCAGCAAATTGGGCCAGACTTCGGTTTCAAGCAGCACACCAAGCTGCGGCTTGAAATGAGTCAAGAATTGACCGCTTGCTCTAGAGGTATCCCAAGGCTGCCACACTTGGATATCGTCCCCGTTCAACAGTTTTGCACCCTCTGCACGGCCAGTGGCCGTTCCATTGGTTAACAACAACCGCATCTGCGGAATCGTCTGTCGCAGCTCTTGTAGCAAGATGGCTGCAGCACGCGTTTCGCCCAATGACACCGCATGCAGCCAAATCAGTGGGCGCGCAGGGTCCTGCTCAAAAGGTGCATACACGCCAAAGCGCTCATCGATATGCTGTCCATACAGCGGCTCTGCCAACGCACGGCGATGCAGCTTGCGCCGCACCAGCCATTGCACGGCCCACATCAGCATGGCATACGTAGCTCGAATCACTGGGCTGTCTTTACTTTTAACCAGGCGCGGAAAACTTGCTCGGCGCTTGGTGGGTTCGCATCCCCCACTGCCAGTTGATGCGGTGCGCCAACAGGCCCGGCACGCCAAGCACGGTTCTGACTAAAAATTTGCACATGCGGTATATCTAGCGCAACCGCTAAATGCGATAACCCAGAATCCACGCCAATGACGCTGTGACACGTTGCCATTACATTGAGCAGATCTGATAACCCCATGCGAGACAAGATCTCTGTGCCAAAGGGCAAATGACGCTTGATTCCGTCGCAAACGGCAAGCTCACGTGAGTTGCTGTGAGGCAACAAAATACGGGATGCCCCTTGCGCCATCAAGAGCGTGCTCAAATTTTCCCACTTCCATTTAGGCCACTCATTGTCTATTCGCGTCGTGCCATGGGTCAGCATCACCGTATGCACAGCTGGATCAGCGCGACTTGGAAGATCTTTGAAAGTAGTTCTTGGCAACCCCTGGACAGAATACCCCAGCAGCAGGCTCGCTAGCAAACGAGTCCTTGCGATAGCATGAATGCGTAGTGGCATGATCTGGTTATGGGGTAGTAAAAACCGTACGGGCCACTCATAACTACAGGCAGCACTTTGATTAGCAAAGCTGCCGCGCAAGCCTTGCGCAGAAAGCCGTGCCATCCGTGCCACCAGAGCTGACTTGATTAACCCTTGGCAATCAATCACAACATCGTAGGTTGATTGGCGCAATATTGTTCTGAAAGCTTTTCGCTCCGCGCGCGTCACGCGAAAAAACCACGTTTTTTTCCATCGCCGCAAGGCAATCGGAATCACGCGGTGCACCCCCACTAAGCGAGCAACAAGTGGCGCAAAAGCTTCTTCAACCACCCAATCAATGTGCGCATCGGGGTGCACGGCCAAAATGTCTGCCACCACGGGCATGGTTTGCACCACATCACCGAGTGAAGAGAGTTTGACAATCAAAATGTTCATGGTTGTTTTGGCTAACGCTGCTAATGGCCTGCGACAAAACTCACGTCAGCTTTGACTTGCTTGAGTAGCGTCATCATGTCCGCTTCAATGCGATGTAGCGCTGCTTCAGTATGGCCTTCGAAACGCAACACTAAAACGGGCGTCGTGTTGGAGGCGCGGATGAGTCCAAATCCATCAGTCCAATCAACTCGAAGGCCGTCAATCGGATTGATCTTGGCGTTTGCAAACGGCGTGTAGGTTTGGGCGAGCATTTGCAACTGTTCAACCAACTTAGGCGGCTCGCCCTCGCTGCACGCGACGTTCAATTCAGGTGTTGAAAAGCTGGTCGGTAACGCGTTCAAAACCACATTCGCATCTGGACTCGCGCTAAGAATCTCTAGCAGCCTTGCGCCTGCATAAGTACCATCATCAAAGCCATACCAACGCTCTTTAAAGAAGATGTGGCCACTCATCTCGCCACCTAGTGCTGCTTGCGCCGCTGCATCTGTACGCACGGTTGCGGCATCAATCTCACGCATCTTCGCCTTGATCAAAGAGTGCCCCGTCTTGAACATCAAGGCGGTGCCGCCCGCAGCCTCGATCACGGGCGCCAAGCGTTGGCTGCACTTGACATCAAACAAAATGGTAGCGCTAGGCACACGGGATAAAACGTCTTGTGCAAACAGCATCATTTGGCGGTCTGGATAAATCGTCTGACCACCTTTGGTAACGATACCCAAACGATCGCCATCACCATCAAAAGCCAACCCCAGCTCAGCATCAGAGTTTTTAAGTGCAACGATGAGATCACGTAGATTCTCAGGCTTGCTTGGATCTGGATGGTGATTCGGGAAGTTGCCATCGACTTCGCTAAAGAGTTCAATCACTTCGCAGCCCAAGGCGCGGAAGATGCCAGGCGCACTCGCACCCGCGATGCCGTTACCTGAATCCACGACGATTTTCATTGGGCGTTTGAGTTTGACATCTGACGTGATGCGCTGGCTGTAAGCCTCATGGATATTGACTTGGCGAGTTTTTCCTGTAGCTGGCTTGCCCCAATCTGGCTCTTCCATCATGCGACGAAGTGTCTGAATTTCGTCACCATAAATCGCACGACCGCCTAGTACCATCTTGAATCCGTTGTAGTCGCGCGGGTTGTGACTGCCCGTGATTTGAATGCCGCTTTTGCACGCCGCATCCACATCCCCCGAAGCTGCAAAGTAGAGCATCGGTGTGGTCACCATACCCACATCGATCACACTCACGCCTGCCTCGCAAAGGCCGTGGATTAAGGCTTGCGAGAGCTCTAATCCCGTCAAACGACCATCGCGCCCTACTGCGATGACGCTCTCGCCGCACTTGATGGCGTGCGTACCAAACGCGCGGCCTAGGCGACGTGCGACTTCAGGGTTGAGCGATGAGGGCGTGATGCCGCGAATGTCGTAGGCTTTAAAAATATGGGGGTCGAGTTGCATGGCGATGTTTTGAAATCTTTAAAAATTACTTTTGATGGCTGAGTGCATTGGAAACCAGTTTGGAGGTGATATCCACAATGCGAATCATGCGCTCGTAGGGCATTCGGGTCGGACCAATGACACCAAGAGTTCCAACGACTTTTCCATCGACTTTGTAGGGCGCACTGACTACGGAGAGCTCTTCAAACGGCACGATATGGCTCTCCCCGCCAATGTAAATGCGCACACCCTGCGCTTGCGCGGACGTGTCCAGCAAATGCAGCAGTTGCGTTTTTTGCTCGAATAAATCGAAGGTGCGGCGCAGCTGATTCATATCACTGGCAAAGTCAGTGACGGACAGCAAATTCCGTTCACCTGCAATCACGACTTCGTCGGCAGGCTGGCTCATCGCGTCCGAGCTGGCTTGCACCGCTGCTTGCATAAGGCTAGCAATTTCACCTTGCAAGGACTGAAGCTCTAATTTCAGTTGCTCGCGTACTTGCACAATCTCCAAGCCCGCATAGTGCGCGTTCAAATAATTGGACGCTTCAATCAACTGGCTTTGCGAGTAATCGTTAGGCGTAAAGATAACGCGATTTTGTACATCGCCATCTGGCGCAACGATGATGACGAGATAGCGTTTTTCTGAGAGTCGCAAAAACTCAATGTGCTTAAAGACACTGCTTTTTTTGGGTGCAAGTACCACACCCACAAATTGCGAAAGACTAGACAACAAGTTCGCGGCGTTAGCAATCACTTTTTGTGGCTGCTCGGCCACCAGCTGCGAAGGCACGCCAGATAAGGCATCGCTTTGTACCGTCAACATGGAATCGACGAACAAACGATAGCCGCGTGCCGTAGGAACACGCCCCGCAGAAGTGTGTGGACTCACAATCAAGCCAAGCTCTTCTAAGTCTGCCATAACGTTACGAATCGTGGCGGCTGACAGCTCTAAACCTGGTGCTTTGGAGAGCGTGCGCGAGCCAACGGGCGTACCGTCGGCAATATACCGCTCGACTAGCGTTTGAAGTAGGAGTTTGGCGCGATCATCTAACATAGTTCGCTAGATTATCACTGGGCTGGCTCTGCTCGACCAACGCAACGAAGGTGCGCTGATCAAGTTCACCTTATTTTTTATCGCGGAACCGACGTAGCGCTGCAAACTGAGCAGCGAGCACAGCCAACTCAGACTGCGCTTTCGCTAGATCGATATCGCTCTTGGCATTTTTAAGTGCTTCTTCAGCTGCTTGCTTCGCCGCGTTGGCTTTCTCTTCATCCAAATCTTTGCCGCGCACTGCTGTGTCAGACAACACCGTCACGCAGTTGGGTTGCACTTCCAGCAATCCGCCTGCTACGAAGATAAACTCCTCGCCGCCCGCTGCTGTTTCAATGCGCACGGTACCAGGACGAATGCGTGTAATCAGCGGCGTGTGGCGTGGCTTGATGCCGAGCTCGCCCACCTCGCCTGGCAAGGCAACAAAAGTGGCTTCGCCAGAGTAGATGGACTCTTCAGCAGAAACCACATCAACGTGAATCGTGTTCATATTCAGCGCCTTTATGTCTTAGACTTTTTTCGCTT
>Ga0228699_1000866_pt1 | contig 18746 bp, 13 predicted proteins | sample McNCre217_Aug_MG_FD_178016 | JGI IMG/M metagenome (GOLD analysis project Ga0228699, IMG submission 178016) | Freshwater microbial communities from McNutts Creek, Athens, Georgia, United States - 2-17_Aug_MG | ecosystem: Environmental > Aquatic > Freshwater > Creek | place: USA: Georgia... | reverse complement strand
CAGTTTGATGATGGAGAAGCCCCAGGGCAGGCGGTCCAGCAGCATGTCAAAGGCGCGTGGCTGCACCTTGAGTCGCCAGGGTGGTGGCTCAAGGTGCTCGGTACGCTGGCGCTCCAGCCGACCCTCGCGCTGCAGGAAGCTCTCGCGCAGCCCGGTTACTGAGGTATTGCCAATGGCTTTCCAGTGCCCAATGACGGCGCCCAGCAGTTGGGCCAGGAGCGCGTGCTCTTGGGCGTTGAGGGGCTCGCAGGCCGGCAGCACATCACCCGGCTCCACGCCGCACAGCAGCTTGGACAGCGGCCAGAACGGCTCGCTGCCGGGCTCTTCGCCACGCACCAGCGCCTGCAGGCACAGCACGCCGCGCGCCTGGGCCCGGGCATCGACAAAGCTGCCCGCCTCCACCAGGCCCAGGTGCTTGAACAGCCGCTCCGCATAGGCACTGAGCAGCACCTGCCCCGCGTCGTCCACCCAGATAGGCGCAGGCCCGACGCTCTTGCTGGTGGTGGTGGTGTCTGCTGGCCGTCGCAGCCCCCCCGACTGTGCAGGTGTACCCGACACCGCCGGGGTTGCCGATGCCACCCGGTTTGTGGGTGGGCGTTGGCTGTTGAGGGGCGGGGTGACTGAAGACTGTGGCTGTGACGCTGGCCTGGGCGCGGCCGACTGGCGAATGGCAACCAAATAGTGGCGACGCAGCGCCACAGGTTCTGCCGGCCCGGCCAGCACGAACAGATGTTCGCACAGCAGCGCCCAGTGGCGAGCCAGCGTGGCGGGGCTGGGAGTCAGAGACACGGGGGCGGCGTCTTCAAGCGGGCCGTGATGCCCAGCTTGCTCGCTTTGCACCAGTTGAGGCAGCAACTCGGTGGCACAGCGGCGCAGGGCCTTGCTGACGGGACCAAACTGGGCCTGCAGCCAGTGCCAGCGCTGTGCTTCGTCAAAGTGGATGCACCACAGGGCGCAAGTTTCCGCTTGTTCCAGCAGGCGGGCCAACGCAAGCCTTTGCGCTGGGCCCCAGGCGGCCTGCTCGCACTGCAGCCAGAGGGCGTGGAGCTGCTGTGCCGCGTATTGAGCAGATCCGCGGCGGGGGCTTCGTGCACCCACCTCGGGCAAGGAAGGCGCGGGTTCTGTGTCGGGTGAGGGCATCGTGGTGTTTGCCGCTTTTCTGGCGCTGTGCTGCTGCAGGGTCAGCCAGGCTTGCTGCCAGTGGCGCTGCAACGCGGCTTGACCGGGTGCGGCGTCACGCTGCTTGGCGCACAACTCCGCCTGCTCCCAAAGCCAGCGGCGCAGTGCGGCGGCGGGCCAGGGAGGCGGAGCAGACCATGCCATTGCGTCTTGCCGCGCTGTTGTCGCAGCACCCGTTTCTGCAGGCTCGGAGGGCGGTTGCCACCGGGCTATCAGGGCAGACAGCCAACCGAGGTGGAGCAGGTCCGGCATGGTCCGGGCACATGTGGCGTTGCGCTGCCGACTGGCGGCGCCACGAGCCGGCGCCCCTGCAGGGGCGTGGGTCTGAGCCGGTCGACTTGGTCTGCTGTCTTGCGGCTGTACCCGCTCCTGCCAGGCCGCCCGCCACACGGCCAGCCACGCGCTGTGTGTAGCGGGCATGCGGCCATGCTCCAGCAGGTAGGCCAGGCTGGCCTCCAGCAGCAGGGCCTGCATGTCACTGACCCCTGGGCGAGCGCCTGATGGGCATTGCTGGACCAACTGCAGCGCGGTCTGCCGCAGGGAGTCGGCCCATTGCGGCGGCGCGGGGCGCTGGCTGCTGGCCGCAGCAGGCCGGCCCTGTGCGTCTGGGCCAGGCGCGCCGCGCACACCACTGTGGCTCGCCAACAGAACGAGCAAGGGCCAATGCTGGTGGGCAGGCAAGGCCAGGCTCCAGGCGCGACGGCCACTGCGATGGCGCAGATGTGCGCGCAGGTCTTGGGCCAGTGCCATGGGGGCATCGCGGTACAGTTGCATGAACCAGATGCTGATTTGCTCGGCACTCGCGGCTGACCGCTGCCCGTCGGCCCAAGCGTGCACCTGCGCTTGCAGTCTGCGCAGCGCTGCCTCGGTGAGGCGCTGGGGCGATTCCATGCCGGGCGTGGCGCTGGCCTGGTCTTGCCCGGACTTGTGCTCGGCGGCGGCGGCATTGTCGTCGGCCAGCAGTGCTTGCAGCATCGCGGCGGCCAGCTCCGAGCCTGGTTGGCGGGGCAAGGCCTGGCCCTGCAAAGCCCGGCGCAGCGAGATCCAGCCTGGCCCGAGCAGTTCGGCGTGGGCAGCGCGCAGTCTGGTCAACAAGCTGCGCTGGCGTGCGCCACCCAACGCTCCGCCGCTCAGCCCCCACAATGTGTGCAAGCCCGCCACGCGCAGTTGTTGTTGCAGGCCCTGCACTTGGTAGGCACTGAGCCGACCGCGTCGTTGCAGCGGTAGCAGCCACGCCTCGTCCAGCAGCAACATGCCATCTGCCAGGTCGTTGTGCCGCGCGCCCAGCAGGGCCTGCAGCCCGGCGTGCGGGGCAATCAGGGCCAGACGGGCCAACACGGGTTCGGGCGGCATGAGCTGCTGCAGGCCCTGCCAAAGGCGCAGGCCCTGCTGGCGCGCAAGCCGCTCCAGCCACCCCGCCAGATCGCGCGCAGAGCGCAACGGCAAACCCCAGGGCAGCACGCCATGCTGCAGGTAGTGCAAGAACTGCCCCATCTCGTGCGCGGCCGCGCTTTGGCGCTGGCCAGAGGATGTCAGCGCCGCGGGAGACGCCGCTGCTGGCCCCGTCACTGGTGCCGCTAATGTGCTGGGGGCCTTCAAGCGGGCCAGGCTGCGTTGCACCGCGGCATCGAACTGGCGCAGCCACTGGCTTGGGCTGTCCTCGATGCGCAGCCTCCCCATGTCGATCTCCAGCCGGTCCAGCACCCAGACTTCGTCGCCCGGGCTGATGGCATCAAAACGTTCGTTCAGGCAGCGCAGCGCATGCTGGTGGATGAACTGGCTGAGCCGGTCTTGCTCGGCATGAGCCAGCCGGGCATGGCTAAAAGAGGCCTCCCAGCTCAGCGTTTCAATGCGGTGTCTGCGTGTCACGGGTGAGGCCTCTTGGCCCACTGGTGCTTCAAGAAATTGCTCAGCTTGGCGGCACAGGCGTCCAACCCCGAGCCGGGCTTGCGGTGTGCGGGGGGGGAATTGCAGTCTGCACGCTTGGCATCCAGCCACGCCTCATAGAGCTGCTCGAAGCATGCCATGTCCTGCGAATCCAGGAACAGCGCCCTGCTCTCCAGATGTGCCGGGGCATGCATGAACAAGGCGTCGCGGCACAGACTTCTGAAGCCAGGGTCGGCGCCACGTGCAGTCCAGCCGGTCACGATCAGGCTCAGGCGTTGGCGGTGAAAGGCCGCCAGATCGTGGGCAGCCTGGCCTGCGGGGCGCAACAGTACGTGCTCGACCAGGTGCAGGCCTTCGGCATGGCGTTGCAGCGCGCACGCCAGTCGGTGGAGATCTGTGGCCAGCTTCACTGCCTCCTGCTTGTCGGCCACACTGGCCAGCAGCCACTGCTGCGCGTGGCTTTCGCCTGCCAGGTACAAGTGCTGGTGCCCTTGCGGGCCTTGCAACATGAAGCGCTCGACATGCACGGCGCTGCGCAGCAGGGCAGGCGGCAAAGCCGCCCGCAAGAGTGGCAGGCGTTCGCGCAGACGCTGCCAGAGCCAGCGCAGCGCTGCACCGCGCTGCGGTGGACGGCTGCTGGGCTGCAGGTGCAGCGGCTGCACGGGCTCGCTGGCGTGCAGTGCGGGCGGCTCCACAATGGCTTGGGTTTGCTCCGGCAGCAGTTGCAGCTCAAGTGCCTTCAAGGTCCGCGTCAGCAGGCGCGGGAAAGGGTGCGCCATACCCAACTGCAGGGTCAGGCGCAGGCTCAGCGGGCAGCGGTTGTTGCGCTTGTTCAGCAAGGGCTTGCTGTAGTCAAAGGCGGCGCTGCGCTGCCCTGTCAGGGCCAGCAGTTGGCGTGCGAAGCGCTGCTTGCAGCGCAGCAGGTGGCGAGCCCAGGCTACGCCCGACCAGTAGCACGGCAGGCCTTGCATCCGCTCGAAGTCCAGCTTCTCGCCGTGCATGGCAAGCAACTGGTCGAGCACACGGGCGCGCCTGTCCAGTGCGTCGTCGGCAGGCTGGAAGATGCCGCGCTCCAACTGCTCGCGCCCACGCAGGTAGAGCCCTTCGCTTCCGGCATCCCAGCTTCGGTAATCGCCCGGGCTGCTGTCCGGGGTTGGCTCCAGCCCGGACAGCTGAGCATTGCCAGGCAGATCCCACCAGTAGCTGGGGTCTAGCGCGCGGCCAATGTCAAACAGCTCGCCCAGGTGCTGGCGTTGCGCTCGGCTGTGGGCCGGCCATTGCTCCAGCAGTGCCAGATACGCATGCCACTGGAGGCGCTGGCCGATGGCTCCGGATTGAAGTTCCAGCGGGTTGCGGCGTGCGCCGGGGGCGCGGTAGAGACTGGGCAGGTGGACGCTGGCTGGCACATGCGCGGCACGCGCTGGCGCGTTGCGGGCATCCCAGCGTGTGGTATCAGGCAGCTTGGGCACGGCCTCACGACGGGGGGTGCGCCGCACGTCTTCGAGTTGTTGCCACAACTGCTGCAGCGGCATGGGGGCATCACTGCCCGGGCCCATCACGCGCCAGCCTCCCAGGTCGTCAGGCGAGGCTGGCCACGCCATGCGCAGCGCCCAGTTGCTGCCCCGCAGGGGCAGGCTGTTGCTGCTTTCGGGACGCAGAGCCAACGCCTGGAGCGCGCTGAGTGCAAGCAGGTCCGGCGTTTCTTCCACGACCAGCTGCTCGATGCTGAGCAGGCCGGGGAGGTCGCGCAGACCAAACGCCAGGTCGTTGAATATCAGCGCATCAGCGTTGCAGCGCTCCAGCTCGGCCGCTGACACCCAGCCCTGCCGTATCAGCGGGCCGCCACCGCGCTGTGCGTTGGGGAGGTCATTGAGCGGACTGCGCTGGGGCCGGGCGGCGATGTAGTCGTCACAGCGTGTCAACAAATCGGCCAGCAACTCTGCCAGAGCGCGTCGGCCGTCCACACGAAGCTGAATACGCAGCCGCACCCAGCGCGGTTTGAGCAGTTGTGGTGCATCCAAGAGGTCTTCGCCCAGGTTGCGCTGACCCCAGTAGGCCCGCGTTTGGGCCAAGCCTTGGACCGAGCCGTCTGCATCCGCCTGGTGGGCTTGGCGGCTGAGCTGCCACAGCCCGGTGGGGCGCTGGCGGCGGTCACACAACGGGCGCATCTGCAGGTGGCGCGCTTCGGGCCACAGGTCATGCAGCCAGCGTTGATAGTCCAGCGCTGTGCTGGGCCGACACGTGAGGACCTCACGGGGGCCGTGCAAGGCGAACTGCGCCAGGGCCTTCGTCGTGATCGTGCTGCTGGCGGCAGCTTCTCCAGCCCGCGCCTCGCTGGACATCAGGCCCAGCAGCTCAGGTACGCTTTGCCGGCTGGCGTAGATGTCTTCGGTGAGTGCGTAACTGAACGCCTCCAGCAAGGTGACACCAGGGTCGTGCAGGTTGTAGTCAGTCCACTGTGCGCTGCTGGCCGCCTGGGCCAGCAGGATGGCCGCCTCGCGCAGCGCGTCGAAACCCAGAGGATCCTGCTCCTGACGCGCGACGGGTAGCCGAGGGATACGCTGTGGTGCCTCTGGCGCCTGTTGCTGCAACCGGGCGGCGATCCCTGTGCCGCGTAGCGCCTGATCGCGCAAGGGCTGGTTCATTCGGAGGCCTTGCCACTGGCACTGGCGGCGGGTTGGTAGCTGTCGGCCATCTCTGGGTCGAACCAGAGCCTGGTGAGTTGGACCTGGATCACCTGGGTGGAGCCGAAGTCGCAGCCGGTGCGGATTTGCAGGGCGTAGGTCTTGTCGCGCCCACTGTCGCCATGCCATTGCAGTTCCAACCGGTCGCAACGGCGACCCCACCAGGCCTGCGTCTGGCGAATCCCCCGACGGCGGCGCCACCAGGCCAGCAGGCCGAAACTGGGGTTGAACGCGCTGAGCGCAACGGCATGCAGCATGCCGAAATGGCCATCGCCCTTCTTTCCCCCCGCACCAGCCACCACCTCGAAACCTTGGCAGCCTTCCAGGCCGGTGATGACGTCATGCCACTTGCCGTCAGCGGGAATGCGCGCGACAGTGGCATGCCTGCCGCGCCTGCCGCTGCTGGCGACGATGCCCGCGACCTCGAGCATGTCGCGGGGTTCGGCGCAGCCAATGCCGATGCCGCCACGGCGGCTCTCGGGATCCGCCTGATCCGCCTTGCTTGCCGCCATATCGCCAGGGGCGTCGCCATGCCTGCCCGTGCCCGGGGCCTCCAGGCTCAGAAGCGGCTGCGCCTGGTTGTCGCTGATGAATTGCAGGCGATCGCCCGCAGGACTCAGCGCCACGCGCCACAACGCCTGATCTGGAAACTGGTCGCGGTAAAAGCTCAGCAGCGCATCGTGGCCAACGGAGGCATAGATTTCCTCGCCATTTTCAGGTGTCTTGCGAAAGCCCTCGTCGCTCATGTTGAGCATGGAGTCGATCAGCGCTGCAAAGTCATTGTCGGTCGGCAGTGCGCCGTCGCGGAATAACGCTTTGAGGGTTTTTCGATTTTCCAGCTTCGTCATGCCGGTGCCCTACCAATGATGAAGCTGGTGCCCAGTTCTAGTCTTGCCAGACCGGTGGTGCATGGTGCCGAAGACGGCGCCGTATCGCTGAGTTCCAGCAGGTGCTTGCGCGCTGGCAGGGCCAAGCTCCAGGGTTGGGATGGCGTGATCAAGTTCAGTGTCTTGGTGCGCGCGCTGTCGTTGAGACGGTTGCGATTGTGGTCACTGCGCACGATGTGCAACAAAGAGACCTCACCCACGCTGTCTATCCCTGCCTGGGCGCGCAAGAATGATTCCACCTCGTCGGCACGCAGCGTCCAGTCAAAGCGGGCGGTGATGCCGCCGGGTCGCCAGGGCGAGAGGTAGTCATGCAAAGACTGGTTCAGCTGGCGCAAGCGTTCGCCGCTTTGGATGCCGACCTTGAGCTTGAGCTTGCAGCGCACCTGGATGCGGTCATAGACCACATTGCGAACCAGGAGCCGCAGATTGGGTACCCCGCGTTGCCGCAGTGCGGCGGCGATCGCGTCCAGCGTCGCTGCATCAAGCCGAGGGGCTTCCGTGCCGTCGATCATGCGGCTGGGCGCCAGTGCCGGAACCACCACCACCAGCACGCGCTGGCGTCCCTGACCTTCCGCCCCCAGCGGCAGGCATTTGACCTTTTGCACCTCCGGAAACGCCTGGAGTACCAGGCGCTCCATGTCCCATGGCGTCAGGGCGCGGTCGCGGTGGCGCAGGCGTTCGGCTACACGGGTGCGCATCTGTGCTTCGCCCTCGTGTTGGCGCAGTCCAAAAGAGGGCAGTGGCTGGCGGAGGTTCGCAAGGCCGGGAATGGCTGGATGCACCGCCTGGATGGCGTTGGCGGGCAAAGGCTGCAAGACATCATCGGGCACTTGGGGCGTGGGATCCTGCCAGCGCCGAGCACTCACAGCCTGGGCCCACACACCCTGGACGGGAGCCAGCAGGGTCAGATCACCCATGGCGGACACGCGCAGCCACAGCAAGGGACGAGGCTGGGTGGTGCGCAACTCCGGACAGTCAGCCGTCATGCCTTCGGGCAGATCCAGCAGCATGATGCCGGTGCGCAGCAAGCCCTGTGTGCCGTCCGTGAGCAGCCGATGGGGCTCCAGCGTCCGCCATTGCGACCCGCACCACGCAGCCCATTTCAGCCTCGGACGAGGACGTCCCAAGGCTTCGGCGGCGGCTTCGGCTTGCAGCTGGAACAGCAGGCTGAGCTTGCCTGCGCTGGCTGTACCACCCAAGCCAATGAAGAGATCGGCACCACAGGACCACTGCGCCAGCAGGTGGTGGCGCTGGTCCGGGCCACTGCGCTGCAGGGATTGCAGACCAAAAGGGCCGACCTGCAGCAGATGGCTTGCAGGCGCCAGGGTTGGGCTGGTGGGGCCATGCTGTGCCGTGATGCGCTCTTCGGAGGTGTAACTGAAGCTCATCTGCTCCAGGCGCGGCGTGCAAGGCTCTGCCGGCAGAGGCCACTTGTCTTGTGGTCGCCTGATGCGGCTGTTGCGTGTCAGTCGATCACTGAGCAGGCGTGGGTAGAGCGAGTGACCGAAGGCGCTCTCCGGGCCGTCGAACTGCAAGCGGAAAAAGCCCTGCCGACTCGACAGCGTGTATTCCTGTGGTGCTGCAACCAGATCGTTCTCTTGTCTCGTGGGCTGGTGCAGCCGACGAAGATCATCGCTGTCAAAGTGCAACGTCTGCTGCGGCCCATGCGTGGCAAACAGCGGCAGGGTCGTGCCGCAGTCTTGCCAACGTGCCGCCTGCAATAGCGCAGGGCGCACTGTGAAGCTGGATTCGTCCCATCGGCGCGGTTCGGGCACCTCGCCCGCAAGGCCATCGGCACCATGTGCATAGACCGCGTAGTGGTTCGCCAGTCCACTGCTGGGCAGTCCCGCCCATTGCAGTTGCAAGCTGAGTGCGCTCAGAGGCTTGGAGGCCAGCTCTGCGTTGGAGAACATCAGGTAGGCGGAACGATCGGGCAGGGGGCCGAATGGCAGAAATGGCTTGCTGGCATCCAGACGGCCCAACTGGTTGTAGAGCAGCAGCTGGCGCAGGCCACTGGCGCGCACCTTCAGCTGCACTGCCTCCAGTGCCAGCTGCTGCAGCAGGCTGCAGCCAAACACCCGTGTCTGACTGGACATGCGCAGTTGCAACACCGGCAGCGCCGGCCACTCGGCACCGTGGACAGGCCCGGTGCAGGCCTGGATTGCGGGTGCCGAAGCCGACAGCTTCAGCCGCAGCTGCAGCCTGGCACCTGCTGCATGGCCAGACGGCTCCATGCGACTGACATACACCTCGCCTGGCGTCAGCCAGCCAGCGGCGGTGCTGAGCTGCGCACGCCAGAGACCGCGAAAGACACGGTCGAAGATCAAGGAGCGTTCCAGAGGCTGGTTGCCGTAGATCAGCGACAACGGGTTGTCGACCTGCACTTCGGTGGCGCTGTTGTGTCCTAGCACCTGCTGCGCATGGCTGCGTAGCGCCTCCAGATCAGGCGCATCCAATTCTTCCTGGCTGCTGATCCAGACCGCGAAGAGCCGACCCAGCCGTGGGCGCAGCAGTGCGGGCTTTTGGGCGTCCAGGCACAAAGCAAGCAGGAAGCGTAGCCAAGCGCTCGTGACGGGTAAGCTGACATCGTCCTGGGTTGGCAGCCTGCTCAGGAGCTGCTTGATTTGAGCGTCGTCCGAGTGGAGCTGCATGCCTTCGTAAATGGCCAAGCGTTTGAACGTCTCTTCCAGCTGGTTCTCAATCTCTGAGTCGTCCGAGAGGAGCTGCCTGAATTTGTAGATGGCCAAGCGCTTGCGGGCCATTCTCATTCTGTTTGGGCGCTTGCTGGTAATCAGTTTGTCGAGCTTGTCTATCTCTAGCTGAAGCTGCCGGTCTTGAACTGCCGGATGAGTGAGTTGCAGCTCGATCTCAATTTCGCGCTCGCCCTCGCTCAGGTGCAGCAGGCGCGAAGCCAGTGCCAAACCTTGTCGGGCATCAGCGAAGTCGATGCTGCTGCCACCTCCGAGCAGTGGCCATGCACGGGCGCGCGGCAGTGCAGCCTGTTCAGGCGTCGGGGGGGCCAGCTTGAGCGCGCGGGCCTGGGTGGCATAGGCGAACTCATGTTCGGGCGAGATGCGCGGGTCACCGTCCAGACGCAGGGCCAGCAGGCTCTCGACTTTCAGCGTGGTCAGCAGCAACTCCTGCTCTGAGCGGAAGTGCAGCGGCTGGCCCCGGGAATTTTTGCCTCCCATGAAGTGGGCCCCCAGCGGCAGCAGGACTGGTTTGGCATATCGCGGATCTCGCTCCAGAAGCAGATGTACACGGTCGCCCGTCGCCTGGTCAGGCGTGAAGCCCAAACGATCCCGGTAATAATGCTGAATGAGGCGGTTGGTGAAATCATCCAGCGGCGTGCGGCTCATTTGCAGCAGCTGGACGATACTGAGCAGTGCACCAAGGGCCGGGTCATGGTCACCCAGCAGCAGGCTGGCTGGCAGCATTTCGCTGGCCAGCACGGCGAGTTGGCGCTGCGCGCGGCACAGGCCCAGCCAAAGCTGGCGCAGGGCGCGTTGTCGGGCAGCGGCGGGCAGCGGCGCTTCGTCTTCACCAATGCGTGCGAGCAGCCTGGCTAGCGGGCTATCGCCATCCGGAGCGAAGACCTTGTTCAGCTGCCTCAGCAAGTGGCCCACCTCGCCATCGAGTTGGGCTTGCAGTTGTTGCAGCATGCGCGGCCCCATGGCCAGCGCATTCGCATCCGCCCCCCCCCCAGCCTCCCCCGTGTGCTGCTCAAGCTGTGCACACCACGCATCCAGCCGCTCGGCCAGTCGCAGACAATAGTGCCATTGCAGGCGATCCGACAAGCGGGGCCACAGGGCCATGACACGGGACTCTTGTGCGGCGGTCGGAATGCTGCTGATGTCGGCGAGCACGAAGCTCAGATCCTGCCCCAGGACATCGCCCCACTGGCCTTGGGGCAATCCCATGTCGTCCACAAACCGCAGCTGGCGAGCCAGTCCCAGCGTCAGGCGCAGGCGTGTGGTCAGATCCAACTCGTCGGGGCGCAGAAAAGGGGGCGAGCATGCCGGGTCCAGTGGCGGTGCCAGGCGTTCGTCCTGTTGAGTTCCGGGGTGCATGGGTAGGAGGTCTGCTCAGCCAGCCGACACCTGTTGGCTCGCTTGGTCCAGGTAGAGAGGATGAACCATGTTGTGACGGGTGTTGGTGGTGCGGATGCGGTAATCCAGCAGCAGCTCGATGCAGCCCCAGTCCTCGGCGGAGATCTGGGCATCTATCTGCATCAACTCCACGCGTGGCTCAAAAAACAGCACAGCTTTTCCGAGCATGTCCTTCAACTCGGTCAGGAGGCTGTCGTTGATGCTCTCAAAAACCAAACGGTGCAGTGTTGTGCCGTAGGCGGGCTGCATCACCCGCTCGCCGCAGCGCGTGGCCAGCAGGATGCGCAGGCTCTCTTCGATGTCTTGCGCGTCTTCCACCATGACCAGGCGCTTGTTGCCATCAAAGCGCGGCGGAAAGCTCCAGCCTCTTCCCAGAAAGCCCATGCCTAGCCTCCAATCATGACGGTGAAGCAACCCAGCACGATGACGCCGCCATGCGCGGTGGCGTCGCCAATGCGGGCGGCTGGCTTGCCACCAATCAGCACGGTGGCTGAACCCTTGACGATGGCATCCGGCGGACCTACGCAGACAGCGTTGTCGCCAACCACCGCGGCGGGCAACTTGCCAATCCACACGGTGGATACACCGGGACCGATGATGGGTCCGCCAGCATGTGGGATAGGGGGCAAGCCGAGTGTGACCATCGGGCAGACATGCATGTCGGTCAGCCGGGTAGCGGGGGGCATGGCGGAGTTTCCTTCGGTGTCAATTGATCATGACCATGGCGCCATGGACCGTGGTCGTGCCCGCGGCAGAGAGTTCGGCGGTGGCGCTGCCCTTGCCGGTGAAGCCCACTTGGGCCTCGCAGCTGATGTTGAGACCGCTGGCATTGACGTCGGCTTTGGATGTGACCGTGATCGCACGCACTGCGTCCAGCGTGATCCCGCCCTTGGCCGTCAACATGATGTTCCTGGGGCTGTCCAGTGCAATGCCACTCTCGCTGAGCTGGACGGTGTTGCCGTTCTGGTCCTGCAGGAGAATGCTTTTGTCTTTGTCACTCAGCACCAGCTTGTTGTTGCCGGGTGTGGTGACAGTGATGATCTTGTCTTCCTCGTTGAACTCGATCTTGTGCTTCGATCGGGTGACGATGGCCTTGGTGTTGTTGGCTGCCTCCAGCGCATAGGGGCTGACCTGCTTGCTGCTGTAAAGGCTGCCGAGCACGATGGGGCAACTGGGGTCATCATTCAGGTACCCGACCAGCACCTCGTCGTTGATCTCAGGAAGAAAGAAAGCGCCAAAGCTGTTGGAGGCGTGGAATTGCAGCAGCCTGGCCCAGACACCTTCGTTCTTGCTTGCCAGACTGGGCAGCTTGATCTGGATACGGCTTTCGCCTGCCGGGTCAGCATCGAGCTTCATGACCACGCCAATCTGCAGACCGCTGACGCCCGGTAACTGGCCACTGGCCAGCGGTGCAACGACATCGGGGCGCTCGACATGCCAGTTCGGGTCCAGCCCGAACTCCGCCTCGCTGATCCAGTTCCCATCGGCCATGTCGTGCTGCACGGCGCTGACGAATACATCGCCATTGAAGCGCGTGCCTACGCCCTCCAGCGTGATCAAGGTTCCGGGCAGAGCTGCGGCATTACCCTGAAAGCGCATGCGCCCACGCACACGTGCCAACCCGGCCTTGATCTGCACCGATTTCGCCCAACTGTCCAGCACCGCGCTGTCACTGCTGGCCGGGCTCTGCAGGAACACCGTGTCGGGTGAGGCCACCGCGGCCAGTGCCGCACTGTCCAGATTGCCCTGCTTGTTCAGGGTGGGCGGATTGGCTGGGGCACCCTTGACCAGCGCCTGCTGGGCCGGATTCCAGCCCTGGGCCTGCACCGCAGTCCACTGGCTGCGGGCATCGATATCAGCGTGCAACTCCATCAGGTTCAGGCCCCATTTCAGCGTAAGCACTCCCTTGCCTTCAATGGCGGGGGCTTTGACACTCACCGTGCCAGCGGCCACATTCACCAGCAGGCCCAGCAACTCGGCGCGGGCCAGCATGAAGTCCCAGTCGCTGCAGTAGTACTGCACCAGTTCTTTGTGGGTGATGTCGGTGGCGTCAACGTCTGCGGTCAACCCGGCATCGCTGATCAGGCTTTGCAGGATGGCGCTGTCGGTTTGGTCCACATAGTTGGCGCTCTTGCGGCCCAGCGTCAGCTTGCAGGCCATGTCGCGGCATTCGACAACCAGACGGCTGTAGTTGTTGCCGGTGATCTTGTACCCGTGGCGCACAACAATCCCGCTGAACACGCGCGTGTCTTCGCTCCCATAGCCCGCGCGAATCTCAATGGCCGTGCCTGGCTTGAACAGCGCCCCATCGCTGACAGGACTTTCGTTCTTGGGCATATCACCGTCCGCCAGTACCAGCTGCGCCCAAGGCACCGCGTTGAGCGCATGGCGCACGCTGCAGCTGATGATGGACAAATCCGTCTGCTCTAGCCCATCGCAGCGGACAACCAAGCGCAGCACACCGTCGTCGCTCATGATGCAGTCCTCATTCGTGACCGTTCATCCGCCCAGGGGGGGAAAGTGCAGACGCGTGCCCGGCGTCAACTGGCGGAACTCGCTCAGGCCGTTGAAGCGGGCCACCGCGGTGTAGTAGCGGCTGTCACCATAAATGCGCTTGCAGAGCATGGGCAGGGTGTCACCATCACGCACCTCGACCGAGTGGCTGAGGTCGGGACTGCTGCGCCCTGCTGCCAGTGCCTCCAGCTGATTGCCCACGGCACCCATGAAGACCAGATTGGACTTGGCACGCAAAGGCTCGCCGCTGGGCTTGAACAAGGTAAAATTGGTAGAGATGGACTCAAGCCGCCCGAAGAAAATCGTTGTGCCCCAAAGCAAGCGCACATGGTTGGGCTCGTGCTGCTCTCCATCGAATTTGTAGATGATGCTGTTCAGTGCTTCAATCTGGTCTGACACAGGAATAGGCGAATCCAGCAGGCCGGAAGAAATTACACCCGTACCGTCGAATACCACTGAAAAGCCGATTTTCTCTGGATTGATTGCACCGAACCTCACCGGATTGCTGGTCTGCCCCAAGCTTGGCTTGGTGTTGTAGCTAATCGTTTGTTGATGGCTGAACTCGGATGGATTGATGAGCAGCTTGTATTGGCTGCTGGTATCAACGCTCACGCTACCGGTTTTATTGTCCACCGTACAACGCGTGATCGTTAGCGGCGATTTATTTCCGCTCGGGTAGAGGACGGGTAAAGGCATGGCGAGGGTTCTTCTAACTCTTGACTCTCAACGTTCACGCAGTTGCTGCAGTTGCGCCAGCACCCAGGCTCGGCATTCCGCCAGGATTTCTTCCTTCAATTGCTCTTGGCTGCCGCCAGCAGCGCAGTATGTGTCGCCGCATCTGCCTGATGTTTGATGGAGCTGGCCACTGCCTTCACGATCGTCGTCGCCCGCACTGACGGTAGATTTGAGCACCAGTTGCCGTACTTCCAGCGTCATAACATCCTCGTACAGGTGGTGTAGGCCAACTCGATGTGCTCAATCGCGAGTTCATTTTTGGTGGAGCCAAATGCTTCAATTTCCCAGCGCACCGGATACGCGGTATCGAGCAGCCACACCCGCAAGGGGATGACGCTGCTGCCTTTGAGCCGAACCAGTACTGGCAGGGGCATCACGCGGCGCGTCAACCCGCCCTCCATGGTTTCCTTGCACCACAGCATCAGCGGTGAGGTGACGCTGGCGATGCCCCGTTTGAGGCTGAGCCTGCCCTGTTTCATCCCCAGGGGGAGCTGGTGCATGAAGCGGTTTTCTCCGCCCTCGCGCACGGCCTCGGTCTCCATGGTCTGATCCAATCCGGAGACGTCCTGAAAGGAGCTGTCCAAAATGGGCACTATTCCCACATTGACTGCAAAATGGAAGGCTGTTGGCGGTGCGGTCAGCAGCGCCATTTCCTCCAGTAGGGTTGATGCAATGCCGGGCATTCGTCTTAGCCGTTTGAAATCGTCAGGCCTTCATGGGCGATTTCGATGGTCTCTACCGCCACCTCGTTCCCCTCGGACTTCAGATCCGTGCCGGTGACCTTGGTGGGCCAGGCATTGGTCAGCGTCCATACCATGGTGGGCTTGCCTTCTTCGTCGAGCAGGCTGATGGTGACTGGCACGCGCTTGACGGTATTCATCTTGATCTGGTTGAACCAGTCCCAGAACTTGTTGTCCGATTTGAAAACACCTTTCTTCATCGTGACATTGCCGTATTTCTTCAAGCCCGGCATCTTGATGGCGGAGAACACCGGGCTGTCACCGTGGCGGTACTCGATGGGTTGGGCTTCGACATCAAGGCCAGAGACCTCTTCAAAGGACATCACCGCCGAATCCCACTTCACCTGGAAGTAGAACTTGGGCAGCGGCCATATGTTTGTGGATTGCTTGGAGCCGTCATCAGCCATGGTTTTCTCCGTTATCTAATCTGCTTGCATTGAGGGCGGTCCGCTCAGGACTTTGGCATTTGCTGCTGGAATTCAATCTCGATGAATTCGGCCGGCCGAACCATGGCCACCCAAACGGTGACACGCAAAATACCTTCAAGAATGTCGTCTGGCGTCATCGTGTCCACCAGGCCTACATGAACCCTGAAGGCATCTTCTGGCACCGCACCCATCAGCCCACCGCGCTTCCAGATGTTGGTGAGGAAGTTGGTCAACATGCTCTTGATGGTCACCCAGGTATTGGGGGTATTTGGCTCGAACACCATGGCTTTGGCCGCTAGTCGGCAAGACTCTTCCAGCATGATCATGGTGCGGCGCACGTTGATGTAGCGCCAGTCAAGGCTGTTGCCGTCCAGCGTACGCGCGCCCCACACCAGAACACCCTCGCCAATGAAGCTGCGAATGGCGTTGATGGACTTGCCTTGGGCGCTGACGTTCAGATCTTCTTGCTGTTCGTGAGAGATGCTCACGCTGGGCGAGATCACACCATTGAGGCTCACGTTGGCGGGCGCCTTCCAGACACCACGTGTGTTGTCCACCATGGTGTAGATGCCGGCCATGGCGCTGCTGGGTGGCAGCACATTGAGTTGGCGGCGCATCTCGGTCATGACCGCCTTGTAAACGTTGCTGACGCTGACGAGGGTCTTGTGCAGCAACTCGCGGCGAGTCTTGACGCCAGCCTCTAGTGCGGCGCTGCCCAGTGGGTTGTCGTAGCTGCCTTCCCAGTGATCGGCCGCAGCGTCGGCTTGCTTGGCCGCATCGGCGTCTTTGAGCGCAGGATCCGCTTTCTTGGCGTTGGTGATGAAGTCCGCTTTGAATTTGTCGCGCGCATCGTCATGCGCCTTGGTGCTGGCTGAAGCAGCGGCAGGCTGGGCATCTTCAAAGGCCTTGAGCGCGGCGGCGATGTCGCCCTTGCTCTTGCCCGCGGCTTTGGCATCGGCTTCTACCTTGGCCCGTGCCACCTTGGTGGCTGCTGCATCGCGTTGCTTTCGCGCCTCGGCCACCACAACAGGCGTGAAGTTGGTCTTGAGCTTGGCCACCTCGTCCAGCATGGCGCGCACCTTGGGTTTGGTGTCCGTCGTCGCTGTGGCGGGCAAGTTAAGTTCAGCCCGCAAGAGCGTGGAAAACAAGTCCAGGCTGTCGGCGTCGATGTTTTCGTAGTCGATTTCCTTCTCACCCACCACAGAGGTGTTGAGCCAGGGGTAGTAGGCAGAGGCAAAGTCCAGGAAATTGATGCCCAGGCTGTCACGAAAGGTGGCCACCGGGTCGCCCAAGGGGTACTCGCGCGGCTTGTCGCCATTCCACACATCCAGGATCGCCACGCGATTGCGCATTTCATAACCGCAGTGGTTGAGCATGGCCTGTTGGATGTCCTTGCAGGTGTTGGCATCTTCAAAACGCACGGCCTCGGGCGCCAGCAGTATGGTGGGCTCCTGCTCTTTTCTCAGCGCATCGATGCCTTTCTGGAACCGATCAGGGTCCAGTTCCTGTTGGTAGGTTCCGATCGAAACGATGTAGCAGCGCCCACCGCCATTCTGGAAGAAATGGCGCAGCGCGCTATACAAGCCAAAGTCTCCGCCTTCGACGCCTTTGATCTGTTGCAGCTTGTAGCCCTTTTTGCTGCTTGGCGTGTCGGGCTCGCTCAGGGCTTGAAATTGTGCGTTCAGTGGGTCGGCCTCTTCGGTCAACGTGAAGATGGGCTTGGGTGGGCCACCAAAGTACTGGTGGTACTCGGCCATCGAGCTGATGGGCCATGGACGCAGCAGCAGCGGAGTGTTGTGGTTGTCGGCGAACTCGGTGTGACCGACAAAGGCTGGCACCGCTGTGGCCACCTCGACCACCGAGTTTGGGAAAGCGTTTTTCTCGACGATATAGACGCCCGGCGTCTTCATAACAGCCATTAAGTTTCTCCTGCTAATGTTGTCATCGGATGAGAAATATTTCGGTCACCCAATGCGTGTCACCAGCGCGTTTTTCGCGCTGCAGGTTGCGTGGGGATCCATGGGGCAGCACGCTCCACACGACCCGTGCTGGGGTGCTGCCCGCATCGCTCATGGCGACGCGGCAATTACTGTGCTCGGCGAGTGGCAGCGGCGCGGGACTGCGGTAGACCCAGGCCAGGCGGCCGTCGGGCAGGGTTTCTCGTGTTGCCTCTCGGCAGAACTGCAGGGTGGTGCTGGCGGTGCCTGCATTCAAAGTAGCCGCAATCCGCAAGTCGTCCATCTGGCCGCTGGCGGTCAGGCTGGCCCAATCACCCAGCAGCAGGTACTTCCACGTACACTTCCGCGCTGCCAAGCGCAGTTCATGCGTTTGGCCCAGGCTGGCGCACCAAGGCGCGCAGTTCGTATCTAATGCGGAACAGGGCGCCAAGCGCAGCAGGACATAGCGCGGTGCATCATCCGTGGTGGCCAGCGTGAAAAGCGCTTCGCTGCAGTCCAGCCGCCAGGCCACGAGATAGTCGCAATCCTCGTCGCGCTGGGCTTGCCACAGCGCCGGCAGGGAGCTCTGTGGTGCATAGAGTGCCAGACCTTGCGCATCGCTGCGCAGCAGCAAACCATATTGCAGACACAGGGCGTGGGTGGCTTGGCTGGGTATCAAGCGCAGGCACGCCAATGCACTGGCGCCATAGGCGTGGTGCAGCGTGAGGCGCAGCAGTGGAGCGATTGGCTCCTGCGCCCGTAGTTCGCCCAAACGCACGCGGCCATGGTCGTTGGCAGCAACGCTACTTCGCGCCAAGATCATGACAGGCTTTGCACATAAGTCTGGCGTATGGAGGTGTCGCGTCCAGCAATCTGTTGGCTGTCTACGCTGACCATGCGCACCCGATACAGCACCGAAGGCAAATACCGGCCACTGTGGATGCCCCAGAGGCTGTGCATTTCAGAGCTGCTGAGGTTCTCGATATTCAAAATCAGCCGATCCAGCCCCACGTCCAGCTGGGGCGCATTGTGGTGGTCAATGACGGGTGTTGCCTGAAAGAACCCAATGGCGCTAGATAAAAACTTCAGCGCCTCGGGGTAGTTGATACCGCTGAAGTTGGCTGCACACATCACCAGCAGGTTCAGAAAAATCGGCTCTTGTAGGCGTAGTTCGTTGTTGAGACCCCGCTGGGACGTGGCACGATGGGCCATCGTGTCGCGCTCCACCCCCGCCAGAAAGATCACCAGCTTGTTGGCCACGATGGGAACCGCCGAGCCGTTTTGCTCCAGCAGATTGGACAACACCGCCAAGTCTTCACTGACCTGGAAACGCTGGCGCAGATGCTGATTGAGTTGGCCTGCAATCAGGGTCAGCGCGGCATCGATCATGGTGCATCCTCCAGCAGGACGGTGCCTCCATGGCACCGATCACTGCTAGCCTAGGGTAAAGAATGCGGTGCAGCTATCAGCAGGGAGCTGATTTGGGATCAGCATTTTGCTGATGCGATCTGACGGACCTTGCCCGCAGAAAACGTCTCCCTTGCTGAGGCTTTGTTGCACAACCCCGCCGAGGCTGAGTTTCCCCTGACCCCAGACGGAGTTACGCCACAGCCCGCGTCACCGGGGTGCCCAGGTGGGTGAAGCGA
>Ga0228699_1000863_pt1 | contig 18794 bp, 22 predicted proteins | sample McNCre217_Aug_MG_FD_178016 | JGI IMG/M metagenome (GOLD analysis project Ga0228699, IMG submission 178016) | Freshwater microbial communities from McNutts Creek, Athens, Georgia, United States - 2-17_Aug_MG | ecosystem: Environmental > Aquatic > Freshwater > Creek | place: USA: Georgia... | reverse complement strand
TAGAGCCGGTCAACATGCGCTGGTAAGCGGTGGACGCCAGTTGCCGAATCGACACCGTGCCAAAGCGCAAATGCACGCCCAAGTAGCTGGGGCCTTTGACAGCAGGAAAGTTGCGCGCTTCGTCGTAGCGGTCCATGCGATCGAAAAAATCTTCAAACAGCGCCAGACCGCCCGGGCTGCCTGTGGGCACGTGCAGGCTGCTGAGATTGGTCACTTCAAAGCCAATGTCTTCCAAACTTGGCACGGGCTGGCGGTAGGTTTGGGGCCGTGGGGCCAAGGCCTTGATGTATTTGCCTACCGGGTAGCTGCGCAAATAGAAGTCGTTCACCTTTTGCAGCCAGGCGTTTTTGTAGGGTGTGAACACGCCATAGGGCTTGCCCATTTGCGTCAGCACCTCGCTGCGCTCAAAAATCACATGGTCTTTGTACGTCTGAAACCCAATGCCTGCATTGGCCAAGGCACCACGTACTGCCGCGTCGCGCGCTTGGGCTTCGGGCTCGTCATCGTGGTTGGCAAATACCTCTTGCACGCCCAGCTCACGCGCCAAGCGTGGCACTTCGTCGGCTGCCACGGCATGGCGCACGATCAGGCCTGCGCCGGCCTGGCCCGCCACGGCGTGCAGCTCGGCGTCAAGGGTGACCAGTGACTCGCGGATGAACTCCACCCGGCGGTCTTGGCGCGGCAGGAGGTCCAAAATCGCGCGGTCGAACACAAACACGCAGTGCACCTGTTTGCAGCTTTTGAGCGCGTGATACAGCGCGGCGTTGTCAAACGCACGTAAATCGCGACGGAACCACATGAGCCCACTGGCCACATGGGGCGAATGGTGGGCTGAATGAGAGATGTGGTTAGGCATGTTCACCCTTTAAAATTGGCATATGACCGCCGATTCTGCCTCCATCAACCTGACGCATCACTTTTTGATCGCAATGCCTGGGCTGGAGGATGCGACATTTGCCAAAAGTGTGGTCTATTTGTGCGAACACAGCGAACGCGGTGCGCTGGGCTTGGTGATCAACAAACCCAGTGAGTTGTCCATGACCGGTTTGTTTGAAAAAGTCGATTTGCCTTTGCATCGCCTAGATTTGATTGATGCACCGGTGCTGCAAGGCGGACCGGTCCATACCGAGCGTGGCTTTGTGCTGCACGAGGCGATGATTGCCAACCCCCCCGAGACCAGCACCGAAGCCGACGCATTGAGCGCCGTGTCTGAACCCAGCCCCACGCCTGAATCGGTGTATGCCTCGACCATGACCATTCCCGGTGGTTTGGAGATGACCACCTCCAAAGACGTGCTCGAAGCCTTGTCTACTGGTGCCGGCCCACGCCGTGTGCTGATTTCTTTGGGTTACGCCGCATGGGGTGAGGGCCAGCTGGAGTCCGAGTTGGCTGAAAACAGTTGGCTCACGGTGGCTGCAGACACGCAGGTGATTTTTGACACACCGATTGAGCAACGCTACGACCGTGCCATGGCCTTGCTGGGCTTGGCGCCTTGGATGTTGTCCTCTGAAGTGGGGCATTCATGACCGAAGCCCAGGACGTTCAAGTGGCAGGCGCGCCCGATGCGTCTGCGCCCAAGCCGGCGGTGCCCGCGCACTGCCAATCTTTTTTGGCGTTTGACTTTGGTGTCAAACGCACCGGCGTGGCCTATGGCAGCCGCATGATGCGCGAAGCGCAGGCACAAAAAACTGTCAACGCCGAAGGCGATGCGCGTTGGACCTTGATCAGCCAGCGCATCGCTGAATGGCAGCCCGATGCCTTGGTGGTGGGCGTGCCCTACCACCCCGATGGGGCGGCGCATGAGAACACCGCCAAGGCGAAAAAATTTGCCCGCCAGCTCAATGGCCGCTACAACCTGCCGGTGTTTGAAGTGGACGAGCGCTACAGCACCACCGAGGCCCATGCCCAAGGCGCCCGCGATGCAGACGCTGCATCGGCGTGCATCATCCTGAATCAATTTTTTCGAGAGAACTTATGAGCACCCACGGAAACCTCATGCTGGATGCCGAGAGCTTGTACACCCAGCTGCTCAAAGGCGTGCGCAGCATGCTCACCCCCACCACGCGTTTGGTGGGCATCACCTCGGGTGGCGCTTGGCTCGCTGCACGTTTGCAAAAAGACTTAGGGCTGGAAGGCGAGGCCGGCAGCATCTCCTCGGCCATGCACCGTGATGATTTCGCGCAACGCGGCTTGGCCGATGGAGGGCAGACCAAACTGCCGTTTGAAGTCAACGGGGCTCATCTCATCGTCTTGGATGATGTGCTCTACACCGGTCGCACCATCCGCGCCGTGCTCAATGAATTGTTTGACTACGGTCGTCCCGCCCATGTGCAACTGGCTGTGTTGGTCGACCGGGGTGGCCGCGAGCTGCCGGTTCAGGCCGACTACGCTGCCGCACGGGTGACGTTGCCAGCGGCCCAGTCGCTCACGCTGGCCAAAGACGAGAACGGTCAATTTAATTTCTCAGTGAAGGGCTAATCCCAGTGCTCTACAAACGCAACCCCCAACTCAACAAAAACGGTGAACTGATTCACCTGCTCTCCACCGAAGGGCTGTCGCGCGACATCCTGACGCACATCTTGGACACGGCCGCCAACTTTGTGTCGGTGAATGACCGTGAAGTCAAGAAGGTGCCTTTGCTGCGCGGCAAGAGTGTGTTCAACCTGTTTTTTGAAAACAGCACCCGGACCCGCACCACCTTTGAAATTGCCGCCAAGCGCTTGTCGGCCGATGTGTTCAATCTGGACATTGCCCGCTCGTCGGCGGCCAAGGGCGAGTCGTTGCTCGACACGATTGCCAACCTCAGCGCCATGGCCGCCGATATTTTTGTGGTGCGCCACAGTGAGTCGGGGGCGCCATATCTGATTGCTGAGCACGTGGCACCGCATGTGCACGTGGTCAACGCCGGTGACGGCCGTCACGCACACCCCACGCAGGGTTTGCTCGACATGTACACCATTCGCCACTACAAAAAAGATTTCACCAACCTCACCGTGGCCATCGTGGGCGATGTGTTGCACTCGCGTGTCGCACGCTCAGACATTCACGCGCTCACTACGCTGGGTTGCGCCGAAGTGCGTGTGGTCGGCCCCAAGACCTTGGTGCCCAGCGATTTGTCGGCCATGGGTGTGAAAGTTTTTAACAACTTGGAAGAAGGCATCAAGGGCTGCGATGTGGTCATCATGCTGCGCTTGCAAAACGAACGCATGAGTGGCGCGTTGTTGCCCTCGAGTCAAGAATATTTCAAATCGTTTGGCCTCACGCAAGAGAAGTTGCAACTGGCCAAACCCGACGCCATCGTGATGCACCCTGGCCCCATCAACCGGGGTGTGGAGATTGACTCTGCCGTGGTCGATGGGCCGCAAAGTGTCATCTTGTCGCAGGTGACGTTTGGTATTGCTGTGCGCATGGCCGTGATGTCCATCGTGGCGGGGAATGAAGCATGAACATTCTGATTCAACACGGTCGCGTCATCGACCCAGCCTCTGGCTTTGACCACGTGGCCGATGTGGCGGTGGCTGATGGCCACATCGTCGCAATTGCGAAGAGCGGCGAAAAATTGCCCGCCAACTTCAAAGCTGAACAAACGATAGATGCCAAAGGCTGCATCGTGGCACCTGGCTTGGTGGATTTGCAAGTGCGCTTGCGCGAACCCGGCTACGAGCACGAAGGCATGCTGGCCTCCGAGCTCACCGCTGCTGTCGCCGGTGGCGTGACCAGTTTGGTGTGCCCACCCGACACCGACCCGGTGTTGGACGAGCCGGGTTTGGTGGAGATGCTCAAGTTCCGTGCCGAAAAATTGCACCGCGCACGCGTGTTCCCTTTGGGGGCTTTGACCGTGGGCTTGAAAGGCGAAGTGCTGACCGAAATGTCAGACCTCACCGACGCAGGCTGCGTCGGTTTCAGCCAAGCCGAAGTGCCGTTGGAAAACACCCAAGTCTTGCAGCGCGCCCTGCAATACGCCGCCACTTTTGGCTACACCGTATGGCTGCGTCCGCAAGAAATTCATTTGGGCAAAGGCGTGGCGGCCAGCGGCCCACTCGCCACCCGTTTGGGTTTGGGCGGCGTGCCTGTGGCAGCCGAGACGATTGCCTTGCACACCATTTTTGCGCTCATGCGCAGCACCAAAGCCCGAGTGCACTTGTGTCGAATCTCCAGCGCCGAAGGCGTAGAGCTGGTGCGTGCTGCTAAGAAAGAAGGACTGGCTGTCACCGCTGACGTGAGCATCAACTCCTTGCATCTGAGCGACCACGACATTGGCTACTTCGACAGCCGTGCGCGCGTCACCCCCGTGTTGCGCCAACAGCGCGACCGCGATGCCTTGCGCGCCGCGTTGGCCGATGGCACCTTGGATGTGCTGGTGTCTGACCACACCCCCATCGACATCGATGGCAAAACCTTGCCTTTTGCCGAGGCCGAGCCGGGCGCCACGGGCTTGGAGTTGCTGCTCAGCCTGTCGCTCAAGTGGGCGCAAGACAGCAAGGTCAGCCTGTTGCGTGCACTCGACGTGCTGACTTCGCAACCCGCCAAGGTGTTGGGCAAGATTGAAGGGCAAAGCGCGAGCATGGGTCAATTGCATGTGGGTGGCGTGGCCGACCTCGTGGTGTTTGATCCCGCGGTCGAGTGGCAGGTCACACCTGATGCCCTGCACAGCCAAGGCAAACACACACCGTTTGCGTTTGACATGACGGGCATGGCTTTGCCTGCACGCGTCAAAGCTACCTTGGTGGCGGGACGTGTGGCTTACCAAGCCGCTTAAGCCGCGTGCGTCATTGATCCACGGTATGCAAACTTGGCGTGCACTGTGCAAATTTGTGCGCGTGCTGGGCTGGGTTTTGCATGGTTATTGGCGCGTGCGCACGGTATTTCCGCAACTCAGCGATGAACAGCAAGCCCGTGCCGTGGAGGTGTGGGCCCGAGGCATGCTGGCCATCATCGATATCGAGGTGCGTGTCAAAGGCCATCCTGCGCATGGGCCGGTGCTGATGGCGGCCAACCATATTTCATGGCTCGATATTTTGGTCATGCATGCCGCTTGCCATTGCCGCTTTGTGGCCAAGTCGGAAATTCGCGGCTGGCCGTTGGTGGGCGTGCTCACCACAGGCGGTGGTTCCTTGTACATCGAACGCGCCTCTAACCGCGACGCCATGCGTGTGGTGCACCAAATGGCGGATGCTTTGCGTCAAGGCCAAGTGCTGGCTGTGTTTCCTGAAGGTGGTACGGGCGATGGGGTGGCGCTGTTGCCGTTTCACGCCAACTTGCTGCAAGCGGCTGTTTCTGCCGAGGTGCCGATTCAACCCGTGGCCTTGCAGTTCATCGATGCCGCAACAGGCGCACTGAGCTTGGCCCCTTGTTACCACGCCCACGACACCTTGATCAGCTCGCTTTGGCGCACTTTGTGTGCGCCGCCTTTGCTGGCGCAAGTGCGTTATGGCGCCACGCAAATGGCGCAAGGCCGTAGCCGTCGTGTCTGGGCACAAGACCTGCGCGAGACCATTGCTGATTTGCGCAAGTGATATCCTCTCTTTCCATGGCCAGCACTACCTCTCGTTCTTCACCCGCAGCTGCGAAAGCGGTGGCAAAAACCACGCGCAAAGCGTTGTCGCCCACTGCGGCGAAAAAGGTGGCAACAAAAACTACCCAAGCGTCCGCCAAGAAACGTGCAGCCGCCCCCGAAAACTTTGACCTCATGTTTGAGATGGCAGCCGACACCTTTCGTGTCATGTCGGCGCCCATGCGTTTGAAGATCATCAACTCCTTGTGCAACGAAGAGAAAAACGTGGGCCAGCTGCTGGAAGAAATTGACACCACACAACCCAATATGTCGCAACACCTGAACACCTTGTTCAAAGCCAAAATTTTGGGACGTCGGCGCGAAGGGGTGCAAATTTATTACCGCATCATCAACGACCGTGTGGTGACCTTGTGCCGGGCGGTGTGTACCCAAATTGCGATTGACAGCGATTTGCCGCACTGAATACGCTGATGTAGTTTCGATAAAAAAGGCCCGCATGTGCGGGCCTTTTTGTTGGCGCGTTCAAGCGTCAAGGCTTCAAATACACAAAGCCTTCCTTAGCCTGCAAGCGGGCCACTTCGGCCACGCCTGACGGCACGATCTTGGCTTCCATCACCACCTTGCCGGGGTCGATGTTGCGTGAGGTCAAGGTGTTGTTGCAAACCTTGAACTGCACGCCTTTGCCTGCCAAGTCACCCACCAAGCCGCTGAATTCGCGGCCTTTCGAATCCTTGGCACCTTCGAGCAAAAAGTCGATGCCTGGGCCATGGGTGACCACGGTGATTTTGGCGCCGGGGTCTGCCGTGAGGTGGTTGCGTACATTGCCTAGCACGGCAGATGCAGACTCAATGCCCGTGTTGACGTGGTACACCACCTTGATGTCTTGCGCCCAAGACATGCTGCAGCTCAGTGCGAGCAATAGGTTGATGCCTAGGGTTTTGATGTGTTGAAGAATGGTCATGGTGTGTGCCTTAAAGCAAAGTGTCAGCCCAAATGTTTTGTGCCCAGTTCCAGGCGTACACGCCTTCCAACTCGTTAGGCGCGGTGGACACGCCGCCTGAGCCGGGCACGGTTTTGTAGGTCTTGTCTTTGGCATCGTACTGGTGAACCGATGCCACATGCACCACCAGCTTGTCGTTCACAAAGCTGTAGCAGGTGTTGCTCAAGAACGGTTCGGGATTGACCGGCATGTCCGAGAGCTGCACCACGATGGCCGCAGCAGTGACCTTGCCATGTGAGTTGGCCATATGACCTGACTTGGGCATCAGCGGTGCGATCATGATCGAGTCGCCAATCACATGAATGTCTTTGGCTTGTGTGGACTCAAAGGTTTGGTAGTGCACGCCGCACCAACGTGCATTGACGTTGGCCAAATTGGATTCCACCGCGATGCTGCCTGCGCGCATGGTGGGCAACACGTTGAGTACGTTGGCTTTGACGTCGTTTTGCACATCGAACTTCAAGGTGCTGGTTTTGGCGTCGACCGCCACCACCTTGTGTTGCGGCACGTATTCCAAGATGCCTTTGTAGTTGTCGGCCCAGAACTTCTTGAACAGCGGGCCTTTGGAGGTCACGTCTTGGTTGGCATCCAAGATCAGCACTTTGGACTTGGGCTTGTGTTGCTTGAAGTAGTGCGCCACTTGGCTGGCCCGCTCGTAAGGGCCGGGTGGGCAGCGGTAGGGCGCTTCTGGAATGCTGATGGCAAACACGCCGCCATCGGGCATGGCTTCGAGTTGCTTGCGCAAGTTCGCAGTTTCGGGGCCGGCTTTCCAGGCCTGCAAAATTTGGCCTGAAGTGTTGGCCTCTTTCAAACCTTCGATGCTGTTGAACATCAGGTCAATGCCGGGAGACATCACCAACTTGTCGTAGCGGATGCGGGGGCCACTGGCCAAGGTGACGGTCTTTTGGGCGGCATCGACACCTGTGACGTAGTCGCGCACCATCTGCACACCGTGCTTGCCAGACAGCTTGTCATAAGGCGTGGTGATGTCGGCCATGGTTTTGCTGCCGCCAATCACCAAGTTGGAAATAGGGCAGGACACAAAGGCCGATTGAGGCTCGATCAGCACCACATCAATTTGGTAGTTCGAGAGCATGCGCACATATTTGGCGGTGGTGGCACCGCCGTAGCCGCCACCGATCACCACCACACGGGCTTTGCTGGGAATGTTGCCTGTGTTGGCACAACCGACCATGCTGCCCAGGGCGCTGGCAGAACCGAGTGCCAAAGAGGCTTGAACAAAACTGCGACGTTTCATGACTGTCTCCTGGCGACTCAGCGCTTGGTGTTGGCGTAATAGTTGGCGATGGTGTTGACCTGTGCATCGGTCAACCCTTTGGCGATTTGGTGCATCACCGTGGCAGGGCGAGAGCCATCTTTGAAGGCTTTCATTTGCAACAGCATGTAGTCTTTGGGCATGCCTACCAAGGCAGGAATGGCAGAGCCTTCCACCGTGCGGCCCTCGGTGCCGTGGCAATTGGCACACATGGCGGCGGTGGCGCGCTGGTTCAACGTGTCAGCGCTTTGCTGCGCGTAGGCGCTTGATACGACGCCAGCCATCAACGACAGCACGCCGGCCAGCCTGAGAAAAGTTTTGGATTGTTTGGCCATGATGAACTCCGAAAAGTCGGGGATGTATAAATCAGTGAGGGGTAATGTAAGAACAAACCTCTCCTGGCATGATCCGGGTAAACACCCGGCGATATGCGCAGATGTATGACCAGTTTATGCGTTTTCAGAGGCTGCATCATTTGCGGCGAACGCTCAGGTGACGCGTCGATTTCACCCGCCACGGCCAAGACGGTGAGATTGGCATGATTTAGCCTATGCTTATATACCTACCATGCAAACGGGAGAAGTTCATCATGAAAACGGCAGCGATGCGTTGTTGGCGCGTGGGCTGGTATTCCTTGTGCGCCAAGGTGTTGTTGGGCGTTGCCGCGTTCGCACAAACCCCACCGCCCTTGATGCAAGCGCGCCAAGTCACGCCGCAGGTGTATTACGTGCAAGGTGTGTCGGAGATGGGCTCGTCGGCCAATCAAAACTTCATCTCGAATTCGGGGTTTGTGGTCACCCCCGCCGGTGTGGTGGTGGTGGATGCGTTGGGCTCACCCGCTTTGGCACAACGTTTGATGCAAGAGATTGCCAAAGTCACCCCCCAGCGTGTGCACACCGTCATCGTGACGCATTACCACGCCGATCACATTTATGGCTTGCAAGTGTTCAAAGACGCAGGCGCACGCGTGGTGGCGCATCAGGCCGCGCGGGAGTACCTGACCTCAGACACCGCACGTTTGCGCTTAGAGAGCTCGCGCCAAGAACTCTGGCCTTGGGTGGACGATAAAACCCGTCTGGTGCCAGCCGATCATTGGCTGTCGGGACCTGAAACCCTCACGATTGGTGGCGTGCGTTTTGACATTCAGCCCGTGGGCCCGTCGCACACGGCGGAAGACGTGGTGGTCTATGTGCCCCAAAAGAAAGTGCTGTTTGCGGGCGATTTGGTGTTTCGCAACCGCATACCCTTCGTGGGTTTGGCCGACAGCCGGCACTGGATTGACGCCATGCAGCAGTTGCTCACCTTCGATGCTCGCTGGGTCGTGCCAGGCCATGGCCCCATGTCCACCGATCCCAAGGGTGACATGACCTTGACCCGCGATTACTTGATTTACCTGCGCGAAAGCATGGGCCGTGCAGCCCGCGACATGACCTCCTTTGACGAGGCTTATCAAGCAACCGATTGGAAAAAATTCGAGACAATCCCCTTGTTCAAATCTGTCAATCGCATGAACGCCTACAACACCTATTTGCTCATGGAACGCGAAGCCCAGTGACACCTTTTATCGCACCTCGTCGTCGTCTTTTGCAAGGCATGCTGCTTGGGCTTGCAGGGGCGGGCTTGTGTGTGACGCAGGCGCACGCTGCGGATCATCCCTTGCCCAGCACCACATCGCTGCCTGAGGCATTGGCCAAAGCTTTGCAAAGCAAACAGCCCTTGGTGGTGATGGTGAGCTTGCAGGGATGCCCTTTTTGCAAAGTGGTGCGTGAAAGCTATTTGCGCCCCTTGTTCGAAGCCGGCTTGCCCGTGGTGCAGATCGACATGCGTGAGGCGCGCACCTTGGTGGATGCCGATGGCAGCACCGTGAGCCAAGATGCCTGGATCAAAAAGCGTGGCATCAAGTTGGCGCCCACGGTGCTGTTTTTAGGTGCGCAAGGGCGAGAAGTGGCAGACCGCCTCAAAGGCGCCTACTTGCCCGATTTTTATGGTGCGTACTTGGATGAGCAATTGACTGTGGCCCGCCGTGCGGTGCAGTCTTCCATATGAGCATGCGGCAGCCCTTCCATCCTCCAGGAGACGCATCATGAAAAAAAGTTGGCTCATTTGTGTGCTTCTTTGGGCTGGATGGGCTCAGGCGCATCCTCTGTTCAAAGACGCCGATCTGGCTTTGGGCGAAAAGCTGATCGCTGACAACCGATGTGAGGAATGCCACAAACGCCGGGTCGGCGGTGATGGCAGCGACATTTACAACCCCAAAGGGCGCATCCATACCGCAGGCGCTTTGCGTGGCATGGTGGAGTACTGCAACACCGAGCTCAATTTAGGCTTCTTCCCGGAAGACACCACTGCGGTGGCCGCGGCGTTGAACAAGCGACATTACAAATTCAAATGAATTTGTGCGTGGTTTGGGACACAGTTTGGGTGTAAACCCGGTATCTGAATTATTCGTAACTATTTATATTAGCGAATATTGATATACAAACGCCTTTCATGGAAGGACTGTCTGTGCACACATCCGATGGCATTCAATCAGGACGCATTCAAAAAGCGCCTGAAAATTTTCTAGACCGCGAAGGCATTCGCACGGTGACGGCGGAAAGCAAAAACGGGCGTCGCCATTTCATTCGCCAAGCCTTTGCTGCTGCCGCAGCAGGTGCAGCCGCGCCCATGGCGTTGGCGCAAGGCAATCCTGTGCCGACCGAAGGCGGCGACCCCAATATCCTGAACTTGCCAGAACACAGCACAGGCTTGGGCCAAGGTGTGGCGTCCAACGGCGGCTATGGCGTGCCTTCCCAGTTCGAGTCGAATGTGCAGCGCCGTCAAAGCCCGGGTTTGACGCAAACCACGCAGGCCTCGGTGTCGTTTGCGCCTTTGCAGTCTTTGTTTGGCATCGTCACGCCCAGCGGTTTGCATTTTGAGCGGCATCACCAGGGGTGGTGGGACATTGATCCATCGAAGCACCGCTTCATGATCAATGGTATGGTCAAAACACCCAAGGTGTTTACCATGGACGAGATCATGCGTTTGCCCTCGGTGTCGCGCTTTCATTTCATCGAGTGCGGCGCCAACACGGCGGTGGAGTGGGGCAATGTGGCCGTGCCCACGGTGCAGTACACCCACGGCATGATTTCGTGCAGCGAGTTCACGGGCGTGCCCCTCATCACTTTGCTTGAAATTGCTGGCGCTGATTTGAAGAATGGCAAATTCATCTTGGCCGAAGGCGGTGATGGTTCGTCCATGACCCGCACCATCCCCATGAGCTTGATCACCTCCGGTGAAGTGTTGGTGGCCTATGGCCAAAACGGCGAAATGCTGCGCCCGGAAAACGGCTATCCCCTGCGCTTGGTGGTGCCCGGTGTGCAAGGCGTGAGTTGGGTCAAGTACCTGCGCCGCGTCGAAGTGGGCGATATGCCTTATGCCGCCAAAGACGAGGCGGTGCATTACATGGACCTGATGCCCGATGGCCAGCACCGCCAGTACACCAATATCCAAGAATGCAAGAGCGTGGTGACCACCCCCTCGGGCGGCCAAGTGTTGCTGGACAAAGGCTTCTACAACATCACTGGTTTGGCCTGGTCGGGCCGCGGCAAGATTCAAAAAGTCGATGTGTCGGTGGACGGCGGCCGCAACTGGCGCACCGCACGTTTGGAAACACCGGTGCTGAGCAAAGCGCTGACGCGCTTCAACATCGATTGGGTGTGGGACGGCAAGCCCGCCATCATCCAAAGCCGCGCGACGGACGACACAGGCTTTGTGCAACCCACCTACAAACATTTGCGTGCAGCGCGTGGCACCCGTTCGATTTATCACAACAACGCCATCCAGTCGTGGTTGGTGCAAGAAAACGGGGAGGTCAAGAATGTCCAAGTTTCGTAAAGTTGCTTTGATACCTGCTTTGATCGCCGCGTTGTTCGTTGCGAGCGTGGCACACGCGCAAAGCACCACTTATCCCGGCGTGGGGCGCCCGGCCACCGCCAAAGAAATTGCAGCATGGGACATTGATGTACGCCCTGACTTCAAAGGCTTGCCTGCGGGTTCGGGCTCGGTGGAAAAAGGCCAAGACATTTGGGAAGCCAAGTGCGCCCAATGCCATGGCGTGTTTGGTGAGTCCAACGAAGTGTTCAGCCCCTTGGTGGGGGGCACCACCCAAGCGGACATCCAAACAGGCCATGTGGCCAACTTGAGGCGCTCGGATTTTCCAGGCCGCACCACCCTGATGAAAGTGGCCACGGTGTCCACCCTGTGGGACTACATCAACCGTGCCATGCCCTGGACCGCGCCGAAGTCGCTCAAGCCCGATGAGGTCTACGCTGTCACCGCCTATTTGCTGAGCTTGGCGGATGTGGTGCCTGACAACTTTGTGCTGTCAGACAAAAACATCGCCGAAGTGCAACAGCGCATGCCCAACCGCAACGGCATGAGCACTCAGCACACGCTGTGGCCTGGCAAAGAATTCAAAGGTGCAGCCAAACCTGATACCGCCAATGTGGCGTGCATGAAAGACTGCATTCCTGAGGCCAAAGTCGCGTCCATGCTGCCCGACTACGCACGCAATGCACACGGCAACTTGGCAGATCAAAACCGCTTGGTCGGTCAGCAGCATGGTGCTGATACGGCCAGCCCGGAGAACAAATCTACCCTCACTGCAGGCGCAGCCCCTGCGCCGGTCACGGCAGCCAAACCTGCCCCCAAGCCCGTTGACCCTGCCTTGGCTTTGTTGGGCAAACACAATTGCACCGCCTGCCACGCCCAAGACCGCAAGGTGGTGGGACCCAGTTTCAATGACATTGCCAAAAAATATGCGGGTAAAACCGATTACCTGCGGGCCAAGATCAAATCGGGAGGCTCGGGTGTGTGGGGGCCTATCCCGATGCCGCCGCAAACCGCCCCCGATGGGGACATTCAAACCATCGCCAACTGGCTGGCCGCCGGTGCGGCAAAATAAACCCAAAACCTTTTCAGGAGATGACCATGCAAACTACTCGTCGCGAGACCCTCAAACACAGCGCCGCTGTGGCAGGCCTGTTGGCCTCCACGGGCCTGTTTCCGCAGTACGCGCAAGCGTTTGAAAAAGCTGCTTTCGATGCCAAAACCATTGCCGAGGCTGTCAAAGCCATGGGCGGCGCGGCTCCCGTCGAAAGCAAGGACGTGACCATCACCGGCCCTGACATCGCAGAAAACGGCGCGGTCGTGCCACTGGGCGTGAGCACCAGCTTGGGCAACGTCAAGCGGCTGTTGTTGCTGGTCGAGAAGAACCCCTCGACCTTGGTCGCCATGTTCAACACCAGCCCTGAAGTTGACGCCAATTTTTCAACCCGCTCCAAGATGGGCCAGTCGTCCGACGTGTACGCCGTGGCGATCACCAACGACGGCAAAGCTTTCTTTGCGAAGAAAGAAGTCAAGGTCACCCTCGGTGGCTGCGGCGGTTAATCAATACTGAATTTAGGAGAACACCATGGCAGATCCAATGCGCATTCGCGCTCAAGCTTCCGGCGACAAAGCCACCGTTCGTGTGTTGATGAGTCACGAAATGGAATCTGGTCAACGTAAAGACGGCAACGGCAAAACCATTCCCGCCTGGCACATTCAAGACGTCACCGCCACGCTCAATGGCAAAACCGTGATGACCGCTGAATGGGGCCCTGCTGTGTCCAAGAACCCGTTCTTGCAGTTCACCATCAAAGGTGCCAAGGCTGGTGACAAAGTGGGCATCACCTGGAAAGACAACAAAGGCGACAGCCGTACCGACGAAGCCACGATTTCGTGAGCCCTCAGAACGCAGCGGAGACAGGCATGAAAAAAATACTCTTTGTTTTCGGGCTCATCGGCATTTGTGCTGCTGCGTTCGCCCAAAAATCGTCCACCGACAGCATCGCGGAATACCGTGCCATGCTGCAAGACGGCAATCCGGCTGAGTTGTTTGAAGCCAAAGGCGAAGATCTGTGGAAACAAAAACGCGGCCCTAAAAACGCATCGCTCGAACAATGCGACTTGGGCAAAGGCCCCGGCGTGGTCAAAGGCGCTTGGGTCGAATTGCCCCGCTACTTTGCTGACACCGCACGCGTGCAAGACCTGGAGTCGCGTTTGGTGACCTGCATGCAAACCTTGCAAGGCTTCAATGCCGACGAGATTGCCAAAACGCCCTTTGGTCAAGGCGAGCAAAGCAATGTGACTGCGCTGGCGACTTGGATTTCTGCTGAATCCAAAGGCATGAAGTTCAAGCTCTCGCAAAGCCACATCGAAGAACGCAAGATGTACGAAGTGGGCAAGCGCCTGTTCTTCATGCGCGGCGGCTCACACGACTTTGCGTGCGCCACCTGCCACTCGCAAGATGACAAACGCATTCGCTTGCAAGACTTACCCAACCTCACCAAGAACCCAGGGGCTGGCAATGGCTTTGGTGCCTGGCCTGCCTACCGCGTGTCCAACGGCCAGATGTGGGGCGCGCAACTGCGCATGAATGACTGCTACCGCCAGCAACGTTTTCCTTACCCCTTGTTTGGCAGCGAAGCCACCATCGCCTTGGGCGTGTACATGGGTGTGAACGGTTTAGGTGGCGAGGCCACGGCCCCCGCCATCAAGCGTTAATGCCGCCAAAGGACATGACCATGAAAAAAAATTACGCTTTGTGGACTGCGGCTGTATCCGCAGCTTTGCTCACCGCTTGTGCTGCGCCACTGCCTTCCAGTGCTGACCTCGACAAGCTCACACAAGACATCATTGGCCGCTCCTTCCGTGCCGAAGGCCAAGCCAAGCTCGACCGCGTCAGCCCTGACGAAGACAACTTGGCCTGCGCCGAGGCTGACCGCACCGGCGTGGCCTTGGACGCCAAAGTGGCCGAAGCGATTGAAGCGCGCAATATGAAAACCATCCAGCCACCGGCCGATGGCAAGTATTTGGGTGACTTCAAAGAAGGCGAAAAAATCGCCCAAAGTGGTGCCGGTAAAACCTGGACGGACAAAGAAGGCTCGGCCAACGGTGGCAATTGCTACAACTGCCACCAGATCAGCAAAGAAGAGTTGTCCTACGGCACCTTGGGCCCCAGCCTCTACAACTACGGCAAGCTGCGTGGTGTGAGCAACCCCAGCAGTGCGGAAGCCAAACCCATCGTCGAATACACCTGGGGCAAATTGCAAAATGCGCGTGCCTACAACGCATGCTCGAGCATGCCGCGTTTCGCGCACAAGGGCATCTTGAACGAGACCCAAATCAAACACCTGATGGCCTTGCTGCTCGACCCCGCATCGCCTGTCAACAAGTAACGCGGCCTGAACCCGCAGCGCATTCTGCGTCTGCGGGTTTTTTCCTTGAAATGAATAAGTGACCACTGATATGAACCTGACCAAACGTGAATTCATGCAAGTCTTGGGCGCTGGCAGCATGGCTGGCATGAACATGAACGCTTTTGCGCAAGCCGATGCGGGCCGCGCAGCAGAGGGCATGTACAGCATCCCGAAATTTGGTCAGGTGTCGTTCTTGCACATGACCGACTGCCATGCGCAACTCAACCCGATTTACTTTCGCGAGCCCAGCGTCAACTTAGGCATTGGCAGCATGAAGGGCAACCTGCCCCATCTGGTGGGCGAGCATCTGCTCAAAACCGCAGGCGTGCGCCCCGGTAGCGCCGAGGCCTATGGCATGAGCTACCTCAACTTTGAAACGGCAGCACGTCGTTTTGGCAAGGTGGGTGGCTTCGCGCATTTGGCGACCTTGGTCAAACGCCTCAAAGCCAGCCGCCCTGGCGCCTTGCTGCTTGATGGTGGCGACACCTGGCAGGGCTCGGCCACCTCGCTGTGGACCAACGGCCAAGACATGGTTGATGCCTGCAAACTGCTGGGTGTGGATGTGATGACCGGTCACTGGGAATTCACCTACGGCATGGAGCGCGTGCAAGAAATTGTCAACAAAGACTTTGCCGGCAAGGTCGACTTTGTGGCGCAGAACATCAAGACCCAGGACTTTGGTGACGAGGTGTTCAAACCCTATGTGATGCGTGAGATGAACGGCGTGCCCTGCGCCATCATTGGCCAGGCGTTTCCCTACACACCGATTGCCAACCCACGCTACATGGTGGCCGATTGGGCTTTTGGCATCCAGGACGAGAACATGCAAAAAATGGTCGACGACGCCCGCGCCAAAGGCGCACAGGTGGTGGTCGTGCTTAGCCACAACGGCATGGACGTGGACCTGAAAATGGCCAGCCGCGTCAGCGGCATCGACGCCATCCTCGGTGGCCACACCCACGACGGCATGCCCGTGGCCACCTTGGTCAACAACAAAGGTGGCAAAACCATCGTCACCAACGCCGGCAGCAACGGCAAGTTTTTGGGCGTGCTTGACTTCGAGGTGAAGAACAAACGCGTGACCGACTTCCGCTATAAGCTCTTGCCCATCTTTGCCAATATGTTGCCTGCCGATGCAGACATGGCGGCGCTCATCACCAAAATTCGCGCACCGTATGAGGCCAAACTCAGCGAGAAACTCGCCGTCACCGAAGGCACCTTGTATCGCCGTGGCAACTTCAACGGCACGGGCGATCAGTTGTTGCTCGACGCCTTGATGGATGTGCAAGGCGCTGACATCGCGTTCTCGCCAGGATTCCGCTGGGGCACCTCGCTCTTGCCCGGCCAAGCCATCACGCGTGAGTGGTTGATGGACATGACGGCCACCACCTACTCGTATGCCACCGTGACCGAGATGACGGGCGAGACCATCAAGACCGTGCTCGAAGACGTGTGCGACAACCTGTTCAACCCCGACCCCTACTACCAACAAGGCGGCGACATGGTGCGCGTCGGTGGCTTGGAATACGTGTGCCGCCCCACAGAACGCATGGGCCAGCGCATTGGTGAGATGCGTCTGAATGGCAAACTGATTGACGCCAACAAAAAATACAAAGTGGCCGGCTGGGCGCCTGTGGCTGAAGAAGCCAAGAGCCAAAACCTCAAGCCCGTGTGGGAGGTTGTGGAGCAATGGCTCAAGGCCAAGGGCGGCAAAGTCAAAGCACGCAAACCCAATGTGCCCAAGCTCGAAGGTGTGTTGCCTAACCCCGGCTATGCCGGGTGATGGTTGAACTTTTCATCACCGTGAGCGGTAACGCCTGAGCTCAACATCAGGGCTTGAACACATCGATGGGCATCAGTACGACAGGCACATGACCCCGGTTCTCCCAATAGTGTGAGACGCCATTGCCTGCTGGAACTATTTCACCGGCTGCATGAGGTATTTCTACGCCATTGCGTATTTCGATCACGTTGCCTTGCAGCACATATTCCAGTGTCGGTCGGTTGACATGCGTGTGTGCAGCCGTATGACCACCCGCCTCAATGGTGACAGCGCGTGCGCGCAGCTGACGACCGGCACCATCGGGGATCTCGCCTGCAAGGTCCATGCTCACCAATTCCTTGCTGGTGGCGTATTTGGTGTTGGTTGGGCCACTGGATTGTGCTGAGCCTGCGACGCAGGTGACGACCGCAAGCATCAGCAATGTGTACTTCACGCAAATTGTGGTTGATAGAACGTCCAGACGATTTTGAAAATGAGACATGCTGAGACCTCATGGGCGTGGCGTTATGGATGGGTGCGTCGCTATGCTAGCGCATCACATACTGCCATTTCCACCGATATAGCCCGCAGCCTAGTCCACCATAGCGAGGTGTTCGATATAGGGAATATGCCTAGACCTGATGCTTAGATCAATATCGACATCTTCATATGCATGGCACAAAATGAAAAAGCACGGATCTTGATCAATAACTTCTTATGCCACTGTTGGAGTGATAAAAACCATGAAAAATCAAAAGCAACACATGGGTGACATTGCTTCTTTGTGGCGATTTCCAGTCAAGTCCATGGGCGGGGAGAAGCTTCAAGAAGTTGATATCTCTGGCAATGGCATCGTGGGTGATCGGGCTTATGCTTTATTTGATGTGGCGACGGGTAAGGTCGTGAGCGCAAAGAGCAGTAAATTATTTCCAGATTTGCTGAAATGTCGTGCTGAGTTTGTCTCGCCTCCCACTCAGGGTGAAAAAAATCCTCCCGTCACCGTTGTACTGCCTCATGGTGATTCGGTACGAAGTGATGAGGTGAGTGCGAACGAAAAACTTTCCAAATTTTTTGGAAGAGACGTGAAACTGATTCAAACAGCACCTGAAGATTTCACCATCGATCAGTATCACCCTGACATCGCAGGGTTGGATCCGAGTGGTAATCGAAACACCATCGTTTCTCAAAAGCTAGGCGCTGCACTATTTAAGTCAGCAGGTCTCACTTCGCCTGTTGCGGCGGGTTCATTTTTAGATGTTTTTCCCGTGTCGGTCATCACCACATCCACTTTGCGCAGACTCAAAGCGCTTTCGCCCGCTAGCTCATTTGATGAGCAGAGATTTCGAATGAACGTTGTTGTAAAAACGCCTGATGAAGGGTTTATCGAAAATTCATGGGTCAGTCATGATCTTGCGATGGGGGCTGATGCGCACCTATCGGTCGCCATGCCTGACCCAAGATGCGTCATGACCACGCTGCCGCAGCCAGGGTTGCCCCAAGACTTAGAGGTTCTGCGAACCTTGGTGACTCACAATCGCATAGAGCTACCAGGCATGGGAAATTTTCCATGTGCAGGCGTATATGCTGTGGTTCATACGCCAGGTAAGGTGCGCGTTGAAGACGCTGTTTTCAGACATTGATACAGCTTACGCTTTAGATGTTTAAGTAATAAACAACCAAAAACTCAGTCGTTCCCTTTTGTCCTGTCTGGACTAAGAATCCATCCATCACATATGAGATGGATAACAAGGGAACGCACATGATTCAACGCCACCAATTTTTCAAAACCCTCTTCGCTGCAACCGCGCTGGCCGTGAGTGGTTTGGTTCTAGCGCAACCCGCACCTGTGACTTTGCTCAACGTGTCGTACGACCCGACCCGTGAGTTGTATGTCGAATTCAACCAAGCCTTCGCCAAGCACTGGAAAGCCAAGACGGGTCAAGAGGTGAGCATCAAAC
>Ga0228699_1000862_pt1 | contig 18804 bp, 16 predicted proteins | sample McNCre217_Aug_MG_FD_178016 | JGI IMG/M metagenome (GOLD analysis project Ga0228699, IMG submission 178016) | Freshwater microbial communities from McNutts Creek, Athens, Georgia, United States - 2-17_Aug_MG | ecosystem: Environmental > Aquatic > Freshwater > Creek | place: USA: Georgia... | reverse complement strand
CGACAACGCCTACGCCATCGGCGCCATCGACTTCACGGGCGACATGCCCGTCATCCTCGGGCCGGATGGCCCCAGCCTGGGCGGCTTCGTGTGCCCCGCCGTGGTGGTGGATGCCGAGCTGTGGAAGCTCGGCCAGCTGCGCCCGGGCGACACGGTGCGCTTCCACCGCCTCAGCCTGCAACAGGCCGAACAACGCAGCCAGCAGATCGAAGCCGCGCTGGCCGCCTTGGCTGCCAACGCCGATGCCGCCACGCTGCCCATGGCCCCGCAAGACGACGCCACGGCCTGCCCCAGCCCCATCGTGTTGAGCGACCCCGCCCGCGACGACGTGCCCGCCATGGTCATCCGTCAAGCTGGCGACCGCTACGTGCTGGTCGAGTTTGGCGAGCTGATGCTCGACATCGAGCTGCGCCTGCGCGTGCACGTGCTGATGACCGCGCTGCAGGCCCGCCAGGCCGCCGGCCACCTGCCTGGACTGATCGACCTCACGCCCGGCATCCGCTCGCTGCAGGTGCACTTCAACCCCGCCGAGCTGCCCCGCGCCGAGCTGCTGCGCATCCTGCAAGAAGAAGAGGCCCAGCTGCCCGCCGTGGACGACATGGCCGTGCCCAGCCGCGTGGTGCACCTGCCCCTGGCTTGGAACGACTCGCAGACCCGCCTGGCCATCGAGAAATACATGCAGTCGGTGCGGCCCGATGCGCCCTGGTGTCCCAGCAACATCGAGTTCATCCGCCGCATCAACGACCTGGGCAGCCCCGAGGCCGTGCAGCAGCTGTTCTTCGACACGCGCTACCTGGTGATGGGCCTGGGCGACGTCTACCTGGGCGCGCCCGTGGCCACACCTGTCGACCCACGCCAGCGCCTGGTCACCACCAAGTACAACCCCGCCCGCACCTGGACGCCCGAGAACGCCGTGGGCATTGGCGGCGCCTACCTGTGCGTCTACGGCATGGAAGGCCCTGGCGGCTACCAGTTCGTGGGCCGCACCGTGCAGATGTGGAACCGCTGGCGCCATGGCGAAGGCGCGGCGCCCGAGTTCACCCAGCCCTGGCTGCTGCGCTTCTTCGACCAGCTGCACTTCTACCCCGTCAGCGAAGACGAGCTGATGCGCCTGCGGCAAGACTTCCCGCTGGGCCGCGCCAGCCTGCGCATTGAAGAGACCACCTTCAGCCTGCGCGAGTACCGCGCCTTCCTGGCGCGCGAGGCCGACAGCATCGCCGCCTTCAAGGCCAAGCAGCAAGCCGCCTTCGAGGCCGAGCGCGAACGCTGGCGCGCCGCCGGCCAGGCCGAGTACGTGAGCGACGATGCCACCGCCAACGCCCCGCCGCCTGAAGACGACCTGCCCGAAGGCGCCCAGGCCGTGGCCAGTGCCGTGCAAGGCAGCGTGTGGCAGGTGATGGTGAAGGCAGGTGATGTGGTCGAGGCCGGCCAGACCCTGTTGGTGGTCGAGTCCATGAAGATGGAGTTCCCCATCACCGCACCGCGCGCAGGCACCGTGTGGCGCGTGTCTTGCAAAGCTGCTTCAGCGGTGCAGGCGGGCCAGACCGTGGCCGTCTTGCAGTGACCCCCAACAGGATCCCCACCGGTTCAACACCATGAGCACCATCCCGCCGTCCACCTCGCTGTCCACCCTGTCTTTCGACCTGCTGACCTTGGGCCAGGCCCTGCGCGATGGCGCCGTCACCCCCGTGGACGTGGTGACCGAGGCCTTGCGCCGCATCGCCGACGACCCGCACCACGCCTGGATCACCGTGTGCGACCGCGAGGCCTTGCTGCAACAGGCCGCGGCGCTGATGGCGGCCGGCCCCGAGGGCAAGCCGCTGTACGGCATCCCCTTTGCCATCAAGGACAACATCGACCTGGCCGGCGTGCCCACCACCGCCGGCTGCCCGGCCTATGCCTACACGCCCACCGCATCGGCCTTTGTGGTGCAGCGGCTGGTGGAGGCGGGTGCCATCCCGATCGGCAAGACCAACCTCGACCAGTTCGCCACGGGGCTCAACGGCACGCGCTCGCCGTATGGCGCCTGCGCCAACAGCTTCGATGCGGCCTTTGTGTCGGGCGGCAGCAGCTCGGGCTCGGCGGTGTCGGTGGCACTGGGCCAGGTGAGCTTCTCGCTGGGCACCGATACAGCCGGCTCAGGCCGCGTGCCCGCCTTCTTCAACCACCTGGTGGGGCTCAAGCCCACGCTGGGCCTGTTGAGCACGCGGGGCGTGGTGCCGGCCTGCCGCTCGCTGGACACGATCTCGGTCTTCGCGCTCACCGCCGACGATGCGCACCGCGTGTTCGCCGTGGCCGCCGCCTTCGATGCGCAAGACCCCTACGCCCGCCCTGCCGAGCCACATGGCGTGGACCTGGGCCAGGTGGCCGCACCACGCATCGGCATCCCGCGTGCCGACCAGATCGACTTCTGCGGCAGCGATGTGGACGCGCTGGCCTTCCAGCAGGCCGTGGCCCACGCGCGCAGCCTGGGCGCCGAGGTGACCGAGATCGACTTCGCGCCCTTCCTGGCCACGGCCAGGCTGCTGTACGAAGGGCCCTGGGTGGCCGAGCGCTACCAGGCCATCCGCAGCTTCATCGATGCGCAGCCCGAGGCCCTGTTCCCGGTGACCCGCGCGATCACGCTGGGCGGCGCCACGCCCCTGGCGGCCGATGCCTTCGCGGCGCAGTACCAGCTCAAGGCGCTGCAGCGCGAGGCCCAGCAGACCTGGGCCCGGGTGGACGCCCTGCTGATCCCCACCGCGCCGCACCACCCCACCATCGCGGCCATGCAGGCCGATCCCATCGGGCTCAACAGCCAGCTGGGCCTGTTCACCAACTTCATGAACCTGCTGGACTGTGCCGCTGTGGCCGTGCCCCACGCCTTCGTGGCGCGGCCAGGGGCGCGGCGCACCATGCCCCACGGCATCACGCTGTGTGCGCCGGCCCATCAGGACGTGCCGCTGCTGCACCTCGCGCGCCGCTGGCAGGCCGCCTTGCCAGGCGAAGCCGCAAGCTTGGGCACCACCGGCCAGCCTTTGCCTGCGGCCCAGCCGGTAACGCCGGCCGTGCCTTCGGGCCAGGTGCGCGTGGCCGTGTGCGGCGCCCACCTCGATGGCCAGCCGCTGAACTGGCAGCTCACGCAGCGCCAGGCCCGGCTCGTGTCACGCACCCACACGGCACCGCAGTACAAGTTGATCGCGCTCGATCCGGCCGGTGCGCCGGTGCTGCGCCCCGGCCTCATCCACGCGCCGGGCGAGGTGGGCGTTGGCGCCATCGAGGTCGAGGTGTGGGAGATGCCCAGCCGCCACTTCGGCAGCTTCGTGGCCGGCATCCCCGCGCCCTTGGGCATCGGCAAGACGGTGCTGGCCGATGGCAGCGTGGTGCCCGGCTTCATCTGCGAGCCCATTGGGCTGCAAGGCGCGACCGACATCTCCAGCTTCGGGGGCTGGCGGTCGTGGCTGAGAAGCCGTGCCGCATGAAGGTCAAGCTGAGCATGGGAATGCGGTGCCCCAACTCGGCCCAGCCGTGAAGCGGGTTGTTGGGTTGGTCCATGGGGGACGCGATCGTCCCGCAGACCAGCCCCTCAAAGGCGCTTGGGCACCGACTCACGCGTCATGTCGCCGGCCGCCATGGCCGCCGGCAGCTTCGGGTTGGTGGTGTGCCAGGTTTCCGGCTGGTGGTCGGCCGGGTTACCCCAGGCATTGAGTTGGCCCAGCGCATCGTACAAGCCCAAGTACTGGTGGTAATGGATGTTATCGACTTCCTTGCGAATGGGGCAACCCAGGGTGACCACCTGCAAACCCTCCGTGCAACTGGCATCGAGTGAACGCACGGCATTGCCAATTTGCAGCGCGCCCTTGCTGTGACCCACAAGCACCTTGAACTGCCCCGGCCGACGTTCCAGCAAGTCGTGCAGCACATCGGCCGAACCGGAGCCAAACCGGAACACCGGGGCGCCCCGCAAGTCCTCTGCATCCCTGGACGATCCGGCCAATTGACGCCCGATGCCCGCTGCCTGTGGCGCCACGGCCGCCAGCATCTTCTGCATATTGTGCTTGCTGGCCAGGATGTCGTGCATGCCATACGCGAACCAGCCCCCCAAGGCCTGCTGCATCAGGTCAGCCACGCCATAGCCCGGCACGATGGCCAGCACGGGCTGCTCCAAGGCCACTGACACATCCCAGGCCAGGGCGGCGCTGCCCAGTGCCGAACTGCCCACCCCGGTGATCGTGGCGATATGAACCCGACGCACTTCGTCGTAAGGCGAATCCAGAAACGTCTCGATGTTCTGGTAGCGGTGCACGCAAGGCTCGGCGCTGGCATCGATCCACAGCAGCGAACCTTCGGGGTCGGTCAGGGCGTCGAAGCTCACGATGCGCGATGGCAGCTTGGTTTCGCCCTGGCGGCTCAAGGCCTCGTCGCGCTCGGCCAGCCCCTGCTGCAACGTGGACACGTCGTAGAACAGTCGATCCAGCGACGTGTTGAACTGCCGGCAACTGCGCACTGCAGGCTCAACCAGCCAGCGTGGCATCTCGAACAGCGACAACCAGGTATCGGCGTGTTCCTGTGTGGGGACGGTCGCGGCCATGGGGCCTCCAAATTGGACTGAGTGGGTGGATCACATGAAGGCCGGGTGCACCCAGCAACGGCAGGGACTGCTTCCAGCTAGGGCGGTGAGCCAGGCACCCCCAGACGGCCCCGGCGTGGTCAGGCCTGACGATGATGTGGGGCGCTTGGGTCTGCACGCGGAACCCCAGTCACGAGCCCTCCTCGTGCAACTCGCCGAGCCCTGTGGTCCGATGCCACCGAGCCCACCGTGCACGGGGTCGACTTCAAGCACCTGTCCCCCTGCCAACGGTGCACGAGGCCGGGCTCGCGCTGGGTACCACCATCAAGACCATCGGCAGTCAGGATGCCTTCCGCGCGGTGGACGCCAACGCCCGAGCCATGACCGCCTACAACTGGGTGAAAGGCAAGACGCCTTGAAAGCGCTGCCGCTGGACGCAATGGGCTGGCATCAGATGCCATGGCAGCGTCAGCATGACGCGCCATGGCCCCGGTTGGTGAAGCCTGCTTCACGGCAGGCTCACCGGCACCTTATCGGTGTCCCGGGTGAGCGCATGCACATCAGCCCTTGACCTGGCCTGATGCTTGCCCCTTGCGACGAGCAACGAAGCCCAGAACGCCCAGCCCCATCAGGGCCATGGCGCTGGTGCTCGGCTCAGGCACGGCTTGCGAGAACGACTCCTGAACGTGCAGCACAGAGGCGTTGGCGTTCAGGGCATCCGCACTGCCCAGGATGGTGGTCTCGATGGAAAGACTGCGGAGGTTGGCAGGCAGACCCACGGTGTTGGAGAAAGCATTGACCACCGCCGACGTCCCCACCAGGTCATAGGCCTGCAACACGCTGCCCGGAGGCAAGACGGTGGTGTGGCTCATATCGCTGGCTGACAGCTTGACCAGGGCCTGGCCGGCATCGCCAATCACGGAGGGATCTGCATCCAGGTGGATGTCGGAGATGTACGTTCCGGGGTGATCCACCACGCTCACCGTGTAGGTGATCTTGGCGGTCTGCAAGCCCTGGCCGGGATTGGCATGCCAGCCAGAGACAAAGTCCAAGCCGTAGTTGGCCCCCACCGTCTCGCCCTGCACCTGAATGTCAGTGGCAGCGGGGAAACCGGATCCGGTGCTGATGTAGCCGAAGTTGCTGAACAACTTGTCTCCCGACAAGATGGTGCCCCCACCGTCGATCAGCGACGCCAGCGTCACCGAGGGGGTGACAGGCGCGGCCGATACCTGCCCGGCAAAGAACAGGCTTGCACAGGCCAGGGTGGCCAGCGTCCAGGCCGATTGGGTTGCTAGTTTCATCGAAGTCATGTTTTCTCCTGAGTGAGTGGCCACGCCATGGAGCCAGGATGGCTCCAACCGTGATGAGGCCAGCAGGCCACACGCTGCGTGCCAAAGGCCGCGCTCTTCATGTGTCCTGGACTCAGGCTATCTTTTGAAGATGAGGTGGTCTGTTCGCTAGACCACACAGCCACTCGGGCCCCAATCAGCATCGACCAGAGAGCGGGGCGCCTCGCGTTGAAGCGGTTCGACGCACCACCAGGGCCAGACGAGCCCGAACCACGATGTCGTGCAAGAGCGCCGGGCCAAACTGCCGGCCCTTGGTGTTGACGATGCGGTTGCCACCCAGCACACAGGACAGGCCGTTGGCCACGCCGGTGATGTGGCTGCGCAGTGGCGGCTCATGGGAGGTTGACCCGGCGATAGCTGGGGCTGCGGTCGGCTCGTGGCGGGCTCATCAGAAGCGGTGCAACACCCCAGCGTGCAGGCCCTGGATGCGCGGGCCATTCACATCGCCTGGCGTGAAATCGGGCGCCACCGCCGCCGAGCCCGCAGGCCTGAAGCCTGCCTGATCGGCGTTGGCGCTGGTGAACAAAGAAGCGCGTGGCGTCGTCGGTCGACAGCCCGTGCTCCAGCGTGAAGCGCACGGCCAGGCCACCGATGGTGGTGCCCTCACCCCAGCCCGTCTGGTCATCGGTGGTCTGGATGCGCACCAGCACCAGGGTCTGCGTGTTCAGGGTGGCCACCGACAGCTTGTGCGGGCGGATGGTGTGCACGTCCACCAGCCAGGTGTCGAGGGCGCGGATCGTTGCTTGGGAGGTCATGTGCAGCGGCATTCAAGGGGGAATGGCTGCGATGGGGGCCAAGACTGGACAGCCTGTCCAAGACCGCTTTAGACCGCGTCCATGCCTTTTAGGCATGACATGAATTTTCGACACCTCAGGTACTGAGTGACCGTCGCGGATGAGCAGAGTTTCACACGCGCGGCCGAACTGGGGGTGGATTTGTTCGAACGGGGTGCCCGGCCGCTGAAATTGACCGAGCCGGGGCGCTTCTTTTACGAGCACGCCGACCTCGCCCTGATGCGCGAGCTCATCGACCAGATCTACGTGGACATGGGCCTGCCCGCACGCTTTGGCACGACACCGGCTTGAGCGCTGAGGACCTTGCCGCTCACCACCGCGGCGCACACCCTGCGGGGCTCACGCCACCTCGTGCCCGGTGCTGGCCTGCCACACGCGGTACCAGTCTTCGGCCGAAAGGCGCAAGGACAAGGCTGCCCAGGCCTCTTGCAAGGCGGCCAAGCGGTGGCTGCCCGTGATCGGGATGGGGCGCGAGGGGTGGCGCAAGATCCAGGCATAGGCCACGGTGGCCACCGATACGCCATGGGCATCGGCCAGCGCTTGCAGCACGGCGCGCACCCTCAGCGCCTGGGCATCGGTGCCGGTGAACAAGCGCCCGCCCCCCAGGGGCGACCAGACCATCGGCTGCAGGCCGAGGTCGAGGCACTGGTCAAGCGTGCCATCGTTGAGCGCCGCCAGGTGCAGCGGCGACAGCTCGATCTGGTTGGTGACCAGCGGCAGGCGCCGGTGCAGCAGGTTGAACTGCGAAGGCAAGTGGTTGGACACACCAAAGTGCAGCACCTTGCCTTGGGCACGCAACTGCGCAAACACCTCGGCCAGCGCCAGCGGGTCCATCAGGGCATCGGGCCGGTGGATCAGCAGCAGGTCGATGTGGTCGGTGCGCAGCGCGCGCAGCGACTGCTCGACCGAGGTGCGCACGTGGATCAGCCCCGTGTCATACGACTTGATGGCATGCCCTGGCCGCTGGGGCGACACCAGCTTGATGCCGCACTTGGTGACGATCTGCATGCGCTCGCGCAGCGCCGGCTGCAAGGCCAGGGCTTCGCCAAACAGCGACTCGACCGTGTAGCCGCCGTAGATGTCGGCGTGGTCGAAGCTGGTGATGCCCAGGTCCAGGCACTGCGCGATCCAGCGCAGGCGCTGGGCGGCGTCCATGCGCCACTCGGCCATGCGCCAGGCACCGGCCACGATGGGAGACAGGCTCAAGTCACTGGGGCTCAGGGGCAAGGTGCTGGCAGGGCTCATGGTGGCAGACCGGTGACGGCAAGGGTGAGGCAAGGAGCTGGGGCCAGTATGCCCAAAGGCCCGCGCACCAGCCACGGCACGGGGCCATGCCCCCATCGGCCCCACTCGCACCATGTGCCCGGCCGATAGAATGCCCCGCATTCAACACACATGGATCACCATGGCGACCCGCACCCACGTCCACGCCTTCCGGGCCGATGCACTCGGCGACCTCGACGGCACCGCGCTGGCCGCTGCCATCCGCCGGCACGAGGTCGATGTGCGCGAGGTGGCCGAGGCCGCGATCGCACGGGCCGAGGCGGTGAACCCCACCCTCAACGCCCTGGCCTGGCCCACCTTCGCGCAGGCTCGCGCCTGGTCGGCACACCAGGCCACAGGCGGGCGCCTGTCGCACGGGGCCTTTGCCGGTGTGCCCACGCTGATCAAAGACACCGTGGACCTGGCCGGCCACCCTACGCAACTGGGCTCTCGCATCTTCCGCGCGGCACCGGCCCGCAGCGATGACCCCTTTGTGCGACAGATGCTGGCCCTGGGCTTCAACGTGATCGGCAAGTCGCGGCTGCCCGAGTTCGGCTTCAACGGCACCACCGAGTACCAAGATGGCTCGGCCACCGCCAACCCATGGCACACGGCCTACTCGGCCGGGGGCTCGTCAGGCGGATCGGCCGCGATGGTGGCCGCTGGCGTGGTGCCCCTGGCGCACGGCAACGACGGCGGCGGCTCCATCCGCATCCCGGCCGCGGCCTGCGGCCTGGTCGGCCTGAAGGTGTCGCGCAACCGGCTGGTGAATGCCCAGCTGTCGCGCAGCCTGCCGCTCAACCTGATCACCGAAGGCGTGCTGAGCCGGTCGGTGCGCGACACGGCCCACTTCCTCGCCGCCGCAGAGCAGGTGCACCACCACCGCGCCCTGCCTGCCGTGGGCCTGGTGGCCGGCCCTTGGGCACGGCGTCAGCGCATCGGCTTGTGGTTGAACCCACCGGGCGAGGTCGCGGTCGATGACGACACGCGCGACGCCGTGATGCGCGCAGCGCACCTGTTAGCCCAGGCCGGCCACACCATCGAGCCCATCGACGCCCACCTCACGCAGGCGCACATCGATGGCTTCTTGCTGTACTGGGGCATGCTGGCCTTCAGCGTGGGCCGCTTTGGCCGGCTGCTGTTTGCGGGCACTCACTGGGACCTGGGCCAATACGAAGGCCTGAGCCAAGCGCTGATGCAGCGCTTTGGCCGCCGCTGGCACCAGCTGCCTGCGGCCGCCCTGGCCCTCTACCAGTTCGCGCAACTCAATGCGCGCTGCTTTGCCCCCTTCGATGCCGTGCTCAGCCCGGTCACCACCCATGCCAGCCCGCCCCTGGGACACCTCCACCCCGGGCTGCCGCCCGAGGTGCTGATCCCGCGCCTGGTGGGCTACGTGGGCTTCACCCCGTTGCAAAACGTGCTGGGTACCCCGGCGATCTCGGTGCCCATGGGGCTCACGCGCACCGACCCGCGCCCCATTGGCGTGCAACTGGCCGCCCAAGCCGGGCGCGAGGCCACGCTGCTGTCGCTGGCCTACGAGCTGGAAGCGCAGGCACCGCTGCGGCGCCTGGGCCTCAAGCCAGCGGCCCCTCTGGGTCGCTGACGGGCGGCGCGGCCTGGGCCGCAGGCTGGGCGCGCTCGCTCGCGATCTGCGCCTGGAACTGACGGCGGCCCTCCTTGGCCAAGGCGATCAGCGTGTCACGGTTGTCGCGGTGGGGGTGCAAGGCCTGCGTGAGCTGGATGTTGGCCGCCCTGAAGCGCAGGCGGGCGCGCTCGGCCGCTTCGGCCGAGACACCCAGGCTTTGCAGCACCGCGCTGCCCGTCTGCAGCGAGGCGTCGAACACCTCGCGCTCGATCATCGTCACCCCGCGGTCCATCAGCTGGTGGTAGTGGCCCACGTTGCGCGCCCGCGCCGCGATCTTCAGCTGCGGAAAGTGCGCCCGCACGGCATCGATGATGTCCAGCGAGGTCTGCACGTCGTCCACCGCCACCACGATCACCGAGGCCGTGGCGGCACCAGCGGTCTTGAGCAAGTCCAGCCGCGTGGCATCGCCGTAGAACACCTCCGAGCCGAAGTCGCGCGCGTTGTCCACGGTGTCGGGGTCGTGGTCCAGCACCACGGTGCGCACGTCTTGCGTGGCCAGCAAGCGCGCCACGATCTGCCCGTAGCGGCCAAAGCCGCAGATGATCACGTGCGGGGTCTGCTGCCCAAACTCAGGCGCATGCGCCGGCACGCGCTGGGGCGGCTCGTGTGCGGTCAGCCAGCGCTCCAGCGCCATCAGCATCAGTGGCGACAGCAGCATCGACACGGCCACCGCCCCGGTCAACAAGGCGCCCACATCACGCGGCAACACCGTGGGGCCGGCGGCCTGGAAGACCACGAAGGCGAACTCGCCGCCCTGGGCCAGCATGAGCGTGACCGTGTGGCGCTGGCGGGCATCGCCCTCCACGCGCTGCATCACGGTCGCGATCACCAGCGCCTTGAGCGCCATGAAGCCAAGGATGAGGCCCAGCAAGGTCAGCGGCTGCTGCACCAGGCTGGCCACGTCGATGCCCATGCCCACGGCGATGAAGAACAGGCCCATCAAGAGGCCTTTGAAGGGCTCGATGTCGGTTTCGAGCTCGCGGCGGTACTCGCTGTCGGCCAACAGCACGCCACCCAGGAAGGCACCGAGCGCCATCGACAGGCCCAGGGCCTGCATGGCCACGGCCAGCGCGGCCACCAGCAGCAGCGAGGTGGCGGTGAAGATCTCGCTGGTGCGGCTGGCCGCGATCCAGCGCAACAGCGGGCGCAGCAGCCAGCGCCCGGCCAGCACCACGGCCGCGATGGCCAGCACGGCCCGGCCCACGCCCAGCGCGGCCTGCGTCCAGTCCATGGCATGGCCAGGGGCACCTTGGGCGGCCAGCAGCGGCAGCAAAGCCAGGATGGGAATGGCCGCCAGATCTTGGAACAGCAGCACGGCAAAGCCGGTCTGGCCGGCCGGCGTGTGCAACTGGTGGCGCTCGGCCAGAACCTGCAGCGCGATCGCGGTAGACGACAGCGACAGCCCGATGGCGCCGATCCAGGCCGTGGTCGACGACCAGCCCAGCGCCAGCCCGCACAGCCACAGCACCGCCGAGCAGCCCAGCATCTGGGCGGCCCCCTGGCCAAAGATGGGCAGGCGCAAGCGCCACAGGCGGCTGGGCTCCAGCTCCAGCCCCACCAAGAAGAGCATCAGCACCACACCGAACTCGGCGAAGTGCAGGATGGCCTCGACGTTGGCGATCAGGCCCAGGCCCCCGGGTCCGATCAACAGCCCGGCCACCAGGTAGCCGATGATGGAGCCGAGCCCGAGCGCGCGCGACAGCGGCACCACCACCACGGCGGCGGTGAGGAAGGTCAAGGCATGGAGCAGCCAGGTGGGAACATGTGCCATGGGGTCACCCTCGGTTGAGCGGCTCAGCCTTCATCCAGCAGCCCTTGCTGCTTGAGCTCGGCAAACTTGGCCGCCATCGTGGGGTTGCCGCGCGTGAGCTTTTTGATGGTGACGTCTTGCGCCTTGTCGTTGGCCAGGCGCAGGTTGCGGTCGGCGCCCAGCAGCGCGTCCTTGGTTTTTTGCAGGTGATCGATCGATTTGTCGATCTCATCGATCGCCGTCTGGAAGCGCCGCGAGGCCAGGTCGTAGTTCTTGGCGAACGCGCCCTTGAAGCCTTCAAGCTGTTCTTCAAAGTGGGTGATGTCGATGTTCTGCGCCTTCACCAGTGCCAGCTCGGCCTTGTACTGAACGGCGTTCATGGCCGCATTGCGCAGCAGCGTGATGATGGGGATGAAGAACTGCGGCCGCACCACGTACATCTTCGGGTAGCGGTGGAACACGTCGACGATGCCGGTGTTGTAGAGCTCGCTGTCGGGCTCCAGCAGCGACACCAGCACGGCGTATTCGCAGCCCTTCTCTTGGCGGTCGCGATCGAGCTCCTTGAGGAAATCTTCGTTGCGGCCTTTGGTGGCGGTGCGATCGCTCTCGTTTTTCATCTCGAACATGATCGAGACGATCTCGGTGCCGGCCTCGTCCACGTCGCGGAAGATGTAGTCGCCCTTGCTGCCGGTGCGCGCGTCGTTGTCCTTCTCGAAGTAGGCGCGCGGGAAGGCCGTGGCGCGGATGCGGTTGAACTCGACCTCGCAGTGCTGCTCCAGGGTCTCGCCCACCATCTTGGTGGACAGGCGCGCCTTCATGTCGCGCAGGCGCTCGATGGCGTCGTCGCGGTCCTTGATCTGCGTCTCGTACTTGTCTTTGAGCGATTGCTCGGCGAGCTGTTTTTCGAGCGCCGCGCGCTGCAGGCCACTCTGGAGCGCGTCGCGCTCTTTCTCGACCACGCTGACGGCCCGCGACACCGCCAGCGTCTGCGCCATCTCGTTGGCCGCGATCTGTGCCTTCAGCGTCTGCAGCTCGGCGTCTTTGGCCGCGTTGGCCTGCTGCAAGGCGCTCATCAGCTTGGCCTCGGCCAGGCGGGCGGCCGCTTCGCTCTCGTGCCGGGCCTGGGCCAGGCGGCTGGCCAGCTCGTCACGCTCTTTCTCGACCTGGCTCAGGGCCTCGGTGACGGCGAGCTTGCGCGCCACCTCGCCGGCATCGAGCTTGGCCTTGAGGCCGAGGATCTCGGCATCTTTGGTGGCGGCGGCCTGCTGCAGCTCTTGCGCCACCTGGGCGCGCACCAGGGCCACGGCGTTGGCCTTGTCGCGCTCGGCCAGGGCCAGGCGCTCGTGCAGCTGCGCATCGAAATCGGCGTCGCGCACCTGCTTGAGGATGTCGGCATAGCCGGCCTCGTCGATCTTGAAGGCTTTGCTGCAGTGGGGGCAGATGATGTCGTGCATGGGGCGAAGGAGCGGACTTGTCGGTGCGTGTCAGGGGCGGTGCGCAGGCTCATCCACGGCACACCGCCCAAGCCGCCGACTATATCGGCCCTGCACGTCACCCAAGCCCGCGCGGGCTCAGCCGCCATCGCCCGTGTCGCGCGCCTCCGCAACCAGTTCGGCCTCGCGAAGCAGCAAGGCCCGCTTGCGCTCAACGCCCCATCGGTAGCCCGACAGCGCGCCATCGTTGCGCACCACCCGGTGGCAGGGGATGGCCACCGCCAGCGGGTTGGCTGCGCAGGCACCGGCCACGGCCCTCGCGGCGCTGGGCGCCCCGATGCGCATGGCCAGCTCGGCGTAGCTGACGGTGGCGCCGGCCGGCACCGCACGCAGCGCCTGCCACACCCGCTGCTGGAAGGCCGTGCCCTGCACATCCAGCGGCAGGTGCAGGCCCAGCTGGGGCGCCTCGACCAGGCCCACCACCTGGGCCACGGTGTGCTCGAAGGTGGCATCGCCGCCCAACAGCTCGGCGCGCGGGAAGCGGTCTTGCAGGTCGCGCACCAAGGCACCGGGCTCGTCGCCCAGCAAGATGGCGCACAGCCCACGCTCGGTGGCGGCCACCAAGATGGCACCCAGCGAGCACTGGCCCACGGCAAAGCGGATCACGGCCTGGCGCCCGCCCAAGCGGTAGTCGCCAGGGTGCATGCCCAGCACCCCTTCGGCCTCGGCATAGAAGCGCCCGGCCGAGCCATACCCCGCCTCGTGCAGCGCCGCCGTCACCGAGGTGCTGCCGGGCAGGTGCGCGCGCAAGCGCTGGGCCCGGTGGGCCGAGGCGTAGGCCTTGGGCGACAGCCCGGTGATGGCCTTGAACACCCGCTGCAGGTGGTGGGGGCTGAGCTGCGCCAAAGCGGCCAGCTCGGCCAGTGTGGGCGGCTGCTCGGCCTGCTCGATGTGGCGGCACAGGCGTGCGATCAGCTGGGCGTGCTGCGCGCTGGGCACTGGCGGTGCGGCATCGGGGCCGCTGGCGGGGGCGTGGCTCAAGGGGGGACCGGTGGCGGCGAGGTTGAGGGTGGAGCGAGTTCAGCCTGCAATCTAACGCCACCCAGGCAGGCGGGCACCTCGCTTCTTGCGATCGCAGCCCTGCGAGCGCAACGTGCGCCACGCCATCCCCCTCAGTGGCTGAGCGCCCAAGAAGCCCACGTCAGGCATCTGGCATCAGGATCTGGCGCATCCACGCTTGCGACAGGTCCAGCCATTCCTGGTAATGGGCCATGGCGCAGTGGTCGTCATGGGGATAGAGCTTGAGCGTGGCGTTCACGGCGCCTGCAGCCAGGTCGACGGAATCCTGGGTGCTCAGCAGGGTGTCGCGGTCGCCATTGATCACCAGCAAGGGCACCTGGATCTGCCCATAGCGGTGCCGCAGCGACAGGGCCTTGAGCTTCAAGCCCAGGCCCATCAGCGTGGTGGCACCGGTGGTGGTGCGCAGGGCCTGGATGATGATGTCGGGGATGCCGATCGTGCTGTGCGGCATGAACGAGCGGTGCGTGGGCGCACCACAGGCCACCACGCAGCGCAGGTACGGGCTGCTGGCCGCCATGCGGGCCGCCCAATGCCCACCGAAGCTCACGCCCACAAAGCCCAAACGGTGTGGGTCGATGTGGGGGTGGCCACGCAGGTGGGCGATCACGTCGCGGTACACCCCCTCAGAGGCCAGCGACATGGGCTGGCGGTAGGCATAGGTGCCGGGCATCTCCATCACGAACACGGCCATGCCCGAGTCGTGGTACTTCAACAGCGGGATCGCCAGCTCCTGAACGGTGCCTTCCAGGCCGTTGGTGATGATGGCCAGCGGATGCCGCCCGCTGCCGTGGGGGGTGACCAGGTAGCCCTCGACCACGTCGCCCGCCACCTCGATGCGCTCGCGCTCGATCTGCAGGCCCAGCAGCGGCCCCACCACCTCCGTCAGCGCATGAAAGAGCGACCGCGACCGCGCGTAAGCCGCCATGCGGGCCTCAGAGCCGCCCGGGAAGGCCCCGACCTGGTGGTACGTGACCGCCTTGACCACGCAACGCAAGGCCACCACGGCCGCGCGGGTCTCGGGCGATGCGGCCGGCTCGGCGGCCAGCGCGCGCTGGGCATCGGCCTCGCTCATGCTCATCAGCGTGGCCACGCGCTGGCCCAGCGGCGCCAAGGCCTCACGCAAGGCGTTCAAGTTCAAGCCGGTGGCCGCTGATGGGTCCACGAAGCGGGGAGAGGCCGCCGCGATCGCCTCGATGTGCGCCTGGGCCAGGGCGTGCCAATGCCCGCACCAGGCATCGTCCTTGAACGAGCGCACGCTCTGGAGCTGCGCCGCAAAGGCCTGCCGATCCAACCCGCCCATCGACGCATAGCGCAGCACGAACAGCGCGGGCAAGAAAAAGCCTGCCCCCAGCCAACGGGTGGCGAGCTCCGTGGTCCGGGTGAGCATGCAGGCGGTGATGAACACCCGCCGCAGGGCGTCCTTGAGATGGGGCATGGCGGTGCTTCCTACGGGGCCATTGGCATGGGGTGGGTGGCGTGTCGGTCTGCGCACGCTATTGAACACGCGTTCAACAACCGATTATGCGTACACTGTTGACACCGTGTCAAACAGCAAACGAAGGTGGGAAATGAAGCGCACCCCTCATGAGCCGCACGAGGCCCCCGGGCCGCGGCTGGAGCCCGATGCGCGTCGCGCCCATTTGCTGGCCGTGGGCGTGTCGGTGTTTGGCACCAAGGCGTACGACGACGTGCAGATCGACCAGATCGCCCAGCAAGCTGGCGTTTCCAGGGGCCTGCTGTACCACTACTTCCCCAACAAGCGGGCGTTTTTCGCGGCCATCGTTCAGCTGGGCTACGACGAAATCCTGGCGGCCACCCAACCTGATCCGGCCCTGCCGCCCGAGGCGCAACTGCACGCGGGCCTGCAGGCCTATGTGGGCTATGTCGTCGGGCACCCCCACATGTACCGGGCCATCTTCCGCAGCGCAGCCAGCCTGGAGCCCAGCATCCAAGCCGTGGTCAACCGCAACCTGGAGCTGCAAGCCCAGCGCATCCTCAGCGCACAAGGGATCCCGCTGGTGCCCCACAGCCCCACCCATGTGGCCGCGCGGTCGTGGCTGGCCTTCCTGATCCAGGCCGTGCTGGATTGGCTGGATCAGGGCGCCACCGCCAGCCGCGACGACCTGATCAAGGTGTGCGTGGGCGCGCTCGACGGCGCGATGCGTGCGGCCCAGACGCTGCCCTGCCGGGCCTGACTGGGTCTGACCGCCCCGGCATCCCGCAGCAGGGTCACACCACCCACAGCACCTCGACGGGGGCGCGGCTCGGTGCGCCCTGCAGCGACACCTCGTCGCCCTCGCCTTTGCCCATCAAGGCCTTGCACAGCGGGGCCTCGCTGCTGATGACCTGAACGACCTCCCCCTCGCACAGCAGCTTCATGCTGCCGCCGGGCGGGCCGAGGAAGAGGTGTTGCCGCACGCCATCCGGGTCGGCGAGGCACACCAGCGCGCCGAGCTGGATGCCCAAGCTGGCGTCGAAAGGGCGCGGGCGAAACTGGCGCCAAGCGGCCATCGCCTCGCGGATGGCTTGCGCACGACGCGCCTGGCCGGTGGCCAGGTAAGCGGCCTCCAGCCCCAGCGTGTCGTACTTGTTCTCGGCGATGTTTTCTTCGTGTGTGGCCGTCTCGTGGGCCACCCGCGCGGCCTGCTCGGTTTGCTGCAGGTCTTCAGCGAGCCGCGCCAGCACCTGCTGCTGCAGCGAAAACTTGTCCATGTGGCGGGTCCTGTCTTGACGCCACTGGCTGGCGACGCGCGAGATCATCCACCACAACGCCCCGTTCACGGCAGGCCCTGCGGTTTTGCTGCCTTGCAAATAGTTCAACACGCGCGGGGCATTCCTGCTACAGTCCGCCGCATCCGCTGCAGTTTCGCTTTCCTGCGCAGCGTTTGTCGATTCGCGCGCACGCCATGTCGCGCCCTCGCTGACCCGGACAAGCCCTTGTCCCTTGATCAGCACGTCCAGGCAAGCATCGTCTGGTTCCACGCCTCCCCACACGGTCCCTTGCTGTTGACCGTTGCTGCCGAGGCCAGAACTTTCCCGCTCCCCATCAGGCAACACGTTGGCCCCAGCTGGCTGCGTGCCGCGCCTGCGTGCTTTGCGTGCGCCCATGGCGCACCCCGTTTTTCCTTGATCTCTTCCTCACACCACATCCATCAGGTGGGCCGCTTCGTGCTGTCCCCCATCACCCGCCAGAACGCAGACGGCCAGTTCGTCGCTTCGCTCTCCATCCGCAGTGGCCAAGGCTCGGGCACGCACGACCGCGTGTACCGCTTTGTCCCCTTGTTTGACTCGCCCCAAGCCGCAGCGCTGTACGCGATCGACCAAGGCCAAGCCTTCATCCGGCAGCCCAACTTGCCCGCTTGAGACATCCGGAAGATGCCTCACAAGCCCCCCACCGGCCGTGGTCGCCACAGCCGCTGAGGGGCTGTGTGCATGTCCGTGCCATCATCTGCCCACCACCAACCGAAAGCACGCAACATGGCCAAGCCCAACTACCAGTTCGAAAAGCGCCAACGCGAGCAGCAAAAGAAGCAGCGCAAGCAAGAGAAGGCGCAGCGCAAAGCCCATGCCGCGCCGGCCGAAGCGCATCCGCACGAAGCAGCCCCCACGCCTGTGGAGCCTGCGGCGGAGTGAGGGCGGGGCGCGTGCTCAAGCCGGGTGGCGCACTCGCTTGACCTTGCCAGTCACAACGGGGGCGCCCAGGTCGCCCTGGGCGCCGATCATCGGCGGCGAGATCTTCACGCCTTTCAGTCGCAGCCAGGGACACCACCGGGGCAGCACCGACCTTGCTGCAACGTGCTCGTGGCCTCCCAACCGCTGAGCGCTGGGCGTCGGCCCGCATCGAAAGCAACCACACCACGCTGGCTGACCACGTCGCGGCCAACATTGCACTGTCGAACGGCAGCTCTGCAGCGGTTGCCGCCAGTGACGTCGCCACCATGAATGCATGCGCTAGGCCACACCGCAGTCAACCACTGGACTGTGGGATCGGCCTTCTTCAAAATGCGACCGAGCTGCCAGACACGACGGTCGTCGCAAGGCGAAAGCCTTGAATACCCTCTGGATCGCCCCGCCCCGACAACTCCGGGATCCGCCAACGAGATGGGTCCCGTTGCAGCCGGCCGGCACAACAGGTGGCTCAATACAACCGCCCCTGTCCGACTCAAACGTCGTGAAGATAGCCACTGACGGCGCGCAGCAATTCCGTCTTCAGTAGCGTCTTGTCCAAGCCGGCGCCCAAGGTCATCAGGCTCTGCGTGACCCAACCGTACACGATGGCGTGAACCATGCGTGAGGCTTGATCGAGCCGCTCTTCGCTCAAAGGGTCACAGGCAGACGCCAGGGCCTGCCGCCACATGGCCACGTACTGGTCGTAGTGTTTGCGGTAGGCATCTGGGTTCGATACGCGGCGCTCCAGCAGAAAAAGGGCCACCCACTTGTCGGCGTCCCCCATCAGCAACTCAACCTGGTCGTTGACGATGGCCTGCACCATGTCCGTCAACGGCTTGCCACGGTAGCGTTCCATGCTGGCCTGCATGGCTTGGGCCTGTTGCTTGACGCACATGTGGATGGTCAATGCCGCCAGGGCTTCCTTGTTGGCCACGTATTCGTAAAACGTTCCGATGCCCACACCCGCCACGGCGGCCACCTCGCGCACCGTGACGCGCTCGTAGCCTCGCGCCAACAAAACCCGAACAAAGGCATCTTGCAAAGCCTCGGAACTGAATCTGGCCCGTGACTGCTGCGGCTTGCGGCGGGTCACCGCAGAAAGCCGAACACCTTGCGGGGCGCTTTTTCCTAGAATTTTGGTCACGGCGTCTGATGCTCGTCAACAGCTGTGGACGGGACAGTCTCGCATGGATGCCCACCAACCTTCCACCCCAAATAAGCGCGTATGCCGATCAAGCCATTTCCATCCGACTGGATGACCGACGAGCACCA
>Ga0228699_1000861_pt1 | contig 18815 bp, 11 predicted proteins | sample McNCre217_Aug_MG_FD_178016 | JGI IMG/M metagenome (GOLD analysis project Ga0228699, IMG submission 178016) | Freshwater microbial communities from McNutts Creek, Athens, Georgia, United States - 2-17_Aug_MG | ecosystem: Environmental > Aquatic > Freshwater > Creek | place: USA: Georgia... | reverse complement strand
ACAAAGAATGACTCCCGTATTTCTGGGTATTCCGCCATCTCCTACGTCGTGTCTCAGGTTCAGACCGCATTCACAGCACTGAAAGATCAAACCAACTTCAGTTCATTGGCGGCCAACAACTCAAATCCCACTGCATTCTCTGTGACCACGGGGGCCTATGCGACCGAAGGTTCGCATGATGTTGAGGTGTTGCAGGTCGCGAAAAATCAGCGCAGCGCAAGCGCTGGCGTGGCTTCGGCTACTGCCTCACTCAATGGCGGTCAAGCCATGAATTTCAAATTTACTGTTCAAGGTCAGGCTCAAACCACGATTGCATTGGATGCCGGCAAAGATACGCCGCAAGATTTGGTTTCCGCGATTAACAATGCCAAAACGGGCGTGACTGCCAAGTTGGTGAACACAGGTGATGGCTCTGGTACGCCTTATCAAATTGTGTTGTCTGGCCCTATGGGGTCAGCTGGTGCTTTCACGCTCGATGGCGTGAGTGATGCATCAGGTGTTGGTTCTACGCCTAGCTTGTCATTTCCTAGTAATAACGCCAACAACCAAATAGCATCGGATGCCAAAATTAAAGTCGATGGTGTGTCCTACACCCGAACCACAAACAGCATCAACGATGTGGTTCTGGGGCTCACCTTTAATCTCAAAACCACCACATCCTCAGCAGCATCTCTGGATTTAACGCGTGACACCACCACCATCAAAGACAAACTGACAACATTGGTTCAGTCATATAACGATGCGGTCAGCATGTTGAACGTGGTGTCGGACCCCAAATCAACCGTGGACACTTATGGCGCCACTTTGGTGGGGGACTCTACGGTGCGTATGGTCAGGCAGCAGTTGCGTGCCATGTTCACCAGCGTCTCAAGCACGCCAGGTTCTGCGGTCGGTAGTTTGTGGCAAGTTGGTTTCAGCATTGACGAGAAAGGGACAATGTCGCTGGACAGCACCAAGCTTGACACCGCATTGACAAATAATTTTTCTGATGTTGTCAAAACCTTCACTGGCAACCAAAACAACGTCAGTGCCTATACAGTGGCACCAGCTGGCATCGCTGGTGATGCGGTGAAAAGCTTGACCAAAATGCTAAGTGCCACAGGCATTTTGCAAACGCAAAGCACCAACGCTGAGACACAAAACACCAAATACAAAAACGACCTCACCAAGCTAGGTCTGCGTATGGATAGTTTGTTGGCGCGTTACCAAAAACAATTCACTTCAATGAATAGTTTGGTCGGTAGCATCAATAGCCAAAAAACCAGCCTTAAATCTACCTTCGACGGCATGATGGCCTCGCTGACGGGTAAATCGGGTTAATTTAAAAAACTTGAATTTCGCATTCAAGTTTTTCTGCTTCGTGCCGATATAAGAAGACCCCTTTTGAAAGGGCATACGCCATTTGGGCTATGTCATGTGGGTGAAAGGCTGGAGCTATGGTTTCCGATATTCAATCTAAATGGTCACCTCAGGTTGTACCTAAGGTGGATATTGCTTTGCCCAAAGCAAGCAGTGCGCCTGCAGTCGGCGGTGTGCAGGTCGGTGTCGCTGTGGCTGATTTGCCAAAAAAAGAACTGACATTGCAAGTGCCTAAGGCACAGATTCAGTACGACGCAGAGACAGCGCACAAGAATCTGGAAGACGCCCTTCAAAAACTCAATGAAATGCTCAAAGACAGTGGTCGCACTCTGAGCTTCAGCATGGATGTCAAGTTGGGACGCCCCATTGTGTTTGTCAAAAACATGGCCAACGGCGATGTCATTCGTCAAATCCCTAATGAAGTTGTGGTGCGCATTGCGCATGGCATTGAGGATTTCAAAGGTGTGTTGCACAACGCAACCAGCTAACTGAGATGTTTCGCCAGATTTTTGAACTTTTTTGAAAAACTTCCTCAAGTTCAAACCGAGTCAGTCGAATCATCAGGCATCAGGACGAAATTCCTGTTTTTATTAACCCCCTCTGTGACGGATCTTTAGGAGAAACACCATGACCGTAATCAACACTAACGTGAAAGCTCTCGCATCTCAAGCTTCTTTGAGCAATGTTGAGAAACTGACTGCTACGACCATGGAGCGTCTCTCCACAGGTCTGCGCATCAACAGTGCCAAAGACGACGCTGCTGGCCTCGCCATCACCAACCGCATGACATCACAAATCCGTGGTTACGCAGTTGCCATCCGCAACAGCAACGACGGCATTTCAATGGCGCAAACTGCTGAAGGTGCCATGGGTCAAGTCAACAACATGTTGCAACGCATGCGTGAACTGTCTGTGCAAGCTGCCAACGGTGCAATGTCTGATTCTGACCGCACAAACATCCAGCAAGAAGTAACACAGCTCAAGGCTCAAATTGACGACGTTGCTAACAAGACTAACCACAACAACATCAAACTGTTAGACGGTTCTGCAGGCAAGATCACTTTGCAAACGGGTGTTGATGCTGGTGACACCATGACAATTGGTTTTGGTTCTGTGAAGACCAAAGACATTGGTTTGGGTGCTCGTGCTTCTTTGGCTTCTACAGGCACAAGCTTTGACACCGTGACAGGTGCTGCTGCTGGTGGTAAAGCCATGGCTGCTGGTGATTTGCTCTTGAACGGCGTGTCAGTCGGTGCTTCTTTGGCTGTGGATGACAAGTTGTCTTATGAAGGTAATGATTCCAGTGCGATTGCCAAAGCCGCTGCCATCAACCGCGTGTCTGCTCAAAGTGGTGTGCATGCAACTGTGAACGAAACAACAGTGCATGGTGCTGTCATGACGGCTGCTGCACAAAATGGTGTTATCACTATCAACGGTGTTGCTACCTCAACTGTTTACACCACAGACGATGCAGAACTTTCACGTGCTGCAGTAGTAACTGCCATTAACAATATTTCTGAGCAAACTGGTGTCAAAGCGATTAACACGCATGATGACAACAAAGGTGTGATGCTGGTTGCGGCTGATGGTCGCAACATCACGATCACTGCTGATACGGCTTTGACTTCGGACGTAACGGGTTTGGCTGCTGCAGATAAGACGTACACCGGCACTTACGAGTTGAATACCTTGGATGGTCGTTCAATCAACGTTGGCAGCAACGTGGACGGTGACTTGACAACTTCTGGCTTGAACTTCGGTACTTACGCTGCAGACACAGCTCAATCCGTGACAACTGCTCGTGCTGTTGCAACGACGGGGGCGCCTGGTGAGTTGTTGGGTAACACCTTAGTCATCAACGGCATTGGCATTGATGCCGCAAATGCCAATGACGACAAATCTACTTATGTCAATACAGCTGGTGGTTCGACCAAGAAAGACAGCGCCATCGCGATTGCTGCTGCAATCAACAAGAAGTCTTCCATGACGGGGGTAACAGCCACTGCCGAACCCAACATCATTGATGGTTCTAGTTTTACAGCGGCAGCGGTGACCAGCTTCATCATTAACGGTGTTGAAACTGTTGGCTCAGGTGCTTCATTCAACTCTCGTGATGATGTGATCAACGCTGTGAACCAAAAGCAAGGCCAAACTGGCGTGATCGCTGAAGCTCACGGTGACGGTATCCGTTTGATTGCACAAGATGGTCGCAACATCACAATCCAGTCTGATGTGACAGATGGCTCTAACCTTGGCTTGGGCGGTAACGCTGATGTAACCACAGCTTTGACAACTGCCAGCACAGATGCAACTTTCTATTCCAAAGTGCAGCTGAGCTCTGACAAGGCGTTCACATTGGACAGCGGTTCAGAAGGCAATGACACCAACTTTGAAACTTTGGGCTTCCACAAAGGCACCTTCGGTGGCTCTGACAATGCCTTGAAGATCAAAGACATCGATGTGACCACCCAGCAAGGTGCCACAGATGCGATCACCGCGATTGACGCAGCGATCACATCAGTGTCCGCTGACCAAGCTAAGGCTGGTGCATACCAAAACCGTTTGGACGCTGTGGTCTCTAACTTGACTGAGTCAAACCAAAACATGTCTGCCTCACGCAGCCGTATCTTGGATACCGACTACGCGACAGAAACCAGCAACTTGGCCAAGTCGCAAATCATCTCGCAAGCTGCGACAGCGATGTTGGCACAAGCGAACCAGTCGGCACAGTCTGTGTTGAGCTTGCTGAAGTAATCTCAAGCAAATCAGCCTTGTGCTGCAAGAAGGAGGGCCTCGGCCCTCCTTTTTTTATGCCTACATGAATTCAAAGCGGCAAAAAATTGCCGATGAAAGTTCTCATTTTAGTTTTGGGTGTTGTGGTCGATACCTGTGGAGACGAACGTACTTTTGCGTGGATAAAGCGGAGAACAAAGCATGACCAACAGTGTGAGCTTAGGCAATGGCTCAAGCCAGTTCAGCCAGCTGAGCTCAAGTTCGTCCGCATTTTCATCAAGCACAGACATCTCTGGATATTCGTCTGACCAAATCACGGCCCTGAGTTTGCGTCAAATCACAGGGCTGACGACAGCCCAAGTTGCATCGATTTCGACGGATGCGCTGGCAGGCTTGAGCAATAAACAAATTCATGCTTTGTCATCGCGTCAGGTGATGGTATTGACCACAGATCAAGTGGCTGTGTTGGATATGACGCAACTCAACGCTCTTTCCAGTACGCAGCTCAATAGCCTGAGCGCTGCCCAAATCAATGCCTTGACTTCAGATCAGTTAGGGGGCTTGCGTGCGACGGGCGTGGCTGCATTCAATACACAGCGCATGGCCTCCATCAGCACAGCGCAACTGGCGAGTTTGTCTACGAAACAAATTCAAGCCCTTACCACGGACCAAATGGTGAGCTTGATTGATTCCCAGATTGCGGCTTTGGGCGTGGATCAAGTTGCCAGTTTGAAAGCCAAACAAATTCGGGCCATTGAAACAAGAGACATCAGTGGCCTGACTACCAGTCAAATTGCTGGACTCCAATCGGCACAAATGTCTGCGTTGACGACCAGCCAGCTGGTGGCGATGAGCAGCAGCCAAATCGCAGCCATTGAAACGACCGACTTGGTGGCGATGAGTACAGCACAAATTAAGGCCTTGACCTCTTCTCAGATTCAAGCGCTGACAACAGATCAAGTCGCAGCTTTGAGCGTTGCGCAAGTGGCTTCTCTGACCACGGCAGAAGTGGCGTCGTTAGGGACGGACCAAGTGGCGGCTCTGACAGCCACGCAACTCAAAGCATTGAAGCTGACTCAAATTCCAGCGTTGACGAACACGCAACTGAATGCTTTGAGTGGCGATCAGTTTGCGAGCTTTAGCGGTCGCCAAATTGCAAGTTTGCGCACGGCCTCCGTGGCCGCGCTTTCAACGGGATTGATCGCGGCTTTGACACCGGGGCAGGCCAGTAGCCTGACTGTGGCGCAGGTCCATGCTTTGACGACGGCTCAGATGGCTGCGATTGAAACAATGGATTTGATGACGCTGAGGTCGGATCAAATTCGTGTGTTGAGCTCAACGCAGCTTCAAGCACTGACCACTGACCAAGTGGCTGCCTTGCAAACACAACAAGTTGCCAGTTTGATGACGGCGCAGGTGACCAAGTTAACGACCGATCAGGTGGTTGCGCTGACAGCGAACGAATTGAAAGCATTGAGTGCTGATCAATTGGTCGCCATGGAGACCGCACAATACGCGGCCTTGACGACAGACCAAGTGGGAGCGCTGAAGGATGGGCAAGTCGCTGCGATTGAAATCAGCGATTTACAAGCCTTTAGTACAGATCAAATTGCCGCGTTGACAAGTGCTCAAGTGCAAAACCTCACCACGGCTCAGATCGCAGCCTTGAGCACCGATCAGATTGCCGCGATAGAAACTGGCGATGTGGCCGCATTGACCAAAGCGCAGCTACAGGCGTTGACGAGTGATCAAACGATCGTACTCACCACAGACCAAGTGGGGGCGCTCAGACCTGCTCAGATCAGCAGTCTGAGTTTGTCGAGTGTGGCGGTGCTGACGTCGGATCAGCTGCCTGTGCTGTCTAGTACCCAGTTGCAGGCTCTCGGTGCAACGCAAATTGCGGCGCTGAACAGTGCGCAGTGGTCAAGCCTGACGACTAGTCAAATTCCAAATTTGAAATCTTCGCAAATTGCTGCCATTGAAACCGCTGATTTGGCAGGACTCAGCAGTGACCAGATGGCGGCTTTTCTGAAAGGGCAGGTGGCTGCATTTACCACCGATCAAATTCGGTCACTCAGTTCAACTCAAGTAGCTGCTATTGCTACGAATGCTTTGGGCGGTTTGAGCGTTCAGCAGGTGAAGGTGTTAAACACGCAGCAAGCCGCTAGTTTGACCACAGACCAAGTCGCCGCTTTTAGCAATGCGCAAATTTCGTCCATGACAACGCAGGTGGTGAATGCCCTCACGACCGATGCCATCGTGGCTTTGAGTTCGGCGCAAGTGCAAAGTCTGACAGCTTCGCAAATCAGTAGTTTGTCGACCAGCCAGATTGCTGCAATTGAAACAACCGATGTGCAAGCGCTCGGTAGCAAGCAACTGATGGCTTTAGGTACCGCGCAAATGCTGAGCTTGTCAACGGACCAACTCACAGCGTTGTCTGCGGGACAAATTGCATCCATCACGAGCACCGACATGGCGGCACTCAACACGGACCAGTTGACTGCCTTGACAAGTGGCCAAGTGGCTGCTCTGACGACGAATCAAATCAGTCATCTCACCACCACGCAGGTGGCGGCATTGACCACGGCCCAATTGGTCAAGGTGACCACCAAAGACATGGCTGCTTTGACCACTGACCAACTGAGAGCGTTGAGTACGGACCAAATTGCGGCATTCCAAACCAATCAAATCGTGGCTTTACGGTCATCGTTCATCGGTGCATTGACCTCGGATCAAATGGCTGGATTCACCACAGCGCAGGTCAATGCGTGGACGGTGGATCAAATCAAAGCCTTGGGGTCAGACCAAATTGCAGGCATGAGTACAGCCCAAGTTGCCGCCATTAGTAGTAAAGATTTGGTGTCTTTGTCGAACGCCCAGTTGAATGCCTTGAGCACCGACCAAGTGGCAGCGCTGACCAATACACAAATTGCAACGCTCAAACCAGCGCAGGTTGCGGGTTTGGATATTGATGCATTCACGGCGCTGACCACGACGCAAATTCCTGCTCTGGCCACGCTTCAGTCTGCCAATTTGGCAACCCGACAAATTGCGGCTATGACATCAGATCAGCTGGCTGCGCTGACAACATCAGATTTATCGGTGTTCAACGCGAATCAAATTCGTGCATTGTCGGCAGATCAAATCAGTTTGCTTTCGACCAACCAAATTGAAGGCATGAAGCGCGGACAGTTCAGCAGTCTGACGTCTGAACAACTGGCTTCGTTGACGACCGCACAAGTCGCTGCTATTGAAACCTATGACTTGGGTGGTTTGAGCGGTGCACAAGTCAATGCCTTGAGTACAGATCAAGTGCAAGCCTTACGCACCCAGCAAATGGCCGCATTGACGCAATTGCAACTTGCGGCCTTGGGTGAAGAGCAAGTGGTGGCTTTGTCGAGTGCACAAATTCAAGCTATCACACCGCAAACTGTGCCTGCATTGACAACACGTCAAGTGGTGTCGATGTCTGCAACGCAGGTGTCGAAATTCACCAATGCGCAAATTGCTGCTTTGAATACCGACAGTGTGGCGGCGTTGCTGACTGAGCAATTGGCCGCCTTGTCGACGACGCAAATTCAAGCCATGCAGCAGCAACAAGTGGCTGCGCTGACTACGTCGCAACTCGCAAGCCTTGGTACAAGTCAAATTTTGGCACTCGACACGCAAGACATCGTGGCTTTGACGGCCAATCAGGTGGCAGCGTTGACATCAGATCAACTCAATGCCATGAGCACATCGCAAATTGGGGCCATTGAGGCGCGTGATGTGGCTTCTATGTCGACCACTCAAGTGTCGGCTTTGGCCACTCAGCAAATTGCCGCCATGACGTCAGTTCAGTTGTCTGCTTTGTTAACAGATCAGGTGATGGCGTTGACAACCGATCAAATGGCTGCGATTGAAACGCGCGACATGACTGCTTTCACGTCGGCACAGGTCATGGCGCTGACCACTGAGCAGTTGGGAGCCATCGACACCAGCCAGTTGCGTGCCATGAGTACTGCGCAAGTCAGTGCGTTGACGACGGATCAAGTAGCTGCCTTGTCAAGTACGCAACTTAATGCGTTGAGTGCCTCGCAGCTCACCTCGTTGACCAATACGCAGGTATCAGCATTAACGACGGATCAAGTGGCACATCTGAGCACCGCGCAAGCTAGCGCGTTGACCACCCGCATGGTGGCGGCGCTCAACACTGATCAAGTGGCTGCCTTGTCCACGCAAAGCATTGCAGCACTTAGCACCGCCAATGTAGTTGCCTTGAGTACCGATCAGATGGGGGCATTCACAACAAGCCAAGTGGCAGCACTGACCACGCAACAAGTTGGCGCGGTTGAAACACAAGATTTACGCGTGTTGAATACAGATCAGTTGCAGGCACTGACCAGCACGCAACTGCCGAAACTCAGCACCACACAGTTGAACGCTTTGAGTAGCGACCAGTTGTCGAGTTTGAGTACGGCTCAGGTGCGTAGTTTGTCCACCTCGCAGCTGCAGGCGTTGACGCATGTGCATGTGCGCGATTTGACCTCGGCGCAATTTGGCGCTTTGAGCACCACGCAGTTGCGTGCATTGACGTCGGATCAATACGCTGTGTTGTTGGATGAGCAAGTCCAAGCCTTGAGCACAGCACAAGTGGTCGCACTTGAGTCGAGTGATGTGGCTGGCTTGACTTCTACACAGGTGGCGGCTTTGACCAGCGACCAACTGCCCGCTGTCACCACCGACCAAGTGAGTGCTTTGACAACTGATGCGTTGCAGGGCATGAGCGCTGACTTGGTGGGGCAGCTCTCTAGCGAGCAACTCACAGCGATGAGCACTGCACAAATCAATGGTTTGAGCGACACCCAATTTGCAGCCTTCACCTCTGCGCAAATGGCAGCCATGACTTCTGCGCAAGTGGCAGCTTTGACCACGGCGCATTTGAATGCGTTGTCAGACACCCAGTTGCAGGCTTTGACCAGTGACCAAATAGCTGTGATTCCAACCACCAGCTTGGTGGCGTTGGACACGCATCAAATCAGCACCTTGACGTCATCTCAAGTGACCGCCTTGACCACCGAGCAGGTATCTAATTTGATGAACACGCAAGTGGCTGCATTGGGTTCTACTCAACTGGCCGGTTTGGAAACTGCTGATTTGGTCGTGTTGTCATCGGCGCAGCTGCACGCTTTGAGTACCGAGCAAGTGCAGGCGTTGTCGACCGCGCAAGTGGCTGCATTCACCACCTCGCAGTTGCCTACCTTGGGTACTGACCAGATGGCAGTTTTGTCATCAGCTCAGGTAGCAGCGATTTCGACCACGCAATTAGCTGTGTTGGGTACAGCGCAAATGGCAGCACTGAACTCCGATGCTTTGGGCGGGTTGTCTTCCGATGCTATGGGCGCCTTGTCAACCAGTCAGCTGTCTGCCTTCACAACGGCACAAGTGGCGACTTTGTCGACTGATCAAATTCAGGCAATTCCTGACGCATCGATTTCAGCGTTGACCGTGGCGCAATCTGGGGCTTTGACGTCTGCTCAGCTGGTGGCATTGTCCAACACACAATTGGCTGCATTGACCACAGCTCAGTTTGCAGCTTTGAGCAGTGACCAGATTGGTAATCTACCCACAGGCAGTGTGGCTGCATTGACTACGACTCAATTGTCCGTCATCAGTTCTGACCAGTTGCCGGGTCTGAGTTTGACCCAAATGGCGGCTTTGGAAACTGCCGATTTGAATGCCATCAGCAGTCAAGTCATCACCGCTTTGTCGACTGATCAAGTGGCAGCTTTGACATCTGCTCAAGTGGGTGCTTTGTCGACTACCTTGACGTCCGCTTTGACCAGCGACCAAGTGGGAGCATTGACCACTGCCGACATGGCCGCCTTGAGAAGTGCACAAATTCGCGTATTGAGCGACGAACAGTTGGCCGCCATTGATACAACTCATCTGCAAGCCATCAGTCACACCGGTTTGACGGGTTTTAGCACTGCACAAATTCAGGCCTTGTCGACTCTGCAAATCTCAGCTTTGACTGCCGATCAGGTGGCACATCTGAGCAATGCACAAGTCATCGCCATGCAAACGCCGCAAATTGCGAGCTTGTCAACAGATGCTGTGGCGGCGTTGAGCACCTCTCAAATTCGTGCGCTGACGACCGATCAAATTCAGAGCTTGACGGTGCAGCAAATGCCTTCGGTCACGGTCGATGATTTGGCCAGTTTGACCACTGCGCAAGTGGCAGCCATGGCTACGTCGCAAATGGCAGCATTGACGGCCAGCCAAATGGCTGCTTTCAGTGCAGGGCAAATTGCGGTGATGAGTGTGGACCAAAAAACAGCTTTAGGTTTGTGAGGACACCATGTGTATCAACTGTTTCTCTAAACTCTGAATTAGTTTTAGAGGCGCGGTTTGCCATTCGACGGATGCATGACTCAATTGGTTGCGAATGGTTGTGCGTTTTTCGGCATCATGACATAGCGTGATGACTTGTTGCTCATACGCTTCTAAATTATGGGTCGCCAATTCGGGAACACCTGCGGTATGAAGCATGCTCCCCGCCATGCGGGAGATGTATGTTTTTCCGCTGCAGGTCACCATGGGCAGCTGTGCATCTAGCACGTCTCTGGCCGTGGAGCCTGCGTTATAGGGATAGGTGTCTAAGTAAATGTCTGCTATTTGCAATCGTTGACGGTATTCGGCATGGGTGCATCGTTGTGCAAAAACGAGACGCTTTTCTAAGCCGTGTTGTCCTGCCTGTTGCTTTAGATTGTTGGTGGCCCAAGGGTTGTCATCGAGAAGCCACAACACGCTATTGGATGTTTTTTGCAAAATGCGCATCCAACAGGCAAACATGTCGGGCGTGATTTTGTATATGTTGTTGAAGCAAGCTAGCACTACTGCATCGTCTGATAGCCCTAGGTCTTTGCGCTGCACATGACTCGATTGGACAGGCTCATGGTGCAAGGGAATCATGGCACCTTCAATGTACAAAGGTTTTTCGCTGAAGTAGGGCGTGAGCGCAGCAGGTAATGCAAAACGGTCTGTCACCACAAAGTCAAGCCACGGCATGGCGGTGGTGCCAATAAAACCCAAGTAAGTGCCTTGATGGGGAGCTGGGTGCAAAGCCAAGATGCCCGGACGCGCACCTGAACTCAGACCATGCAAGTCAATCAACACATCGATGTTGTGCTGTCGTATTTGTTGTGCAGCCTGAAGATCGCTCATGTGGCGAATGTCAATCACATGATCAAACGCTTGTTTGAGTCGCGTGCGGTATGCAGTTCCGTCTTCTGGGCTGAAGTCAAAGGCATAGATTTCAAATTTTTCTTTGTCGTGGGCTTCTATCAAATCGGCCATCAAAAGTCCCACCGCATGGGTGCACAAATCACCAGAGAGATATGCGAGTCGAATTTTGCCGGTGTGAGGGGGCTTGTCTTTGGCCAAGTTAGCGGAATTGAATTGATACTTGCGTTGCAAGAACGACATGGCGGACAACCATTGCATGGCAGGGTCATCGGTCAAGGCCAACATTGCCAGCGGTGAAGTGGCTGCTAGCAATTGGTTCGTGCTGATGCTGGGGAGCTCTTGCAGCACGGGCCACTTGCATTGCTTTTGGCGCAAATGCACATAATGCTGCAGCACATCAGGTTGATCAGGCACAAGGCTTAGGCTCTGGACCAACGTTTGCTCGGCTGCATCGAACTGTTTTTGAGTCTCTAAAAGCCGCCCCAAATGGTTGTGCGCAATGATTTTTAAATCTGTGCTGACATGCGGCGTACCCTCGGATGGATCCGCCACGCTACGCCATAAGGTCATGGCTTCATCGAATTGCTTGCGACGTTCCAGTGTCAGCCCCAGATTGATTTTGGCTTGTGCCAAATGAGGATTGAGTTTCAAACATTCGCGATAAGCAGTCTCGGCTTCTTCAGATTCCCCTTGCTCGGCGAGCATGACGCCCCAGTTAAACAATGCCGCAAATTTGTGTGGCGATGATGTGCATTCAATCCACTGTTTGTAGAGAGCCTGGGCTTGTGTGTACATGCCTTGGCCGTGAAGTTGATTGGCAGCTTGAATCAAATCATCCAGCGACATATTGCCCGATTGGGCTTGTGCGATCCATGTTGGAACTGTCATGTGTGGACGAGTGTTGTGGTGATTTGCGTGATCATGCTGGCCCAGTCACCCGGTTGTGGCTGACGGAACAAATGCACCGATGGGTACCACGGGCTGTCTTGCCGGTTGAGCAGCCATCGAAAGTCGGGCGCGAACGGCAACATTAACCACGTGGGGCGCCCCAATGCAGCTGAGAGGTGCGCCACCGAGGTGTCGACGGTGATGAGCAAATCTAACTGATCAAGCAAGCCTGCTGTTTCTTGCAGACTGGTGAGTTCTGCTCGCCAGTTTTTGAGTGGGGTGTGCGGCAAAAGTGCTTCGTCTGCTGGACGAATTTCGGTTTGTAGGATGTGCCAATCCACATCCAAATTGAACAAGGGTTGCAACTGTGTCAGTGACATGCTGCGGTTATGGTCATTCACATGTACAGGGTTGCCCGACCACGTGATGCCTACTTGTAGTTTGGATTTATTGGTAAAACGGGATGCCCATTTTTCTGAAATTGCAACGTCTGGTGCGATATACCGATCAGCGCAAGGGATGCTGTTTAAGTCTGTTTTGAAAATACCTAACAAACTCATCAGCGGCACATGAAAGTCATGATGCGGTAAATCGGCGGCAGAGATGGCCGATGAGGTCACCAAAATGTCTGAGTGCATGGACTGCATGATGTCGACCAAACCGGGTGCGACGGGCATGATGACGTTGGCGCCCATGGCTTTCAAAATCAGGGCGTAGCGGCCAAACTGAATTTGGTCACCTAAGCCTTGTTCTGGGCAAATCAAAATGGTTTTGCCTTCAATGCTTTCTTCCCCATGCCAACGTGGGCTCACCATTTGCGGTGTATTTTTCAAAAAGTTTTCGGTTTTAAATCTTGCTTCGTAGCATGCCCAGCCTTCTTCAAACTCTTCGTTAAGCAACAAGTCGAAGGACATGTTGTAGGTGTACTCGGGGTTGTTGGGGTCGAGTTCAATTGCGTGTTGCAAGTCGGCAATGCTCTCTTTAAGCTGATTCAATCCGCGATGCGCGTTGCTACGAATGAGATAGGCTGTGGCACTTGTGGGGTCGAGGCTGAGCGCATGAGTGGTTGCCTCAATGGCTTCTGTGTAATGACCCAAGCGAATCAAAATGCGCGCCAAACGTGAGTGAGTAAGTGGCCTGTTGGGCTGAAGCGCAATGGCGGCGCGAATGCTTAGCAGTGCGTCGTCAAAGAGTTTGAGTTCGGTTTGGGCTTCGGCCAAATTTTCAAAAGCCTCGACCAATTTTGGGTTGAGCTGCAGGGCTTGGCTGTAGCTGTTAGCAGCTTCTAATAATTGTTTGTTCTGGTGGTGGGCGACGCCTTTGCAGTAGTGGAGGTGGGCGTTTTTTGGAAATTTTTGCAAAGCTTCGGTGTAACAAATACTGGCTTGTTCGAATTGTTTGGCTTGCATGTGCTCTGCACCACGTTTAAGCCATTTCTCTTTGACACCGTTTTGAATCATACGAACGTTTGTTAATAGGTTGTTTAGATTAAAAATTCTTTCTTTGATGCCACCAGAGAAACTCTAGGGCCATTTCTTTCATGTTCATTTTTTATTGTAAAAAAATTTAAAAACCCATGATTTTTGAGTGTTTCTTTAATGTCATCGAGTAATAGCCATTTTGACGTTGGATTGATTCCTGAAAATACATCTTTGTATCCAAACTCTTTATACTCAAAATAATTTAATCCACTTATATTTGTTTGATTTGCCATTTCAGGTGTTGCATAGTGTGTGTCTAGCAGCAATGCTTCTTTTACTTTCGGCAAAATTGACTTCAAATGATTGACTGGATCGTAAAGATGATAAAGAACACCGACATGATGTAAAACATCTACTTCAGGAACTAACTCAACTTGGATTTGATCATCCAAATTGAGGGTGAAAACTTTAGGAAATACACCGTAGGCAGCGCTACGTCCAAGTGTTTTTACAACATTCTCAATTCTGACGTCTACTGCATAAACTTCGGAAGAAAATTTGGAAAGTCCAATCGTGTGTACTCCTTCAAAGCATCCAACTTCAAGTATGCTCTTTTTGTTGAGTCCGACTAAATGATGCAATTTTATGATTCGAGGATCTGGAATTTCTTGTTCAACTGACCGTTTCCCATTCCATGCTTGTTTTCCTAATACACGTCCGAGAGAGTCCCTAGTAAAACACTTCCATGGAAGAATATTATTCAGAGTCTCTAAATCTAGATCGGACAAATGCTCAAATGCACTTGGATTTTCATTTTCCATACTTAATCCTTCTTCTTAACAACAATCCAAAATCCTTGCCCACTAAATTGATGATTTTGCAATTGAATTATGTCGAAATGCTCACATAATTTAGGGAGCCACCATGACGATGATTTTTGAATCAGATGCGCATTTCTTCCGTCCGCTAGAATTTTCTGTGCTGGACCTGTATGAATTGAGAAGAATCCTAAATGTGGCGTAATCTTCGCTAAGTCAAGAATTACATTTTCAACCAAATTAGGTTCTATATGCTCAAGTACGTCAATACAGCAAACTAATTCTGCTGGAAGAGGTTTTCCGTATTCGGGAAAGACGGGATCGTATGGTTGATAGTTAATTTCAGAAATGCCATTAAGCTCAAGCCCTTTAAGTAGGTTCTTTTTTCCGGCGCCATAATCTGAAACTGATTTTATTTGACATTTATTGATCAGTTCGGCCACGAGTGGTGCAAAACTTAGAGATGCTACGCCGTATCCTGGATTTTTATGTAACTCTTTTTGGAGTTCGAGGTATTCATCGGAAATTGTTTGATTCATTGTTTTCTCCCATTGCTGTTGTAAGGGTTGTATTTGTTCCAAGTGTTAATTAGGTGAGGTATTCGCTTGAAATCGGAAATGTGAAAATTACTAATATAAGGAGCCAACTTTTTTTCTGGCGACTCTAGCGATGCCCATCCAACCATGGATGATTGAATCGGCGAGATTAACTTATTTCCCCAAAAAATTGCTTGAAGACCTAAACTCGGACTAAATGTGTACGTTTCCTTGCAAATGAGTGCGAGTTTGCTGCCGATTCCATAGATATCATCGTTTTGCATTAGATTAATATTCTTATGACGAGATAATTGTTCCCGTTCGAATGCAGTCAGTGGAACCTGTGGTTTTTCATTTGTAAAAATTGTTTTATTCTTGTTTTCTTTGGCGTATTGAAGTATGGAGTCAATTTTATTTGAATAGTTATACTCTGTTTTTGTTGCCCAGCTTTCTGAGTGAATTGGAATGTAGGTTGCGTCAACTGTCCCTACTTCGGCCAAGTTAATGCCCATGAGGTTCAATATTTCCTCTTTCTTTTTTTCTAATTCATCCATTTCCTTTTTTGTTCCAATTTCACCAACATATGGATATTTGGCTAGGAGGCTAGAGTGATAATAGCCAATTGGATCAAACTGAAAAAATTTTGGAAAGGGTGGACGATTGAAATATCCAAGTTCATAATGGAGAATTAATTCCTCATGCCATGTTTTTCTTATCAATGAACTAGGTGTGTTCGTGATTATTAAATCTGGTTTAAAGTTGATTCTTTTATAAATTTTATGACTATCTTCAACTAAAGAAGGCGGGAGATTGTTGGCGTAGGCTAGGCTTTTGTATCCATACAAGCTGGTATTAGGCCAATCATCGTGGATTAGCAGTGAGTTAGCGATTTTTTTTTGCGCTTTACTCAGATGAATGCTATTTAAATAGAGATATACACTTGCTCCAATACTTGTGAGCTCGTTCATCATTTCAGAATAGATATCCAATCTATTTTGAATCATGCTCGAATCGTTGTCTAATGGGTCTAGATGAAGTAATATTTTCATATATTATTACCCGTTGGCTGACATTCTTATTTGTTCTGCATGCAACATCAGTCGTTTTTCCTCATGCCATAACTCGGCCATTGGGGCTTGCGCATATTCGCTAAAACATGGCGTTCCTAATGTCCAGTGTAGTAGTTTGGCATTTTTATTTACACCGAATTCGTCAGGTAACCAATTCCATTCAATCGGCAATTCACCAATTTCCGAGTCCTCTAGCCAGGTAAATCTGTGCAACTGAGCGCCAGTACAGGACTGCACAAAATCAGGTGTTACTAAGCGGTTTGATGGATGAGCGCAATTCCATAAGACCACGCTAGACCAGTTTTTTCTCGGGTAGTTCTCATTTTTTGCACCAAGATACTTTTTTCTAGATCGCGTTTTGTAGTCGTGTTTGACGCACAGAACTGCTTTAGATGTATCACGCATATCCCACAACTCTTTAACGTCGCTTCGTGTAATCATGTCGCCATCGATAAAGATGGCCCATCCTTTATATTTCATTAAATGAGGAATCAAAAATCTACTGTAGATGAAATTGTTACTTCCATCCGTATGCTCTTCTTTATACTCATTTAACAAATGAAGCCCTAGCGGCATAATTGCCACTGGTGATGAGCTTTTACGCAAAATGCTATGACTACATACGTGATATGCAACAGTTTCACGTTCGTCATATCCAATAAATAAATTAATCATATTATTTTCCTTATACGTATAAGGCATAATCTTTTCGCAAAGTTTGCCTTTCTAAGTTGTATGAATTTAAAAAGAGTGAGTTATTACTTATGATGAAAGATGTTTTCAGCGCATCCAGAACTTTCATTTTTTCTAAGAATGGCAATTCCTTTTTGGTTTGATATGTAATCGACTTGTAGATGTATTTCGGAGATATCCTCCATTCATTCGAAATTGATAGTAGTAATGATGCAATTCTCTCTATAATAAATATTTGCATAGACATATCACCTCTTACATACTTTGTCTTTCTATTTAGTTCAATTGAATTTCTTGAGTCTTTTATCTCGGATATTTGAAAAATGAACTCGCATAACGTTAACCACTCTTTCCAAAATTTAACGTTTGCTACAAAGTAATTGCAATATACGGTGTTAATTGAACTCATAATTAGTTCGTCAATTTTTAAATCAATATTTATCTTCTTTAAAATGTTTTCCAGCGCTTTTATCAGTCCAGGGTGAGATGCTTCTCCTTGGATAAAGAGATTTGGATGCCACGCAGCCAAATGAAAATAAGGATTGAACAAATAAACATCATGCCCAGGATTGGCCTGAATATGCTCATGCACATCAGTAGCTGTAAGCCCCGTTTTCTCAAAAAACCGTGGGGAGAAAAAACCAACTAATTCATCGTCACCAACAGGCGTGTTTAAGAAATATTGGCGAATCGGCCAGTACTCCATCCAGTCTTGCCGTCCATGTGTGTTGTCCAAAGGAATAAACCCTGGGTCAAGCGCTGCAAAACTTTCGGGTGAGTAATAAATTTGATGAATTTTGCAAACGGTCATGATTTGCTCGCGAATGAGGCCATCAGGTGGGTCATATTGGTGAAAAACTTCTGTTTGCCATACTTATTCAAGACCATATGGCGTGCGTTATTGCCCAGCCGAGAACGCAGGCCAGTGTCTTGAATCAAGCGTTCAATTTGTGCTTCCAGTTGTCCAAGATCGCCTGTGGGATAAAGCAGGCAATTTTTGCCGTGTGTCCAGCCAATATGGCTATATGGTGGCAAGTTGGATGCCACGATGGGGAGGGCGCATACCCCGGCTTCTAATAAGGCCAAAGGGTGTGATTCATCCCCTGATGGGAAGCAAGCAATGTCGGCTTGCAAAAGCAAGTCGTTCACGCGGGCTCGGTCTTGTATGGCCCCAAGCCACTTGATGTTTGCATTCGGATTCGCGGTGTCGGCTTGAATGCGTGTTTGCCATTCGCCTGCTTGGCTCGTGTCTCCCACTACCCAACATTCAATGACATGACGTGTGGCGAGTTTGTCCACCACCTGAACCAAATCCATTTGGCGTTTTCGGGGATACACCGTGCCCACTGTGATGAGTTTGATAGGTTGACCCAATGCATGGCTAGTTTTAAACGCCACATCTGTGGTTTCAACGCCGGAAGGAATTTGTTGCACCCGTTGTGCGGGCAAGTGGTGCAAAAAGGTTTTGAACACCTGTTCAGACTGCCAGGTGGTTTGGCAAATAATGCGGCTGCATTGTGCGAATCCGCGTGTCAGGCTAGACACAGGGATATTCCAGTTGAACAAAAGCGTGTTGCCTTCGTGAATCCACAACACCACAGGCATAGCTGGGGCGAGTTGGGCAACAAACTCGATGTCGAGCAAGGTGTTGACCAGTGCCACGTCGTATTCACCGGCTTGACCACTTACCGTTTGTTTGGGGGTGATGCCCATGTTGATGAGGTCTTGGCCATACAAGGCCATTTCATCTTCGCTCATGAGTGCATCCACTTGCCAATGCTTGTTCTGCACCCAGTGCCGAGCGGCATCGCGCAAAAGTATGGCCGCACCGTTAAGGCCATAGGAGTGGGTGACCAGCAAAATTCTCATGGTGAAAGCGTGTCGGTTCTTTGACGTTCTGTATAAATGTGAGTATGAATAGCAAGTGCTATGCCACGGAGGTAGCTAAGGAGAGTGGCAATAAACCGTCTGGCACGAAACTCGCTTGGTTCATTGCAAACACAACTTAACAGTAGGAGTAATGCATGTCATTGATTCAAGAACTCATGAACCACAGCGCTTTGGGCACCA
>Ga0228699_1000860_pt1 | contig 18851 bp, 17 predicted proteins | sample McNCre217_Aug_MG_FD_178016 | JGI IMG/M metagenome (GOLD analysis project Ga0228699, IMG submission 178016) | Freshwater microbial communities from McNutts Creek, Athens, Georgia, United States - 2-17_Aug_MG | ecosystem: Environmental > Aquatic > Freshwater > Creek | place: USA: Georgia... | reverse complement strand
GACTAGTCGGCTACCGGGTGTTCGATCGCGCTGTTGGATCGGGTCAGAACCTGCTTTCAGGCTGGACAAACTGGGACTCGGCCACGGGCTGGCGCGAAGGCCCAACGATTTCTGACGCGCTGCCGAGCGGAGTCACGGCGCACTTCGTTGGCGCAGGTGCATACGCACGGTCGGGGTTCACCAACGTCATCATGCCTGGCGCCGATTACGTTCCGGCTGCAACAATCGCCGACCGGTTTCGTGCCGCCCGCGAGCTAGCGGCAACACCGGGAAACCTGATTTATCTGTATGTGCCCGAGCTCGATCAGGTCGCGCACGCACATGGTGTTCGATCGCTGGATTGGTTGGGCAAACTTGAGGCACTCGAGGCCGAACTGCGCGACTTTGTCGGCAAACTATCTGGGGGAGTCGGGGTTATCTTGACGGCAGACCACGGCGTGGTCGACGTCGAGCAACGCAATCACTTGCACCTCGATCAGCTCGAGCTTCCCGCAATCAAGTACGTTGGCGGCGACACTCGCTGCGCATACATCTATCTGGACGATTCGGCCACAGCCGAGAACGCCTCAAGCGCGATCGATGAAGCCTGGGGCGACTCGGTCTTAGTTGCCGACCAAGCCGCATTGCGAACCGCCGGTTGGATCAAGGGCGATTCGGCGGCTGCGGCGCGTCGCTGGCCCGATGTTTTTGTGATGGCCAAGAAGAGCGTTGCAATCTATCACCGCGAGTTTTCGGCGCCCAAGAGTTATTCCATGGTGGGCCACCACGGATCGATTTCAAGCGAAGAGTTGCAGATTCCGATTACGCGATTCGGGCGCTGGGCCTAGTCGTCGGTTTTAGTTCCGAACACGATTTCGTCCCACGACGGAATACCAGCGCGACCGCGCTTCACGTCGTTCGCCTTCTCTTCGGCAATGATCTCAACTTGCTCGGTCGATGGTGCTTCGTCGACAGTGTCTTCTGGCTCGCTAGCGGGCAACTGCGATGCCTCCGCCTCGACCAGCGGTTCGTCATTGATGATTCGAATCGACGACGTTACCGGTTCTGGTTCGGCCATTGGAATCAGAGGTCGGGCAGCGCCGGTTACCTTGTGCGGCAGCTCGTCAGGGGTCGATGCGTCGCGTTCCATGCGCTTTTTGCGGAGCTGGTCCAACAGGTCGACGGCATCGCTGGCCGCTGGTGCGACAGTCTGTGCGGGCTCCTGTGCGGCCGCGGCAGGCTTGGCAACCTCGTCGACTGGGCTGGCCTTGGCGATGGCCTCCTTGATCGTCGAACGAGCCGGTACGTCGATAACTTCGGTAGCGTTCTGCGACTGGGCAGCCGCCGAAGGGTGCTTTGCCTGACCATCGCTGGTCACGGGTCGAAGCCGGGGGATTGGTCCGGCATTTAGTGCCTCGGCGCTCGAAAGGGTTAGCGCCGAATCGTTCTCGGGGGTCAGCGTTAGACGGCGTGGGTCAAAGCTCCACGATGCGTGCCCCGGACCACCCGGCAACTCGAACTTCACTGTGATGAGCCAGGTGTGCTGGTCAAGGCGCTTGCTGTGCCAGGTGATTTCGGTTGCATCACTTGAATCCAGGCGACGAGCAATCAGGTCACCGAAATCGATTTGCGTTACATCTGAAAATCGGTCGCCCTCGAGACTGATGCGCACCTGCCGTGCACTAATGACGGCATGCGCTAGCTCGTCAAGCACTGGCTGGGCAAACTTGGCAACGTATGCCTCATCGGCGTCGTGCTGCTCAACCAGCTGGGCGATGGTCGCGCCCTCGCGAATCGCCTCCTGGATTGCGCGCGGTGAAACACCGGTATTGACCGACTTTGGGGCACCAGAGCGTCGCAGCTCGGCACGCAGGACGTCGTCGATTACCAGCGAGTGCGTGACGCCCTCGGCGTCGGCAAGCAACAGGGTTTCACCATCTACTCGTACGAATTGCAATTCAGACATTGCGACCTCCTGCCAAGAAGTCTGCCGCCCTAGGAAGCGTTCTTAGGTCATTGCTCGCGGTGTGCCGAAAAACTTGGAACAAATTTCGGCGCGTCATGTTGGCGTTTCTTTGACTGGTGTAAGAAACTAGGCGCGCTCGATGCGATTACGAAAGGCGAGCTGAATGGCAACCGATTACGATGCCCCTCGTAAAAATGACGACGAGGCAGAGTCACTTGACGCGATCAAGGACCGCATGCCCGACAAGATGTCGGGTGTCGTCGACATGGAAGACACCGATGGCGCCGAAGGCTTTGCCATTCAGGATGTCGTAGCCGAAGACCTAGACGTCGTGGTGTTGCCGCCACAGGACGACGAGTTCACCTGTTCGGAATGCTTCATTGTGAAGCACCACAGCATGCTGTCGAGCCAAAAAGGCAAGTACGGCAAGCTCTGCACCGAGTGTGCCGAAGGCTAATTAGCCGTTTAGTGCTGCGGCCAGGCTCTCCTGGCTGCGGCTCGAAAAAAGCCAATACGGCGTAGGGTCGCTAGCGCTGACCACAGGCACGCGCACCAGAGTTTGATTCGTGCCACGAAACAAAACAAAAGCCTTCGGGTCTAATTCAGGGCCGCGAGCCAGGCGTGCCGGTGTGCCGGCCAGCGCCACAGCGGTGCCAAGTTCCGATCTTGGGATGGCGACGTCGCCGACCGAGAGGAATTCTGCGGTAACAACAATGCTCGGAGCCTTGGCAAATGCAAAGGCATAGGCAACCAACTCGAGAACCAGCCCGATCCAGCCGCCGAGGTTCACATCCCAAGGAAACACAGTCAGCCAGATGGTCGGCCAAATCAAAGCGATGGCAATGATTGTGTTGATCGATGGGCGCAAATATTCGCGATAAATGACGGGGGCGCTTGCTGAGGTGTTCATCGGTTCTAGATTACGCTCGTCGTGATGAACACGGTACCTGTCCTAATCAAAGCCGAACCAGGCTTCATTCCCGCCTATGCCAAGGCTGGCGACGCCGGAGCAGATTTGCGTTGCACCAAAGACGCGGTCATTCCTGCCGGGCAGCGCATGTTGCTGCCTACCGGTGTCTCGATTGCATTGCCCGACGGCTACGTGGGTCTCGTGCACCCTCGTTCGGGTCTTGCCGCCAAGCACGGTATCACCGTGTTGAACGCACCCGGCACGGTTGATTCGGGTTACCGAGGAGAGATTCTCGTTACCCTCTTGAACACATCGGACACGCCGTTCGAGATCACTCGCGGCGACCGCATCGCCCAACTCGTTATTCAGCAGTATGAGACCGCCAAATTCATCGAGGTCGAGGAGTTGCCTGGCACTGAGCGCGGCGACACCGGCTTCGGATCATCTGGAAAGAACTAAGGCCATGAACGCAATCCTGAAGTCGGCGCCTGCCGACCGCGCCACCGCGGGCCCACTCGACTCGACCGAAGTTCGCCACGACGGTCAGTATCTCGACCTCGGCTCGATTCGTGTACCGGCCATCGACAACGTGGGCGTCAAGCTCGAGGTCGAGGAAGCAACCGGCAAACCGATCGCTGTGACGCTCGAGACCGGCAGCTGGAGCATTCAGCTGCAGGCCTTTGCTGCGCCACGCTCTGAGGGCGTCTGGACCGAGGTCAAGGGCCAGCTCGCCGAGTCGATCAACAGCCAGGGCGGCCAAACCGAGGAGCGCGTTGGTTCGCTTGGGCCTGAGCTGATTGCCAAATTGCCAGTCGCAAATGAGGCCGGGGCCGTGGTCGGCACCAGATTGGCTCGATTCGTTGGCGTCGACGGACCACGCTGGTTCTTGCGCGGTGTCATTTCAGGTGCTGCACTCACCGATCCAAAGGCCGCGGCCGACGCGGATGACCTATTCCGCGCCGTTGTCGTGCACCGCAGCGAGGTGCCCATGCCACCGAAGGACCTGCTGCCGATTCAGATTCCTGGCCAGGCACCTCAGGTGACCAGCCTGTAATGCCCGAAAAACCAGCTGACCGCGCGGCGGTGGCCCGTGCCTTGGGCATCCGCCTCGATGAAGACGGCAAACCCGTAGTCGATTCAAAGTCGTTGCTCGAGAGCGTCGGCGGCCGCATGGGCATCGTCGAATCTTCGTTGCCAAGCTTTCTGTTCTTGGTTGCCTGGTTGATCACCAAGAACCCGTTCGTTTCGGTGACTATCGCGATTTTGCCGGTAGCCGGTTTCGGTATCGTCCGACTGGCCAAGCGTCAGCCCCTGATGCAGGTTCTAGTCGGTGCGGCAGTTGCAGGATTCTCGGCTTGGATGGCTTTCCGTCCCGGTGGCCAAACTCGCGACTACTTTTTGTCGGGCTTGATCACCAACATTGCCTATCTGATCCCGCTCGGCGTCTCGGTCCTGCTCCGCTGGCCACTCGTAGGTGTTCTGCTTGGCTTCATCCTCGGCGAGGGCACATCCTGGCGCAAAGACAAGCGCGAACTCGCGCTCTTCTCGGCCGCCACGCTCGTGCTCTGCGCGGTCTTTGTGGTTCGACTGGCTTTCGAACTGCCGTTGTATGCGACAAACAGTCTCGAGGCTCTCGCAACCGTGAAGTTGGTTCTCGGTCTGCCGCTGTATGCGTTAGGCCTTTGGACCGCGTGGCTACTGGTGCGCAAGGTCATGCACCGGCGTGCCAACTGATAGATTTGACCACTAGCAACGCAGCTATTTAGTTAGGAGCGGACAAGCATGTCCAAGGTGAACAGTTTCGGCGCATCAGACGTCCTCAAGGTTGGCGACAAGAGCTACCGAATCTTCAAGTTGAACTCGGTCGACTCGAAGACCCTGCCATACAGCCTCAAGATCCTTCTTGAGAACCTCCTGCGCACCGAAGACGGGGCCAACGTAACTGCTGCTCAGATTCAGGCTCTTGCCGACTGGAGCGCATCGGCCGAGCCAGACACCGAGATTCAGTTCACTCCAGCCCGCGTGATCATGCAGGACTTCACCGGTGTTCCTTGTGTCGTTGACCTGGCAACTATGCGCGAGGCCGTTCAGGCTCTCGGTGGCGACCCTAAGCGCATCAACCCGCTGGCGCCTGCCGAGCTGGTCATTGACCACTCGGTTCAGATCGATGTTGCCGGAACCCCAGATGCCTTTGAGCGTAACGTCGAGCTCGAATACCAGCGCAACGGCGAGCGCTACCAGTTCCTTCGCTGGGGTCAGACCGCCTTCGAGGAGTTCAAGGTGGTTCCTCCTGGCACCGGTATTGTGCACCAGGTAAACATCGAGTACCTGGCCCGTGTCGTGATGGCACGCGAGGTCGATGGCGAGCTGCAGGCATACCCAGACAGCTGCGTCGGCACCGACTCACACACGACCATGGTCAACGGTCTCGGTGTGCTCGGTTGGGGCGTTGGCGGCATTGAGGCCGAGGCTGCAATGCTCGGCCAGCCAGTTTCGATGCTGATCCCTAAGGTGGTTGGCTTCAAGCTCACCGGCGCCATCCAGACCGGTGTAACCGCAACCGACGTGGTTTTGACCATCACCGAAATGCTGCGCAAGCACGGTGTTGTCGGCAAGTTCGTCGAGTTCTACGGCGCGGGCGTCAGCTCGGTGCCGCTAGCTAACCGCGCCACCATCGGCAACATGTCGCCAGAATTCGGTTCGACCGTTGCTATCTTCCCGATTGACTCGGTGACCATTGACTACCTGCGAACCACCGGCCGCAGCCAGGAGCAGCTCGACCTCGTCGAGGCTTACTGCAAGGCGCAGGGTCTATGGCACGACCCTTCAATCGAGCCGCGCTACAGCGAATACCTAGAGCTCGACCTGGCCACCGTTGTTCCTTCGATCGCCGGTCCAAAGCGTCCTCAGGACCGCATCGTGCTTAGCGAGGCCAAGTCATCGTTCGAGAAGACCCTGCCTAGCTACGCTCCAGAGGCAAGCAAGCCGACTCAGGTTTCGGGCCACGACTTCGCGATTGACCACGGTCACGTGACTATCGCGTCGATCACCTCGTGCACCAACACCTCGAACCCATCGGTCATGCTTGCTGCAGGTCTGGTGGCTCGCAAGGCCGTCGCCAAGGGCCTCAAGGCAAAGCCTTGGGTCAAGACCTCGCTCGCGCCTGGTTCAAAGGTCGTTACCGAGTACTACGACAAGGCCGGACTCACCGGCGACCTCGACGCACTCGGCTTCAACCTGGTTGGCTACGGCTGTGCAACCTGTATCGGCAACTCGGGCCCTCTGGCCGACGAGATCAGCGAAGCCATTAACAACAACGACCTCGCGGTGACGGCAGTGCTTTCGGGCAACCGTAACTTTGAGGGTCGCATTAGCCCTGACGTCAAGATGAACTACCTGGCATCGCCTCCGCTCGTCATCGCGTATGCGCTTGCCGGCACCATGGACTTCGACTTTGAGAACGACGCACTCGGTCAAGACACCGAAGGCAACGACGTGTTCTTGCGCGACATCTGGCCGACCGCCGAAGAGGTTCAGTCGACCATCGATAGCTCGATCAACAGCGACATGTTCAAGAGCCAGTACGCGTCTGTTTTCGACGGCGACAACCGCTGGCGCTCGCTGCCAACCCCTGTCGGCGCCACCTTCGAGTGGGACGACGCGTCGACCTACGTTCGCAAGGCGCCATACTTCGACGGCATGAAGCAGCAGCCAGACCCAGTAACCGACGTGGTTGGTGCTCGCGTGCTGGCCAAGCTGGGCGACTCGGTCACCACCGACCACATCAGCCCTGCGGGTTCGATCAAGGCAGACTCGCCAGCTGGCAAGTACCTGACCGAGCACGGTGTTTCGCGAGTCGACTTCAACAGCTACGGCTCGCGCCGAGGCAACCACGAGATCATGATCCGTGGAACCTTTGCCAACATTCGTCTAAAGAACCAGCTGCTGGATGGCGTCGAAGGTGGTTTCACCCGCGACTTCACTCAGGCCGATGGCCCACAGGCGTTTATCTATGACGCATCGGTCAACTACCAGGCTGCCGGAACCCCACTGGTGATCTTTGGTGGCAAGGAATACGGCTCGGGCTCATCGCGTGACTGGGCGGCCAAGGGCACTCGTTTGCTCGGTGTTTCGGCAGTCATCGCCGAATCGTTCGAGCGCATCCACCGTTCAAACCTGATTGGTATGGGTGTGCTGCCGCTGCAGTTCCCGGCTGGTCAGAACGCGGATTCGCTCGGTCTCGATGGCACCGAAGAGATCTCGATCTCGGGCGTCGTCGAATTGAATGCCGGCAACACCCCAAAGACCGTGCGCGTGGTGGCCAAGCCAACCTCGCACTCGGCCGAGGGCAAGCCAGTGGTTGAGTTCGACGCGGTCGTCCGTATCGACACCCCGGGAGAGGCCGACTACTACCGCAACGGCGGAATTCTGCAGTATGTCCTCCGCAGCCTGGTCGCCTAAGGGAACAGACTGCAGTCCTTCGGGATTGTTCTAACTATGAGTATTCTCGGCAGCATTGCCTCGCCACGTGACCTCGACAAACTGTCGCAGGCTCAACTCGGCGAACTTGCTGCCGAGATTCGCTCATATTTGGTCAACGCCGTTGCCAAGACCGGCGGGCATCTAGGGCCTAACCTTGGCGTCGTCGAGGTTACGCTGGCCATTCACCGCGTCTTCGAGTCGCCGATCGATTCGATTGTGTTTGACACCGGTCATCAGTCATACGTGCATAAGCTGCTCACCGGTCGTGCAGACCTGAGCACGCTGCGCCAGCTCGGGGGAGTCGCGGGGTATCCGCAGCGAGCCGAGTCGGAACACGACATCGTCGAGAGTTCGCACGCCTCAAGTTCGCTTTCGTGGGCCGACGGCATCGCCAAGGCATACCGCCTGACAGGGCAGGGCAATCGCCACACGGTGGCTGTGCTCGGCGACGGCGCGCTCACGGGCGGCATGACCTGGGAGGCCCTGAACAACATCACCGACGACAACAACCGTCGTCTCGTGATCGTGGTGAACGACAATGGGCGTTCATATGCGCCCACCATCGGCGGGTTCGCGAAGTACTTGAACAACATCCGTACGGTGCCGACCTATCGTCGTCTTTACCGGTCGTCCGAGCGGTTCTTCAACGCCTTCGGCAGCCTTGGTCGCCTTTTTTATCGTGCGGCCCGATCTGCCGGCAAGGGCATTTTCGGTTCAGTCGTGCCTCAGGGCATGTTCCCTAATCTCGACATGAAATACATCGGACCAATCGACGGCCACGACCTCGTGGCGGTTGAAACTGCGTTGCGCCAGGCGAAGAACTACGGGCAACCGGTTCTGGTGCATGTCATCACGCAAAAGGGCAAGGGCTTTGACCCTGCGATGCTTCACGAAGACGACCAATTCCATGCCGTCGGGCAAATCGACCCGACCACGGGCGAGTCGCTCGAGGCGGCCTCTGGGCCATCATGGACCGGCATTTTCGCCGAAGAGATTGCGAAGCTAGCCGACGCCAACCCGCGCTTGGTCGGCATCACGGCGGCAATGCAAAAGCCTGTCGGCCTGCATCGGTTTGCCGAGCGACACCCAAATCGAGTCTTTGATGTTGGAATCGCCGAACAGCACGCCGTGGCTAGTGCCGCCGGCATGGCCTTCGGTGGCCTGCACCCAGTGGTAGCCGTCTATGCGACCTTCATGAATCGCGCCTTTGATCAGGTGCTCATGGATGTCGCGCTGCACAACGCCGGTGTCACGTTCGTGCTCGACCGAGCCGGCGTCACTGGCCCAGATGGCGCCTCGCACCACGGCATGTGGGATTTGGCTATTTTTCAGGTGGTGCCTGGCATTGAAATTGCCGCGCCGCGCGATGCGACTCGCCTTCGCGAGGTGTTGAGCGAGGCGGTGACCGTCGAAGACCGACCAACCATGATTCGGTTCGGCAAGGGGTCGGCCAGCGCATCCATCGACGCAATTCGTCGCAGCGAAGATGGCGTCGATGTTCTGTGCGAGTACGGCCAGGATGTCCTGATTCTTGGCGTCGGTGCCATGGCGGCGACCGCCCTTCAGGTGGCCTCGCTGCTTGAGGCCCGTGGCATTCGCTGCACCGTGATTGATCCGCGTTGGGTTGTTCCGGTTCGCAAGAGTGTTTTGCAGTTGGCAAGCGAACACCGACTAATGGTCACTATCGAGGATGGCGTTGTCGTTGGTGGCATCGGCACTCGAGTGCGCCAAGATCTGCGTGATGCCCAAATCGATACCGCATTGACCGAACTTGGCCTACCAGACGAGTTCCTTGAGCATGCGACCCGCGATCAAATCCTGGAGCGAGTCGGGCTAACGGCCGAGGCCATCGCTCAGCGAATCGAGGCGCAGGTCAACGGGCAGCGCATCCCGCACGCACGCGACGCAGGCTAATCAGGCAGCGTCGCCGAGGCCAAAACCGAGCCAAGGCTTGGGCCAGTGGACTCCGAGCCGGCAAGCAGGGCAATCTGCCAGTCTCTGGCACCCAGCTCACGAAGGAACGGCTCGATCGCATCGGTTCCGATTTCGTCAAAGCTAAAGCACAGTTGTCGCAAGAAATCCGGAGTTAGCAGATTCTCGACCGGCATTTGCATGCGCTCGGCAATCTTGGCCATGTGTTCACGCGCCAATTTCAGGCGTTCGGCGGCAAGCGGCCACTTGCTCGACCAAAGTCTGTGGTTCGGAATGCCCGTGTGTGGCAGTTTTAGGGGTGGCAGATCGTTGGTATTGGTGCCCGCCTGAATGGCCGCCCACCAGGTGTCGATGTATGTTCGCGAGGCACGCCCATGGAACCCCCGATCGCCGATGAGTTCACTCTTCGAACGGTACGTCGATTTGGCCGCAACGCTGATTGAGGCATCCGGAATCAGTCGACCAGGCGCAACATCCAGTTTCTGAGCCAGCGCCTCGCGGGCGTTCCAGAGTTCGCGCATAATCGCTAGGCCACGCTGATTCTTGATGTCATGTGCACCAGTCGTTCCACGCCAGCGGTCTTGCTTCTTCTCTTTGGGTCTGAAGCGAACCAAGTGCGCGAATTCCTGCTGGGCAATCTCGAGTTTGCCGTTTGCCTGCAGGTGGGCAATTAGTCGGTCCGCAAGATCGGGCAGCACATCTACGTCGAGCGCGGCATAAACCAGCCAGTCCTGATTCAGCGGCCTAGTGCTCCAATCGACTGCCGAATGTTCCTTAGCCAGCTTCAGACCAAGGTAGTGCTCGACGACTGCGCCGAGACCCACACGGGGCAAGCCGACGAGTCGTGACCCGAGCTCAGTGTCGATAAGCGCCGGGGGTTCAAGGCCTAACTCGTTCAAGCACGGCAGGTCTTGGGTGCTGGCATGCAAGATCCATGTGTGCTTGGCCATGAAGTCGCGCAGCTCGGCCTTGGCGGCGTCTTCTTGCAGCGCTGCCTGTGGATCGATGAGGGCCACTAGAGACCCACGGCGGTGCAATTGAATTAGGTACGCCGCTTGGCTGTATCGAAATCCGCTTGCGCGCTCGGCGTCTACAGCTAGCGGGCCTGAGCCCTTGGCGTCCAGCTCGGCGACGACCGAGCGAAGAAGTTCTAGCGAATCGACATAAACCACTGGGTTGCGAGCGGAATTCAGGGGAGTAGCCGGTTTCGCCTCAGAGGCTGACTCGGGGGTCGAAGCGGTGGCGTGCGTTGTCTCGGGAGCCGACATTTAGATGCTCGAGACGCCTTCTGGCAACGGCGAGAAACCGCTCAATACACAAATCAGGTCTTGCCACGCGGCTAGATGTGGGGCAAGGTCGCCGCCCATGGGCGACCACGACGCGCGCATCTCGAGCTCGGCATGCGCATCCTGATGCGCCAGGGCCCCATAGCCGGTCGACAGGATTCGCGTTGAAGTGCCTGCCTCGGCCGTGTAGTCGGCGTGGCGAGTTCGCAGCGCTGTCGTTAGCCAATCCCAGAGCAAGTCTGCACTCGCGGGCTCTTGGCCGATGTGGCTTTCGAGTGGGGATTTCGCAAAGCAGACAACGCGAAAACGCCCTGCCCAGTTCTCTTGCGGTTCGTCGTCCCAAAGAAACACGATTCGGCCAACGCCGGCGTCACCTGCGCCCGGCCCTGCATTCTCTACGTGCGCGGCGAATGCGATTGCGTGGCGGGCAAGGCTCGCTGGCGCCGGAATCTGCTCAACATGTAGCTCGGGTCTAACCGTCACAGAGTGCAGGCTTCTGACGGCAAGCGCGAATTCAGGCGCAACCGGACCCTCGAGAATTACTTCAAACATTGCTCTCGAGCCTATGCGCCAAAGCAATTTGCGTCGGGCTGCCACGCCGCACAGGGGCGCAGTGGGGGTTTATGCGGTCTCGAGGCGAAGGTATGCGTTCGAGCCTTCGATGACGATCTGTCGCATGGCAAGCAGGCCACACTCGAGTATCTGGGCCAGCTCACGCACGCGTGCAGCGCAGAGTCTTTGGATATCCTCGGCTTCGAGCGTTGTCGGCAGGCCCGTTACCGTGAGCAAGATTTGCCAGTCTCGCCGCGATTGCAGCAGCGCCCTTGCCAGGGTGGGTCCCGACTCGAGCAAAACATGCTGCCTCGCCGCCATTGCGGCGCCTGACTGCTCCTCATTGAGACGCAATAATGCGCCCGGCAGCAACTCGTCATCCGTTAGTTCGGTGTGTGTGTCGCCTGCGCTTCGGTCGATAATCAGAATCGGAGCGAAGCGCGAAGGCCTGTAGCGCTCGACATCGGCGGTGCGTGCGCTCGTGACGATTAGGTCGGCCTGTGATCTGGCCGCCAATAGGAATTTGCGGTCGGCTGGGTTAGTGACGCTATCGCTTGTGCCTCGCCAGGCATCATCGATGGCGCCCTGGGCCGAAACGACCTGAATCCAGGTGATGCCGGCTTTCAGCTCGAACAACCGCGCTAGCCGTTCGCGTTCGCCGGCCGATTCACCCGCCGTCATCAGGCCTTTTCGGCGACCTGGCGCTTGATGCGGCGGAGCATGCCGGTCATGCCACGAAGGCGAAGAGCCGAGACGGCCTCGCGAAGGCCGAGCTTGCTAGGAAAGTCGTCGTCGAAGGCGAGGACCTCGGCCACGGGTCTTGCGTCGAGCATCGAATGCAAGATGCTTGCGAAGCCGCGTGTGGTCGGCGCCTCTGGCGGGGCCGTCAGAAACAGGTGAACGACTCCCTCGACAACCTCAACAAAGAGGTACACGGGGCTCTGGCACTCTTCTACACGTTCCAAAAGGTCTGGGTGGTCGGCGTATCGTGCCGGAAGAGCGGGCAGGTTCTCTGAAAACTCGAGCAAAAGTTGCAGGCGATCCTTGATTGGGATCGCGTTGAAATCCTCGGCTAGTTCGAGTGCATCTTGCATTAGTTACGCAGCTTTAGGCGCCGAGCCAGGCTCAGTTCCGCGCACGATCGGCACGCCAACCAGGCTGCCCCACTCGGTCCAGCTGCCGTCATAGTTGCGCACGTTCTTGAAACCAAGCAGGTAGGTGAGCACAAACCAGGTGTGGCTCGAGCGCTCACCAATGCGGCAGTATGCCACCACGTTGTCGTCGGGCTTTAGGCCAGCCTCGTCGAGGTAAATCGCCTCGAGCTCGGCGCGGTTTCGGAACACACCATTCTCGCCGGCGGCTCGTGCCCATGGCACCGAGACTGCTGAGGGGATGTGCCCAGCGCGTAGCGCGCCCTCTTCTGGATACGCAGGCATGTGAGTGCGCTCGCCCGAGTATTCCTCAGGTGAACGCACGTCGACGAGTGGTTGGCCGAGGTGGGCAATCACGTCGTCGCGATACGCGCGCAGGGTCTTGTCGTCGCGTTCGATCACCGGATAGTCGACAGCCACAACAGGGGTCTCGTCTCGAGTGAAGGGGCGTCCCTCGGCGATCCAGTTGTCGCGACCACCGTCGAGCAGGCGCACGTCTGCGTGGCCGAACAACTTGAAGACCCAGAGTGCGTATGCCGACCACCAGTTCGACTTATCGCCATAGATCACAACCGTGGTGTCGCGTGAAATTCCCTTTGCGCCGAGCAACTTGGCGAAGTCTTCGCCGTCGAGATAATCGCGCATGACTGGCTGGTTCAGCTCGGTGTGCCAGTCGATCATGACCGAGCCAGGAATGTGGCCGGTCGAATAAAGAAGAACGTCTTCGTCGCTTTCAACCACGACGAGACCAGGAGTGCCCAGGTGCTCCTCGAGCCACTGTGCCGAGACGAGCATCTGAGGGTTCGCATACTCGGCGAATTTGGCGTTGTCATCGAAAGGGACAGACATGATGCTCCTGTTGTTTAGTTGCCTAGGATTACTAAGACAAGGTTAAAGGCAGTGGGGTTTCCGCGCCAGCGAAAGGTAACAATTGGCAACGAGTCGGCCCATTAGGTCTTTGGCAAGCACGATTCCGAACGTGACGACCGAGCAGTTGCTGTCGCACCTCGTGCCACCCCGCGAGTTCCAGAAGGCCCGTTTTGAAAATTACTTGCCAGACCAGCGCTTTCAAAGTCAGGCAGACGCGGTCGCGGCCGGCCGTGCGTTCCTCGGAATCAAGTCCAGCTTGGGATTGAAGGGGCTGTTCGCCAAGCGCGAGGAGCAAAAGGCGGGTATTTACCTCGATGGCGGCTTCGGTGTTGGCAAGACCCATCTGCTTGCATCGATTTGGCATGCCGCGCACGGGCGAAAGGCATTCGGCAGCTTTCTTGCCTACACGGGCTTGATTGGCGTCTTGGGCTTTGCCAATGCGGTCACCGAATTCTCAAAGTATGACCTGATCTGCATCGACGAGTTCGAGCTCGATGATCCAGGCGACACCATGATGATGTCGCGACTGCTTACCGAACTCGACGCAAAAGGCGTCAGGTTCGCGACCACGTCGAACACGCCACCGAATGCGCTGGGCCAGGGTCGTTTCGCGGCATCCGACTTCGCCCGCGAAATCTCGGCTATGGCCAACAAGTTTCAAATGGTGAGTGTCGACGGTGAGGATTACCGTCATCGTCCGACCGACGCGCATGTAGCCAGCCACTCTGACGAATACTTGGGGCAGTGGCTAGCCGAAACCCCTGCCGGCGAGACTGCATACGAGGACTCATTCGATCCGCTGCTGCAGCACCTCGCTACGGTTCATCAGAGCAAGTATGCGAACCTGGTCGAGAACGTCGATCGCCTAGCCATTCACAGTGTGCGCCAGCTGACCGATCAAGTTGAAGCCTTGCGTTTTGTTGCCCTGGTTGACCGACTCTATGAACGGCAAACCGTTATCCGCGCCTCTGGAGTGGCGCTAACCGACTGTTTCTCGAGTGACATGCTCGCTGGCGGTTACCGCAAGAAATATCTGCGTGCCGTGAGTCGCCTGGGTGCGATGAGCCAGTAGCACTTTTTACAAACACGAAACATTTCGGGTTCAGTCCCGAAACTTTCCTCTCCGAAAATTTATGCGTGGCTGGAACTGCCGGCCCTATTTGTTTTCTTAGAGAGAGGTAAACAAATGTTTGATCAAGGCAACACCGCCTTCGTGCTAATCTCGGCGGCCCTGGTGCTGTTGATGACCCCGGGCCTGGCGTTTTTCTATGGCGGCATGGTCAAGGCCAAAAGTGTCGTAAGCATGATGATGCTGAGCTTCGGTTCGCTCGGCCTGATTGCTGTTCTATGGGTGATTTATGGCTACGCCATCGCGTTTGCCAATGGTGGCACTCCTGGCTTCGTCGGCATCGATGGAGTGTTCGGTATCGACCTAAACGCCATCGGGCTTCACGAGCAGGTTCAGTCGTCACTCGACGCAACCACTAAGGCTGGCTTCCCGCAGCTTGCGTTCGTTTCGTTCCAGGCAACATTCGCCATCATCACCGTTGCCCTGATCTCGGGAGCGATTGCCGACCGAGCCAAGTTTGGTGCCTGGATGGTGTTTGCCGGACTGTGGGCCACTCTCGTCTATTTCCCGGTTGCCAACTGGGTCTTCAACTTCACGCTCGCCGACGGCAAGGTCGTCGATGGCGGTTGGATCGTTCACGACCTTGGCGTGATCGACTTCGCGGGTGGCACCGCTGTGCACATCAACGCGGGCGCTGCCGGCCTTGCTCTGGCGCTGATTCTTGGCAAGCGCTTCGGTTTCTCGAAGGGCATTGCGCAGCCTCACAACGTGCCGCTGACGCTGCTGGGTGTCGCGCTGCTGTGGTTCGGTTGGTTCGGCTTCAACGCCGGCTCAGAGTTGGCTGCCGACGGCCTTGCCTCGCTCGCCTTCATCAACACGATTGCGGCACCTGCAGCGGCAATGCTCGGCTGGATCTCGATCGAAAAGTTCAAGCACGGCAAGGCAACGTCGATCGGTGCCGGCTCTGGCGCAATCGCGGGCCTCGTCGCAATCACCCCGGCCTGTGCCTCGCTCGACCCAATTTGGGCTTTGGTTCTTGGCCTGGTTGCCGGCGCTCTCTGCGCGTTGGCCATCGACCTCAAGTATTCGCTTGGTTTCGATGACTCGCTCGACGTCGTCGGCATCCACCTGGTTGGCGGCATCGTCGGAACCCTTTGGATCGGCATTTTCGGCAACGGCGTTGGTGCAGCATTCGGCTATGGCTTCCACCAGCTCGGTGCTCAGGCACTCGGGGCCGCGGCAGTGCTGGTCTACAGCTTCGTTATGGCTCTGGTGATCGGCTTCATCGTCGAGAAGACTCTGGGCTTCCGTGTGCGTGCCGAAGACGAGATTGCCGGCATCGACACCGTCGTACACGGTGAAGAGGCATATGCGTTCGGCTCAGACCGAGGCTAGCTACAAAGAAGTAGCGGGCTGGGAGGAACCCAAGTGGTTCCTCCCATTCCGCACGTTTAGAAAGCAGACCAATAAGTGAATGACAACCAGACGATGTTTCTGATCATCTGCTCGGCCATGGTGCTCTTTATGACTCCGGGCCTTGCCTTCTTTTATGGCGGTCTGGTTCGTGCCTCGAGCGTCGTGTCGATGATGATGATGAGCTTCGGCTCGCTCGCCTTGGTCGGCACCATGTGGATGGTGTTTGGCTATGCAATTTCGTTCGCCAACGCCAGCGACTCGAGCTTCGTCGGGATCGACGGCGTTTTTGGCATCAACCTCGACGACCTGTTCCTCAATAGCCACGCGCATGCGGCCATTGCCCACAACGACGGAGCTGGTTTGGCCTTCGCAGGCTTCCAGGGCACCTTCGCAATCATCACGGTGGCTTTGATCTCGGGTGCAATTGCCGACCGCGTGAAGTTCGGTGCATGGATGATCTTTGCGGCCGTTTGGGCCGTCCTCGTTTACTTTCCGGTTGCCGGCTGGATCTTCAACTTCACCACCACAAATGGCGAAGTTACCGATGGTGGTTGGCTCGTCTACAACTTCAGGGTGCTCGATTTTGCCGGCGGCACAGTCGTAGAGATCGCCAGCGGCGCCTCAGCGTTGGCGTTGGCTCTAGTGGTTGGCAAGCGCTTCGGATTCACCAAGGGCATGCATGCGCCACACAACGTACCGCTGGTGCTGATTGGCGTCGGAATCCTTTGGTTCGGCTGGTTCGGCTTCAACGCTGGTTCTGAGCTGCTTGCCGATGGCACCGCAGCCCTTGCATTCGTCAACACCCTAGCCGCCGGTGTTGGTGGCCTAATTTCATGGGTTGCCTACGAGCGTTTGTTCCATGGCAAGGCAACTTCCATCGGTGCCGGATCGGGTGCCGTTGCGGGACTTGTCGCCATTACCCCATCCTGCGCATACCTCGACCCGATTTGGGCACTGGTGCTCGGCATTGCCGTCGGTGTTATTTGCGCTTTGGCAATCGAACTGAAATACCTTCTCGGCTTTGACGACTCGCTTGATGTCGTCGGCATTCACCTAGTCGGCGGCATCGTCGGCACGCTCTGGATTGGCCTGTTGGGTCACGACCTAACCGGTCGCGTTGTGGGTTTGTTCCTGGGCGGCGGATTCGACCAGCTATGGCGTCAGGCCTTCGCTGTGTTGGTAATCGGTGGCTACTCGTTCGCGATTAGTTTCGGCGTTGGCAAGCTGCTACAGAAGACGATCGGCATGCGCGTGCGCAGCACCGACGAAATTGCCGGAATCGACTCCGTCATGCACGGCGAGTCGGCCTATTCGGCAGCAGATCCTCGTTGGAGCTGGCGCGGCTAAAAGTTGCTCGGCATGGCACCGCGCCACAGAGCTAGCCCAATCACGATGATCGCCGCCAGATAGCCGGTGATCACTCGTACTCGCTTCCGTGTCGAATACTCGCGCCAGTGATCTTTAAGGTTGCTCCCTAACCAGAAGATCGGCACTAGCAGCGCAGCGGCGAACATGACGAACAACAACACTGCCCACAAATAGGCGAGAGCGGTCTCGCCAAAAGATGCCGTGCCAAATGTCGAATTGCCCATAGCAAACGAGTCTATGACGAGCCCTCGAGGGTCTCAGACGGCAAGCCACGACACGCCAGGCGGCTCAGTTTGCAAAGCGTCTGAGCATCCCGTATAGTTGTCAAGTCTTCGAAAGAAGACAACGCGGATGTGGCTCAGTTGGTAGAGCATCACCTTGCCAAGGTGAGGGTCGCGAGTTCGAATCTCGTCATCCGCTCGGATAGGCATAAAGCCTTTGCCCAGCACGGTGGAGTGGCTGAGCGGCCCAAAGCAGCAGCCTGCAAAGCTGTACAATCACGGGTTCAAATCCCGTCTCCACCTCCAAAAAACCTCAAAACCTCGGTATTGAGTGCACGGTCGATTGGCGCAGCGGTAGCGCACTTCCTTGACATGGAAGGGGTCACTGGTTCGATCCCAGTATCGACCACCAGATTCAAAAACCCTCGGGAAACCGAGGGTTTTCTCGTTTAACGCCGCCGCGGGTCGCCAAAGCAAAATCGGCCCACCACGAGGGCGGACCGATCAGCGTCGAATTTAGGTGAACTAGGCCTTGAGACCCAAGGTCTTTGCGGTTGCCGCGAGTGACTTCGCGGCTGCCTTAGCATCTGCATTCAGCTGTGTTCCGTAGCTAGGAATCAGTTTGCGGAGCTTTGGCTCCCATCCCGCGAATTCTGCTGGGTAGGCCTTTTTCAAAACCTCGATCATGATGTAGACCGCGGTCGAGGCACCCGGTGAGGCCCCAAGGAGGCCCGCAATCGAGCCGTCGGCGGCCGATACGACCTCAGTGCCAAACTGAAGCACTCCGCCCTTTTTGGGGTCCTTTTTGATCACCTGTGCGCGCTGGCCCGCCTGAATTGGCTCCCAGTCGGCTGGGTCGGCATTTGGCACGAATTCTCGCAGCGACTCAAACTTGGTCGCGGTGGACTTCGAAATTTCGGTGAGCAAGTAATTTATAAGCCCAACGTTTTGAACGGCGACGGCCAGATATGGAATCAGGTTGCCAAGGCGAACCGAAAGTGGCAGGTCGAGAATCGAACCCTGCTTCAAAAACTTTGGATTTAGCCCCGCATAAGGGCCAAATAGCAGCGTCTTCTCGCCGTCGACAACTCGTGTGTCCAGGTGCGGGACCGACATTGGGGGAGCACCCACCGCAGCCTGGCTGTATACCTTGGCCTCGTGTGCGGCCACGACCTTAGGGTTCGAGGTCTTGAGGAACTCGCCAGACACCGGGAAGGTTCCATAGCCCTTCGCCTCCTTGATGCCCGATCGCTGCAACATCTTGAGTGCCCAGCCACCTGCCCCAACAAATACGAAGTCGGCTGTCACTCGTTCGACTGCCTCCGAGCGCAGGTCCTTAACCTTCAGTTGCCACTTGCCGGCACCGCGGCTGCGACGAACTCGGCGGACCTCAGCGCCAGTCTGAACCTCTACGCCTTCGCGCACGAGGTTGGCCACGAGCTGTCGGGTTACCGAGCCAAAGTCAACGTCGGTGCCCGAGTCGATCTTGGTTGCTGCGATTAGGTCATCCTTGTCGCGCCCCTGTGTGATCAGGGGAGTCCAGCCGGCAATTACCTTGTGGTCGGTCGAGAACTCGATCCCCGCGAAAAGCGGTTCACTCTTGAGCGCCTGATAGCGACGCTGCAAGTAATCGACATCCTTGGCGCCGC
>Ga0228699_1000859_pt1 | contig 18868 bp, 17 predicted proteins | sample McNCre217_Aug_MG_FD_178016 | JGI IMG/M metagenome (GOLD analysis project Ga0228699, IMG submission 178016) | Freshwater microbial communities from McNutts Creek, Athens, Georgia, United States - 2-17_Aug_MG | ecosystem: Environmental > Aquatic > Freshwater > Creek | place: USA: Georgia... | reverse complement strand
GAGGCTTGGTTCAATCTCTAGCAAGGTTGCACGAACAGCCTCAAGAGTTGAGCGCTTAGGTTCGTCTTGAGACTCAATATACGCGGTGACATCTTCTGCTGACATGCATCGATAATACATTTTTGTTGTTCTATGGGCGTAGGTTTGTGACTTAATGAACACGACAGAGACTGCTGAACTGAATCAGCCTCGAGACCTTGCAATTGACCGCCTTCGCGGTGCGTTGGTCATTTTGATGGTTGCCGGTGACTTTCTCTCTGGCATCAACTGGGTTCCGGCGTTTCTAAAACACGCGCCCGATATTGGCATAACGATTGCTGACTTGGTGGCCCCTGCATTCGTGTTCGTTATCGGGCTAAATTTCAAGGCCTCATTCAGGCGTCACCTTCGCGATGGCAGGATGGCGGCCTATCGCCACTTCATGATGCGATACCTGTCGCTGCTTGGAATCGGCGCCGTTATCTCTGCGGGCGCATCGCTGGTTGCCCGGCCAACCGGTTGGGGCGTGCTTGAGGCTCTGGGCATCGCCGGGCTGATCACTCTTCTGGCAATCAGGCTGCCAACCTGGGCACGTTTCTTGGTTGGACTCTTGATGCTTGCCGGCTACCAATACGCCCTTGACACATCGATGCTCGACAAGGTTTTGTCATCGGTGCACGGTGGGCTTTTTGGCGCGATTTCTTGGGGTGCTCTGCTGATTCTCTCAACCGCAGTGGCAGATGTTTGGCGCAGCGGGACGGTTAGATATTTGGTTTGCCTAGGCGCACTATTCGCTGCAGCGGGTTTCTCGGCACTTGTGATTCCAATTAGCAAAAACCGAGTCTCGCTCAGCTACATTCTGCTCACTCTGGCAATCAGCGCCTTGGCATTTTTGATCGTCAAAGCCTTTTCAAATTTCAGAGTGCTCAAGGCAGGCATATTTTGCTGGTGGGGGCAGAATTCACTGGCCATGTATTTTCTGCATCTGCTCTTGCTTGGGCTTGTTGGTTTGCCGCCAATTGCCTGGTGGTATGCCGATGCGCCGGCTTGGCTTGCCACATTGCAACTTGTGGCTATCCTTGGCCTGTTGTCTGTGGTTGCCTGGCGAATAAAACCAAAATCGCGCGCCTAACTTGAATGTTAGGTTTTCAACATGAAAACTTTGAAATGGGCCATGGTTGGCACCGGTTTTATGTCGACGCTAATCATGAAAGACTTCGCGCTATCGGCTAACACCGAACTAGCCGCTTTGGTCTCACGCGATGTCAGCAAAGCGCAAGAACGTTTGAAAGCCGAAGGCATCGATGCAAAGGCTTTGAACTTTGAGCAGGCACTGGCCGACACAGACATCGATGTGATTTATCTGGCCACCCCTCACGCCAACCACTTTGCCCAGGCAAAGCAGGCGCTCGAGGCCGGCAAGCACGTCTTGGTTGAAAAGGCATTCACCATGGATGCGGCCGAGGCCCGAGAGCTTGACCGAATTGCCAAGGCCAACAGCCGGTTCTTGATGGAAGCGATGTGGACCAAATTTCAACCGATGCTAAAAGAGGTAAAGCGCCTGGTTGATTCAGGCAGAATCGGCAACCTGAAAGTTATTGAATCAAGCTTCGGCATGAACCTGCCCTTCGATGATTCACACCGTTTGTTCAACTATGCGATGGGCGGCGGCTCGGCTCTTGATCAGGGCGTCTACACCGCAACCTTCTCCAAATGGTTTGCCGGCTCGAGAATCACAAAGCAGATCACCAGCGGCGAGCTTTTCAGCAATGGCGCCGATGCCTCTGTGCACACCTCGTTCCAGTTTGAAAATGGCATGTATGCGGTTGCCCTTTCATCGCTGGTGGCAACGCTGGGCTTCGATGGCCGCCTCTCAGGTGACGCGGGTTCAATCGAACTAATCGGGCAGTTTTGGAACGCCGAAGAAGCCTTGATTCACGGGCCTTATGCCGGGCAAGAACACCCAGTTGAAAAACTCCATATGCCTCGCAAAGGCGCCGGCTATGTGCACATGATTGAAGCCGTTAACGAAGCGATCTTGGCTGGAAAATTGGAGTGCGAGGAGCACCCGATTTCCTTCACCATCGAGGTCATGGAAATCCTCGATGAGGCTAGGCGCCAAATCAATCTTCCAAATTAATGTTCGCTATTGCGGCGATTATTCACCTGTTCCCCATGGTTTAGTCCACTCATCTGTGTTTAGATGACACTATGAAGGCAAAAATTTTTGGGGCAATTTCTGCGGTAGCACTCCTGGGTGCGATCAGTTTTCCGATGGCGTCTAGTGCTGGCGTGCCGAGTGACCTGCCGGTTGTTTCCAATGTGCACGAACCACACATTTTTGTGGCCCACGGAGCTACGGCCTCAAACTCGACAACTTCAAGCCCATTGACTTACCACGGTGGCCCGGTCATGAACGGCACCGTCACTGTCGCACCAATTTTTTGGGGAACGAACACGGCGTATCCCACCTCTAAAGTTCCTGGATTGAGCGCTTTTTACGTTGGCTACGGATCGTCTGCATACGCTGGCATCTCAGGCCAATACACGGGGCCAGGAGGAAATGCGGCTGTATCGGTCAGCTACCAGAACCCTGTATTAGACAGCACGCGAGCTTCATCGAGCGCGTCTTCGGTATTGAACGAAGTTGTCAACAGAATTGGATTTAGCAAGCTTTCGAACACCGCTTACTATCCGGTTTACACGGATATTCCTCGAGGATCAGCTACCGCCTGCGCTTGGCACTCAGTTGGCTCAGTGCGAAGTGGTTCTGTGACAAAGAGAATCAAATTCGCCTTCTTCTACAATCTTGACAATGACCCTAGCTGCACAAGTGTCATTAAGTCTTTCAACACCTTCGACGTGCCTACAAATGCGCTTGCCAATGTCTCCGCGCACGAACTTGCTGAAATGATCACTGACCCAGAATTGAATGCTTGGTATGACTCGTCAGGATACGAAAATGGCGACAAGTGTGCATGGAATTTCAAAAACACCACGTCGGTCGATAGCTCGGGATCAACGGTAACCACATACTTATCCGAAACCCTTAGCAACAGCAGTCTGTGGATGCTTCAGGGCGAGTGGAGCAATTCGGCTAATTCTTGCAGTTGGTAGCAAGGGCTTCTAACTAATTTAGGCATGAAAAAACCCGGCTCTCGTGAGAAGAAACCGGGTTTTAGTGCGCTTGGAGGGACTCGAACCCCCAACCTTCTGATCCGTAGTCAGATGCTCTATCCATTGAGCTACAAACGCGTTGGTGTTGCTTTAGTTGCCTAGACAACTTTATGAGTTTACTTGGTCTGCGCGACCTTGTAAACCCCAGGCTTGCTAAAGGCCTAGTTAGATCATCCGTGGCGGAGTCGGAGGGATTTGAACCCTCGAGGGAGATTTAACCTCCCTACCCACTTAGCAGGCGGGCGCACTCGACCGGGCTATGCGACGACTCCTCGGACTGGTCTAGTTTAGTCGAAAGCCGAGACCTAAGTAAACCTAACTAACCTGAGCAGGTGGTGGTTGCCGCGTTGGTGCCGCGAGCCCATTCAGGAAGTGCGGTGGCGGTCGGAGTTGGGGTCGGCGTTGCGCTTGCCGACTTGCCTGGCAGAGCCGACTTTGAAGGTGTTGGGGTAGGCGTTGCTGTTGACGTGCCGCCCTGAGCAACTGCACCAGAACCGGTGTTGGCCTTATCGATCAAGATTGGCTCATCGTTGACCAACTTCTGGAAGATGATGTTGGCTTGGTCATAGTTGGGCATAACGCGGCCAGAATAAGGGGCCGGCAAACCACCGTGAGATGGCACCTGCAAGAAGGTCATCTTGTTAAGGTCAACCGACTTCAGCGCCGAGGCGATGCCGATCATGGTGTTGACATCGGTGAGCGAAGTTGAAAGCTGCATGTTGCGAGCGGCGGCGGTTGCCAACGAGTAAAGCTGGATTGGGTTGCTGAGCACACCCTCGCTCTTGATCTTGCGCAACAAAGAGGTCAAGAAAACCTGCTGGTTTGAGATGCGGCTGAGGTCTGAGCCATCGCCAACACCGTGACGGGTGCGCAAGAACTGCAGGGCTTGCATGCCCTTGAGGTTGTGGTTACCGGCCTCTAGGTTCAAGAACGTGTAGCGGTCGTGAATTGGGCGGGCCACACAAACATCGACACCACCGATGGCGTTTGACATCTCGATGACTCCACCGAAATTGATGGTGGCCAGGTATGGAATCTTCAGGCCGGTCAACTGCTCAATGGTCAAAAGCGTGCAACCAGGGCCACCGTTAGAAATTGTGGCGTTGATCTGACCCAGCGCCTGAGGCAAATAACCCGAGCCGCCGGTGGTGCTTGGGCAAGCAGGCCATGGCACCAAAAGGTCTCGAGGGAAGCTCAGGGCAACCGCATTTTTGCGGTCTGCCGAGATGTGAATCAAAATTTCAACGTCGGCAAGAACGCCGCTAGATGGGCCAAAGATCTTTGAGTCGGTGCCGGCGCGGCTGTCTGAGCCAAGCAACAACATATTGATTGGGCCCTTTAGGTCGGCCGCGGTCACCTTCGGGCCAGCAAGTTCAATGCCGTTGGCACGAATCGAGTTTGAAATATCCCAGACCGTCACACCGGCAACGGCAATCGCCGCGCCAACCACTGCGGCAAGACCCTTAAGAACTAGGCCACCGATGGCGCTGCCTTTTGACTGTGCGCGAATTCGGCCGTGGCGGGCAAACCCTCTTGGGGCTTCGGTCTTCTCGGCAGAGTTTTTACGCGCAAATGGATTTTTCATGAACAACTAGTTTAACCGCGGGGGCTCGTCAGAACCAGCCCTCACAGGAAACTCGGAGGAGGGGGCTGCCGCCGCCCGGTCCTTCCGCCGCCGGCCGGTCAATGAAAAAACCCCAGCCTAATAAGACTGGGGTTTTATCTGGAGGAAGCGGTGGGATTTGAACCCACGGTAGCTATTAACTACGACAGTTTTCAAGACTGTTCCGTTCGGCCGCTCCGGCACGCTTCCGTGAGGTCAAGTTTACGCCAAAATCGATGGCTTGTCGACTGGCAAAAGTCAGACTAGGTCGTGAGTGAAGAGGATGCCCTCGAAAGCCGCCAAGACCTGAGCAACGCCATCATCCTCAACAGCGGCAGTCACCGCGGTGGCCGCGGCCTTAACTTCATCCGGGCCCTGACCCATGGCAAATGCCAAGCCGCCGCCCTCGCGCGCCCACTCAAACATCGAGATGTCATTGCGGCCGTCACCCATGGTGATGACCTTGTCACGAGAAATGCCAAGCGCCTTGCGCTGAACCTCAAGTGCCGATGCCTTACTGATGCCCTGCGGTGAGATGTCTAGCCAAGCGGTGTAGCCGATGGCATAGGTGACCGAATGCAGGCCGACCTCGGTGATAACGTCAAGAAACTCTTCGGCCGATTGCCCCGGTGAAAGAACAACAACTCGGCTAACCGGCTCACCCATCAGCTCATCCAGCGGGGTCTCGATGTTGTCATCGCCGAGAGCATAGGCCGGAAAAGCCTTGTGAAATTTATAGGTGCCCTGGGCATTTTCAACGGCAAAGTGAGCGTCTGGCAGGTGCTTGATTAGACGCTTCAGCACCTCGGTTGGGTCAAAGGTGATGACCTCAACCGGTTTGAAACCGCGCGGATGGGTGGGGTCAACCTCGATGGTCACGGCACCGTTTGAGCAAACGCTATAACCGTGTTTGATGCCCACCGAATTAACCACTGGGATGGCGTTAGCCGCGCTGCGCCCGGTGGCAACGATGATCTCGTGGCCGAGTGCGCGCACCCGTTCAACCTCGGCAACCACCCTTGGTGAAAGATAGCCGTCATCGTGCACGAGCGTGCCATCGATGTCGATTGCTATCAACCAACGGTCATCACCGGTGGCCACGGGTGCTGAACTCATTAGGCCTTTGGCTCGATTACTTCTTGACCACCCAGGTATGGGCGAAGCGCTGCCGGGATTCGAACCGAACCATCGGCTTGCTGGTGTGTTTCAAGAATGGCAACCAACCAGCGAGTGGTGGCTAGGGTGCCGTTCAGGGTTGCAGCCGTCTGGGTCTTGCCGTTCTGGTCACGATAGCGAACGTTTAGGCGTCGCGCCTGATAGGTGGTGCAGTTCGAGCTAGAGGTGAGTTCGCGGTATGTCTCTTGCGAAGGAACCCAAGCCTCAGAGTCATACTTGCGGGCAGCACTTGAACCAAGGTCACCGGCGGCGGTGTCAATTACTCGGTATGAAAGCTCGCAGGCTTGCAGCATTGCCTCTTCGAGGGCGAGCAGTTTCAGGTGCTCATTCTCGGCGTCTTCAGGCTTGATGTAGCTGAACATTTCAAGCTTGTTGAACTGGTGAACACGAAGGATTCCACGGGTGTCGCGGCCAGCCGAACCAGCCTCGCGGCGATAACAAGTTGACCAACCGGCATAACGCAATGGGCCGTTTGAAAGTTCGATGATTTCATCGCGGTGATAACCAGCAAGCGCCACCTCCGAGGTGCCGGTTAGGTAAAGGTCATCGGCTGGTAGGTAGTAAATCTCATCCGAGTGCTCACCCAAGAAACCGGTGCCGGCCATGACCTCAGGGCGAACCAGAGTCGGCGTGATCAGCGCGGTGAAGTCGTGCTTGCTTGCTAGGTCGAGAGCCATGTTCATCAGAGCGAGCTCTAGGCGTGCGCCCCAGCCCTTCAAGAAGTAGAAGCGTGAACCCGAAACCTTGACACCGCGTTCTATGTCGATGATGTCAAGCAGTTCGCCAAGGGCAACGTGATCGCGTGGCTCGAAGTCAAACTTGGCCTTTTGGCCGACCTCTTTGACAACGGTGAAGTTTTCTTCGCCACCGGCAGGGATGCCCTCGATAACTACGTTTTCGATCTTCCAGATGACCTCGTTCAGGTGCACCTCGGCCGCGTTAGCGATCTCGAGTGCCGCCTTGACCTTCTCAGCCAACACCTGACCGGCCTGAATTAGGGCCGGGCGGTCTTCTTTTGATGCCGAGCCGACTAGCTTGGCAGCGGCGTTTTGCTCGGCACGAAGTGATTCATATTCTTGAAGGCACTTGCGCCAGGTGGCATCGGCTTGAACTGCCGTATCAACGATTGATTCGTCGTTGCCGCGAGCGCGCTGGGATGCCTTGATGGCGTCTGGGTTATCACGAAGAAGGTTGCTGTCAATCACTCTTCAAGGTTACCTTGCCACTCGAAAGCCAAACGTGAAGCCAAAGGCTCGATTAGTAGGCGCGAATGTGTTTGCGAATCAATTCCGCAGCTTCTTCTAGGCCATACCGACCCTCGGCCACACCCAGGGTGAAATCCATGCCCTCATCAGTGGTCATTTCAATAACTATGTCGTTGATTAGTAAAAATGACACAAGTAGAGTCCAAGCAGTGCGCTTGTTGCCATCCATTAGGGGATGGTTTTTGACCAGGGACTGGTGCATCGCGGCTGCCATCAACTCAATTGAAGGGTATGCAAACTCGCCAAAGACAGTAGTTTTTGGTCTAGCCAAAGCGCTGTCCAACAAGCCCGCGTCTTTGACCATGAAACCTAGACGGCTGAGTTGTTGAAAGGCATTCTCGTATGAGAGAAAGCGGATCATGCGTCAGCCAGTCGCTCCATGAGTTCTTTATCTCGCGTCATCACCAAGTTATAGGCCTCGTCTAGGCGCTTTTTAACAAATTCGCGCTCATCCGCCTCTTCAATAAGGGCTTCGATAGCACGCTGTTTCGAGATGCGCCGCAGTTGGGCGATCTGCTCGAGTTTGCTGTCTTGTTCTTCTGTGAGTCTCACTGTCATAGCCATAATCTAAATGGTATCAAGGTGACACCAAAGGTCAAGGGTTCAATTTGTGGACGAAGCAACTTAGGCTAAAGGTATGGGGATAAGGCCGAAAGCAAGTAGCCGAGGCGCCTCGCGCCCGGATGCTAAAAAGCGCGTTGCCGTCATCTTTTATCCCGAGAAAATTGCCCGGCGAAAACTCAGTGCCGCAGTAGACATGGCAGTGATGCCCCTGGGTTGGGAACCGACCCTGTGGCTTGAGACCACAGCCGCAGAGCCGGGCGGAGCCCAAGCCCTTAGGGCAATTGCCCAGGGCGCAACTCACATTCTGATTGCCGGCGGCGATGGCACGGTTCGCGAAATTGTCGAGGCAATCAGCCTGAATGAACTTGGCGAGAAAGTAACCCTCGGCATCTTGCCCTCAGGCACCGGCAACGTGCTCGCCCGCAATCTAAAAATTGACCTCAACGACCTGCCCGGCTCGGTCAAGCGCGGCCTGTTCGGCAATCGGTTCCCTATCGATCTAGGGCTGGTTCGAATCATCAATGAAGATGGCAGCCGGGCCGAACGTGTGTTCTCGGTGATGGCCGGTATGGGCCTGGACGCCAAAATCATGGAAAAGACCGACCCCAAGCTCAAGAAGGCTATCGGTTGGGTGGCCTACATCGATGGCGGCCTGCGCGCTTTGCCAACCCTTTTTGAACGCATGGATGTCTCGGTTGACAGCCGGGAGCCGCGCAACCTAAAAGTGGTCTCGTTGATTATTGGCAACGTTGGCTGGTTGCCCGGCAAAATCACTCTCATGCCAGATGCCAGCTTGAACGATGGCGTCTTGGATGTGGCGGCCGTTGGCCCGCGCCGGTTTTGGAACTGGATTGATTTTTGGGGCCGGGTCACCTGGCTGCAGACCTTGCGTGAGAACCGCCAACTTCGTCACCTGATTGATCAAACCGCTGACGTGAAAACCCTCGAAAACATGAGTGGCGCCAAGATTCGCGTCACGCCGGAAAACCCGGTTTTCATCCAGCTTGATGGCGACCCGATGGGTAGCGTGCGCGAGGCCGAGTTTGTGGTGCTGCCCAACGCAGTGACGGTTCGGCTTTAGTGCTGTTCGTCTCTGAACCGGTTGCGAATTGCGTCAAGCTCAGCCTTTAACAGCGACTTTGATTTTTCAGCGGCCAGGTGAGCGGCTTCAATAATCACCGCAGCTTCGTGGTTGGCCTTGTCATAAATCGCTTGGGCTTCGGCCTGAAGCACGGCTGCCTGCTGGCTGGTCTGAGCCAAAACTTTCATGGCCTCTTCTTGGGCGCGGGCCATAATCTCTTGCGCCTCGCGGCTTGCCTTCTCAGAGGCACCGGTCAGTCGGTCTGCCTCGGCAACGATTGCCGCGGCATCAATTTTGCCCGTATGAGTGAGCCGGTCATTTAGTTCACTAACCTCGGCACGAAGCGCATCAAGCTCTTGGCTGTTGCGAACACTCCCTAGACGCGCGCGCGAGAGCTCGTCGCGAAGCTCTTTGATTCGAGCGTCCACCTGGTCACGGTCATAACCGCGCATCGAGATTTTGAAGTCGTCTTCCATCGAAAAACAACCACCGCCTATCTCCCCCAAGTATGAGTATGGCAGTCAAGGGTTAACCCCGTGTTACGAATATTCGCCTGTGCACTTAAATTCACTATTTATTAAGTGATTTGAACCAGGTTTCGGCATCGCCGAATTGCGCGTCAGAGTTGTTTCCCTCGTGAACCGACTTTTCTTTATCAGCCCGGGGATATGAACCCAGATACTGAACCTTCGGGCTGAACCGGTGCAAGCCCTTCAAAGCCTCGGCAATTGCGGCATCCTCAATGTGCCCCTGGGCATCGATGTTGAAGCGATAGCGGCCAAGGCGGTCACCAATTGGGCGTGACTCAATGCGCGAGAGGTTCACGCCGCGCACGGCGAACTGCTCAAGCATTTCAAGCAGGGTTCCCGGGCGGTCGGTTGGCATCTCGATGATCACCGAGGTCTTGTCGCGGCCAGTTGCCGCTGGCGCCTTGCCTGCCAGACCAATTTGAATGAATCGGGTCTGGGCGTTTTTATATTCACCGATGTTCTTGGCCAGCACCTTCACTGGATAGTGTTCGGTAATTGTTGATGCAGCCACCGCCGCATCGGCAGTCGAAGCCTCTTCGGTTAGGTTTGCTGCCGCCGCCGCGGTTGAGGTTTCAGGCAAGTATGAATGCCCCGGCAAATTGGCCGATAGCCACTTGTGAGTTTGGGCATAGGCCACCGGGTGCGTAGAGACGATCTTTACATCTTTGAGGGCAACACCCGGGCGGGCAACCAAATTGAATGTGACCGGCACGAGGTATTCGCCAAAGATGCGAATGCCATCGGTTGCGGCGAGCGCGTCAAGGGTGGCTGAAACGCCGCCCTCGATTGAGTTCTCGATTGGAATCACTGCGCGCGCAGAGTGGCCAGAGATCACGTTATCGATGGCCTCTTGCACATTGGCCACTGGGTTCCAGTTGGCACCCTTGGCCTCAGGCACCTGGGCCAGAGCGAGTTCGGTAAACGTGCCAATCGGACCTAGGAATGAATAGGTCTTCTTTGCTGAACCGTTACTTGATTTCGTAGCCATAGATAAAGGTTAACGGCGAAAATAGTCTTATGAGTGAGCGCGCTGGCCAAAAAGCCCAAGAATCTGATCTAGTCAACATCGACAAGCTAATCGAGGCATACTTCGAGATCAAGCCCGATGTGACCACCGCCGAACAAAAAGTGACCTTTGGCACCAGCGGCCACCGCGGCACATCGCTGAATGGTTCTTTTAATGAACAGCACATCGCGGCCATCACCCAGGCAATTTGTGAATACCGCGCGCACGAAAACATCCATGGCCCAATTTATGTTGGCAAAGACACCCACGCGCTTTCTGGCCCGGCCGAGCAAACCGCTCTTGAGGTTTTGGCTGGGAACGATGTGCTGACCATGGTTGACGCCGAGGGCAGGTACGTGCCGACCCCTGCGGTCTCGGTGGCCATCATCAATCACAACGATGGCAAGCACCCGGGTGACCGAACCCTTGCCGACGGCCTGGTTATCACCCCGAGCCACAACCCGCCGACCGACGGTGGTTTCAAATATAACCCGCCTCACGGTGGCCCGGCAGACTCTGATGCCACCAACTGGATTGCGGCAAGAGCCAATGAAATCATCCTTGGCGGTCTGGTTGATGTGAAGCGCGGCAACCCGCAGCCGGTTCACTTTCACTTCCGCGAGAACTACATTTCACAGCTTGCTGACGTGATCAACATGGATGCGATTCGCGACTCGGGCGTCTCTATCGGTGCCGACCCAATGGGTGGCGCATCGGTGGATTATTGGGGTGCAATCGGCGAGCGCTATGCGTTGAACCTGACCGTGGTCAACCCAAACGTCGACTTCCAGTTTGGTTTCATGAGCCTCGACTGGGATGGCAAGATTCGCATGGACTGCTCATCGCCTTATGCAATGGCCTCACTGATCGAAGAGCGCGACCTGTTTGACATCTCAACCGGTAATGACGCCGACGCCGACCGTCACGGCATTGTCACCCGCGACCACGGTTTGATGAACCCAAACCACTTCTTGGCGGTTTGCATCGACTATCTATATCGCAACCGCCCAGGCTGGGCCGAGGATGCCGCGGTTGGTAAGACCATGGTTTCCTCGTCAATCATCAACCGAGTGGTTGCCGATCTTGGCCGCCGCCTGATCGAGGTGCCGGTTGGTTTCAAGTGGTTTGTGCCAGGCCTGATCGATGGCTCGGTTGGTTTCGGTGGCGAAGAATCTGCCGGTGCCTCATTCTTGCGCCTCGATGGCAAGTCTTGGTCAACAGACAAGGATGGCATCATCCTGGCGCTATTGGCAGCCGAGATCACCGCGGTCACCGGCAAGACCCCCTCCCAGCGCTATGCAGAGTTGACCGCCAAATTTGGTGCCTCGGTTTACGAGCGCATCGATGCCCCGGCCACGCTCGAACAAAAGGCAAAGTTGGGCAAGCTTTCAGCCACCGATGTGACCGCCACCGAATTGGCCGGCGAAACAATCACTGCAATCTTGACCCACGCACCGGGCAATAACGCGCCTTTGGGTGGGCTGAAGGTTGAGACCGAAAACGCTTGGTTTGCCGCCCGCCCATCTGGCACCGAGAACGTCTACAAGATTTATGCCGAATCGTTCAAAGGTGAGGAGCACCTTAAGTTGGTTCAGGCCGAGGCCAAGAAACTCGTCGACAGCGTTATCGGCTAGGTGTCTTAGTAGTTGTAACTTGGTGCGGCAGGCAGGTTCCAGAACTTCTCGAGCACGCTGATGTTTTTTGACTTCATCTCGGTGGCAAGATCAACACCGACATACCTGAAGTGCCAAGGTTCAAACTGATAACCGGTGACTGCGGTTTGCCCGTTTGGGTAACGCAGAATGAAGCCGTATTGCCAGGCGTTGGCCGCCAACCACTTGCCCGCCTTGGTGGTTGCAAAACAGACCTGGATGGTGCAACCCTGGCCGAGTGCGCTGAAATCGCCGGCCAAACCAGTCTGGTGTTCTGAATAACCCGGGCGTGCGGCGAGCGCTTCGCCAGCCTTCAGGCCCAATCGCGCCACCTGATGGCTGTGCACACCGACCTGGGTGTTGTAGCTGCGATAACCACTATTCAAGATGAGTGTTCCGGCACCGGCCAACTTCATCGCTGCCTTCATTTTCAAGAAAGCGTCTGCCGCCGGCTTTGCCATATTGACCGAGCCAAATTTGGCTGGCGCGTATGTGATTGGAGCGAGTGGGCGCTGCTTGTTGACCACTACCCATAGTGAGTTGGCCTTATCAAGCGAGAAGGCGGATGGATTGAAACAGGCCCCACACAAAGTTGGTGTTGGAGTTGGTGTCTGGGAAGGCGTAGCCGTCGGTGACGGAGTTTCTGTCGGTGCGGGTGTCTCAGCATTGGCGGGGTTTGCGGTCAAAAATGACAGCAAAATTACTGTTGTGGAAATAATAGAAGTCAATAGGCGGTTGACTGGCAAAGAGCCAACTTCACGTTTAGGCTGGAACATAAGTTCAAGCCTAACTTTGATAGGCAAAATCATCCTTGGCCAAAGTCAAGATGACTCGATTTGATAATAGAAACGGAGCCTCTCTTGGCACGTGCAGAACGCAAAGCCGCGGCAGCCGCCTCGGCAGTATCGGGTGTAATGACCCACAAACAAATCATGCTGGTCCTTGTTGGCCTAATGTCTGGAATGTTCCTTTCGGCACTCGACCAGTCGGTGGTTGGTGCCGCAATGCGAACCATCGCCGATGACCTAAAGGGTCTTGAGCTTCAGGCCTGGGTTACCACCGCCTACTTGATCACCTCGACAATCACCACCCCGATCTATGGAAAACTCGGTGACATTCTTGGTCGTCGCCGCCTTTTCATCGTGGCTATTTCGATCTTTATCTTCGGTTCATTGCTCTGTGGCACTGCCGCTGACATGTTCCAACTTGCCGCTTGGCGTGCAGTTCAGGGAATCGGTGCCGGTGGTCTGTTTACCTTGGCACTGACCGTGCTTGCCGACATCGTTCCACCGCGTGAGCGCGCCCGCTACCAGGGAATGTTCCTCGGTGTCTTCGCAACCTCATCTGTTCTTGGCCCAATCATCGGTGGTCTATTTGCCGGTGCAAACCAGATTCTTTGGATTAGCGGCTGGCGCTGGGTGTTCCTAATCAACCTGCCAATCGGTGTTGTTGCACTCTTCATGGTGGTTGCCTTCTTGCACATTCCTCACACCCCAAAGAACCACCGCATCGACTGGTTGGGCGCGATGACTATCGTGATCGCCGTTGTGCCATTGCTTCTAGTTGCTGAGAACGGCCGCACCTGGGGCTGGGGCAGCACCGAATCGATCGCCATGTATGTCACTGGCGGAGTCGGCATCATCCTCTTCATCCTTGCCGAGCGTGCAGCAAAGCACGAAGCACTTCTACCGTTGGCGCTTTTCAAGTCGAAGACCTTCTCGATGGCAACCATCCTTGGTGTCATCGTCGGTGTTGGTATGTTCGGCGGAATGATGACCCTGCCATTGCTTCTACAGATCGTTATGGGAGCCACCCCAACCGAGGCTGGCTTCATGATGTTGCCAATGGTTGCCGGCATGATGACCGCGACAATCATCTCTGGTCAGATCACCAGCCGCACCGGAAAATACAAGATCTTCATGGTCATCGGCCCAACCCTGTTGGCCCTTGGTTACTTCTACTTGACCAGCTTCAGTGCCGACACTAAGTACTGGCAGGCATCAATCGGCATGGTTCTAATCGGTCTTGGTCTGGGTCAGCTTATGCAGACCCTCACACTTGCCGCACAGAACTCAGTGCCGGCTTCAGAGGTTGGTGTTGCAACCGCTTCAGCAACCTTTTTCCGCCAGATGGGTGGAACCCTGGGTGTTGCAGTGTTCATCTCGATTCTGTTCAACAACCTTTCTGACACCATCCCTGCGGCTTTCAAGCGCACCGATGTTCAGGCTGGTCTGAAGGCAGCTTTGAAGGACCCTAAGGTTCTTGCCGACCCAAACAATGCAGAGTTCCTGAAGGGGCTGCAGAGTGGCAACATGAGCGCCTTGGCCGGAAAGCTGAACACCGACTCGTCATTCCTGAACCACCTAGACCCACGTTTGGCTCGCCCATTCCTAGTCGGCTTTGCTGACGCCGGTGTGACCGTGTTTACTATTGCCGGACTTGTGGTTGCGGTTGCGATCATCATCGCAATCTTCACCAAGGCCCCTGCGCTTCGCACCAAGTCAGCGGTTCAAGAAGCCGCGGCGGCCGCAGCGCACTAAAGGTATTCGACAGCAACACCCAAAGCCCCGAAACGGTCGCGCATCACGGCGATTGATTCGGGGTTTTGGTCTACCAGGATGAAATTGCGGTCAAGCGAGGCAGCCGCGGCACCGGTGGTGCCTGAACCGCCGAAGAAGTCGATAACCAAGTCGCCCGGGCGCGAGGATGCCTGGATGATTCTTCGCAAGATTCCCAGCGGCTTCTGAGTTGGATAGCCGGTCTTTTCTTTACCGGTTGGCGAGACAATCGTGTGCCACCAAACATCGGTTGGCAGCTTGCCCTTGGCAACCTTCTCGGGCGTTACCAAGCCCGGTGCCATATAGGGTTCGCGGTCAACTTCATCCGAGTTGAAAAAGTATTTTGCAGGGTTCTTCACATAAACCAAGATGGTGTCGTGCTTTGCCGGCCAACGGTTTTTGCTCTTGCCGCCATAGTCGTAGGCCCAGATGATTTCGTTTAGAAAGCAGTCGCGGCCAAAGAGCGCGTCAAGCAAAACCTTGGCATAGTGCGATTCGCGATAGTCGAGGTGCAGATAAAGGGTGCCGGTCTCGTTGAGCAGGCGCCAGGCTTCCTCCAGGCGCGGCTCCAAGAAGGCCCAGTAGTCGGCGAACTCATCGTCATAACTAAGCACGGTTTGGCGCACGGTTTCATACTGGCGGCCCTTGAAACCAACCCGACCGCCCTCGGTGACTCGGGTTGTGGTGCCGGTGCCGCGGGTTTGGGTGCGGCCGGTGTTGAACGGCGGGTCAATATAAATTAGTTGCGCGCACGCATCGGGCATAGATTTAAGTACGGCAAGGTTATCTCCATAGAAGACTTTGTTTTTATTTGCCGGCACAGAAAGAGATTAACAGCATGAGCGCAGAAATCAGCGAGGCACCAGTAGTAAAGCACAACACTGCCGAACACCGGTATGAGATTTGGTTGGGCGATGAGATGGCCGGCGAGCTGGATTATTCGCTAATGCTTGGCGAAATTCACTTTGTGCACACCGGCGTGAACCCAGCACACCAGGGCAAAAACCTGGCCGCAATTTTGACCCGTGAGGCCTTGGCCGATGTTCGAGCGCAGGCTAAGAACAAGGTCGTTCCGGTCTGTTCCTACACCGTGCGATACATGGAAAAGCACCCTGAAACTCACGACCTTTTGAAGGACCCAATCGAGGATGCAGTTGCCGCTTGCCGCCTACCAAACGTGGCTAAGGCGAGCGAAAAGCTGGGTTTGACCCCACCAAGCAAATAGCGACTCGGCTTCTAGCCGACCCTCGAGTTCAACCACTCGATTAGGTCGTGCATAACTTCATCCTTGTTCGTTTCATTGAAGACCTCGTGCCGGGCGCCTTCATAGATGATCAATTCGAGGTCGGTCAAGCCCACACGCTTATAGGCATTTAGCAGCAGCACGTTGCCTTTTTCGCCACCGATGGCGTCATCGCTGCCAGCCATCAATAGCAGCGGCAGGTCGTGCGGAAATCGGCGGGCCGGGGTGCCCAGCAGCGGCAAGACGTTGCCGAGGCCAAAGGCTTGCATCGCGGTTTCATCGAAGTTCAGCGGGTCTGCCCGAAACTTTTTGCCAACCTCAAGGTCACGGCTCAGCCACTCGCCACCAGAAACCGGTTCGCCATTGTTTTTGGCCGCGGCCGCATATTTCTTGTTGAAACCGCCACTTGGCAAAATGCCCGGCAACAGCAAAGTTGAGCCGGTCATTATGGCCAGGTCATACTCGTCGGCAAATTTATTCAGAATTCGCTGAGCAATCATTGAACCCCAGCTGTGACCGAGCAAGGCAAGTTTTAGGGTCGGGTGTTCGCCACGGATGAGGTGGCTAAGTTGGCGCACCGCCGCGAACGTGGCGGGCATGCCACCTGGGCCGAGGTTTCCCTGATTCTTGATCAAACCCTTTTCACGCATATGCGCGCCGGTCACGCCGTGACCTCGGTGGTCATCGGCATAAACGCTGTAGCCGGCCTTGTTTAAAGCCTCGGCGACGTGGTCATAACGGCGTGCGTGCTCACCCAAACCGTGCGCAATCTGAACGACTGCCTTTGGGTTAGCAACCGGCCACTCATAAAAAGTGATCTCGACGCCGTGGCTGTCGGTAAGGGTTCGAACCAGTGGAAGGTTAGTCATATTCGCTACTTTAGCGACTATTTCTTAACCTTTGGCCCACCAAGGTAAACGGCCATATCTACACGACGAGCCGTCGGGTTATTCTGCGGGGCGATGCCCTTCGGTGTTAGTTTTGCAAACGCGTTGATGCCCAAACTGCGCAAGTATGCGGCGGTCTGCACGGCTCGCGCCTGCGAAAGTTTTTGGTCATAGCTGGTGTCAAGAGTTGCCTTTACCCAACCATCCACGACCAAAGTTGGCTTCAAGTTGGCCGCAATTATCTTTTTGGCCGTTGCCTTCAAGATTGCCTTGGCCTTGGCATCAAGCACGGATGAGTCACCCGCGAAATAGAGCGGGGTCTTCAATCGGTCGGTCAACCATAGCGGATACAAAGTGACCGTCGAACTTGGGCGGTATTCATTTGGCACTGCAGCGGTTGCATGGTTGTCAGGAGCCCAACCCAGAGGCACGAGGCCAGGCTTGGTGCCGATGCCAGGCAGCTGCAGTGGGTCGCCGCCGACGGTGTAAACCATCTTGATTGGGGCGCCAGTCTGAGGCATTATCGTGACGGTGTACTTGGTGCCGTTCCAGATTGCATAAAGCGTGAGGCTTTCAAGTGGCGAGTATGGCTCTGTGACCGCTGTCGAACCGCCTGAGATCTCAGACCAACCGGCAAACTCATAGCCCTGCTTGGTGCTTGATGGCAGGCCGGTCATACCTGGCTGACCAACTGTGTAAGACATTGTTCTGATGCCGGTGATGCCGCCCAAGTAATTGAACGTGATGGTCACTTGCTTTGGCGCCCAGACGGCAAAGAGGGTCACGCTTGCTGCCGTGGTAAACGGCGCACTTACCGTGCTTGACGAGGTTGGAGCTGTTGCCCAACCGGTGAAGGTGTAACCAGGTTTCTCGGTAGTTGGCAACTTTAGGCCAGGTTCGCCAGGTGCGTAGTAGGTGACTGTTACTCCAGGTGTGCCGCCCTGATAAACGAAGACGATTTGATAGACCGGCGATGGGTCGGTGGCCGTCGGGATGACTTCCCAAAGAGCGTAAAGATCGGCATCGGTCGAGAAGTCATAGACATCGGTGTTGTCGTAAGACTTTGCACCGGTTGAGGTGGTTGCCCAACCGACAAAGCGATAGCCACCGGCAACGAATGGGTTGCGGTTAAGGGCGTGTGGGCCGCTAGAGGTTTGAACTGTTGGGCTTGGGTTTGCACCAATTGGATAGTTCGAGTGAAAGGTTACCGTCTTCGCTGTAAGAAGTGACCAAACCGCTGTACAGGTAGTAGTTCCGGTTGGGGTGATTATCGCGCCGGCTAGAAGAACGGTTCCGGTAGGGCAAACCCATCCGGTGAATTGATAACCCGATGGTGCAATCATCGAGCCCTGCCCAGGGAGCGTGACACTTGCGCCGGCAATTGAACCAGGTGCGGTGCCGGTGGCTGGAGAACCGCCGCCTGAGCCTAACTGGAACGAAACGGTAAACGCATTTACCTGCCAGTCTGCAAATAGCGATAAGTCAGCGCTGAAGTCGTAGGTGTCGGTGCTGGCCATGTATGTGGTTCCGGTATTAGAACCGACAATCCACCGGATGAATGTGTAACCAGGCATGACGAATGTGTTGCCAGTTAGTTGCGTGGTGGCGTTGGTAGTTTGCGTCACCGTGCTGGCACTTGGGCCACCCGATGGGTAGTTTGAATAGAACGTAACGGTCTTGCTGCCATTGACGGCATAAACCGCGGTGCAGACCACATCTGCCGTCGCAGTGAATGCCGAACCAGCGCTGATTGTTGTGGTTCCGGTTGGGCAGGCCCAGCCAATGAAGTGGTTGTTAGCTGGCGGGGTGAGGCTTGAGCCACCAGGCATGTTGGTGGTTGATCCATTGATGTTTGCCGGAAGGGTTTGACCTGAGGTTACCGTGCCAAGTCCAGCATTGAATGAAATAACCCACGGTGTCCACTGAGCATAGATTGTGACCGGGCCAGTGGTGCCAGGTGTGTATGCGAAGTTTAGAGCGGTTCCACCGGTGGCCGCTGCGAACCAACCGTTGAAGTGGTTTCCGGCCTTTGTAGTTGAACTAGTAGGCGCGGCAATTGTTCCGCCGGTGACATAGGTTGCCGGGTCAACTGAGGTTCCACCTTGTGGTTCAAAGGTAACGACATAACTTTCGGCTGACCATTGAGC
>Ga0228699_1000858_pt1 | contig 18869 bp, 10 predicted proteins | sample McNCre217_Aug_MG_FD_178016 | JGI IMG/M metagenome (GOLD analysis project Ga0228699, IMG submission 178016) | Freshwater microbial communities from McNutts Creek, Athens, Georgia, United States - 2-17_Aug_MG | ecosystem: Environmental > Aquatic > Freshwater > Creek | place: USA: Georgia... | reverse complement strand
TGCCGAGCTCGCCAGAGCCCAAGAGGAGGATTTTTTTCATGACTGGCCTGTGAAAAAGTGAATGCAACCAATTTTCCTGCGCCTGAAAAATTGGACGTATACACTTTGCGAAGTGCTATTGACTAGGAAAAATCCATGACGCCGCTTGCTTATGTACTGTTTGGACTTTGCATCGTCATTGCTGTGGATAGCTACTACGTTTACACACACAAAGAATAAATTAACTTCCCAATTTGGCCTTTGCATCCGCAATGGCAAGCCTCACCAAACGCTTGTGCTCTTCAAGCGCCTCGTGGTGGGTTTCAAAATTTTGCAGCATCACAAAGCTGCCTTCTGGCAGCAAGGTCATGGCTTCATGTGAAATCGTTTCGAAATGGTTGTTTCGCTCGATGACGTACCACGTGTGTTGAAAGTTCATTCGGTGGCCTGCAGGTTGAAGGTTTTGAAGGTGGCCAGCAAAGTCGTTTTGGCTTCTTTGGTCAACGTTGATTGCGGTGGGCGCACACGCTCCCAGCTCTCCATGCGGTAGTGCTGCGACAGCAGCAACTTCATGGCTGCAATGGCAGGGTAGGTGCCCAAGATGGTCATCAGTTCCACCACGCGGTCATCGGGCTTGGCCACTTTCATGCCGGCAATTTTGGTGGCGTTGTTGATGCCTTCATCGACCAACAAGTGCTCCACCACATGCGGTATCAAATTGGCCAGCGCCGACACGCACACCTTCAAATTCAACACAGCCAGATTGGGTTCGTGGCAAGGCGCAATCGTCATCAACTCACCAAACGAGCGAATCAAATCCACCGTGTGGTTCATGTGCACATCTTGGTCAACCACACCCGCGCAAATTTTGGGGTGCACTTTGTGCAAGTCATTCAGCGTCACTTCAGGGAAATCGGCCGCATGGCTCAGCCCACCTAGTTGATGCAAAAACAATTGCCAGTCATCGTGGCCCACGCGGCGAATGAGCTGGTCCACATACTCAAACAAGGTGAGGTGCGTGAACGGTTGCCCATGCAAAGGGCCTGACACCAAAAAACGTCGCACGCCTAAGTCATACGCTTTGCGAATACATTGCGCCGCTTCGCTGAACGACGACGACTGCACACCCAGCAGAATGTTTTTAGCTTCAAGGCCAGACGCCATCACATGCGAGACGGCAGACAGTTTTTCATCGGTAGAAAACGACGCCCCTTCGCCCGCTTGGCCAAACAGCACAAACTGTTCAACCCCTTTGGCTGAGAGGTTGCGCAAGTGTGCGCTGAGCTTGGCCTCGTCAATGCTCAGGTTCTCTTGCAGAGGCGTCAGCGTATCGACCCACACACCTTGAAAATTCATAGGCATCACCTTTTAATCTTTGCAGTCATTAGCAGCTTTTGCAGCAAAGCGGTACGTCGCATTTGAAACACCGTCGTTTGCAACACCGCTTTACTTTCTTCAAAGCTCGGCACCTTGTAGGCACGCTTGCCCAGCAACTTCACCACATGCCAATACGGCCCCACCTGGATGGGCGCGGCAGACACAGATCCCGTCGATAAATTCACCACCACGTTTGAAATAGCGGGTGTCAATTGCTCGGTCAACAACCAGTCCAACACGCCGCCGCGTTCTTTGCTTGGGTCGATGGACTTGGCCTTGGCTTGCGATTCAAACGATTGCCCAGACTTCAACGCGGTCATCACCGCGCGCGCTTGTTCTTCAGTTTCTTGCACGATGATGGCCAACTGATATTGCTGAGCATCCTTGTTGGCCAGTTCTTTCACTTGGCGGTCGTACTCAGCTTTCAGTTCAGCATCGGTGATGGGGTTTTGGTTCATCTCCTCTTGCATCAGTGTGTCAATCAAGAAGTTCTGGCGCATCGCGAACACCACATCATCTGCCTCAGCCTTTTTATCCAAGCCGCGCTTGATGGCTTCTTGCACCATCAACTCACGAGCAATCAGTTCTTCCTTGAGGGCGTTTCTCAGTTGGGGCGAGTCCGCTTGGCCTTGCGCCACATTCGCTTTGACATTGCGTTCCATCAAGCGGGCGGGAATGGCGGTGCCATTCACCACCGCCACCGACGGTTCTGCGCCCCAAACGGAACTCAGTGCGGTTGCCAGTGCAAGACCTAAAACACCGTGCAAGTAAATAGTTTTTGAACCCATCTTCATCATCCTTCAAAGTTTTCCATTCATCACCGTGACAAACGCAATCTTGCTCACGCCTGCCGCGCGTGCCATGGCCAGTACCTCGGCCACGCGCCCATAGCGCACATTGTCGTCTGCCTCTATCGACAAGGCGTATTCCTCGTCTTGTGCTTTGTCCGCCAAATGCTTCGAGAGCAACTCACTCGCCATCGGCTGGTTGTCCATTCGCAGTTGACCGTTTTCATCAATCGCCAAACGCCCTTTGTTGGGATGCTGTGGCGACTTGATGGCTGCTGTTTTGGGCAAGTTGATGCCAATGCTTTGCGGAATCAGCAGCGGCGCTGTGACCATAAAAATCACCAGCAACACCATCATCACATCCACCAGCGGCGTGATGTTGATGTCGGCCATCATGCCGCCCCCGTGCTCGTCTTGCGCGCCAATCATGCGCCGCTCCACTGCTTGCGGTGCTTCAAGGCCAAGCGCAAAAATCGTTCAGCAAATGCTTCGAGCTGCGTCACGTGCAAACGCGTGTTGCGCATCAGCACGTTATAAAAAATCAAAGCGGGCACGGCAGTGGCAATGCCAATGGCTGTGGCAATCAAAGCCTCACCAATCGGGCCAGCCACCACCGCAATCGTGGCTTGGCCTGTTTCGCCAATCACCACCAACGCGTGCATGATGCCCCACACCGTGCCAAACAAACCCACAAACGGCGCCACCGAACTCACGCTCGCCAACACACCCAGCCAGCTCTCACGCGTGCGTGTGAGCTGCTTGATCTCTTGCCCTAACCCTGCCGACACCATGGCATACAACTCCTCGGTCGTGTGCGCGTCATCGGCGCACTCATGGCAGATGGCCAAGCCCGCATACGTCAGTTGCGCCAAGTCACTTTCGGGCGCGTTCGTTGCGCGATGTAACGCTTGCCAGTTCGGGGTTTGCCATTGCGCTGCCAAATAATTTGCCGTGGCACGTTGGCTGCGCCAAGCGGCCACCGTCTTTGCCAGAAAAATGCTCCAGCTCAAAAACGACATGAACGTGAGCAAATACAAAGTGGTGTCGATGACCCAAGACGAATTCATGGTGGTTTACTTTTTCAGAACACGAAAGTGAATCGGAATCTCAACCCATTGGTCAATTGGCTCGCCATGCTTGCGTGCAGGCTGTAGCTCCCATTTGGCCAAGGTGTCGAGTGCTGACTTGTCTAGTTGTTCCGAACCGCTGGTTTGCAGCAGTTGAATCTCCGCTGGTTTGCCATCGGTCATGACATGAACCTTCACCACCACACGCCCTTCAATGCGTGCTGCAAAAGCCGCAGGGGGGTAGGGCGGGCGTGGGTTTTTGGTGCTGCCCACCTCGTAGCTCACGTTGGTGCTGGGCACGTCAGCGCCTTGTGTAGCCGCTTGTGCGGCATTGCTCATCGTGGGTTGAGGTGTTGCATCGTCTGCCCGGTCACGCGTGCTAGGCCGAGGTGGTGGCGGTGTCACCGCTGCCGTGGTCGAGGGTGCGTGCATGCTCGCCATGGGGCGATTGGCTGCCACCTCAATCTGCACCTCTATCTCATCCTCTTGGGCTGCATCTTCACGTGTCCACACAAAAGGGTTCAATGCCCACACATGCAAAAACGCCACCCCCACAATGAGGGTGAGTGTGAGGCGATCAACCGTTTTATGAACCAGCACCATTGGCAAACACCAAGCGAATGCGTGTCGATGCACGCTTGCCTTGGCGGTCTGTTGCAGTCACCTTCACATCCAGTGACTTCACCCACTTAGGTGGCGTGCCGCTGAACGAACGGTCTCTGAATGAGAACTTCACCCAACGCGGCAAGTTGGCCCCGTTGCTCAACGTGGCAGAAAGCTTGATGTACTCGTTTTCTCGGCTGTGCACAAACGTATCGGTGGGCAACTGGTAAACAAAGGGCTGTTGAGCCGGCAATGTCTCAGGCGCAAATTCACGCACTTGCACAAAGGCCCCCGAGCTAGACAAGCTCGACATTTGAATTTGCGCACGTGGCGTTGTGGCCGCAGGCCCCGCTGAAGTGCTGGCTTCATTGCCCACCTGCACATCGGCCACGACACGTCCATCAGCCACGGCTGCTTGCGCGGGGCGCTCGTGCGATTCATGCGCCATCAACCACTGACGTCCTGCTTCTGCCAGATCAGAGTTGCCGCTGTTGCCATTCGTGTTGCCGCTGTTGCTACCGCCGCCATTGCTATGGCCCCACTGCACCAACTGCAAATTGCTCGGCAGCGTGCTGGTATTGCCCAAGGGCGGTAAGCGCAATCTGAAATCTGGCGTGCCGGTGTACCACGTCAATGTGGGTGTGCCGGTAGGGGCCAACAATTGCTCGCCAATGAACTCAGGTGCGCTGTCAACGGTCAGGTTGCCCTTGAGCACGATGTCGCCCTTGTAGTACGTATCGCGGCGTGATGTGTCGTCGGTTTTGATATCCGTCACCAACGCGCCGTTGAGTGTGCTTTGCGTACCCACAGCCACTTTTAATGTTGCCAGTGGCGACACGCTACCCACATTGTTTTCAAACGTGATGGTGGGAACGGGTGCATTGGCCGACACGGCGGCCAAGCTGATGGCGCGCACATCCAAGCCGTTCACTTTGCCTGTCGGGTCTGCATCGTCAACCGTGCTCTTGAACGTGATGCTCGGGTCCACCGACACCAACAAACGCGTGTGCCCGTTTTGTGTGTTGCTACCCACGCGCACTGGGCCGTCGTAGGTTTGGGAATCAAACGTCGTCACATCACCAAACAGCTTGATGGTCGGTGCGCTCAAATTCATGGCGTAAGGGCTTGTGTCCAACAAACCTGAAGACAGATACGTCGTCAAGTTGAGGTTCCTCACAGATCGGCCCACTTGGTCGTTCACCAAAATGCTTCCACTCGGGGCAGAGGCAAACAGTGAACGCTGCGCACTCATCGCGCCACTGCCCGCACTCACTGTGCCCATGAAATCCACATCGCCTGAATCAGACACAAAGTTGGGTGCCTGTGCCGTGCCCGAGCTCAGGAATGTGAGGGCACCGTTGTACACCTGATCGCCCGTGGTCTTGATGGCTGTGTCAACCGTGACTGCACCATCCACATGCAAGGCTGACAACGTCATGCCTGAGGCCACCGACAACTGGCCACCGCTCGACACCACATGGCCTGTACCCAACGCTTGGGCGTTGCTCAAGGTGGCTTGGTAAGTGCCAATGTCCAAATTGCCGCTGAAGTTGGTGTTGGTACCACTGACCGTCAACATGCCGTTGCCACGTTGTTGCAAATCACCCGTGCCCGACACCGTGTTGGCCAGCGTGAACGCGTTGCTGGCGGTAAAGCGAATGGCACCGTCTACCGACAACGTGCTGCCAATGGCACCCACTTGGTCGCTGTTGTAAACCACCGTCTTGCCTGTAGGCACCACCACCTGCGCCACGTTGTTGCGGTCAGGCATGGCGCCGCCTGCCCAGTTGCTGAAGTCGGCCCAGTTGCCATTGGTAGCGCCGGTGTAAGTCACCGAAGCCAGCTGTGTGATCACACCTGTGTTGGCGGTCAAGGTTGAATTGGCCAAAGCATAGTTAGCGGCATCGGTGCCGAGCAAGCCCAAACTCAAATTCACAGTTTTGCTTGTGGCCACGTGGCGGTCATCAAAACTGCCAGAGCCCACCAAGCTCACCGTGTCGCCGCTGGCGATGCCGGCCAATGTTTGGTTAAAACTCAAACCCAAATTGCTGATGCTGGCACTGCCGTCATACACCTTGGTAATGGCTTGCACACCCAAATTGTTGTTGAGCACCTTGGGGGTGACCGTCAAGCCTCCCGTCATCACCAAGTTTTGGAAGTTGTTGCCCGTCGCACTCACATTGGTGGCTTGCAAGTTATAGCCACCTGCTTGTACCTTGCCCGCGCTGCTGAGCGTGGCATTGGCGGGCGTGATGGTGAAGCTGGCTTGGCCGCCAACGCCATCGTCCACGCTGAACGTATTGCCTGTTACCACAGGGGTCAACGTCATGATGGTGTTGCTGGTGCTATCTAGGTATTTGGCTGTTGGCGTGTACGTGGCCGCTGTGCCGTAGGTGGTGCTGGCCGTGGGCACACGCACCAACAGCGTGTGCGCACCCACAATCGTGTAGTCGCCCGCGGTGTAGCTGATGTTGTAGTTGCTCGATTGCCAGCCCGAAGCTTGCAACACACCTGTGTATTGGCCGGCATTGTTCACACCCGCATTGCTTCGGGTAATGCTGCCTTGTGTCAGCGCTGCAACGGTTTCACCACCCACAAAACCGTTGTACACCACGCCTGCATAGCCTGCTGTATCGGTAGGGCCAATGAATCGTGCATCACTCACCACGGTCACGCTCAGCGGTGCTTTGCTAATCACACCTGTGGTCACATCCAACTTGCCCACGGTGTAGTTGTTGCCACCGTTGTCATCGCTGATCGTCACATTGTTCAGTATCACGCGCTTGCCAGTGCCTGCGTCTTTGTTGCTGTACACCACCTCGGCGGCAGTCACGCGGTCGGTGCCCACCAGTTGGCTGGACAGCGTGGTCAAGTCGCTTGCGCTGGCTTGGTACAACGTGGTGCTGTCATACGTTTTGCTGGCCGATGGTGCGCTCAAGTTCACCGCCAGTGGCGTGACCGACACCTGCGTATCGTTCGTAGCCAGTGCCACATAGTTGCTGGTCAACGCGCCGCTGTTGCCGCTCAGGCTCAGGCCTGCTGTGCTGGCCAACGGTTGGTTGGTTTGCACGTTCTTGGTGCCCATCGTGCCCGAGCCGCTAGCTGCAAATGTTTCGCCATGCACACCGGCCACAGTCAAACCCGTGGCGTCAAAGCTACTCAAACCGTCATACGTTTTGGTACCCGTCATGCTCAAGCGTGCGGGGGTAATGCTGCCCGTGCCTGTGGCCGTGGTGGGCAGCTCATAGTTGCTCAGCAAAGTGCCGTTGGTCGCGCTGTAGTTGCCAGCCACCAAGCTGGCCGTGACGGTGGTGGCACCCACCACATTGGCGCTGTTGTAGCTGCCTTGTGTTTGTGTCACGGTGCCGCCTTCGCCATTCACAAAGCCTGTCAGCGTCAAGCTGCCATTGGCCATGCTGGCGGTGTTGGTGCCGTCGTACACCTTGGTTTGGCTGCTCAGGGTTACCGTCAAAGGTGCTTTGTTGATCGTTAGCGCACCTGCCACAAACGTGAGGTTGTAGTTGCTGTCGGTACCGCTTGCGGTCGATGCGTAAGTGCCTGCATTGGTGCCGCTGCCACCACTGGTGCTCACACCACTCAAGACGCTGGATGTTTCACCATTCACCAAGCCCGTCGCGGTAAAACCGCTCACCGATTGCACTGCACCGCTGTAGGTGGCCGTGCCGCTGCTGGCCGTCACCGTGGCATTGGCTTTGTTGATGGTCAACGTGCCGTTGACCAAGTTGGTGAAGTCGTAGTTGCTCGCAGCCAAGTTGCCTGCACCTGCTGTGATGGTGGCCGTGCCTGCGCCTGTCAAAGCGGTGGCTGTCGTAGAGGCTGTGCCTGTGCCTGTGACGTTGGCACTCAGCAGTGTTTCGTTATTCGCAAAACCGCTCACTGTGGTGCTCAGTGTGGGGGTGGTGTCGCCATAGGTTTTGACGGCGTTGTTGGCCGTCACGGTGAGGTGGGCTTTGCCAATGACCAAGCTGCCGGGCACGAAGGTGAGGTTGTAGTTGCTGTCTGTACCGCTGGCGGTCGATGTGTAGCTGCCTGCGTTGGTGCCACTGGCACCCGTAGCGCTCACGCTGCTCAACACCGATGCGGTTTCGCCATTTACCAAACCTGAGGCTGTGAAGCCACTCACCGATTGCGCCACGCCCGTGTACGTCACGCTGCTGCTGTTGGCGGTGACTGTGGCATTGGCTTTACCAATGGTCAAACTGCCGGACGCGAAGGTGAGGTTGTAGTTGCTGTCGGTGCCGCTGGCGGTGGATGTGTAGCTGCCTGCGTTGGTGCCGCTTGCTCCGGTAGCGCTCACACCGCTCAACACCGATGCGGTTTCGCCATTTACTAAACCTGAGGCTGTGAAGCCGCTCACCGATTGCGCCACGCCCGTGTACGTCACACTGCTGCTGTTGGCCGTGACGATGGCGTTGGCTTTGCTAATCGTCAAGTTGCCGGTGGCAAAGGTTGTGAAGTCGTAGTTGCTCGCCGTCAAGCTGCCCACACCTGCGGTGATGGTGGCTGTGCCTGCGCCGGTCAAAGCCGTGGCGGTGGTGGTTGCTGCACCTGCACCTGTCACGCCCGAGGTTGCCAAAGTTTCGTTATTCAAAAAACCACTCACCGTCGCGCTCAGTGTGGGGTTGGCATCGCCATAGGTTTTGCTTGCGTTGTTGGCTGTCACGGTGAGGTGAGCTTTGCCAATGACCAAGCTGCCGGGCACGAAGGTGAGGTTGTAGTTGGCATCGTTACCGCTGGCGGTGGAGGCGTAAGTGCCAGCGTTGGTGCCGCTCGCACCTGCTGTGACACCCGTCAACACGGATGCTGTTTCGTTGTTTACCAAACCAGTGGCGGTGAACCCGCTGACGGATTGCGACAAGCCTGTGTAAGTGGCCGTGCCACTGCTGGCCGTAACAGTGGCACTGGCTTTGCCAATGACCAAACTACCGCTCACGAAGGTGAGGTTGTAGTTGCTGTCTGTACCGCTGGCGGTCGATGTGTAGCTGCCAGCATTGGTGCCACTGGCACCGGTAGCGCTCACGCTACTCAACACCGAGGTGGTTTCGCCGTTTGCCAAGCCCGAGGCTGTGAAGCCGCTCACCGACTGCGACACACCGTTGTATGTCACGTTGCTGCTGTTGGCTGTGACCGTGATCGACTTCGGCGTGACTGTTGCGCTCGAAGGTGCTTGGATTTGAAGTGCGTAGTTGCCAGCTTGTCCACCTGTCAACGAGAGACCCGCGTACGTTACCGAGCTGGCTGTGGCGACGTCTTTAAAGTCATATGTTCCTGTGGCCGTCCCACTGATTGAAACCGTGTCATTCGTAAAGGGCTTGCCATCGTTGGCGTTGCCTGTGCCAGCCGCTATTGCAGTTGGCAAAGTCGCGGTACCCAAAACCGTCGCCGTTTGTGTGCCGTCGTAAACCTTGCTAGCCGCGACGCTCAAACCACTCATGGTCAAAGTTTTAGGCGTGATGGTGGCGGCTTGTGTGCCAAACGCAAATACATAGTTGCTATTGTCAGAAGACAAACCACCAAATGTGACGAGATTCGCAGAGGCAACATCTTTGTTGTTGTAAGTGCCCGTGGGAGATCCCGTAAAACCAATCACATCACCTGTGTAAGGCGTGCGATCGGTACTGGTTCCAGTGCCGCCAGCTTGCGCTGTGAGCAAGGTCGCCGTGCCACTCACCACGGCTGTTTGCGTGCCGTCGTACACGCGTGAGGCTGCTGTGCTTAGCCCACTGACCGACAAAATCTTAGGATCAATGGTGTAGTTCGCACTGGTGGTGGTATAGCCCGCAAACGTATAGTTGTTTCTATCTTGACCACCGAGAAGGCTACTGGCGGTTTGTGTGTATGTGCCGGCATTGGCTAAACCCGCTGTACTCAATGTGGTGTTGTTGACGGTGACCGTGGATGAGACCTGATCGCCGGAAACAGCGCCAACAAAATTCACCAGACCGGGTGTGAGTGCGCTGCCATAGGTGCTGTGGCTGTCGGCAATGGTTGCTGTGAGTTGTCGCTGTGAAACGGTATAGCTACCGCGCGCAGTAAAGCCCGCAAACGAATAGTTGCTGGCTTGTGCGCCTGTCAACGATGTGCTGGCTACTTGATCGTAAGCACCTGCATTGGGTTTACCGCCTGTGCTCAAGTTTCCTGCTACGTTCACACTCACCGAAGTGCTCACCACATCGCCGTTTAAAACGCCTGAAAGGCTCGCGACACCTGGGGTAAGTGAGTCACCATAAGTCGAGTTGGATGTAGTGATACCCGATGCTGTTAAAGCCAACTGCTGAATGGTTGCGGTGTTGTTGCTACTGCTGGCCGAACTTGGCAAAACATAGTTGCTTGCCAAGCCTGTGCCATCAGTGAGCATCAAGCTGCCCGTGTTCACGTATTTGTTGGCCGTTGCTACCTGAGAGGAAGATAGCGTGGCAGAGCCAGTGAACCCCAATGTTTGCGATGCGCCGCCACCTACGCTGACGCCCGTGATGGTGAAGTCGCTTGAACCAAGCGACGTTCCGCCATCGTAAGTTTTGTTGGCTGTGATGACCGCCGTTGCTGGACTGACTGATGCGTGGTTGTAGGTGCTGTTGTAGCTCAAAGTTGGCAAGACATAGTTGCCTGCTAGACCCGTTCCATCAGCCAGTGCCAGGCCCGTACCCGTGATGTATTTGTTTGCCGTGAGCACATTGGCATCGGACAAATTAGCGGTGCCGCTAAAGCCCAAAGTTTGTGTTGTGCCATTCACGGTGATGCCGGTGATCGTGAGTTGTGTATTCGTCAACCCCGTTGCGCCGTCATAAACTTTTGACCCCACCAAAGTGGCTGTGGCTGGTGTGATGCTCACACTCACGTTAGACGAGGCAGCGACAGCGCTGTAGTTGCTAGCCACGCCTCCGTTGCTACTGGCACCAAGCGTTAAGCCCGTGAATGCTTGAGACGTTGGCGTTGACGTGACGTTTGCACTGGCCAAAGTGGCATTGTTGCCGGTCAGTACAAATGTTTGGCCTGCCGCACCTGTGGCAATGAGGTTGGTTCCTAAAAATGTGGTGCTTCCGTTGTAAACCTGACTGCCCGTGAGTGACAACGTGGCCAAGCTGATGACACCGCTGGTGGACGCTGTCAGCGTGTAATTGCTGGCTGATGCGCCCGTGAGTAAGCCCGAATAATTGATTTTTAAGCTTGTGCCGATATTGCTTTGGCTATAGGCCGCAGTAGGTGTGGCACCGATTACAAGAGAAACGGTATCACCTGTTAACCACTTTCCGTCTGTACTAGTCCCTGAAACAACGGCGACGCTTGTGAGTGATCCACTTGTCAACGTGCCCGTCACGTTTGCTGTGTTGGTGCCGTCATAAATTTTGGTGGTGGTGAGCGTCAAACCCGCTGGACTGGTCAGCGTCAGCGCTTTGGGCGTGATGGTGCCCGACACTGAGGAATAAACGAGTGTGTAGTTGCTAGCCTGAGCGCCAGTTAATGTGAAGCTGCCGCCATAAGTGATGGTTGTTGCACTTGTGACATTTGCATTGTTGTAGCTAGCACTTGCTGTGCCTGTGGAGAGGGTGACTGCGTCATCTGTGTACGGTTTGCCATCGCTGTCTGTGCCAGCGCCCTTGGCTTCTGCACTCAGCAATGCAGCTGTACCAGTGGGTGTTGCTGTGGAGGTTTTTCCGTCGTATACCTTGGTGGTCGCAACGCTCAGCCCGTTCACCAAAAGTGGTTTGGGGGTGATGGTGACTGTTCCGGGGTCATAAACGATGGCGTAGGCTGATGAAACACCGCCAGAAGCGTAGAAGTTTTGTGAGCCAACGTTGGTGATGCTTGGTGCAGCGGCTGTCGGCAATGTCGTGAATGCGGTTGCCGGTGTGTCGCCCACGGCAAGTCCAATGTAATTCATCGCCGCTGTAGGGGTGTTGCCATACACCATGCTCGTCGAGTAGGGAACAACACGGACGATGTTAGGAATCATGAACTGTGGCAAGGGGTAAGACGGCCCCATGGCCCAGACGTTCACGAAGTCAAGACTTGAAAAATTACTTTGAACTGTAAGATCGGATGTCGCAATTCCCACAGCAGGTTTTGTTGCTACACCAACAGCTGTTCCAGATCCTGTGAAATTTGCATTTTTAGTAGAGTCGAAATACGACGTCGTTAAATCATTGGTAGCGACTCGCGCATCACCTTGAATAGCGCCTGCATAGTTAGTTGCATTTGCGGTAATAGTCCCGTAGTAGGCTCCATATTTGAGAATTCCTTGGTTGTATCCAAATAGTCCGCCAACTTGAAAAGTCTTACCGGACAATAGCAGTGACGTAGCTACATTGGCGGTGGAGGCTACGTTGGTAACAGTTCCATTTGATAATGCTCCTCCGATACCGCCAACACTAGCGTAAGTGCCGAAGATAGTGCCTGATGTGAAAATATTGTTAATCGTAATTCCCGAGTTGTCATCAAGCCCCCAAAGACCACCTGTGTAGTTATACCCGTAAATGTTTTCGTTGAGTAAAGCAAGGTTTCTAATTTGTACTTTTGTTACTCCTGATGTTCCTATGTATCCAAAAAGACCTGTGCCGAAAAGGGTGGTCGTGCCCGTGTATTTGACTTTTAGGTTCGAGATTGAATGGCCTAACCCATCAAAGGTCCCGATGAATGCTGAGGTTGTTCCGATTGGCTTGAAATATTGAAATGACCCGTTTATCCCCCAGTTTTGGGTGTCGGTTGCATCAATGTTGCTACCTAGCACGTAGTTGCCGGCTAATGTAGTTGTCGTAGCTGCAATGCCTTGTAGAGACATGGTTGATGGGGCCGCCGTTGCGTCAGCTTGAACGCCTAAGTCGTTAATGACAGTGAAGTTCTTGGCGACCCCGTTGCTTCCTTGCGTGGTTGAAAATTTTTGCCCAGTGGGCAAGTTAACGGGTGCATCAATGTAATAAGCCGAGGTGTTGCCTGACGCAGCTGCACTTTGCCCATACACCAGAGAAAGGCTGCCCGTGCCAGTAACGTTGACTGGGAAATACACATAAATATTGTTCCAAGCATTCAACGTGAGCTTGTTGGCACTCGACGCCAATCCGTCATAAACGTAAATATTTCCTGCTGAGCTGCCGGGTGATGTACCCCCTGTGGTCACAGTGATGTTGGCACTGCCGAGCGCCGTATTGAGGTCGCTCGATTTGATGTAAGACGGTGCAGCACTTGGGGTATAGGTGCCGGCAGAGAGCGTCTCGGCAATGGTGGTAGCGTCTTTCATGATGAAGACGTTATAGGGGTCTAAGAGCCACTCCCCATTTTTCCCAGTGGTGGATTGCGCTGAAATGCCAATGCCATCCACGTTTAAGGTGTGCCCAGATGTTTCAATTTTTCCGCCGTCACCACTATTTGGGCCTGCATCGACTTTGATGCTGCCGTTCGCACGCGTCACGCTGTCGGCGTTGTGCACATCGCTCCACAGCACCACCTTGCCACCATCGCCGTTGTCGGTGGCGCTGGCGTCAATGCTGGCGCCTTGTTCCATCGTCACCTTAGTGGCTTGGCGCACATCGCCGCTGCCTTGCCAGTCGCCGCCCACCAGCACCGTGCCGCCGCCGGTGCGGCCTTTGGCTTCGATCTTGCTGTTGCGGTCCATGACGATGTGGTCGCCCTCTAAAACAATCTTGCCGCCTTTGTTGACCAAGCTGTTGGCTTCTAGGCTGCCGCTGTTCTTCACCACACCGGCTTGCAGTTTGTCGAGCGCGATGGCCGACAAAATAATTTGCCCATCGGGGGCTTGCACGGCCAGTTTGTTTTCTATCAACGCGGCAATGGCGCTGGCGGTGGTGGCAATGCCCGCCAAGCTGCCCGCGCCGTCGATGTTGAGGGTGATCATTTCACCCGCTGCCATGACGACCGAGCCCGCACGCGCCACCACCACACCGGCGTTTTGCACTTCAGCGGCAAGCAGTGCCACATAGCCGCTGAGCGCGGCGGTGATGTTGCCTTCGTTGATGATCTTGCCGGTTGCACCATTGCGCTCAAACACATAGTTGCCCGACATGAAGTTGTCGTCGCTGATGCTGTGTGTGGTGGCCGTAATAGCGCCCACGTCCACCGATGAGGTGGGCGAGAAGTACACGCCATTGGCGTTGGTGAGAAACACTTGCCCATTGGCGGTGATGCGCCCAAAGATTTGGCTAGGGTTGCTGTCGTTCACGCGGTTGAGCGTGACGGCTTGTGCATTGGGCTGCGCAAAGTTGATGCTGGCTGCGCTGCCAAGGTTAAACGTGTTCCAGTTGATGACCGCGCGTTGGCTGCTTTGGTTGACCACCATGGCCGCCGCTTGTGCGGTGGCGGTTTGGCTGATGGTGGCGGTGCCACGGGCCACGGTGCCGCCTGTTGGCAACTGGTTAATTGCAGGCGGAGAAGGAGGGGCTTGTGCATGTGCCACACCGTTGAGCGTGAAGCCCAAGGCCACAGTGGCCACCACACCACCCGCAGACGATTTGCTTTTTTTGCCTGCGGTTTTGGCGGTCTCGGGTACGGCTTGCCACGACTGTGTGGCCACGGACCAAAGGGTGCGGTAGATGCGGTTCATGCGGTGTGCGTTTTAAAACGAGAGGCCCGCGCTGAACCACATGCGCGTGAATTTATGGGTGCCGTCGCCGTCCATGCCTGTGGTGGTGTTGGCAGCTGGGTTGGTGCCCATGCGTTGCGCCAAGGTGGCCTTCAGGTCAAACGCTGGTGTGACTTGCCATGCCAGCGAGACACCGTAGCCTTCAAGGATGTAGCCATTGGGTTGGGCGGGTGAGGCGATGTCGTTGTTGTGGTTGGGCTTGACCCAGCCATAGTCGTAAAAGCCGGTGAGGCTGACGTTGTAGGCCAAGCGTTGGCGCAGCTCTAGCGAGAGGATGTTGCCGTCGCTGCCGCCGCCTTCACTGCTGGGGTAGGCGCGCACGCCGCTGATACCGCCGAGGTACAGCTTCTCGCTGGAGTCGAGGTTGCGGTTGGTGGTTTGTGCGTTGAGGGCTGCGTAAGCGCTGAGTGTGTCGCTCAGGGGTTGCAGGCGGCTCAGGCTGAGGTTGAGTTTGCTGTAGCGGCCTTCTGTGCTTTTGTCGCCTGAGGTGAGGGCCACACTTGCGTTGGTGATGCCGCCACCATTCCATGGCTCGGTTTGGTTGGCGCTGAGTGTGGCGTTGTACACCTTGATGCCGTAGGCGGTGGTGGCGCCGTTGGAGATATTTTCAAATTTTTTGTCGTCGTAGGTGAAGGCCACGTTGACGTTTTGCAATTGGCTGCGCACGAGCGGGTAGCTGACGTCCCACCCGCGTGTGGTGGCGGTACCGTTGGGGTTGAGCGACGCAAATTCAGGTGTGATGACTTTGTAGTTGAGGTTAGACGCATGCACGCCCGCACGCCAACCGGTGTAGCCCACGGGCAAGGTGTAGCCCATGCGTTGGTAGTCGCTGCCTTGTGTTTTGAGGCCGTTGAGCACCAGTGCATCGCCCATGCGCGCAGGGCTGTTAAGGCTGAGGTTGACGCTCAGTCGGTCGGTCCCTGTGGCGCGTGAGCCTTGGTTGTCTACGCTGGTGTTGCCGGTGAGGAGGTCGTCGTCCATGGCCGAGATGGCGAGGTTGGTTTCGCCATCGCGTTGGCCTTCTACCAAGTTGCCAGCCACGCTGATGCCGGGTAGGTCGTCGAGCAACAACAACGCACGGTCAATGTCGTTGGCATGAATGGGTTGGCCTTGGGTCAGGATGGCTTGGGCCATGTTGACGAGGCGCGATGCTTCCACGCGTTCAAAGGCGTTGCCTTGCACAGAGGCGCTACCAAACACGGCTTCCACAATTTGCAGGGTGACCACACCGTTGCTGATTTCTTGCTTGGGCACATACGCACGCACGGTCCAGCCAGCTTCGCGGTAGGTGTTGGTGATGGCGTCTGCGGCTTCTTTGAGTTGCGCGAGGGTGAGGGGGCGATGGGTGAAGCTCTCCAGCGCGCTGCTGAGGGTTTCGCTCGTGATCAAGGTGTTGCCCGCAAACGCAAAGCGGTTGACTTGTACGGTTGCTTCGGTGGGCTTGGCGGCCACGATGGGCACGGCTTTGCGGCGTGCGCGTTTGGCGGCGGGTTTGGCGGTTTTGAGTTCTTGTTCGACTTGACGGAGCAAACTGCCTGCATCGACATTGGGGCTGGCTGCGTGGGCGGTGGCGGCGCAGAGTGCAAAGACTGCACCAGAGAGAAGGGTGATGCGTGGGTGTGTGGCGAGTGTCATTCAGCTGGGCATATCGGGAAAACCAGCATGGATTGTTGAAAATTACAAATTTGTTTTATTACGGCAAATTACAAAACGTAACTTTTGTTTTAGAGAATTTGAATGCGCGTTGTTAATTGGTAACCGATGTTGCGCAAAGACTCAATGACCAAGCCTTCTGCGCCTGCATCGATGAGTTTTTTGCGCAGCCGCACCATGCGCACGGCCAAGCTGGCTTTGAAGGATTCGTCGACATCGGCGTCTAACAAATCGGCAATTTGCCAGGTCTCTAAACGGCCCGCCGGTGCGCGTGCCATGGCGGTGAGTACGACGGCTTCTTGCGGGGTGAGTTTGGCGGTGGCTTGTGGGCCTTGGAGTTCGAGTTTGTTGAGGGTGAAGCCTTCGGGGGTGAGCTGCTTGAAGGTGGCGGCACGCCGGCGTGCAAAGCTGCGCAGTGCGGCTGACAGCTCGGGCAGTGACACAGGTTTGGTGAGGTAGATGTCGGCGCCACAGTCGTAGCCGTTGAGCTTGTCGTCAAGCGCAGAGCGGGCCGACAAGATGATGATGCCCACAAGCGGATGCGCGTGTCGTATGCGTGTGGCCAAGCTAAGGCCGTCTTCGCCGGGGAGGTTGATGTCGATCAAGAACGCGTCGGCGTGGTCGCTGCCAGATTGGTCTTCGAGTTCTTCGGCGCAGGAGAGGGCGGTGACGTGGTGCCCTTCTTTGCGCAACGCGTTGCTGAGCAGGGTGCGCAGGTCGTTGTTGTCTTCTACGACGACGAGGTTCAGATGGGCAGCCATACTTTGAATTTCACATGTGTGTCGTCAGGCGCGTAGGTGCAGTTGCCACCTATGAGGGTGCACAAGCTGCGTACCAGGAATAAGCCCAAGCCTGTGCCCGAGATGGTTTTGGCGCCGATGCTGCGATAGTATTTTTGAAACACTTTGTCAGGGTCTGGCCATGAGGCGATGCCGGGTAGGTTGGCCACGGTGATGGCCATGCCTTCGGCGCCTGCGGCGTTGCGCTCTGGTGCCACAGCGATGCCAATGGCTTGCGATGTGTCGCCGTAGCGCAGGGCGTTGTCGATGAGGTTGGTCAACACTGTGCGCACGCATTGGTAATCGGTGTGGAACGCGTGCAAAGACTTGCTGTCTGTCGGAAAGCGGAGTTGGAAGGGGTGGGGGTGGTGTGGCTCAATCAAGTCATCGATGAGTTCGACCAAGTCAATGGGGCTTTTATCGATCGAGATTTTTCCGTCAGACAAGCGGTCGGTGTTGAGGCACTGGTCGAGCACGTTGCGAATGATGGCCACGTTGCGCGTGACGTAGTCTTTGGCTTTGGGGTCTTCAGAGGCGTGCTGTGCCAGGTCAATGACGGCGAGCGGGTTTTTGAGCTCGTGCATGAGCATGGTGAGCATTTGGCTTTGCTCTTCTCGGCGAATTTTTTCGAACACGATTTGCTGTTCTGAGAGCGCTAATTCTTGTTCAGTGCGAAGGTTAGATTTGCGGCGCTGGTGCGCGCGCAGTTGCATGAGCAGCGTCATGTTGAAGCCGGAGATGAGTGCGTAGTACACCAGCCCATTGGCCGAAAACTCGTTGCCTGCCAGTCGCCCCATGTAGGGCAAGATGCTGAACAAAAGCAGACTCGCAACGATCAGGTAGTAGCTGACGACATATTTCTTTTTCAAGAGGTTGGGGTTGTCTTTTTGGAGCGTTTCTTTGTCATTGATGAAGATGCTCGACATCACAAGCATGGCCACGACCACGACCCCATTGAGTGTCATGTTGAGATGGAGCGCGGTGTGGGTGAAGCCCATGGCAAGTAAAACCATGGTGAGCAAAGACCAAAGTTTCAACGCCCAAAAAATGGCCCGCGCCCAGCGGGGTGGGGCGTATTCGCTGACGAAAAGGATTTCAAACCAAATGGAAAATCCGGTGGCGAATACGACAAACCATGAGTAACTTAAATCAAGCGCGTGACCGGACATCCAGTCGCCGAGTAAGTAACGATGGAATCCAAAAAACGCAGCGGTGTAAAAAAAGTAGACCACGTTGCGAACGATGAAGGCCGCATACAAAAACTCTTGGTAGTTGAACCAATTGATGAGCGTGACCACGGTGAACACCACGATGAGCGCGAGTGCAAGGTTGTACAAGAAAAGCAAACGATGTTCGTCTGCTTGTATGTCGGCCATGGCGATGGCTTCGACGTGCATGAATGCGGTGCTGGTGGTTTTGAGTCGAAGCCAAATGAAACGTGGCTCCGCGCCCGCTGGAATGACGAATGTGTGCGTGAGCGATTTGTATTCTTCGTCGTTGTAGTCGGTTTGGTCGCCTGCGACACGCACGCGCCCACTGGTGTCGAGTGGGTCGTGGAGCGTGATTTGGTCGAGGTAGATGGGGCGAATGCGCAGGACGAGTTTGTCGTCTGGGGTTGCGTTTTGGGGTGGGGTGATTTGAAGCCGAACCCACAGCGCAGAGTTGGTGTAGCCCTTGCCTAAGACGCCGTCGTAAACGGCGAAGTCTTGCTGCTCGGCTTGCTCAAATGTGGCTTGCGCCGTTGTGTCTGCCCAATAGGCGCGTTGGCTGATGTGGTCATGTGCGCCGGCCAATGCAGGCAGGCTGGCGCCGATGAGCAGGCTCAGCAGAGCGAGGCAACGCAACAGTGGGCGAATGAACAACAGCATCAAATGATTCAAAAAATTTGCGCGAGCCTAGCACTGTCATGACTGTGTTTTATTTCCAAACATTACATAAACATGAATTACTTTTGGGTGTGATAACTCGTCACACGGTCCACTTCATTCTTCGAACCCAAGATCACGCT
>Ga0228699_1000854_pt1 | contig 19007 bp, 18 predicted proteins | sample McNCre217_Aug_MG_FD_178016 | JGI IMG/M metagenome (GOLD analysis project Ga0228699, IMG submission 178016) | Freshwater microbial communities from McNutts Creek, Athens, Georgia, United States - 2-17_Aug_MG | ecosystem: Environmental > Aquatic > Freshwater > Creek | place: USA: Georgia... | reverse complement strand
CGTGGAGGGCCGGCTCCAAGCTGTCGAGTTCCGCTCGTTCCAAGAGGCGGTAGCTTTGCTCTGCCTCTTTGAGGGCATGGAGTACACCGCTGTAACTTTCTAGCTCGGATTCGTTGCTCAGGAGGATGAGCTGGCCTTCGCTTTGTTCGACTTCCCACTGATGATGAGCGATCCAGTGGTCAGAAATTTCCAGCCCCAGCCGCGCCATTTGTTGAGCGAAAGCGATACGCGTGCTGAGCGCGTCTGGTGAGCAGGTTGCGCTTCGTTGCCACAGCCAGCTCAAATTTGTGGCGTTTGTCCAGCGGGGTTGAGAGAGTTGGCGAATGGCTTGCACCAATCTGCTGGAGCGATTGCCATGAAAAGCACTGCCCGTAAGAGGAAGGGTAAAGCTACTGCTGTGGATGCCGCCGTTGGCGAAACTTGCAGCTTCGCTGGCGGCGGCATTTTTTTCATACACAGTCACTTGATGACCGGAGTCTGCTAATTCATAGGCTGTTGCGATGCCCACAACTCCCGCACCCACGATGGCTATTTTCATTTCAACTTTCAAAATACTGATGCGGAGTCCGCTTGCCCGTATTTTTTCATAGCTTTGGGACAGTTTTGCCGTCGTCTGTTGAAGTGGGTGTGGTGCCATTCTGGTGCCTGGCTGGGCAGCTCCTGTCAAGCTGGCGTGCTATACTCGACTGGCTCAGGTGGAATCGTCCGCCCAAGTTAATCGCAAACCATCCCCACAAGGTGTTTCCTGCGCTTTTAAAGCGACAGGCAATCAGCGGGGTGGATTTAAGACCCAACCTTTGGAGTTAAATATGGCAGTAACAATGCGCGAAATGCTGGAAGCCGGCGTCCACTTCGGACACCAGACCCGCTTCTGGAACCCCAAGATGGCACCGTTCATCTTCGGTCACCGTAACAAAATTCACATCATTAACCTGGAAAAGTCTTTGCCGATGTTCCAGGAAGCCGCGAAATTCGTGCGCCAGCTGTCCGCCAAGCGCGGCACCATCTTGATGGTTGGTACCAAGCGTCAGGCGCGTGAAATCGTTGCAACAGAAGCCCTGCGCGCAGGCGTTCCTTTTGTGGACCAGCGCTGGTTGGGCGGTATGTTGACCAACTTCAAGACCGTGAAGACTTCTATCAAGCGCCTGAAGGACATGAAGGTTCAGCAAGAAGCTGGTTTGGACAGCATGAGCAAGAAGGAGCAACTGATGTTTGCTCGCGAGCTGGAAAAGCTGGAAAAAGATATCGGCGGCATTCAGGATATGAATACTTTGCCCGACGCAATCTTCGTGATCGACGTGGGCTACCACAAGATTGCGATCGCTGAAGCACGCAAGCTGGGCATTCCTTTGATCGGCGTGGTGGATTCCAACCACTCCCCAGAAGGTATTGACTACGTGATTCCCGGTAACGATGACTCTTCCAAGGCCGTAACTTTGTACGCTCGCGGTATTGCTGACGCCATCCTCGAAGGCCGTGCAAACGCTGTGGATGATGTGGTGAAGGCTGTTGCCGCTGAAGGCGACGATGAATTCGTTGAAGTGAGCGAAGCTTCTGCTTAAGCGCTTCTGCACCCGAAAAAGGGGGCTTCGTTGCCCCTTTTTTTTAGCCCTTATTTAAACTGTTGAAATTCGGAGAATACAAATGGCAGCAATTACAGCGAGCATGGTGGCAGAACTGCGCGGCAAGACGGATGCGCCCATGATGGAATGCAAAAAGGCATTGACTGAAGCTGAGGGTGATATGGCTAAAGCAGAAGAAATTCTGCGTGTCAAGTTGGGCAGCAAAGCTGGCAAGGCTGCGGCCCGCGTAACAGCTGAAGGCGTTGTTGCTACCAGCATTGCCAATGGCGTAGGCGCTCTGATTGAAGTGAACTGCGAAACCGACTTCGTCACCAAGAACGACAGCTTCTTGGGCTTGGCGAATGCGGCTGCAGCTCTGGTGGCTGCGCACAACCCCGCTGATGTCGCAGCGTTGGGCGCTTTGGCCTACGAGCAGGACGGTTTTGGCCCTACTTTGGAAGATGTTCGCAAAGGCTTGATCGGCAAGATCGGCGAGAACATGACTTTCCGCCGCTTCCAGCGTTTTGATGGTTCCAGCAAGCTGGCTGCTTACCTACACGGCACCCGCATCGGTGTGGTGGTGGAATTCGATGGTGACGAAGCTGCCGCGAAAGACGTTGCTATGCACGTTGCCGCCATGAAGCCGGTTTCTTTGTCTGCGGACCAAGTGCCTGCGGAGTTGGTGGAGCGCGAGCGTTCGGTGGCCGCGGCCAAGGCTGCAGAAGATGCCGCTACTGCGACTGCTGCCGGCAAGCCGGTTCAATCTGCAGAAATTGTGGCCAAGCGCATCGAAGGCGGCGTCCAGAAGTTCTTGAAGGAAGTCTCCTTGTTCAACCAGCCTTTCGTGAAAAACGACAAGCAAACGGTTGAGCAAATGCTGAAGGCCGCTGCGACGACCGTCAAGGGCTTTACCTTGTACGTCGTGGGTGAAGGCATTGAGAAGAAGGTGGATGACTTCGCCGCGGAAGTGGCTGCACAAGTAGCGGCTGCCCAGCAATCTGCCTGATCTGCAAACGAAAATTTGTTGTTCACAAAACGGGAGTCGTCCATGAGTCAATCCAAACCTGCTTACAAGAGAATTTTGCTCAAGTTGTCCGGCGAGGCATTGATGGGCGACGACCAGTTCGGTATCAACCGTGACACCATTGTCCGTATGGTGGATGAAATCGCCGAAGTTACCCGTCTAGGAGTAGAGGTCGCGGTGGTGATCGGTGGGGGCAATATTTTCCGCGGTGTTGCGGGAGGCTCCGTGGGCATGGACCGCGCTACTGCCGACTATATGGGCATGCTGGCGACCGTCATGAATGCGTTGGCGTTGGGTGACACGATGAACAAGGCAGGTTTGACTGCCCGTGTCATGTCCGCTATCGGGATTGAACAGGTGGTGGAGCCTTACGTGCGGCCCAAGGCATTACAGTATCTTGAAGAAGGTAAGGTTGTTATTTTTGCTGCCGGCACTGGCAACCCCTTCTTCACCACTGACACTGCTGCTGCCTTGCGTGGTGCCGAAATCGGTGCAGAAATGGTCTTGAAGGCAACCAAGGTTGATGGTGTTTACACGGCTGACCCGAAGAAGGATCCCGCTGCGACCCGCTACTCCAAAATTACCTTCAATGACGCGATGACCCAAAACTTGGGCATCATGGATGCGGCTGCCTTCGCCCTGTGTCGTGACCAAAAATTGCCGATCAAGGTGTTTTCGATTTTCAAGCACGGTGCATTGAAACGCGTGGTGATGGGTGAAGATGAAGGCACCTTGGTGCACGTGTAATCTTGCTGCAAATAGATTGATCGCGTAGGAGCAAACAAACCATGTCCATTGAAGAAATCAAGAAGACGGTGGATGGCAAAATGGACCAATCCATTGCCGCCTTGAAAAATAATTTGACCAAAATCCGCACTGGCCGGGCCAATCCTGCTTTGCTGGATACGGTTCATGTGGATTACTACGGTTCTATGGTTCCCTTGAGCCAAGTCGCCAACCTTTCCCTCATCGATGCGCGCACGATCAGCGTGCAGCCTTGGGAAAAAAATATGGCTCCCAAAATCGAAAAAGCGATCCGCGATTCCGATTTGGGCCTGAATCCCTCCAGCATGGGGGAACTCATCAGAGTTCCCATGCCTGCGATGACAGAAGAGCGTCGTAAAGAGCTCACCAAGGTGGTGCGTGGCGAAGGTGAGGGCGCCAAGGTCGCAATTCGCAATTTGCGTCGTGACGCGAATGAAGCGGCTAAAAAATTGGTGAAAGACAAGCTGGCTTCTGAGGATGATCAGAAGCGCTGCGAGGCTGATGTTCAAAAAATAACGGACAAGCACATCGCTGAAATTGACCGCTTGGTAGCGTCCAAAGAGCAAGACATCATGGCGGTTTAACGCCATACCGGATGTCTAGTACCTTGTCGTTGGGGCCTCGGCATATTGCCATCGTGATGGATGGCAATGGCCGCTGGGCATCCAAGCGTTTTTTGCCACGCCTGGCAGGGCATAAGCAGGGCGTGGATACGCTCAAGCGTATCGTCCGTGTATGCCCGTCGCGTGATGTGAAGACATTGACGGTGTTTGCTTTTTCTTCCGAAAACTGGAGTCGCCCAGTAGAAGAGGTTTCCGGTTTGATGGATTTGCTCGCTGGCGCGCTGGCGCGCGAAGTGTCTCAATTGAGGCAAGAGGGTGTCCGCCTTCGCTTCATTGGAAGCCGCTCAGGATTGTCTGACAAAGTCAAGGCAGGCCTGCAACAGGCGGAATTCGATACTGCGGCCAACACTGGCTTAGAGCTCAATGTCTGCTTCAATTACGGTGGCCGTTGGGACATTGTGCAAGCAGCCTCCACTCTTGCGGCGCGCGGCGAAGCCATCACAGAGCAGAGCCTGAGTGATGCATTGGCACTTGCGCCTTCTGCAGACCCTGATCTATTTATTCGCACCGGTGGTGAATTCCGTATCAGCAATTTTTTGCTGTGGCAGTCTGCGTACACCGAGTTTTCTTTTAGTCCGGTATTGTGGCCAGACTTTACCGAGCAGGATCTTGATACAGCGATTGCCGAATATGCTGCGAGAGAGCGAAGATTCGGAAAGATATCTGAGCAGGTTCGCTAAGCGGCCCATCGCTCATCTTTAAAGGTTTCCTATGCTGCGTTTGCGCATCCTCACGGCGATTGCACTTCTGGCCGTATTGCTGCCAGCAGTTTTTTATCCTGATCCTTTGATATTTGCCTGTGTTGCGGGTGTTTTGATGGCCTGCGGCGCTTGGGAGTGGTTTCGTTTGAATCGCGGTGGCCCCGTGTTATCCCTCCTAGCAGGCGCAGTTTGTGCCGGTGCCTGTGGAGTTCTCTGGGTATTGCAACCCTCATCGGATGTGTTGCGCTATGTCTGGTTAGGTAGCGCCGTCGTATGGGTTGTTGGTGGTGCTGTTTTGATCCGTGCTGGTACGGCGGCGTGGGCGGAACTCGCCGTCGGTTTGCGCCAGAGTGTGGGCCTTGTTGTTCTTTGTGCGGCTTGGTTGGCTGTGGTTGCTGCGCGCATCCGTGGCGTCAATTTTTTATTCTCTGTGATGGCACTGGTATGGGTTGCGGATATTGCGGCCTACTTTGCTGGTCGTAGTTTGGGCGGGCGCTTCTTTCAGAGCAAACTCGCGCCGGATATCAGCCCTGGCAAGACCCGGGAGGGGGCGATAGGAGGCTTGTTGGGAGTGTTGCTGCTGGCTTTGGCGTGGACGCGCGTAGACCAGATATTTGCGGTGGATTCACCTAGCTTGTACACCCTGCTGGCTTCCAAGCATTGGGCTTTTATGCTCCTCGCCGTTCTATACCTTGGGGTGATGAGCATTTGCGGTGACTTGCTGGAGTCTTTGGTCAAGCGTGTTGCCGGTGCCAAAGACAGCAGCCAACTTCTCCCTGGTCATGGGGGCGTTTTGGACCGCATCGATGCATTGTTACCGGTACTCCCGTTGGCCATGCTTATGACTGCGTATTGAGTGAAGCGACCATGAAGCGCATTACAGTTTTGGGGGCGACGGGCTCCATTGGTGTGAATACCTTGGACGTGCTACGGCGTCATCCTGAGCAATTCTCTGTTTTTGCACTGACTGCATCCAAAAACGCGGAGCTGCTCTTTGCACAGTGCCAAGAGTTTCAGCCGCGTTATGCCGTTCTGATCGATCCGTCCCGGGCCTTGGATTTGCAAGCCCGGCTTAAGCATTCCGGTTGCAGTACCGAGGTGCTGGTCGGGGCTGAAGCACTGGATCAGGTGGCAGCCCATCCTGACGTCGACATGGTTATGGCAGCTATCGTAGGCGCTGCTGGTTTGTCTTCTTGCATTGCCGCAGCGCTAGCCGGGAAGCGATTGCTCTTGGCGAACAAAGAGGCGCTGGTGGTGGGCGGTGAGGTGTTCATGAATGCCGTGAAGCAGGGCGGTGCCACGCTTTTGCCGATTGACAGTGAGCACTCTGCGATTTTCCAATCCTTACCCGACGAGCGTGCGCATTGGCCGTCGGTGATCGATAAATTGATATTGACGGCCTCTGGTGGCCCATTCCGGACCTGGAGTCCGGAGCAGATTCAAAACGCAAGCCCCGAACAGGCATGTGCTCACCCCAATTGGGTTATGGGCCGCAAGATTTCGGTAGATTCAGCCACGATGATGAACAAGGCCTTGGAGGTTATTGAGGCCAAGTATTTGTTCAACGTGCAAGCTCGGCAGATTGATGTGGTGATCCATCCGCAGAGTGTGGTGCATTCCATGGTGCAGTATGTGGATCACTCCGTGGTCGCCCAATTGGGGACTCCGGATATGCGGGGCCCCATTGCCTATGGTCTGGCGTGGCCGCAACGGGTTGCCTCAGGATCTGCTGTTTTGGATTTTTCCCAAATGGCTGCGTTGACATTTGAGTCGATTCACAGCGAAGCGCACCGCGCGCGATTTCCGGGGCTGGCACTGGCGTGGGAAACTTTGGAAGCACAAGCGGGATCAACGGTGGTGTTGAATGCAGCCAATGAGGTCGCCGTGGCTGCATTTTTGGCCCGGGAGATCCGTTTTGACCATATTTACGCTGTGAACCTGCAAACCTTGGAAAATTTGAGTTTCTCGTCCCCTTCGGATTTGTCCGCCCTGATCGCATTGGATGCGGAAGCCCGCCGTATTGCCCAGCAGTGCTGCGCATCGTTGCGTCAGTAAATCGCCGTCAAGATCACCATGCAAACGGTTCTGGCTTTTTTGATTGCCATCGGTTTGCTGGTGGCAGTGCATGAGTGGGGGCATTTTTACGTGGCACGCTTGTGTGGGGTCAAAGTACTGCGCTTTTCTATTGGTTTTGGTCCCAAGTTGTGGGGCTTTACCTCTCAACGTACCGGCACCGAGTTTGTGTTGAGTGCGGTTCCTTTGGGGGGCTACGTCAAGATGCTAGACGGACGCGAGGGGCCTGTTGAGGATCATGAAAAGCATCAGGCTTTTGATAGCCAATCCTTAAAGCGTCGCTCTGCGATTGTGGCTGCCGGGCCAATTGCCAATTTGGTGTTGGCGGTGTTTCTCTACAGCTTTGTCAACTGGCAGGTGGTTCCCCAAGCTGCACCTGTATTGCCTACGCCCGTTGCGGGATCCATGGCCGCGCTGGCAGGTTGGTCGGGTGGTGAGCGGGTATTGGAGGTGGGGCTGTCCCAAGAGGGTTTGGAATCCATCCATACCTTTGAGGATTTGCGTTGGTGGCTCACCAAAGCGAGTGTAGAAAAGCAGCGTATTTATCTGCGTGCCGTTGATCCGAAGGTTCCGGTCGAGCAAGAAACTGTGCACGTGTTGGAGTTCGGCGGATTGGATGCCAGTGCAGCCGATGCCAGCTTGTTTCAAAAAATAGGGTGGGTTGCACCCTTTTCCAAACCTGTGATGGGAGAGGCATCCCCCGAGGGGCGTGCTGCAGAGGCAGGGTTGCGTTCTGGCGACTTGGTGCTGTCGGTGGATGGTGTTTCCATCGGAGATGCCTACCAGCTACGAGCCTTGATACGTCAGTCGCCAGAGGTCTTGATGCATTGGCGGGTGTTGCGTGACGGGCGTGAATTGCTGTTATCCGTGCGACCTAAAGCGGAGTTGCAGAGGGCTGGCACTGTGGGCCGCGTTGGTGCCTACATTGGTGCAACACCTGAAATGGTGGACATTCAATACGGCTTTGCTGAGGGGCTGGTACGCGCAACTCAAAAAACCTGGGAAATTTCCCGGATGTCTCTGCTTGCAATGGGGCAAATGGTCACCGGCCAAGTGTCGTTACGCAATCTCAATGGTCCCTTGGCGATTGCGGACTATGCGGGCAAGTCTGCCGCGTTGGGTGCACTGCAATTCATCAGCTTTTTGGCGTTGATCAGCATCAGTTTGGGCGTGCTGAACTTGCTGCCGCTGCCGGTCTTGGATGGCGGGCACCTGATGTATTATCTTTGGGAGGGGGTGACCGGCCATCCGGTACCCGAAAAATGGTGGGAAATGCTTCAACGCGCGGGCATTGCGTTGCTGCTGGTGATGATGTCTATCGCCTTCTACAACGATGTTTTGCATATTTGGGGTTGAGCGCGCTGCTGTTCGACCCAATCCCCGGAGACTCAACTTGAGCACATTGAAAAAACACCGCCGTAGCGTTCGCTTTGCGGCTTGCAGTGGATTGCTGGCAGTTTTACTGCAAAGCGCTTGGGCTTTGGAGCCTTTTCCCGTCAAAGACATTCGTGTGGAAGGTCTGCAGCGTGTAGAAGCAGGAACCGTGTTCGCCTCCATTCCGGTGCGGGTGGGAGACACTTACACCGACGAGAAGGCGGCTACGTCGATCCGTGCACTGTTTGCGTTGGGCCTCTTCAAAGATGTGCGTATCGAAAGCAAGGACGGTGTGCTGGTCGTGATTGTCGAAGAGCGCCCGAACGTGGCGGATGTTGATTTCTCGGGGAACCGGGAATTCGACAAAGACGTGTTGAAAAAAGCCTTGCGGGATATTGGCTTGGCCGAAGGACGTCCCTTTGACAAGGCTTTGGTCGATCGGGCCGAGCAGGAGTTGAAGCGTCAGTACATCAACAAGAGCATGTACGCTGTGGATATCGTGACCACGGTAACTCCGATAGAGCGCAACCGCGTGAATGTGAGCTTCGCCGTGGTGGAGGGTGACACCGCCAAGATCAGCGAAATCAACATTGTCGGCAACAAAACTTTTTCTGCAAATACCTTGCGTGGTTTGTTTGATTCGGACACGGGTAACTGGTTGAGTTGGTACACCAAATCTAACCGCTATGCGCGCACCAAATTGAATGCCGATATCGAGACCTTGCGTTCTTACTATTTGGCGCGTGGCTTTTTGGAGTTCAAGGTGGACTCCACCCAAGTGGCCATATCTCCGGATAAGAAAGATATTGCGATCACTGTGAACATCACCGAAGGCGAGCAGTTCGCGGTGTCCAACATCAAGATGGCGGGCAACTTCTTGGGTAAAGAGCAAGAGTTTCAATCGCTGATCACCATCAAGGCGGGCGAGCCCTACAACGCAACCGATGTTGCACAAACCACCAAGGCGTTTACCGACTACTTTGCCAATTTCGGCTATGCGTTTGCCAGGGCTGAGGCACGTACCGATATTGATCGCGCGACCAACCGGGTAGAAATTACTTTGGTGGCGGAACCTTCGCGTCGCGTCTATGTGCGTCGTATCAATGTGGCTGGCAATGACCGGACACGGGATGAAGTGATTCGCCGTGAATTCCGCCAGCTGGAGGCTGCTTGGTACGATGGTGAAAAAATCCGCCAATCCCGCAACCGGGTAGATCGCTTGGGGTATTTCACCAACGTTGGTATTGATACCCAGGAAGTGGCGGGCTCACCGGATCAGGTGGACCTCACCGTGACGGTGGCGGAGAAGCCGACTGGAAGTATCAGTCTGGGAGCAGGTGTTTCCAGTGCAGACGGTTTGGGTCTGTCGTTCGGATTCAAACAAGAAAATGCATTTGGCTCTGGCAATTCTTTGGGTATTGAGGTCAACACCAGCAAGGCCAATCGTACGGTAGTGTTGAGCACTACAAACCCTTACTTCACTGATGATGGTGTGTCCCGCACATTTGACCTCTATCAGAGAACCACGCGCCCCTACGATGATGTCGATACATACGCCATCGAGACCACGGGTATTGGTGTGCGTTTCGGTGTGCCCTTTTCGGACTCTGATACGGTGTATTTCGGTATCGGGGCGGACAAGACCCGCATCATTCCGGGTACCTATTTGCCGACGGTGTACCAAGACTATGCCAATGAATTCGGCTACAGCGCTACCGCAGTTCCATTGACCGTGGGTTGGTCTCGTGATACTCGCGACAGCGCCTTGGTCCCCAGCACTGGCCGTGTGATCCGGACTACCGCAGAATGGAGTGTTGGCGGAGATATGCGCTATATCCGCGGTACCGGGCAGTTCCAGCAATTTGTGCCACTTTCCCGCACCGTCACTGGAGCGTTCAACACAGAGTTGTCTTTGGGGGCTGCAACCGGCTCGGGTTCGTACCCCATTTTCAAAAATTATTACTTGGGTGGTTTGGGGTCGGTACGTGGCTTTGAGCAAGGTAGTTTGACAACGGCTGCGCAGCGTGCTGCGTCACTGACCGCCACCGGTGGCGCCAAGAAAATCGTGTTCAACGCAGAGGTGTTGTCGCCTCTGCCCGGAGGCGGCAACGACAGAACGTTGCGCGGTTTTGGGTTCGTTGATGCGGGCGGAATTTATGCGGCAGACGAAGCTATTCAACTATCCGACATGCGCGCGTCCTTCGGTGTAGGTATCAGTTGGGTTTCCCCGGTAGGACCTTTGCGATTGGTCTTTGCACGTCCCTTGTCCAAGTTTGACGCAGATAAAATGCAGAACATTCAGTTTCAGATTGGAACCACTTTCTAATGAAAAAATTGCAAGCGAAATGGGCCTTGGTTGCCCTGATGGCCTTGGGTACGGCAAGTGCTTTTGCCCAGGAGTCCAAGGTCGGCTATATCAATACGCAACGTATTACGACCGAGTCGGCTCCTGCCAAGGCTGCGCAGGCTAAATTGGAGCAAGAGTTTTCCAAGCGCCAGAAAGACTTGGCGGATTTGCAGCAGTCTTTGAAGTCCATGAGCGACAAGTTCGATCGCGATGCGCCAGCCATGTCGGAGGCACAGCGCGTGGCCCGTCAAAAAGAGTTCGCTGAGCAAAATCGTGATTTCCAGCGCAAGCAGCGTGAGTTTCAGGAAGACCTGAACGGTCGCCGCAACGAAGAGCTACAAAAAGTGTTGGACGCTGCAAACCGTGCAGTCAAGCAAGTGGCTGAGGGCGAGAAGTACGACTTGGTCTTGCAGGAAGTTGTGTACAGCAGTGCGCGCCACGACATCACTGAGAAAGTGCTCAAAATCCTTAACGCCGGTGCCAAGTAAGCTTTGACGACATCGCACATTCATGACAAATCCCTGTCTCTCGCTACGCTGGTTGAAAAACTGGGCGGCGAGTTGCGGGGCTCTGGCAATGTGCCGATCACTGGCTTGGCTCCCCTGGAGTCGGCCACTGATTCTGAAATCAGTTTCCTCAGCAATCCGAAATACCAGCAGCAGTTGGAGCACACCCGCGCAGGCTGTGTGATTGTGGCTCCGGCCCTCGCTGAGGTCGCCGCTCTGCGCAGTGCCTGCATCGTTACGCCCAACCCCTATCTTTACTTCGCCAAGTTGACGCAACTGTGGCGGGCGTTGAATGCAAGGGATGTGGCGGGGGCTCCAGCCATCCACCCCAGTGCGGTAGTAGACCCGACGGCGACCATCGCCGCTACAGCGCGCATAGGCCCTTTGTGTGTCGTCGAGGCAGGCGCTAGTGTGGGAGCGGGGTCGGTGCTCAAGTCCCGTGTCACCTTGGGTGAAGATTGTCACATTGGTGAGCGTTGCATCGTGCATGCCGGTGTGGTCATTGGTGCAGATGGTTTTGGTTTTGCACCAGACGGAGCTCGCTGGGAGAAAATCGAGCAATTGGGTGCGGTGCGCATTGGCAACGACGTCGAAATCGGCGCAAATACCTGTATCGACCGCGGTGCACTGAGTGACACCGTGATTGAAGACGGGGTGAAACTGGACAACCTGATTCAAATCGGCCACAACGTGCGCGTGGGTGCTAATACCGCCATGGCGGGCTGTGTGGGGGTGGCTGGCTCTGCGACTATCGGGCCCCATTGCACTGTGGGCGGCGGCGCCATCATCCTGGGGCATCTGACCTTGGCTGCCGGAGTACACATCTCGGCCGCAACCGTGGTCAGCAAATCCATTCACAAGCCGGGTCATTACACGGGCATGTTCCCGATCGATGAGAACGCAAATTGGGAGCGCAACGCCGCATCACTGAAACAGCTGCATAGCTTGCGTGACCGCATTAAAACCTTGGAAAAAGAGAAAAAATCATGATGGACATCCACAAAATCCTCAAGCAACTGCCTCACCGTTACCCCTTTTTGCTGGTGGACCGGGTGTTGGAGTTGGACAAGGGCAAGACCATCAAAGCGTTGAAGAACGTCACCATCAACGAGCCTTTTTTTGAAGGCCACTTTCCGCATCGCCCCGTGATGCCGGGGGTGTTGATGCTGGAAGCCTTGGCCCAGGCCGCCGCTTTGCTGGCATTTGATGCCTTGGATACCACGCCCAATGACCAGATGGTGTACTACTTCGCGGGCATTGAAGGCGCTCGCTTCAAGCGTCCTGTGGAGCCCGGCGATCAGTTGCACTTGAATGTGGAGTTGCTGCGCATGAAAGCCGGCATTTTTAAATTCAAGGCGGCTGCGATGGTAGGAGACGAGTTGGCGTGTGAAGCCGAGTTGACCTGCGCCATGCGCGCGATCAGCTAAGGGGCAGAGCGTGTCTAACGTTCACCCCACCGCGATTGTGGCGCCCGGTGCCGAGCTGGATAGCTCGGTGACCGTAGGCCCGTACACCGTCATCGGCCCGCATGTGCGTATCGGTGCCGGTACTACGGTGGGCCCGCACTGCGTGATCGAGGGGCATACGACCATTGGTGAGCACAACCGGATTTTCCAGTTCAACTCGCTGGGTGCGATTCCGCAGGACAAGAAGTACGCCGGTGAGCCGTGCGAGCTGATCATCGGGGACCGCAACACCATCCGCGAGTTTTGCACCTTCAACATCGGCTCGCCTGGCGATGCTGGCGTGACCAAGGTCGGCAATGACAACTGGATCATGGCCTACGTCCACCTCGCGCACGATTGTATGGTGGGCAACAACGTCATTTTTGCCAATAACTCGCAGCTGGCCGGTCACGTCCATGTGGGGGATTGGGTGATTTTGGGCGGCTTCACGGTGGTGCACCAGTTCGTGCGCCTGGGCGCTCACAGCATGAGCGCCATGTGTTCGCTGCTGTTCGCAGACCTGCCCCCGTTTGTGATGTGCCAAGGCCAGCCGGCCGCTGCGCGTTCCATGAACTTCGAGGGTTTGCGCCGTCGTGGTTGGACCCCGGAGCGCATTTCCGGCGTGAAGGCAATTCACAAGGCCTTGTACCGGGACGACCTCACGCTGGAGCAAGCCAAAGAACGCATGGCCGCCATGGCGCTGGAGCGCCCTGAGACTACGCCGGACGTGGCCTTGATGAACGACTTTTTGGCTGGCGTATCCGCGAACCGCGGCATCGTGCGCTGACCGCCCGTCTTCCTGAGTCTGCGATGGACAACAGCCTCCGCGCCCCGGACGCGCCAGTCATGGCCATGGTGGCAGGCGAGGCCTCTGGCGACCTGTTGGCGGGCTTGCTGCTCGCCGGTGTGCGCCAGCGGTGGCAGGGTGCGACCGCACACGGCATAGGCGGCCCGCAGATGGCCAAGCAGGGTTTTCAAGCCTGGTGGCCGCACCACAAGCTGGCGGTGCATGGCTTTAGCTGGGAGTTGCTGCGGCGCTACCGCGAAATTGTGGGCGTTCGCGCGGCCTTGGGTGACCGCTTGTTGGCCGATAAGCCGGATGTGTTCATTGGCGTCGATGCGCCGGACTTCAATCTCGATCTGGAAGCTCGCCTTAAAGCCCAGGGGGTGAAGACGGTGCATTTCGTCTGCCCCTCCATCTGGGCGTGGCGCCCGGAGCGGGTGGAGAAACTGCGCCGCAGCACCGACCATGTGCTGTGCATTTTTCCCTTCGAGCCGGAGCTGTTGGCGGCTCATGGGATTGCGGCGACCTATGTGGGCCATCCCTTGGCGAATGTGATTCCCATGGAGCCGGACAAGGCCGCCGCGCGCCGTGCGCTGGGGCTGTCTGATGCTGATGAGGTGGTGGCCATCCTGCCGGGCAGCCGCCAATCAGAAATCCGCCATCTGGCTTTACGGTTCTTTCAGGCTGCAGCACTCATCCAGTCTGTGCGACCAGCTATCAAATTTATAGTGCCGGCGGTGCCGGGCTTGCTGTCCGACATTCAGGCGATAGCGCAGCGCAGTGGCATGGCCGGGCGCTTGCAGCTGCTGACCGGCCAGTCCCACACCGCTTTGGCAGCTTGTGACGTCACCCTGATTGCCAGCGGCACGGCCACCCTGGAGGCTGCCTTGTTCAAGCGCCCCATGGTGATCGGGTACCACATGTCCTGGTTGTCCTGGCAGATCATGCGTCGCAAGCGCTTGCAGCCTTGGGTGGGTTTGCCCAATATTCTGTGCCGTAACTTTGTGGTGCCGGAGCTGCTGCAGGATGCCGCCACGCCGCAAGCGCTCGCGGCCGGCGTGCTGCAGTGGTTGGACGCAGCGCGGCAAGAGCCTGCGAAAATAGCGGCTCTTGAATCCACCTTCCGCGCGCTGCACACCGAGTTGCTGCGCGACACAGCCGCCCTTGCCACCGATGCCATTGAAAAAGTCCTCCAAAGCTAAAAGCACTGGCGCTGCCAAGGTGCAGCAAGTGGCCTTCAGCTGGGACATTCCGGGTTTGATCGCCGGGGTGGACGAGGCCGGGCGCGGCCCCTTGGCCGGGCCGGTGGTGGCTGCGGCGGTCATCTTGGACGACTTGCGCCCGATTGCCGGCTTGAACGACTCCAAAAAGCTCAGCGCTGCGCGCCGCGAAAAGCTGTTTGACGAAATCCGCGCCAAAGCCCTGTGCTGCTCCATCGCGCAGGCCAGCGTGGAAGAAATCGACGAGATCAACATCCTGCAAGCCACTTTGCTGGCCATGCGCCGTGCGGTGGAGGGCTTGCGTCTGAAGCCGGCCAAGGTGCTGGTCGATGGCAACCGCCTGCCAGTGCTGGATGTGCTGGCTGAAGCCATCGTCAAGGGCGATGCCACGGTGCCCGCTATTTCGGCGGCCTCCATCTTGGCCAAAGTGACCCGCGACCGCTGGTGCGCCGAGCTGGATGCCCAGTACCCCCAATACGGCTTTGCCGCCCACAAAGGCTACGGCACCGCCGAGCACCTGGCCGCCTTACAGACCCACGGTGCCTGCCCCGAGCACCGGAAAACTTTTGCGCCGGTGACCCGCGTGCTCTGAAGCGTTTATGACCGAACCCATCCTCATCAGCTCCCGCGAGAACACGCTACTCAAGGAGTTGCGCAAGCTCAGCACCGATAACACGGCCTACCGCAAGGCAGGGCGCTTCTGGATCGAGGGCGACCACCTGTGCAGCGCTGCGTTGGCGCGAGGTGTAGTGCCATCGGTGTTGGTGGTTTCAGAGTCTTTTATGCCGCTGGCGCCGGTGGAATATGCGCGAGCAGCTATCAAAATAGTAGTAATTCCGGATGCTTTGTTCCGTGAAATCAGCGGACTGGAGTCGCCGGCCAAGGTCGGCTTTGTGGTCGACCTGCCTGAGTCGGTGGACATCGACACCTTGGCGGCCACCGTCATTCTGGACCGTGTGCAGGATGCAGGCAATGTGGGCTCCATCTTGCGGAGTGCGGGGGCGTTCGGCTTCCGTCAGGTGCTGGCGCTCAAGGGTTCTGCCGCTCTTTGGAGCCCCAAGGTGTTGCGGGCTGGCATGGGTGCGCACTTTGGTCTCCAACTGATCGAGGGCCTGGAGTTGCAAGACCTGGATGCCTTGCAGGTGCCCTTGGTGGTGACCAGCTCGCACCAGGGCGACCTGGTGCAAAAGCTGGACTTGCCCCACCCCTGTGCATGGGCCATGGGGCACGAAGGGCAGGGCGTGTCGGATGCGCTCATGGCCAAAGCCACGGTGTTCGCCCGCATTGGTCAGCCGGGGGGAGAAGAGTCGCTCAATGTTGCGGCAGCGGCGGCGATTTGCCTGCACGCCAGCAGTTTGAAGCTTGCCTGAAACTGAATTCGGGTTTGCACTCGGTTATAATCAGAGGCTTTCCAGAAAACAGCCGTCCCAAGCGCACCTCTGCACATTCCCTCGTAAAAAGCATCCGCCAGGAGTCCACTCCCGCGCGGCACCCGCCAAGAGCCTGTCTTGAGCGCGTTTGGGCGTACCCGTAAAACATTCGGAGAAACCAGTGCTTTTGTCTCTCAAGGGAACTACCCCACCCGCCATCCTGGCGCTCGCAGACGGCACGGTCTACATTGGCAATTCCATTGGAGCCGCAGGCTCTACCGTCGGTGAAGTCGTGTTCAACACCTCCATGACCGGCTACCAGGAGATCCTCACGGATCCCAGCTATTGCCAGCAGATCGTCACCCTGACTTACCCCCACATTGGCAACTACGGTGTCAACCCGGAAGACGTGGAGTCCCACAAGGTCTTCGCCGCCGGTTTGATCATCAAAGATCTGCCTTTGGTGGCCAGCAACTTCCGCAAAACCCAGACGCTGACCGAGTACTTGGTCGCTGAGGGTACCGTGGCCATTGCCAACATCGACACCCGCCAGTTGACCCGCCAATTGCGCACCCAAGGCGCGCAAAATGGCTGCATCCTGGCATTGGCGGCTGGTGAATCGGTGACCAAAGAAGCCATCGAAAAAGCCGTGGCCGCTGCCAAAGGCGCGCCCAGCATGGCCGGCCTGGATTTGGCCAAGGTCGTCTCCAGCGCCAGCAGCTATGCATGGACGGAAGCGGAGTGGACCTTGGGCCAGGGCTACGGCCAGCAAACCGCGCCCAAGTTCCATGTGGTGGCTTACGACTTCGGTGTGAAGAAAAACATCTTGCGCATGCTGGCCGAGCGCGGTTGCAAGGTCACCGTAGTGCCTGCACAAACGCCTGCGGCGGATGTGCTCAAGCTCAACCCGAATGGCATCTTCCTGTCCAACGGCCCTGGCGACCCGGAGCCATGCGACTACGCGATTGCTGCGGCCAAAGAACTGATCGAAACCGGCACGCCCACCTTCGGCATCTGCCTAGGTCACCAGATCATGGCGCTGGCTAGCGGTGCCAAGACCTTCAAGATGAAGTTCGGCCACCATGGCGCCAACCACCCGGTCAAAGACTTGGACAGCGGCCGTGTCTCCATCACCAGCCAGAACCACGGTTTTGCGGTGGATGAAAAAACCCTGCCGGCCAACTTGCGCCCCACGCATGTGAGCTTGTTTGACGGCACCCTGCAAGGTTTGGAGCGTACGGACAAACCGGCGTTCTGCTTCCAGGGTCACCCTGAAGCATCGCCCGGTCCGCACGACATCGGTTACCTGTTTGACCGCTTCATTGCGGAGATGGAAAAGAAGGCGGGCTAAGCACCATGAGCTTCTACGGTGTCACTGACCTCTGGACGTACGTGATCGGCGCTATCGGCATTATTTTGCTGCCCGGCCCGAATTCGCTGTACGTGCTGTCCGTGGCAACCGTACGCGGCGTGAAGGCGGGCTACCAAGGCGCCTGCGGCGTCTTTGTGGGAGACACCATTTTGTTGTTCCTCACCGCCTTGGGCGCTGCCGGCTTGCTGCGCACCTACCCGGCGCTGTTCATGGTGGTGAAGTACGCAGGCGCGGCCTATCTGACCTGGGTAGGGTTGAATTTGCTGATCGCTGCCGTCAAGAAATGGCGTAGCGCGCAGACCGAAGACCTGTCTGCCGACAAGGCCGTGGCAGAGGCGGCTGCCAATATGCAGCAGCCTTTCAAGCGCGCGTTGGTCATCAGCTTGTTGAATCCGAAGGCGATTCTGTTTCTGCTCTCGTTCTTCGTGCAATTCATTGATCCGAATTACGAGACGCCGGCCATCCCCTTCCTGATTCTGGGCTCCATCATCATGGTGTTCAGCGCCCTGTACCTGTCTGCGCTGATTTTTGCCGGCGCCCGTTTGGCGCGCGGTTTCAGCCGCCGCAAGCGTTTGTCTGCCAGCCTCTCCAGTGCGGTAGGCGGCCTGTTTATGTGGTTTGGCGCCAAGCTGGCGACCGCCAGTCTGAATTAATTGAAAAGTAAAGAGCACCCGAAATGCCAAAACGTACCGACATCAAAAGCATTCTTATCATCGGCGCCGGCCCCATCATCATTGGCCAGGCCTGTGAGTTTGACTACTCCGGCGTGCAAGCATGCAAGGCTTTGCGTGAAGAGGGCTACAAGGTCATTCTGATCAACAGCAACCCCGCCACGATCATGACCGACCCGGCCACGGCCGATGTGACCTACATCGAACCCATCACGTGGCAAACCGTTGAAAAAATCATCGCCAAGGAAAAACCCGACGCGATTTTGCCCACCATGGGCGGCCAGACCGCGCTGAATTGCGCGCTGGACCTCTGGCACCACGGCGTGCTGGACAAGTACAAGGTCGAGCTGATCGGCGCCACGCCCGAAGCCATCGACAAGGCCGAAGACCGCCTGAAGTTCAAAGACGCCATGACCAAAATCGGTCTGGGTTCTGCGCGCTCCGGCATCGCCCACAGCATGGACGAAGCCTGGGCAGTGCAAAAGTCGGTTGGTTTCCCCACCGTGATCCGCCCCAGCTTTACCTTGGGTGGAACAGGCGGCGGTATCGCCTACAACTCCGAAGAGTTCGAGACCATCTGCAAGCGCGGCTTGGAGGCCTCGCCCACCAACGAGCTGCTGATTGAAGAATCTCTGCTCGGCTGGAAAGAGTACGAGATGGAAGTGGTGCGCGACAAGGCGGACAACTGCATCATCGTCTGCTCGATCGAAAATCTGGACCCCATGGGCGTGCACACCGGTGACTCCATCACCGTGGCCCCCGCCCAGACATTGACCGACAAGGAATACCAGATTCTGCGGAATGCCTCTTTGGCGGTGTTGCGGGAAATTGGTGTGGACACCGGTGGATCGAACGTGCAGTTCTCCATCAACCCCAAGGACGGCCGCATGGTCGTCATTGAGATGAATCCGCGCGTGTCGCGTTCTTCCGCACTGGCCTCCAAAGCGACCGGCTTCCCGATTGCCAAGGTTGCAGCCAAACTGGCTGTGGGCTTCACGTTGGATGAGCTGCGCAACGACATCACCGGTGGTGCGACCCCGGCCTCGTTCGAGCCTTCCATCGACTACGTGGTCACCAAGATTCCGCGTTTCGCGTTCGAAAAATTCCCTGCCGCAGACAGCCGCCTGACCACCCAAATGAAGTCGGTGGGCGAGGTCATGGCCATGGGCC
>Ga0228699_1000853_pt1 | contig 19034 bp, 19 predicted proteins | sample McNCre217_Aug_MG_FD_178016 | JGI IMG/M metagenome (GOLD analysis project Ga0228699, IMG submission 178016) | Freshwater microbial communities from McNutts Creek, Athens, Georgia, United States - 2-17_Aug_MG | ecosystem: Environmental > Aquatic > Freshwater > Creek | place: USA: Georgia... | reverse complement strand
TGAAAAAAATCATTCTCAGCTTGGCATTGGCCCTCGGCGTGGTTGCAGGTGCGCAAGCATCTGGCGACAGCATCGCTTGGGACAAAGCGCCTAACAAAATCAACGATCAAGCCGCCCTGCAAAACGGTGCCAAGATCTTTGTGAACCACTGCTTGAACTGTCACTCAGCCGCTTTCATGCGCTACAACCGTTTGAAAGACATCGGTTTGACTGAGCAGCAGATCAAGGACAACTTGTTGTTCACGACTGAAAAAGTCGGCGACACCATGAAAGCCAACATCGATGCCAAACAGGCCAAAGAGTGGTTTGGCGCAACGCCTCCTGACTTGACCGTGATCGCGCGCTCACGCGCTGGCCACAACGGCACAGGTGCTGACTACCTCTACACCTACATGCGCACGTTCTATCGTGACGAAGCCAAGGCCACAGGTTGGAATAACTTGGTGTTCCCGAACGTGGGCATGCCTCACGTGTTGTGGGAGTTGCAAGGTGAACGCCGCGCTGTGTTTGAGTCACACGATGGTCAACAAGTCTTCAAAGGCTGGGAACAAATCAAGCCAGGCAAGATGTCTGAGCAAGAGTACGACGAAGCTGTGGCTGACCTCGTCGGTTACCTGACCTGGATGGCTGAGCCAGCACAAACCACACGCACACGCATTGGTGTGTTTGTGTTGTTGTTCTTGGCGGGCTTTATGTTCATCGCATGGCGCTTGAATGCTTCCTTCTGGAAAGACATCAAGTAATTTGCACAAATTCGGCAGCGGGCCTTGTGCCCGTTGTCACCTCACGGAGTGACAGGTTTGCCTGCCACTCTTTTTGATTTTTAGGAGCTGCCCATCATGATGGTGCTTTACTCGGGAACCACGTGTCCCTATTCACATCGCTGCCGTTTTGTCTTGTTCGAAAAAGGCATGGACTTTGAAATTCGCGATGTTGACCTTTACAACAAGCCCGAAGACATCAGTGTGATGAATCCATACGGTCAAGTGCCGATCTTGGTGGAGCGCGATTTGATCTTGTATGAATCGAACATCATCAACGAGTACATCGACGAGCGTTTCCCACATCCACAGTTGATGCCTGGCGATCCTGTTGAACGCGCACGCGTGCGTTTGTTCTTGTTGAACTTCGAAAAAGAATTGTTCACACATGTGTCGACTTTGGAGTCTCGCGCTGCCAAGGCCAATGACAAAGCGTTGGAAAAAGCCCGTGCGCACATCCGTGACCGTTTGACGCAATTGGCCCCCGTGTTCTTGAAAAACAAGTACATGTTGGGTGAGAACTTCTCCATGCTCGACGTGGCGATTGCACCATTGCTGTGGCGCTTGGACCACTACGGCATCGACTTGTCGAAGAACGCCGCACCATTGCTCAAGTACGCCGAGCGCATCTTCTCGCGTCCTGCCTACATCGAAGCGTTGACGCCTTCTGAAAAGGTCATGCGCAAGTAAGCCGTATGTTGAACGCTCCAGACGCATCCTCCACCCGTCCGTACCTGCTGCGTGCTTTGCACGAGTGGTGCACGGACAGCGGGTTCACGCCTTATGTGGCGGTCTTGGTTGACGAGACCGTGCAGGTGCCTTTGGAGTACGTCAAAAACGGCGAGATTGTGTTGAACGTGGGTTATGACGCCACGGCCGGTATGACGCTGGGCAATGAGTTCATTGAATTCAAAGCCCGTTTCGGTGGCGTGCCGCGTGACATCATCATTCCCGTCAATCGTGTGATGGCGATTTATGCGCGTGAGAATGGGCAAGGCATGGCTTTCCCAATGGGAGCCGCCTCAGATGCGCCTCCTCCAGCGTCAGCCAAATCATCACCGGCGCGTCCTGCGCTGAGTGCGGTGGAAACGCCGCATGCAGAAGGCGCCTCCGATGACGACCCGCCTACGCCCACAACACCATCAGGTCGTCCCACACTCACGCGTGTGAAATAAGACGAAGAAGTTAGGTTACAATGTTGCCTGCGCCGCTTTAGCTCAGTTGGTAGAGCACCCGCCTTGTAAGCGGTAGGTCGTCAGTTCGATTCCGACAAGCGGCACCAAAATAAAACCCGTTACGCCTTTGGCGTAGCGGGTTTTTCTTTTGGCTGGGCAATTTCACTTTAGCGCGTTGCGCTGACCTTCACGCGAATGGTGTTCACATCCCAGCCTTTTGTGCGTAAGTGTGCGCACAAAGCAGGCAGGGTTTGGCGCAGCTTGGCGGCCACAGCACTGTTGGGCACCAACAGACACCACGCATCTCCTTCTACGCCGCCAGATTGCACAAAAGAACGCAGAGAAACCGGCAGCAAGGGGGCGATGGCTTTGAGTCGGTTTTGGGTGTCACGAGCGACCGCGGAAAAATGAGCCAAAGTCGGGGCTGAGTCGACCACTTGTTCTAAGGTTTGTGATCTGCCACGCACGGACACCTTGGCTTTGGGTGGTGCGCTGTAGCCCAACGCGCGGTATGCCGCGAGTGTGTCTGGATGGGGCGTGGAGCGAGTAGCCATGCAGCAATTATCGGGCTGCGGACGGTTAAAATTCTCGGCTTCTATCAAGCCTTTCAAAAAGGATTTTGCGACCCTTGTTTTCAAGTGAAAACAAGACCTTCGCAGTGCTCGCATGGCTCTTTCTTTCCTGACTCATATTTTTGGTAGCCGCAACGAGCGCCTACTCAAGCAATACCGCAAAACTGTCGCGCAAATCAACGCCTTAGAGCCTTCGCTGGAGAAGCTCAGCGATGATGCTTTGCGTGGCAAAACCGACGAGTTCAAATCGCGCATCGCCCAAGGTGAAACGTTGGATGCATTGCTGCCCGAGGCTTATGCCGTGGTGCGTGAAGCCTCGAAGCGCGTGATGAAAATGCGCCACTTCGATGTGCAGCTGTTGGGCGGCATCGCCTTGCACCAAGGCAAGATTTCTGAAATGCGTACAGGCGAGGGTAAAACCCTCACCGCCACATTGCCCGTGTACCTCAATGCCCTCACCGGTAATGGCGTGCATGTGGTGACTGTGAATGATTACTTGGCCAGCCGCGATGCCCAATGGATGGCGCGTTTGTACAACTGGCTCGGCTTGTCGGTGGGCATCAACCTGCCGCAAATGCCTCGCGAAGAAAAGCAAGCCGCTTACCGTGCCGACATCACATACGGCACGAACAACGAATACGGCTTTGACTACTTGCGCGACAACATGGTGTACGAAGCGGCAGACCGCGTGCAGCGCAAACTCAACTACGCCATCGTGGACGAGGTCGACTCCATCTTGATTGACGAGGCGCGCACGCCGCTCATCATCAGCGGTCAGGCTGATGACCATACGGCGCAGTATGTGGCCATCAACCGCATGGTGCCTATGCTCAAGCGTCAGATCGGTGAAGAAGATCCACGCACAGGTGAGGGCATCATCGAAGCGGGCGACTTCACAGTGGATGAGAAAACGCATCAAGTGTTCATGACCGAGCAAGGCCATGAAAACGCAGAGCGCATCTTGAGCGCCAATGGCTTGTTGTCTGAGGGGGCATCGTTGTACGACCCCGCCAACATCAGCTTGATGCATCACTTGTACGCAGCCTTGCGTGCCAACCACCTCTACCACCGTGACCAGCACTACGTGGTGCAAAACGGTGAAATCACCATCGTGGATGAGTTCACAGGGCGCTTGATGGCAGGTCGCCGCTGGAGCGATGGCTTGCACCAAGCAGTGGAAGCCAAAGAAGGTGTTGAGATTCAAGCCGAGAACCAAACCCTTGCATCGATCACCTTCCAAAACTATTTCCGCTTGTACGCCAAGCTCGGTGGCATGACCGGTACGGCAGATACCGAAGCGTACGAGTTTCAAGAAATTTATGGCTTGGAAACCGTGGTCATTCCACCGAACCGTGTGAGCAAGCGCGAAGACCAGTTGGATCGCGTTTACAAAACCACCGCCGAAAAATACAAAGCTGCGATTGACGACATTCGCGAATGCTACGAACGCGGTCAACCCGTGTTGGTGGGGACCACCTCGATTGAAAACTCAGAGCTGATTGCCGAGATGTTGGAGAAGGCCAAGTTGCCTCACCAAGTGCTCAATGCCAAACAGCACGCCAGCGAGGCAACCATCATTGCGCAAGCCGGTCGCGCCAAGATGATCACCATCGCTACCAACATGGCTGGTCGTGGTACCGATATCGTGTTGGGCGGTAACGTCGAAAAGGCGATTGCGGATGTAGAAGCCGATGAGGCTTTGGATGCCGCAGAGAAGCAGAAGCAAATCGACGCATTGCGCGTGCAATGGACCAAGGACCATGACTATGTGAAGTCTCTGGGTGGTTTGCGCATCATTGCCACCGAGCGCCATGAGTCTCGCCGCATTGACAACCAGCTGCGCGGTCGCTCAGGCCGTCAAGGTGATCCAGGCTCATCACGCTTCTATCTCAGCCTAGATGACTCGCTCATGCGCATCTTTGCCGGTGAACGCGTCAAAGCCATCATGGATCGCTTGAAGATGCCAGAGGGTGAAGCCATTGAAGCGGGCATCGTCACACGCAGCATCGAAAGCGCACAGCGCAAAGTTGAAGCGCGTAACTTTGACATTCGCAAGCAATTGCTGGAATACGACGATGTGTCGAACGACCAACGCCGTGTGATTTACCAGCAGCGCAACGACATCTTGGATGCGACCGATTTGACGGCTCAAATCGCCAGCCTTCGCGAAGGCAGCTTTACTGACTTGGTGCGTCAATACGTGCCTGAAGAATCGGTGGAAGAGCAGTGGGACATTGCAGGTTTGGAACGCGCTCTGTTGAACGAGTGGCTCATTGAGCTGCCCTTGCATGCAACGGTCCAACAGGCGTCCGCCATCACCGATGAAGAAATTCTTGAGCAAGTGATTGAAGCTGCGCATGCTGCTTTCCAAGTCAAGCTTGACCGCGTGGGTATTGAGCAATTCACACCGTTCATGCGCGTGGTGCTGCTGCAAAACATCGACAGCCATTGGCGCGAACATTTGGCCGCGCTGGACTACTTGCGTCAAGGTATTCACTTGCGTGGCTATGCACAAAAGCAGCCCAAACAAGAGTACAAACGCGAAGCGTTTGAGCTGTTCGGTCAGTTGCTCGACCTGGTCAAGAACGAAGTCACCCGCGTGCTGATGACTGTCAAGATTGAATCGAACGAGCAAATCGAACAAGCGGCCACCGAGTTGGAAGACCGCGCAGAGAACCTGCACAACGTCACCTACACCGCGCCTGATGAGTCGGGCCAAGCTGTGACGACTGCTGACGAAGCGACGTTTGCTGCGCAAATGCCACCCGTCGGCCGCAACGATCCCTGCCCATGCGGCAGCGGTAAAAAATACAAGCATTGCCACGGTAAGCTAGCCTAGTCAATAAAATCAATAACTTACAAGCGTTGCACAACATCAAAACCTGTTTTACAATTGTTTCACAATGCGTAAATCAAGGCAAATGTTGTGCAAATGTTTGACAAAAACAATACTCAGCAAATAGTTGAGCACGAGGAGTACTTAGAAGACGGCAAAGTCTTTCTGTACTCTCGCAGCGGCATCTTTTACGCCCGCGTGTACAAAGGTGAAGGCACACGCAAGTACATCCATCGTTCCCTTAAAACTCGTAACCTTGCAGATGCTCGTAAAAGAGCAGTTAAGTTTCATTACGAGATTGAGTTCCGGAAAGATGAAGACTTGCCCCTGCAGCAAACAACGTTGAATGACGTTATTGATGAGTACGTGAAGCTAAGGCAGTTGCAATACGACAGAGCGCAGCTGGACAAAGTAAACACTTCACGGCAAGAGCAAACCAGCATCTATATGCTGCGTCAAATAAAACGTGTGGTGAAGTTTTGGCGTGAGTACTGTGGCAAGAAAGCGGTAGACAAGATTGATAACGCGGTGCTCAAGGACTATGTGACATGGCGTAAGGATTACTACCACCGCATGGACGCTAAAGAGCGTCCCAAAAATTCACGTCTTAACCCAGCAGACAAAACTATCGAATGGGAAGTAACGCTGGCAAAAACATTGTTGAAGTTTGCTGATGAGCGTGGCTACAGAGGGCGCATTGCTTTACCAACGTGGCGCTTTAAGAGTGAGAAGCGCATTGTGCGTCCAGCATTTACAGCGCCGGAGATGGCCAAGATTTATAAGCACTTTAGAACGTGGATACGTGCAGTACCAGTTGAGGATGCAGAGCGCAGGTGGAACAGAGAGATGTTGCGCGACTACGTAAATATCTTGGCTAAGAGTGGTATGCGTGTTGGTGAAGCTAACAATTTGCTGGAAAGTGATGTGATTGAATTTGTAGACGACTTGGGGCGTACTAATTATCAATTTAACGTAAAGGGTAAAACTGGTTCCCGTGTTGTCATTCCCAAAGTAGTAGCACGAGACTTTATCCAACGTGTACAGCAACGCAATAAAACGCAGCCGTATTACAGAGGTAAGGTGAGAGTAAAGCGTAAGACAGAAAAAAAAGATTTGTGGTTTTTTCGTATGCTGGATGGCAATCAAGTCATTACATTGATAGATCAATTTCAAGCATTTCTGAAAGAAGTGGGGATTGAAAAGAATAGATATGGTGAGGTGTACACGTTGTACAGCTTGCGTCACTTCTATGCTGTTCGTATGCTGCAAAAAAATGTACCTGTTTGGGACATAGCGCGAAACATGGGCACGAGTGTGCAGAACATTGAGATGTACTACGGACGGAGTGCAACACCAACTGTTAAGGCTACAGTGCTAGGAGGATGAGCATGGTGCCAGCAATATATTTGGTTGGGGCTTTGGCAATTGGCTTTCTGCTGGGGTACTGGCAGCGCAGAGTTGTAGATAGACGAAACTTTCAAAACACTGGTGAACAGTTAGTGGCTAGTGCACTGCAGCAGCATTTTCAAACAGCTGAATACCACTTACTAAATCACATTACGCTGCGGGACGTACTGGGTACAACACAGATTGATCATATTTTGGTTTCAAAGTTTGGTGTGTTTGTGATTGAGACTAAGAAATACACGGGTTGGATTTTTGCCAATGCTGATCATGCGACTTGGACACAAGCGACTTACAACGACAAATACAAATTTCAAAATCCTATCCATCAAAACTACCGCCATGTCAAAGCGGTACGTGCGTTGTTGGATTTCGTTCCAGCCGATGCCATTCAATCAGCAGTAGTATTTGTGGGTGATGCCGAATTCAAAACAGAGATGCCATCTGGAGTGTTTACATTGCCGCAGTTTGTTGATCATGTGAGATGCTGCAAAACAGAGGTTTTGTCCAGCAATCGCTTGCAATTTTGTGTGGGACGACTGGAGACTGCGAGGTTAGCTGTAACAAGCCAAACAGACTTGCAGCATGTAGAAAGTTTGCGACGTAGACACGGTCAAAAAAAATAAGTTTAGTAATTGCGCGAAAACGCCCACGATGCAATTTTTTACAACCGGTAATGCCCACGTAGCAAGTCAGCGCGAACAACGCAAGACCGGCTGTTTTCGTGCGTTTTAGACGCATGCCCACTTTAAGCAAAGTACGCTTAGAAAGTTACGCAAATGCCCAAGTTAAATCCCGTTGATGTGCTTGAACGTGTAAAACAAAGATTGGCAGAGTTGCGCAAGGGTAAAAGCATTGAAACGCGAGTGCTGAATAAGCTATTGACTACAGAGCAGCAGCAGACGTTGCAGCAAGCATTGAAGAAAAGAGCAGGTAGCGGCAAAACTGTACGTGATATACAAGTTGAATGCTTCGAGAAATTTGTAGAAGAGTTACACGCTGGCTTTGATGCGGCAATGAATGCAATGAAACACGAGCATGAAGTACGAGCTGCACGTGTTTACTTGGACGCTTACTTTAAAGCTGTAGACGATGGAGAAAATCCACATGCAATGGCAAATGCTGCGCTGCAACAGCATGGCTTTAAACGATTGGACGGCAATTACCAAGGCTACAAACTGACTGAGCGCGATGCAAAAATGAAAGCAACAGACGAAGAGCTAAGACGCATGATTGAGGCTGGTTTAACAGCAGAGGAACGCGAAGAGATTGAGTACTGGAGAGCACAAGAAGGCGGTGAAAAGAAAAAGTCTAAACGTAGAAGCAAGTAATTTTGCATAGTGCCTGTTGGTTTGATAAGGCGATTACCGAAACGATACAGGCCTAATAAAAAAACTGCTTTAGCGTTGTGATAGGGCAGAATTTCAACTGTTATCAATGTCCCAACTTGCCAAGCCACGCTTATCCTTGGGCAAAATCATGTGTGCTTGTGCGCCCAAATTAATAAGCCCAGTAGTACCGTGGTTAGGTGTGGTTAAAGATGCTGGAGCAGGCGTTGGCTTAGGTTGTTGAACTGGTGGTTGTTGTGCAGCAACAGTTTTACGTGGCATCACCAATTGCTTGGGGTACTTGATGGGAATGTAGGGAGTAGCTGCTGATTTTGCAGTTTGTGCGGCTTGCTGCTTTTTCAAAACTGAGCTTTGTTGTTGGGCTTGGCGTGCGGCTTGCTGGGCTGGGCTGCGTGTTTTAGAAGCATTCTTTTTGATGCGTGTGTTTGCTCTGCGACCTGTCTTTACTGCACATTTGAGTTGCGGTGATTTGGTGGGCTTGTATCTGTAAAAACTTAGCTCATCAAGCGTAAAACTCTCATTAAGCTCTTGCAAGTAAAGAGCATGCTCTTGTTCAAGTAGTTCGTGTATTCTCATAGTGCGTCCTGTCATGTATTTACACGACAAGAGCGCACTACGTCATTATTTACTGCACCTTGGTTACAAAACCAATAACGTTGCTGTTGCCATATTGCTTTTGCAATAGTGCCTGTGCATCCCAAGCGTTTGCTGCGTACACACGTGTTTTAACCATGCGTCCGTTTACGTTAATTACTGCTTCGTATTGATACATTTTGAAATCCTAAAAACGGGGCTAGTGCGCTATGCACTAACCCCTGTTGCATCATTTGCCGAAACCTTTACGTGTCACTTCGCTTGCAGCATCCATTGCTTTGTCAAAGTGACCATCAGCTGTTGCAGCTTGCAATGTCTTAATGGCATTCACAAGTTCTTCCATGCTGCCTAGTTCAATTGCTGTAGCGTTCTTGGCGTTCAAGTACAAAGTGGCAGCGCCATACTTAACTTGCAGCATGACCTTGCCGTTTTCAGTAATCCAAAACCACTCACGCATAACTTTTGCAACTTCAACTGTTTTGCGTTCACCTGTTTCAGCGTCTGTGTAAATTTTTAAGCGTGTAGTGTTGTAGTTAGTGCCATTCATCTTTGCAGTGGCAATGTTTAGCTGCTCTTGCAACTTTGCAATCAGCTTGTTTCTGCGATTAATGATTGGATTGATTACGTTGGTGCGTGTTGCAGTTACATACTTAAAACTTGAAAGTGCTGTCATTTGTAAACTCCTTTTGTGTAAACGACGGCTATTAGTTTGGACAGGGCTATATTGAAAAGCGACCTAAAAAGGTTGTTGAAAGGACTTGAAAAACAACAGACCTAGCCATTAAATTGCTTGACTGGCACTAAAACTGGCGGCCTTGATGTACTTGTATAGCGTGTCTCTGCTCAGTCCGTACTTCGCTGCCACATTTCTCTTGTTAGCACCAAGCGCAGTAGCCTCATTCACAATTTTTTCAAGCTCAGTTGCATCTGTAATCTTTTGCTTCCTGCCTTTGTAAACGCCACGCTCACGTGCTTTAGCAATGCCTTCACGTTGGCGCTCACGTATCAATGCTCGTTCGTATTCTGCAAATGCACCCAACATGCTCAGCATCAGCTTGTCCATTGCATCATTGCTGTTGCACGTAAAGGTCTTGGCTTCTTTTAGAAATTGCACGTTGATGCCACGTGCAGTTAAATTTTCAACAATGCGTAGCAAGTCTGCCAAGCTTCTAGCAAGTCTATCCATGCTATGTACTACTACAGTGCTGCCTTTAGGCCAGTTTGCAGCAAGCATTGCCTGCAACTGTGTGCGCTCTGTGTTTTTACCGCTTGCTTTGTCTGTAAACGTAACAGTTAGGTGCTCACCGTCAAGCTGTCTATCCGTGTTTTGGTCAGTGCTACTAACGCGAATGTAGCCAATGCGTATTGCTTCTTGTGTCATGCAAAACTTTTAAAGTGGTTGTGTCTTTTTTAAGTCTTGCACCATCCGTACACAGTGTCGATCTAAAAATTTTTAGCTGCAAATTGGACACAACAAAGCTGCATGGATAGGGTGTACTCAAATGCAAACAGCATTTTTTTGCTTTGCTCGCATCAACTCCAATTCATTTGCCATAAATCGTTTGTGTGCTTGCACTCGTTCATGTTCTTCACGTGTCAATGCTGCATTCCACTGTTCAATCTTCGTTTCCCCAAATCTAAAGTAGCTCATGCCAGTCAGTGTTTCAATTTCAATTTCCAACTCCTGCCTCACTTCACTGCTCAGTTTGCGCTTTATAAAAAATGCATCATGCACTTTTGCAATCACTTCAATGCCTTTATTGCCCAAGTATTCGTAAACATGCGCCATAGTTTGTGTTTCGCTTTTTTGATAAAGCCATGCAACTACCTTTGCCTTGTTTGCTCTTCCGTGTGTATGTAGTAGCTTGTTTTCTAAAAGTGTTGGTCGTATCGCTTCAATTTGATCTTTAAGGTAAGTGTCTAAGCTGTTTTGCTCTTGCACAAACTCACGCACGTACACGCAATCTGCAAAGCGTTTGCGTTCATTTTTATTTTTAATAATGCTTGCTAATGCTGGCGTAAACCATTCACCCGTCTTCAAGCGCCAGCCACCTTGCTCTTTCCTTGCGCCAAAACAAATCGCTGTCATTGCACGCTTAATTAGCTTTGGCTGCAAGTCCAGTCCAACGTTGCTGTTTGCTAAAAATGTTTGCTCTTGTATTCGCTGCATCAATTCATTCTTGCCAGTCAAATACCAAATCGAAGTTCTAAATGCTTGCTCTACTGTTGCAGTGCAACCCGTACTTTGTAAAAACTCATCTGCAAATTTCATTTTCCAAGCTACTACGCTGCTATGTATGTCGTACTCCCAGCAGTTGCCAAGCATTGCTCTGCGTGTGTCCTTGCCAATGTTCTGTACGCTTGTGCCCTCGTAGTACGTTCTTCCAAACTCGCTTGCAATTTTGCGTTGCACAAATTTCCCGTCAAAGTAGTCGCTGACCGTTTTAATGTGTTGGGCTTGGTTTAGCTTGCGTAGCCTGCTTTCATCAGTCATGTCTAAGTTCACGCCTGCATCCAACCAATCAATGTAGTTTTGCAATGACCGTGCGTTTACTGGTGTCACATCAAATTCAGTTTCAAATTCAAATTCATTCATGTGTTGCACTTGCTGTTCGTAGCTCTTTGCAAGTTTTAATGCGCTACTTTCAGTTGTTGTAATGCAATTGACCAGCTCTTGTTCAGTTGCTGCAATTTCGTTTTCAAACTCAAATTCAAAAACCAAATCAGTTAGCTTTACAACTGACAAGCCCTTGTTAAAGCTGTTTGCTTTTGTTTTGAACTCAATCAAGTCAAGTCCGTTTTCACCCAGCCACGTGTGCACACGCTTGCCTTTCTTTCCAAACTGGCCACCTTCGTTTGTTAAGCGTGAGGCGTTGAAGTGGTACAAGCCTGCTTTAACTTCAAACGCTGTTCGTTTGCGTTGCTTGGCTTTGCTGATTTCATCCTGCAAAACACTCACGTACTTTTCCAAAAGCTGGCGTGCACTGCTTGTGGGTTTGGGATGTGCTTTGCGGAATGTTTCTAGCACTATGGGTTTGATGTGTAGTTGTGTTGCCATGTTGTACTCCTGTGTTTACATAGGTACTTATGCAAAGAGCACTGGTGCAATAGTGGAAATTGGCGTAATTTGGACTGAACTACACGAACTAATAGTAATGAAGGCTGATTGGATTTGAGTTTGGATTTTGGATTTGGATTTTGGATTTGGATTTGGATTTGGATTTGGATTTGGATTGTTGTTACAAGTCTAGTTTTTTGGACACTTTGACTTTTGGTTTTGGTTTTGGTTTTGGTTTTGGTTTTTTTTGATGGCAGATTGGCACTGCAAGACCGATTTATGGCAGGTAGAACATACTTTTTGCAAAGTACGGACAGGCAAGACCACAAAATGCGCCAAATTGGTGCATTTAGCTGGTAGTATGGATACACATTGGAGCTACGGAGCAGGCTATGAAAGATGCTGGAATGCGGATACGTGTAGAGCAGGACTTACGCGAAGAATTTATTGCTGCATGCCAGACGCAGCACACGCCAGCAGCACAAGTACTTAGGCAATTTATGCGCGGCTATGTGGCTAAGGCAAAGAGCAAGGGAAAGCAAGCTGGCGCGGAACGTAGGATGACCAAAAAGGCAGGGGTTTGATATGGCTGATTTGGCTATTACAGAGGTACGGCGCAGGTTGCAGAAGTTTGCAAAGGAACACGCGAACGATACTGACGAGAAGCAACACGCACAGCAGTTTTGGCGTGACTTTTATGGCTGCTTTGGACTGAGCAAGAGCAGCGCATCAATGTTTGAAGCGCGAGTAGTTAAGCTGGGTGGCAAGCGTGGTTACATAGACAGCTTCATACCCAGTTTGCTTTTGGTTGAGCAAAAGAGCGCAGGCAAGGACTTGGACGAAGCGTACAAGCAGGCGCAAGAGTACTTTCACGCAATCACAAACGAGTTTGAAAGACCGCGTTACATAGTGGTGTGTGACTTTGCGCGGTTTAGGTTGTACAACTTGGACGAGAGCGCAAAGGACTATTTGGAATGCACGTTAGAAGATTTACACAAGAGGGCTGACTGGTTTAAGTTTTTACTGGACGGCAAAAAAGTTGCAGTGATTGCAGAGGAATTGCCCATTAACCGCAAAGCTGCTGAGCAGATTGCGCGGCTGCATGAAGCGTTGCTAAAGGCAAACTACAAGGGGCGTGACTTAGAAGTATTTTTGACGCGATTGCTGTTTTGTTTGTTTGCTGATGACACAGGTATTTTTGGTGACGATGGAATTTTTAGACGCTTGGTTGAAAGCACTAAAGAGGACGGTAGCGACACGGGTAGTACGCTGGCAATGCTGTTTGATGTGCTGAACACTGCGAAAGAAGAGCGACAGCACAACCTAGATGATGTGTACAAGGCATTTGAGTATGTGAACGGCAGCTTGTTTGCTGAACGTATCAAAACACCATACTTTGACTTTGAGTTAAGAAAACAGCTGGTCACATGCGCTGTTTTGGACTGGAGCGGCATCAGTCCAGCTATTTTTGGAGCAATGTTCCAAGGTGTACTTGAGGATAGTGACACAGACACTGCACACAGGAAAGAAAGTAGGCGTGACCTTGGAGCGCACTACACAAGTGAGCGAAACATTTTGAAGTTGATTAAGCCATTGTTTTTAGATGGTTTGCGCGATGAACTTGAGAAGGCCAAGGGCAGCAAGGTAAAACTGAAAGCACTTTACGACAAGCTGGCGACTTTGAGGTTTATGGATCCCGCTTGTGGCTGCGGTAACTTCTTAGTGATTGCGTACAGGGAGCTACGAAGGGTTGAGATTGATGTGATTGCTGAATTGTTTTTTAAGGGAGAGCAGGGCGGCTTGCTGGACATTAAGACGCTGAGCAATGTGAACTTAGAACAGTTTTACGGCATTGAGATTGATGATGCAGCGGCGCACATTGCACGCGTTGCTATGTACATAACTGACCACCAACTTAACCTTGAAGCTGCACAGCGTTTTGGTGAAGCACGACCAACAGTGCCATTGGTAAGCACACCACACATACACAAGGGCAACGCACTAAAGACAGATTGGAATGATGTGCTGGCTGCAAATGAGTGCAGCTATTTGCTTGGCAATCCACCTTTTTATGGTTACAGCTTGCAGACGAAGGCGCAGAAGCAAGACATGGAGCTTGTGTTTGGACACATACACGGCGCTGGCGTGTTGGACTATGTGTGCGCTTGGTATGCAAAGGCGGCTAGATACATTGAAGCAAACAAGGCGATTGAGTGTGCATTTGTAAGTACCAATAGCATTACACAAGGTGAACAGCCTGCAGTTTTATGGCAAGACTTATTAGCGCAGGGTATTGTGATTAACTTTGCACATAGAACGTTTAGGTGGAGTAACGAAGGTAAGGCTAACGCAGGTGTGCATTGCGTGATTATTGGTTTTGCAAAGTTTGATAGAAAGCAAAAACTTATATTTGACTACGAAGATGTAGACGGTGATCCAAGGCCTAGCATTGCAAAAAACATCAATGCATATTTGGTTGACGCTGCTAATGTCTTAATTTCTAAGCGTACTGCACCGCTGTCAAAAAATAGTCCACTACTTGTAAAAGGTAGCCAACCGACAGATGGCGGTAACTTGATTTTGAGCAAGGCTGAGGCTGATGAGCTAATGGCTACTGACGCGATTGCAGCAAAGTACGTGAAGAAACTTTTAGGGGCAGATGAGTTTTTGTACAGCGAGCCCAGATACTGTTTATGGTTGGTTGATAGTACGGCTGATGACCGAAACAAGAGTGTATTTTTGCGTGACCGAATAGAAAAAGTTAGGCAAATGCGGCTTGCTAGTACGAAGGAAAAAACAAGAGAGCTGGCTGAGCTGGCTTACTTGTTTGGAGAAATACGACACACAGATAAAAGCTACATTTTGGTGCCATTGCACACTAGTGAAAATCGTAATTACATTCCGTTCGGTTTTTTTGATGCAAACGTAATTTGTACTAACGCAAATTCAATGTTGCTTAATGCAACGCTTTATGACTTTGGGATGATTTCCAGCAAAATGCACATGGCTTGGGTTAAGGCTGTATGTGGTCGTTTGGAAAGCCGTTTTAGATATTCAAACACTATTGTTTACAACAACTATGTTTTCCCAAATAACGTTGCTGATGGCATTGTGGATGAGGTTAAAACATGCGCTGATGATGTTTTAGTTGCGCGGCAAGAGGAAGAAGATGAGTGCACTAAAGCTGGAACTAAAGCGACACTGGCCGCAATGTATACAGCAGGTGCAATGCCGCAAAATTTGCTTAAAGCACACAGAGCATTAGATAAAGCTGTGGACAAAGCATATGGCTACACAGGTGCAGATGACGATGCAAGTAGGGTTGCATTTTTGTTTGCACTGTACGAGAAAGAAACAAACTTGTTGGCAGGTACGACTGCTAAAAAGAAAGCGAAGAAGGTAAAGGGATAGCGATGGTTGCACGTATTACGCACTTAACTGCACTAGGTAACGATGAAGGCGCTGACAAGATTGTTGGACAGATTGACGGACACGTTGATTTGCACAAGTTGGCTGATGCAAAGTTGTTGAATGAGTACACGGATGAATTTGGTGGTGTAAAAAGAGCTGCTGTTGTGCTTGCTTGTGCTTTTGCAGACTTTATTGCTGAAGGCGAATGGGGTGAGGAAACGCGAGCTTGGTTTGAAAGTGTTGCTGCACGAGCTTGGGTTGTTGTGGTGCACAACTATGAGTGGGAGAGTGGGCTAGATGCTTGATGCTTTTTTGAAATGAACGGTGGTGCTTTCCATTAAACTGTGGGCACAAGTAAAGATGCAAGCCTTGGCAGTATTAAAACTAATTGGAGTTGTTTTACAAATGTTGCACAATAAAAAAATGTCTGAAAAAATCTTTATAAAACAACATACTTACGCCACACCGTGGCAATACAAGCAATGCCACGGTAAGTTGGCCTAAGGTTTATGGCAGTTCATCTCAATCCTCCTAATCCTGCAGATTTGCACGCTATCGCTGGTGTGCGCATTGGCGTCACCCAAGCCGGCATTCGCAAAGCGGGCCGTAAAGATTTGACCGTCGTGTTGATCGACGAAGGTGCTTCGGTCAGTGGTGTGTTCACCCAAAACCGTTTTTGCGCAGCGCCTGTGCAAGTGTGTCGTGAGCATTTGGACTCAGGCCAAAGCATCCGTGCAATGGTGGTCAATACAGGCAACGCCAATGCAGGCACTGGCGAAGACGGTTTGAAGCGTGCGCGTGAAACGTGCGTTGCTTTGGCTGAGGCTTTGAATATTTCCCCAAATCAAGTGTTGCCGTTCTCGACAGGCGTCATCATGGAGCCGCTGCCGCACGACCGCATCATCGCGGGCATGCCTGCGGCCATTGCCGCCGCAGGCAAAGCGGGTAGCGCTCAGCAATGGGCCGATGCCGCCGAAGGCATCATGACCACTGACACCGTGCCTAAGGCAGCCAGCGTGCAAGTGAAACTGGGTGAGGCAACTGTCAGCGTGACGGGCATCAGTAAGGGCGCCGGCATGATTCGCCCCAACATGGCCACGATGTTGGGCTATGTTGCCACCGATGCGTGCGTCGCGCCTGTATTGATGAAAGAGTTGTCCTTGGCTTTGGCCGAAGGTTCGTTCAACCGCATCACCGTGGACGGCGACACCTCGACCAACGATTCATTTGTGGTGATTGCCACCAACAAAGCCAACCACGCACCCATCACCAGCTTGCAAAGTGCAGAGGGCCAAGCCTTGCTGCAAGCGATGTTGCAAGTGGCGCGTCAACTCGCGCAAGCCATTGTGCGCGATGGTGAAGGGGCGACCAAGTTCATCACCGTGCGCGTGGAAGGTGGCAAGACCAGCGCAGAGTGCCGCCAAGTGGCCTATGCCATTGCGCATTCGCCTTTGGTCAAAACGGCCTTCTTCGCCAGCGACCCTAATCTGGGCCGCATCTTGGCAGCGGTGGGCTATGCAGGCATCACCGACCTCGACCAAACGGGTATCGATTTGTATTTGGACGATGTGCACGTGGCCGTGCAAGGTGGCCGTCACCCCGAGTACCGCGAAGAAGATGGTCAGCGCGTGATGAAGCAATCTGAAATCACCGTGCGCGTGGTGTTGGGGCGTGGCACGGCCAGCGACACCGTGTGGACGTGTGACTTGAGCCACGACTACGTCAGTATCAACGCCGACTACCGCAGCTGATGACCGACGCACTTCACCCCCTCGAACGCTTGGTGCAACGTGCCGAGACGTTGATGGCACGCATTGAACAGGTGCTGCCTCAACCCATGGCTGAACCCGATTGGTCAGCCAGCGTGGCCTTTCGCTACCGCAAACGCAACAACGGACGTGGTGGTTTAGAGCCGGTGCGTCATGTGGCAAAGCTGGGCTTGGCAGACCTGCAAGAGATCGACGGTCAAAAAGAAAAAATCCAACGCAACACCGAACAATTTGTGAAGGGCTTGCCCGCCAACAACGTGTTGCTCACGGGCGCCCGCGGCACAGGTAAATCGTCGCTCATCAAAGCCTGCTTGAACGAATATGGCCCACAAGGTTTGCGCCTGATCGAGGTCGACAAAGACGATCTGACGGACTTGCCCGACATCATTGAGTTGGTGTCTGAGCGTCCCGAAAAATTCATGATCTTCTGCGATGACTTGAGTTTTGAAGATGGCGAGCCCGGCTACAAAGCATTGAAGTCCATTTTGGACGGTTCAATCGCCGCAGCAACACCCAATGTGTTGATTTACGCCACCAGCAACCGTCGCCATTTGTTGCCCGAGTACATGAAGGAAAACCTCACGTACACGCACACGGAAGATGGCGAAGTGCACCCAGGTGAAGGCGTCGAAGAGAAAATTTCTTTGTCTGAGCGCTTTGGTTTGTGGGTGAGTTTTTACCCTTTCAGCCAAGACGAGTACTTGACGATTGCCGCGCAGTGGTTGGCCTCATTCGGTATCCAACCCGCCGAGGTTGAAGCCGCCAAGCCCGAGGCTTTGGTGTGGGCCTTAGAGCGCGGTTCACGCAGCGGGCGTGTGGCGTTTCAGTTCGCACGCGATTACGCGGGCAAGCACGCAGCCTAAAGCCATGACCCACATGGAAGTGTGCGTGGTCGATGCAGACCAACCGCGTTCAGCGGATCGAAGTTTGGTGCAAGTGGCGGTGGGCGTGTTGGTGCGTGCGGACGATGCCTTCTTGCTCACCAGTCGCCCAGAAGGCAAAGCCTACGCGGGCTATTGGGAGTTTCCGGGCGGCAAGCTCGAAGCGGGCGAAACGGTGGCGCAAGCGCTACGCCGCGAGTTGCAAGAAGAAATTGGGATCACCATCCAAGACTGCACCGTCTGGAAAACCGAGCGCATTGACTATCCGCATGCCTTGGTGCAACTGAACTTTTGCAAAGTCACGCAGTGGACGGGCGAGTTGCAGATGCTGGAGTCTCAGTCGTTTGCGTGGCAGCAACTGCCTGTCGAGGTGAAGCCTGTGTTGCCTGGCACCTTGCCCGTGTTGCAGTGGTTTGCGCAAGAGCGAGGTTTTATGGGCGCGACACACAGCGATTGAGCTGTGTGGCTGTTCAGTGCACTTGGGTGTTTTCGAAATCCGCGTCGTCTTGCGGGGTTTCGTCGGGCAACCTGTGTTCTTCGTTGGCCCAAGCGCCTAAGTCAATGTTGCGGCATCGTTCGCCGCAAAAGGGACGGTATTTGTTGGCAGTCTCGTAGCGGCTAGGACCACCACATTGGGGGCATACGACGATGCGAACCTCAGCGTCGTTCATGACTTAAACGCAAAGTGCCATTTCAAAAGGCACATCGTCGGTGCTGTGTTGCAAACGACCGTCACCATCTTGACGCATCATGCGCACCCAAATCATCAAGCGGTTGCCACTGATTTCTGGAATGAAGCCCAAGGCAGGATCAATCGCGACACGCATGAGTTGGAACTTGCCTTGCGCCAAAGACTGTTGGAATTGACCGCCCATGGCCATCATTTTTTGCGTTGTACCTGTGTCCCGCATGAGCGAGAGCAACAGATTCACTGAATCTTTCATGGGTTGGAATACTTCAAACCAACGCAAGATGTCTGCACGGCGTACATCGGGGCTGAGTTGCTGCCACGCATGGTAAGCAGGCAAATCAAAGCAGCAAGTGCCACCGGGAATAGCCACACGGTTACGAAGCGCGCTGAGCCACTCGTTGTCGATGATGTTTTGACCAATCTTGCCAATCGCACCGTTGAGGCCGCCGTAGCAGTGGTCAATGTTGTCGAGCAACTGTTGCAACGCTGTTTCCGAAACAGAAGGGTTGCCACGTAGCGCGCTGAATTGCTGC